>Ga0208821_1001209_pt1 | contig 15556 bp, 16 predicted proteins | sample June2015DPH_20_5_FD_184720 | JGI IMG/M metagenome (GOLD analysis project Ga0208821, IMG submission 184720) | Peatland microbial communities from SPRUCE experiment site at the Marcell Experimental Forest, Minnesota, USA - June2015DPH_20_40... | ecosystem: Environmental > Terrestrial > Soil >... | reverse complement strand
TCACGCCTTCGGCCCGCATCAGTTCCGCAAGACCCGGGATTTCCTTATCGACGACCGCGCGCGTAGCCTCCGGGGTGACGTCGCGCGCTCCAAGCCCAGTGCCGCCGGAGGTGAAGACGGCATCACATTCATCACCGTCCGTCCAGGCCAGAAGCGTGCCCCGAATGCGGTCCGCATCGTCAGGCAGGACCTCGAGCGCCTGGACCAGCCAGCCTCGCTTTTCCAGCAACTCGCGAACTGCCGGGCCGGACCGGTCCTCCCGGCCGCCAACCGCTGCGGCATCACTCAATACGAGAATCCTTGCGCGAAGGGGAAATGCCATGAAATGAGGCGCAATCCAGTCTGACAAGCAGAAGTCAGGAGTCGGAAGTCAAGAGTGAAACCTTCAGCCGTCAACCATCAGCAATCAGCAAGAACACCCGCATGCGATAACTGATACGGGTTGTTCGTCATTCGTAGAGGAAAAGGCCACCGCCTGTCATTCTGAGCGAAGCGAAGAATCCCCGCATTTGAAGGCTCAATCAGTGCGAAAAAATGCCGAGATTCTTCGCTTCGCTCAGAATGACAGACGATCGGGTTATCCTTTACGAATGACGGATGGTGCGTATAACTACCGCGGCGCACGGTAAGTGCCGCTCTTCCCGCCACTCTTTTCCAGCAGCTTGATGTTGGTGATCTCGATTCCCCGGTCGATGGCCTTGCACATGTCATAAACGGTGAGTGCAGCGACAGTCACCGCCGTGAGCGCTTCCATCTCGACCCCGGTCGCTCCAGTTGAGCTCACCGTGGAAGAAAGCTCTACGCCATTCTTGCAAAAATCCGCCTTCACATCAATATGACTCAACAAAAGCGGGTGGCAAAGGGGGATCAGTTCTGCGGTCTGCTTTGCGGCGGTGATGCCGGCAATACGCGCGATTTCAAGCGGGTTCCCTTTGGGATTTCGTTTCGCAGCGCGAAGAGCACGGGGACTCATTTTCACCAGCGCGCGCGCCGAAGCTTGGCGCACCGTGGCGGGTTTCGCAGAGACATCCACCATGCGGATACGACCTGCTGAATCGTAATGTGTGAGTTTCTTTGTCACTCGTCACTGCTCTTTCGGCATGACGTCAACCCAATCGCCCGCCGCCAACTCCGTCTGGTCGGGATGAATCACCAGAAAACAATTGGCCGCGGCAGTGCCAACCAGGTCCCCCGAGCCCTGCCAGTTGACGAGTTCCACAACCGGATCGCGGTTCTGAACGCAAACTCGCGCCGGCATAAACATGGTCAGGCCGGTCCTTTGGCGGCAGGGCTTGGCCAAGCGGGCTCGAAGGAGGACCGGAGGCTCGAACCCCGTTCCGCCCAACATGGCGATAGCCGGACGAACAAATAACTCAAAGGTAACGAAAGTGGAGACTGGATTACCCGGAAGACCAAAGAAAAACCGGTCGCGAACCCGGCCAAAGACCAATGGCTTTCCAGGACGGATCGCGGCTCCCTGGAAGAAGAACTCCGCTCCCAACTCGGCCAGGACGTCTTCCACCAGATCAAACTTACCCATCGACACGCCGCCGCTTAAAAGGAGCAAGTCTGAATCCAGCCCCCGTTCGATCATCTCTCGGAGGGCGTCCTCACGGTCGGGAGCTATGCCAAGCTGGACGGGCACGCCACCCGCTGCCGTGACCTGGGCAGAAAGGGTTACGGCATTGCTGTTTCGAATCTGAAACCATTGAGGACGCTGCTCGACCGCCACCAACTCGTCGCCCGTAGGCAGAATGGCCACCTTCGGCTGCCGGTAAACCGCAACTCTTACCTTCCCCACGGCAGCCAGCAATCCCATTTCAGCCGCTCGCAGCCGCCTTCCGCGCGCCAGAACGTACGCGCCCAGTGCGGCCTCACTGCCCTGAAGCACCACGTTCTCCCATTGCTGCACGCTGCGCTGGATTTCAATATGCTCGCCCAAGGACCGCGTGTGCTCGACCATCACCACAGCGTCCGCGCCAACAGGTAAAGGAGCGCCAGTCATGATCGAGACGCATTGGCCGGGGTCCACTTTCCCTTCAAAATGTTGCCCGGCAGGAACTTCTCCCACGCACCGGAGGACAGCAGGCAGTGCACTCAGGTCAGCAGCACGTAAGGCATAACCATCGCGAATGGCCCGGTGAAAAGAGGGCAGATCGCGGTCCGCCACGACATCTTCGGCCAAAACTCGTCCTCGGACCTCCTCCAACGACACTGTTTCTACCGGAGGCAGGGGATTTGCTTGGCCGATCCTTTCCTGGACGATTGATATGGCCTGTGCGTAAGTGACAACCATTGCCAATGTTTCTGTAATCAGGGTAGTGGGTCAGTTTGGTGTCGTAGCGGCGAGTTTACCTCGCCAAATGGCGGCGTAAAGCCGCCTCTACATCAAACTGACCCACTACCGTAATCAGTGGGAAGCAGTTGCGACCAGTACCGCAAAACGGCTTTCATTAAGCCAGAGAACCTGGTCGCGCTCCGGCCCCGTCGAAACCATCGCGATCTCGACGCCCACCTGGTCGGAAAGGAAGCGCAAATAGTCTTTGGCCTTCTGCGGGAGCTTGGCGAAGTCCTGCAGACCGAAGGTAGGCTGCTGCCAACCCGGCAACATGCGATAGTGAACTTGCACCTTATCAAGGCATTCAACGTCAGGTGGAAAGTCGGTAAATCGCTTGCCCTGGTACTCGTATTCCAAGCCCACCGGAATCTCGGAAAGGCTATCGAGGATGTCGAGCTTGGTGATGATAAGGGAGTCGAGATGGTTTACGCGGGCGCAATAGCGGGCCGCCGCCACATCAAACCAACCGCAGCGGCGCGGCCGCCCGGTGACCGCGCCATACTCTCCTCCGCGTTCTCGAATCTTTTCACCCTCGGGACCCTTGGCCTCGGTTGGGAATGGGCCGCTCCCCACGCGCGTGGCATAGGCTTTTGAAACGCCAACTACAGACTGGATGCGCGTTGGCCCCACCCCGGTGCCTGTGCAAGCGCCACCCGCCGAAGCGCTGGACGAGGTCACGAAAGGATAGGTTCCGTGGTCCAGGTCCAGAAGCGTACCTTGCGCACCTTCGAAGAGCACTCGCTTTCCCCGGTCGATCTCGGCATTCAAATAGGCAGAGACGTCCGCAAGAAACGGCACTATGTGCTGGGCAACTTCCAAGTAGCGGTCAGCCAGTGCCACCGGGTCGAGGGCGGCGCCCCCAAACAACGCCGAGGCAATACGGTTCTTCTCCGCAACGACTTCGCTGCACCGGCGGCGGAACAATTCCGGGTTGCGAAGATCGCCCGCTCGGAGCCCACGGCGGCCGGCCTTGTCCTCATAGGAGGGACCGATCCCTTTAGCCGTCGTGCCGATTTTTCCCACGCCGCGCGCCTCTTCAGCGGCCACTTCGAGAGCTCGGTGGTAAGGCAGAATCAGGTGCGCGCGATCGCTGATGAGTATGCGACCATCCACTCGCACACCGTTTTCCTCCACGGCTTTAATCTCGCGTAACAAGGCTTCCGGCTCAACCACAACTCCGTTCCCGATAACTGCAGTCTTATCCGGCCGCACGATGCCAGTGGGGAGAAGCTGGAGAATGAATTTCCTGCCGTTGACGTAAACGGTGTGGCCAGCGTTGGCGCCTCCCTGGTAACGGGCCACAATGTCAAAGTGCTCCGCCAAAGTATCGACGACCTTACCCTTGCCCTCGTCGCCCCATTGGGCGCCCACCACAACCACATTTGCTGGCATATTGAATTAGTCCTTCACCCACAGGCTGGAGTAACTTCGTCTTATCTTTGGAGAATCTGCTATACGGAATCCCAGGATTTGCGCAGTTGCCAAGGTATCTTCAAACGCTTCTTTTGGAACGTGGCCTACGGGCTCCGAAAACAAGAGTAGCCCACCTTTTCCGAGTGACCTTTGAATTTCTGAGAGAAACCGTTTTGCATCCGGGACCTCATGCACAACGTAAAATACCAATGCAAAATCGACCTTTTCCGCCAAATCGTCAATGCCAAGGGATGTGGGCGTGCAGACGCGCAATTCAATTCTGTTGCTCAGTCCTGCCCTGACGGCCCGTTTCTTGACTGCCCTGAGCATCCTTTCTTGCAGATCAACACACACCACATGGCCCGATTCTCCAACGAGGCGCGCCATCGGCAAAGTAAAGAACCCCATCCCACTCCCAACCTCCAGCACCGTCATCCCCTCATGGATGTACGGCTTCAGAATATTCTCGGGTTTGTAGATGAGCTTCCTGAGGGGATTCACCAACAGATATCCTAACCACCATGGACAGACTCTTTCGCTCATGTTGGAAATCCAGGTTTACAGGAGAAGAAAGCCCTCTCGATAACTCGGACCGTGAGCATCCTGGAAGGTCAGAGGTGCTTATCGAGCAGCTTGCTGATGGCCTCTTTGGAGGCGGCCCCCACGATCTGCCCCTGGATTTGACCGCCTTTGAAAAGAAGCAGGGTGGGGATGCCTCGGATGTTGTAACGACCGGTGACCGTGAGGTTTTCGTCCACGTTGAGTTTTCCAACCTTGGCACGGCCGGCATACGCCTCAGCAATTGTATCGACAGCAGGCGCCATCATGTGGCAGGGTGCACACCACGTTGCCCAGAAATCCACCAGAACCGGCTTGTCGGATTTCAAGACTTCCTCCTCAAAGTTCTGTTCAGAAAATTCCAGAGTATGATCGCCCGCCATCGTCTCAAAACCTCCACAGATTAGTGATCGCTAAGATTCAGGTGTGGCCTTTCGCTTCTGCAGCGCTTCATAGATCTCCAAATACTGCCTTGCCGACCTTTCCCACGAGAAATCTTCTCGCATTCCGTTGCCCACCAATTGCTGCCACACCTGGGGCTGGTGATAGGCTGCGATAGCTTGTTCGATCGCCTCGAGCAACGCCGCACCGGTGTACTCGCTGAATTTAAAGCCTGTGCCCGACTGGCCGTCAAAAGCTTCAATCGTATCATCCAGACCACCGGTGGCCCTGACAATGGGCACGGTCCCATATTTCAGGCTATAAATCTGGTTCAGCCCACAGGGCTCGTAACGCGAGGGCATCAAGAACATGTCCGACCCTGCTTCAATCTGGTGCGCCAGGGTGTTGTCGTAAGCGACAGCCACCAGAAACTTGTCCGGATATCGGGCCGCCATGAACTGGAAAAGTTCTTCGTAAACAGGGTCGCCCGTTCCCAGCGCGACAATGTAAAGGTCCAAGGCCGCAAGCTGCTCCGCGATTTCGGCGATGAGGTCGAAGCCTTTCTGAGGCGCAAAACGCGAGACGATGCCGATGACCGGCCGGCCAAGCACCGGCCGATTCACTCCCATTCTTTGCAGCAGAGCCTTCTTGCACGCTACCTTGCCCTTCATATCCTTCGCACTGTAGGCGGCGGGGAGCAGCTTGTCCGTGGCCGGACTCCAGGCGTCGTAGTCCACGCCGTTCAGAATACCCCGGAGACGGTCCCTTCGCGACCGTAAGACTCCCTGGAGGCCACAGCCGAACTCGGGCGTCTGGATTTCTTCCGCGTACTTCCGACTGACCGTGGTGATGAAATCAGAAAAGACAATTCCCCCTTTCAGGAGGTTGACCTTTCCATAGTACTCCAGGAAATCCACCGTGAATAAACCTGCGTGCAGAGAAATCTGCGGCAGGATATGCGGCGGGAAAAGCCCCTGGTACCCCACGTTATGGATGGTGAAGACGACGGAAGTGTTGCGGAAGAATTCGTCGTCCTGGTAAAGATTGCGCAAATAGATGGGAACCAGCGCCGTCTGCCAGTCGTGGCAGTGGATGATATCCGGCGGGGTCGCCGAGCGCTTCATCAATTCCAGCGCCGCCAAACTGAACGCTGCAAAACGCTGTGCATTGTCAGGATAATCCTCACCCATCTCCTGGTACAGTCCCGCGCGGTCGAAGAAAAAGGGGCATTCGACCAGAAACGTGCGGACTCTACTCGCCACACCAGCGTCCTGAATGGAGACAAACTTGTAACCGGAACCCAGCGCGATGGTCAGACTTTGCATCTCGCCTTCAGGCTTACCGGGCTTGGTCATCCTGTAGCGTGGCAGCACAACCTCGAGCTTATGACCCGGCTTTGCCAGAGCTTTCGGCAGTGCCCCCACCACGTCTGCCAGTCCACCGGTCTTCGAGAAGGGCACACCTTCAGATGCTACAAAGACAATACGCACAAAGCTACCTCGTTTAGTGGCTTAGAGATTCCAGTGCCTCACTAAGCTACGTTAGAGGATGCTCCCCAGCCTTGTCAAGCGCAGACGACTTCTTGTGATCATAACGCCCCTTCTTACGGTACAATCTCTTTCCGTGCGCCAGCCACCTCGTCCCAAGCTTGGCCAGCATTTTCTCCGCGACCGGCGGTTTCAGCGCCGAATCGTCGATAGCCTGGCGATCCAGTCCAATGATCTGGTCTGCGAGATCGGCCCAGGCCGGGGGGCGATGACCGAGCTTCTGGCAACGCGAGCCCAGCAAGTCGTCGCCATCGAAGTTGACCGTGAGCTGGCGCGGATGCTTCAACAAAAGTTCTCAAACAAGCTGGGGATTGAAGTCCTTGAAGCCGATATTCTACTGAGCGACCTCGCCACCCTTTGCCGGCGCTACCAACGCGAGCAGTGTTTCGTTTTCGGGAATCTGCCCTATTACATCACTTCGCCCATCCTTCATCACCTCTTGGATTTTGCCGGCTCGATCAGCGGCATGGGGCTCGTTGTGCAGCGGGAGGTCGCCGAGCGGCTCAGCGCCTTGCCCGGCTCGCGCCATTACGGATATTTGACGGTCCTGACGCAGCTCCATACGAACCCGCGCATCCAGTTCGGCATCCCCCCGGGGGCCTTTTCGCCTCCGCCCAAAGTCGATTCCGCCCTGGTCACCTTTCAGATGAAGGGAACCCAGCTCCCGGCCGAGCAGCAGAAAGCGCTGCTGGATTTCGTGAAGTTGTGCTTCGCGCACAAGAGGAAGAACCTGCTGAATAACCTCGCACCAGTTTACCCGCGCCAGCGCGTGGAAACAGAACTGGCAGGTCTTAAACTACCTCAAAACATTCGGGCAGAACAGTTGGCGCTCGAGCAGTTTGAAAAGCTCCTCGAACGTTTGCGCTAGGCAGGGTTGGCGCTCCCACCTCGCAGTCGGGAGTCGTAGGCCCACACGGCGCGGCCAGATAGCCGCAATCAAAACGAGCTTCTCCGTGTTCTCCCACCCTCAAAGCCTCAACACGGAGAGCACGGAGGATCTCAGTGACCTCTGTGTTAAGTTCTTTTCCGGCCACGGAGAACACAGAGACGTCACCGGTTCGATGCCCGTGGGAGGACGATAGGGTTGGAGAAAAGTTGTGCGAGCTTCGGGTTCACGTGGGCCGGCCTGTCCAGCGCCTCAAGAAATGCCTGCCGTTGTTTTGATGAAACGATAAACTCTCGCTTGTCTGCAAGGGCGTGCTCTGCTTGCAGGCAGGCGCTCTCAAGGATGAAGTCCGTGACGCTAACACCTCTTGTTTGCGCCCCCGTGCGAATGAGTCTTTCCTGATGCTCCGTCGCACGGAGATTGAGCCTCCTCGTCCGGTTCTTCTTGTTTACGGGTGCAGTCTTCATATCCAATCATCTAGTTTGTACGTACAGTGCATGACGTCCTCAATAATCTGTCAATCGGGTTAGGGTTGGGGCATGGCCACGTTCGACAGGAATTGCTTGACCGCAATCTCATATTGTTCCGTTGCCTGATTAAAACCTTCGCCGTGGCGGTGGCCCGGCAGGACGAGCAGCGCTTTGTGCGGATTGGCTGCGTGGGAATAGAGGGTTTGAGCGATGGAAGGTGGCATCCTGCGATCATCCTGGAGAGCGACGAAGAGAATGGGGCGATTACCGATGCGGCTCACCGCGCTCGCGAGGTCAAAGTCGGAAGGACGAAAGCCTCCCCGCCATGCAATCCAATAGAGAATCTCGTTGGCGATGGGAAAGCTCGGAAGATGAAAGAATAGCTTCCAGTGGTGTTCAACAGTTGCCCGCAAGGAGAGGAAAGAACTGTCGGAGATTACGGCTGCAACTTCCGGCGACTCCGCCGCTGCCAGCAGAGCGGCCGCCGCACCCATCGAAACACCCCACAAGATCACGGGGCGCGGCGCACCTTGTTGGTAAAGCGCATAGCGAACGGCGGCTATCACATCCAAACGCTCTTTGTACCCCAAGGTCGTCAACGCGCCTCCACTCGCTCCCTGGTGCCTGAGGTCAAAAAGCAAGCCATCGTAACCCAGTGCGTGGCCGAAGGCCGCCATGGGCAACATCTCCGTGCGCGTGCGGTTCAGCCCGTGGCAATAGACAATCGTGCCGCGCGCCCCGCTCGTGGCAGGGACATACCAACCCTTGAGCAGCACGCCATCACTCGAGGGGAACTCGACCCATTTGAAATTCATGCGGTACGATATGGGTGTCTTGCCATCGTTTGGGTCGGGGTAGTGATAGCGCCCCGTGGTGCCAATGTTTACGATGAACCAGGGGACGAAGAGAAAGAAGAAACCGGCGGCCAGCGCAGCCAGTATCAATATCACGTTTCGGATGATTTGCCAGATTCTTCGCTTCGATACCAATCGACCCTCCCGGGAAGAGCAAGTAGGCAGTAGGCAGTAAGCAGTAGGCAGTAGGCAGTAAGCAGTAGGCAGTAGGCAGTAGGCAGTAGGCAGTAGGCAGTAGGCAGTAGGCAGTAGGCAGTAGGCAGTAGGCAGTAGGCAGTAGGCATTAACCGGTAGGCAGTCAGCGGCGGCCCCGACCTGGCCACCTTGCACGTCTGCCAACTCGCAGGCCCGTGATGCCCAAGACCTTCTCTCTTCTGTCTCCTGACTTCTGACTCCTGACCCCTGACTCCTGTCTCCTGGCTTCTGACTCCTGACTTCTGACTCCTGACTTCTGATTTCTGCCTTCTCCCCTACACCCGTTCCTGGATCGGCTGCGGTTCCACAATGTGCGTAATCAAGAGGAAAACAACCACGCCCGTCATGACCGCGCAGAGTGTTGTCACCGCCCCGTAGCCGTGCCGTTCGTAAAGCAATCCGCCCAGGAAGGCGGCGATGCCGATGCCGGTCTGGGAAAATATGTTCCTGAGGGCAATGAAGGCGCCGCGCTGGGTGGAAGGGACGAGCTCGCTAATAAGCGCTGTCAAAGGACCCTGCCGAAAGGCGGCGCCCAAGCTGGCCACGGAAAAAGCCACCAGCAGCCAAAGCCCCCAGGAAAGGAGCGGGATTAACGCCACCGCAAGCGCAAGGATAATGTTACTGACAATCGCCACCGAGCGTTTCCCGATGCGGTCAGAAATGATGCCGCCTAACGGAGCGCTTCCGACAGCCACCAGGCCGCCGAGCATAAAAACCCATCCTATGGTTCGGGTGGAGATGGCGAATTGGCTGTGCAACCATTGGCCGACATAAGTGAGGAATCCGACCAGCCCACCGGACACCAGGAAAGCGATGCCCAAGGCAGCAGCCGTGTCACGCCGAACAAGGAATGAACGAAAAGATCGGCCGGCCGCCCTCAACTTGTCTGAGGAGGGCTCGGGATTTAACCGATCTTTCGGCAAGCTGAGGGACAGCCCCGCTGTAACTAAAGCCAAAATTGCGAACAACAGGAACGCTCGCCGCCAGCCGTAGCGGTCGGCTATTTGCGCTGCCAGCGGGACACCAAGGATGGGAGCAGCAAAATAGGCGCTCGAGATCAATCCCAGCGCTCTGCCCCGCACGCTGTACTCAAACCAATCTGCGGCGTAGGTGATGGAACATGTGGAAATCGTCCCGGCAGCGAAGCCCGTCAGGGCTCGAGCCAGTACAAGCTCATTGAACGTTCCGGTACGGGAAGCCGTCCAAGAGGCCAGCGCGAACAGCAAGACGCCAAAGAGCAGGAAACGCCTGCGACCATAATGGTCCGACAGAGTCCCCGAGACGAAAGAAGCCAGCGCCGCGGTGACTGAGTAAACCGCAACCAGCAGGCCGGCAACTCCGACGCTGACATGCAGCGAACCCAGCAGCGAGGGAAGCAGCGCGGCAATCATCTGATTGTCAGCCAACCCGAGGAACAGCAAAACGAATAAGTCGGCGATTACAAGTGAGTCCAAGCGTCATCCCCGGAAATCAGTGGGCAGTAGGCTGAGGCAATTATGAATTATGAATTATAAATTCTGAATTGCTCTGTGTGTCTGCCACCTACGCCGCCACAATACTAAGGAGAGTTGAGAACCAACAACATAGCCGCCTGAAAACCCAATGCAACAGTAAACCGCCGCACAGAAGATGTCTACGCTACGCCTCTTGCTTGGGGCCCTGATGCCAGGACCTTCAGGCGTTAGATGCAAGGCAATTCATAATTCAGAATTCAGAATTCACTATTCACCATTCACTATTCAAAATGGTGAAGGTCGAGTTTGATGGCAGCTTTATCGGACATATCCACAACGCCCGCCGCTGCTATGCCGACCGCAACCACAATCGCGTCGCTAATCTCTTGCTTCGTTGCCCCGATTTCCAGCGCTTTCTTGATGTGCCCTTCCAAACAGCCCTCGCACTTGGCCACCAAGGAGCAACCAATGGCGATCAGTTCTTTGGTCTTCAAGTCAAGCGCGGTGGGGGTAAAGTAGCTCTCCTTGTAAAACGCCAAATAGATGTTGCGAAGGCGCGGCTCGATCATGCTCATCGACTTTGGGGCTGTCTTGCCCTCCTCAGATCCATCGTTCGCCATAGCAGAATCCTCACTTCTTATGGTTTAGTCAACGATAGGTGCACAGCAAGCAGGAGTCAGAAGCCAGGAGTCAGAAGGCAGTCAATCAGCACAGCGCAGCCGACAGCCCTTCCTTCGCTGCCACCTCTCCCGCCCCCTGACACCTCATACCTTGTATTCTGACTCCTGACTTCTGACTCCTGACTCCTTCGCTCAGAACGACATGCTAAGACATCTTTTCGGCGACCTGTCAGGGCGAGACCTGCGCCGTTTCGACGGAAACAGGCTGCCGGGTTGTAACCAGTTCTGGAATCTCAAGGCGAATTACGGTCCCCTTCCCGGCCTGGCTCTCGATCTTCATGGAAGAATCCTGGCCGTAAAGGACCTTCAACCTTTCGTGGACGTTGCTGATGCCAATGCCGGATTCGAGAATGCCGGGTCGGCGTTCCTCCGGAATCCCCACTCCGTCGTCAATGACTTCGATGACCAAGTGTCCTTTGCTATGAGTGGCACGAAGCGTTATCGTGCCTCCCTCAATCTTGGGCCCGATTCCATGCCGGATGGCGTTCTCCAGCAGGGGTTGGAGGATCATGCTGGGGACCATGACGTCCAACGTATCGGTTTCGATCTCTTTGCGGATTTGAAGCTTATCCTGACCGAAGCGCACCACCTCAATATCCAAATAGTCGTCGATGAATTCCAGTTCCTGTTTCAAGGGTACAAAATGAATTTGGCTTTTTAGCCTGCGCCGCAGGATGTTCGCCAACTTGAATAGTACGTCTCGCGCCGTGTCCGGGTCAAAACGTATCAGGGAAGAAACGGTATTGAGCGTATTAAACAGGAAGTGGGGATTAATCTGGCTGATCAGTGCGTCCATGCGCGCCTGCAGGAGGGCCTTTTCCTGTTCAACCAGCTTGCGCTCAATCCGGGTGTTGTTCCATATGCGCACTGGGAGGCCGACGGCAATGAGCGTTGCGAGCACAATCAAAATTCGGACCCATAAATGCGGGGAATCCATATAGTAAAGATACTTGCCATGAGTCATCCGCCCCACCGTCATGCGCGCGACCTCGAGCATGACACACAGAAAAGAAAACAGCACCTGCCAATCCACCGCCGGGTGCTGGAAGCGTTGCTTGATGGAACGGTAAAGGCTAAGGTCAATGAACCCGGAGAACTTCCAGACTTCTTCCTTATCCGGGCAGACCCAGCGGGCCGTCCCTGCAACCACTGCATAGAGCACCGCCAATGGCGCCGCCCATAATTCGTGTCCAATCAGAACCGCCGGCAAGCTGACCATCATCCCAACGACCAAGCCGGCAATGGTCCCGCCCAGCAGGCCCGCCACGACCGTCACCTCCAAACTGAGATCGGTGGTCGGATAGTGGGCTAATAAGCGGGCCAGAACACCCAGCGTGAACGGTATCCCGAGAAACACCGCGAATTCGAGTTTTTCGCTGGGGGAACGCTGCTCGATAAAAATCAATTGCCGGAATCTTCCGAACCGCGCAATGAAACCTGCAAGGAGAGCGATTACCGCCAGCTTGATCAGCAGGGCCACGAGAATGGCCGCTGCGGAACTGCTCGAGTAGGGATTCATAGGCTTTAGTAGGGGCACCCCTTGTGGGTGCCCAATGCCCGAGGGCAGGCACAAGGCCTGCCCCTACATGCCGCCTTTTGTAGGGGCACCCCTTGTGGGTGCCCAATGCCCGAGGGCAGGCACAAGGCCTGCCCCTACATGCCGCCGCCTACCAAGTGTACCACTTCCAGTTGGTCACCAGCTTGGATGGGTGTCACATTCCAGCGGGTGCGGGGCACGATTTCGAGATTTCGTTCCACAGCCACGCGATCGCGAGGGAGTTTCAGCCACTCAATCAATGCCGCCAAGGTCAAGCCTTCGGGCACCTCGCGAAGTTCGCCGTTTAATTGGACGGTCACGACCTGCTTCTCCACATTATGACTGATTGGACTTGGCAGACCACACCATCGTGTCTGATGTCAGTTTTGAAACCCATCACCCCACATGCAGCCCCGGTATTAGGGGCGAACAACGCACCACAACAGCCACAATGGTAACGACTGAACCCGCCGCAGGCAAGAAAAAACTTGACACGTTGGGTTGCCCTCCGTATAGTGAAATGTTTCGGTGGGGTTCACGACATTCACTGTAAGTGATTGCAATGACAAGCCCTTATTTGCCTGTTCTGATCCATTTCCTGGTCGTAGTGGCATTGACAGCGGCCATGCTTGGCCTGTCTGCCTGGGTGGGAGTCAAACGCCCTTCGAGGGTGAAATTAAGCCCGTATGAATGCGGGATGCCTCCGGTGGGTAATGCGCGCGAGCGTTTTTCGGTAAGCTTTTATCTCGTGGCTATGCTCTTCATCCTCTTTGATGTGGAAGCTGTGTTCCTTTATCCATGGGCAGTTATTTTTAAGAGCTTGAAGTGGTTCGGCTTCGTTGAGATGCTTCTTTACATTGCCATCTTGCTGGCAGGGTATGTCTACATTTGGAAGAAAGGCGCCTTGGACTGGAAACGGTAGAGCCGCCGTCTGGGCGGCATTTGCCGGTCCCGGGGCGCGGGACCGGCGCTACGCCAGCAAACAAGCTCTTGATTTGGCGCCAGATGCCGCAGCCTCAGGGAGCCGAGACTTGGCCCTGTGAAATCAATAGTCATTCGTCATGCCTTCCGATCTCGAATCGAGCCTTGCTCTAATAAAGCTTCGGGAATTTGCTCCCGAATCCGTTGAAGATGCACGGGAGTTTCGTGGCGAGCTGACGATCTACATCCGGCCCGACAGACTGGTGAGGGTCTGCGAGTTTTTGCGTGACGAGCCCGGCCTGACTTTCAAATACCTTTCAGACATAACCGCGGTAGACCTTTACCCCAACGAACCGCGATTTGAGGTGGTCTACCATCTGCTTTCACTGCAGACTGCAGAGCGGCTTCGGCTCAAGGTGCGGACCAGCGGCGAGAATCCGCGAGTGGACTCCCTGCTTCCCGTATATCCGTCCGCCAACGCGTTTGAGCGCGAGGTCTTCGATCTCTTTGGGATCCAGTTCGCGGGGCATCCTTATTTGAGGAGAATTCTCCTCCCGGAAGAATGGGAAGGTCACCCGCTACGCAAGGATTATCCCACTGAGGGATATCGCTAGATGCCGATCACGCTGGAGAAAATTCCGGGTCAGGAAGAACGGGTTATCCTGAGCATGGGGCCGCAACACCCCTCTACGCACGGGGTATTGCGCCTGGTCCTTGAACTCGAGGGCGAGACAGTTGTTCGCGCCCTTTATGACATCGGCTACCTCCACACGGGCTTCGAGAAATCTTTCGAGAGCAAGACTTATACACAAGGAATCCCGCTCACTGACCGGATGGATTACCTTTCTTCGCTCTCCAACAACTTGGGCTTTTGCCTGGCGGTGGAGAAGTTGCTGGATATCGAAATCCCCCTACGCGCCCAGTGGATACGCGTCCTGCTGACCGAACTCACGCGCCTCCAGAGCCACCTGGTGTGGTTGGGAACCCACGCCATAGATTTGGGGGCCATGTCGGTCCTTCTTTATTGTTTCCGGGAGCGCGAAGATATCCTTCATATCTTCGAAATGGTGTCGGGGCAGCGCATGATGACCAGTTATTTCCGCATTGGCGGCTTGGCCCTCGAACCCCCTCTCGGCTGGCTCAAGCGAGTGGAGAAGTTCGTAAAGGCATTCCCCGACCGCCTGAAAGAATACGAGGATCTGCTCACCAAGAACCCCATCTTCCTCCGTCGGACCGTCGGAATCGGAAAGCTTACCGCCGACGAAGCCATTGCCTGGGGGCTTTCGGGCCCGTCACTCCGCGGCTCAGGAGTTGACTGGGATATTCGAAAGAAGCAGCCCTACTCGAGCTACGATAAATTTGATTTCAAAGTCCCCACGCGCCCGGAGGGCGATGTGTACGCCCGGTACTTGGTCCGGCTGGAGGAAATGCGACAGTCGCTTCGCATCGTGCAACAAGCGATGGAGGGTCTCCCCGAGGGTCCCTTTAAGGCAAACGCGCCCCACATCGTGTTGCCGGACCGGGAGAGCATGAAAACGTCCATCGAGGCGCTCATTTATCACTTCAAGATTGTGACCGAGGGATTCCATCCCCCCATCGGCGAAGTGTATCAGGCCATCGAGTCTCCCCGCGGCGAGCTGGGGTTTTACATGGTTAGCGACGGGTCACCTAAACCCTTTCGCTGTCACGTTCGCGCGCCCTCCTTCGCCAATTTGCAGGCTTTGCCCAAGATGATCGAAGGCCGCTTGATTGCGGACGTGGTCGCATGTATCGGCACAATCGATATTGTTTTGGGCGAAGTAGACCGGTAAGGGGATTTTCGATTGCCGATTGCCGATTTTGGATTTTAGATTTTGGATTTTGGATTACGAACCCGATGGCGGTTTCGAATTTCGAGTTTCGATTTTCGAATTTCGAGTTTCTGATTTCTAGTTTTCTTCTGCCATGCTTTCCGACGTGCTGCTTAAAAAGTTCGACCAAGTGATCTCCCACTACCCGCTGAAGCGATCGGCCATCGTCCCCTGTCTCCTCTTCGCTCAGGATGAGATCGGGTTTATCAGCGACGAGGTGATCGAGGAAGTCGCCCGCCGGGTTGATGTCCGGCCGATCGAGGTGATTGAGGACATCGGTTACTACTCGATGCTCCATCGCAAGCCGGTCGGCAAGTACAACCTCCAAGTGTGCACCAACGTCTCTTGCATGGTTCGGGGTGGAGAGGAAATCCTCGAACACTGCAAGAAACGGCTGGGAATTGGCCACAAGGAGACGACGCCTGACGGACTATTCTCCTTGGAGGAAGTCGAATGCCTTGGCGCTTGTTGT
>Ga0208821_1001205_pt1 | contig 15621 bp, 12 predicted proteins | sample June2015DPH_20_5_FD_184720 | JGI IMG/M metagenome (GOLD analysis project Ga0208821, IMG submission 184720) | Peatland microbial communities from SPRUCE experiment site at the Marcell Experimental Forest, Minnesota, USA - June2015DPH_20_40... | ecosystem: Environmental > Terrestrial > Soil >... | reverse complement strand
AGTTACGCAATGAAACCGGGGTTGCTTCTAAATCGCTGGGCCAGGGAAGGGGAACTGCCCCCTTCCCCGGCACCCCATCCCCAAAAACAAAACCTGGCCGTTTACACAAAAGAATTGACACACCTGTGACGTTACCTGACAGGGCGATAGATCACACGAGGCGGTTCCCCGCAAATATGGCTGATGGATTCACCATCGTTACGTGAATCACAAGTAAAACATCACCAATATCCTCGTCCGTCTTTTTCGGAATGACTAGACGGTCTGTAATTACAGTGACGCTGGTGATTAGTTTGTCATCCTCCAGAAGACAAAAAAATGGTTCCTCATCTTGGTCTATCGTGTAACCTCCAAGCTCTTTGACATCTCGCGGCATCCTGAGTCCGTCGAACAGAACCTTGATGCGGTTGTCGATGTCGCCGTGGTTCTCTATTAGATTTCCCGGATTGTCTCTCCGCAGGAAAAGAATACTAAGGTCACACGTGAAACCACCGGCATCCCTGATGAGTGGAACGAATCGCCCCCCACATCGGAGATAATTATCTGCAATATGCTCGACCCAGGTTTTAGCATTTGGATGTCCACTAGGAACTGCTTCTATTTGCGGTACTCCTGCCCCCGGTGCGCTTACTTGGTTACGTGGTGTCGTATACACTGCATACCGCTGCTCAGATTGCGCCCTTAAGTCAGGGTGCTGCTTCCACAGTTCGCGCAACTGCAAATGAAAATGTTTTCTTAGCCGATGCTTGTCTTTAGCCCTGCCATAGCCTCCGCTTCCACTGACCAGTTTATCCTCACATTTTTCGGACGGCAGCGCCCCCTGATAGATCAAACGAAATTCCATTTGTTCTCCTCCGGAAGCGTCGAACTCTTCCGGCTTATAGAAACTGAAAATATCGATACGGGGCATCGGTTGACTTTTGGCACACGTAGAACTACCCTTCTCCCTACAAAGAGAAGGTGGACGTGTCCCAAAAGCCAACTCGCCCCGCCAATCCCGCAAAGAATGTTGAGGGCGATTTCGGCAAGTTCACGAATTTTATGAAGCGTCTTTTGGCCGTTCCCCATTCGGAGATCAAGGCCAAGCTGGACGCCGAGAAAAGAGCAAAGGCGCGGAAGTCTAAGCGGACTTCCGCTTCCCGCGCTTCTCGCGTAAAGGATTAGAAAGCCGTTTCTCCCACCTTGCCAGTCACCTCCGCATAGGTCAAACGCTTCCCAACAATTTGCGAGAGTGCCAGCTTGAAACGATCCGCATTGTCCATATCTTTCCGGTTGTTGTAGCGGAAGGTCTGCTCGTCCAAGTAGCGGAACAGGTGGAACGGTTCCACGCTGACGTAGGTTCCCGAGATGCCGCGCTTCAAGAGCGACCAGAAGTTCTCAAGGCCGTTGGTATGCACGCGGCCATCTACATACTGCGAAGCATGGTCGATCACTTGATGCGCGTAGTCGGCAGCAAGGCCGTCATAGGAAAGCAGCGCATCAGTGTACAGCGCGGCTCCCGCTTCCACATGCTTTTTCACTTCAGCTTGCAGAACGTTCTTTCGGCGAGAACCAACAACCACGGTGCGAACTTCGCCGCCGCGCTCAAGGATGCCCATGACTGCGGTTTTGTCCTTGCCGCCAGTTCCGGTGATCCGCCGTTGCCGTTTGCTCAAGTGCATGTTCCGCGCTTTGCCGCCGATGAAAGTTTCGTCCGCTTCAATCTCGCCGCCGTTGCCGCCTAGCTTTTGAAAAGAACCGGAGTGCATAGCCTTGCGAATCCGATGCATCATGAACCATGCCGACTTCTGGGTGACACCGATAGCGCTGGCCACCTCATAGGAGCTGATGCCATTTTTGCAGCTCACGAGCAACCACACGGCGGGGAGCCACTTTTCCAGCGGGATCGGAGAATCCTCGAAAACGGTTCCGACCTTGAGCGAGAATTTCTGGCGCGGGTGGTTCTGGTAGCACTTGTACAGGCGGGCATTGGGAAGGTACTTAACTTCGAGAGAGCCGCACTGCGGACAGCGCACCTTGCCATCTGCCCAGCGGTTTGCAATCATGAACTGCTGGCAGTTCTCAAAGTCGCTGAAGTATTGGATGGCTTGTTGAAGTGTTTTTGGGCTTTCCATGCTTCAAAGTTAGCACGGAATCACCTGTCAGTCAAGTATATTATTGCCCTTAATTGCGTCGTCTCGATAGACAAGAAGAATTCCGGCTTCATGCAGCTTCGCGTGCTTCGCCTTGGCTTTTTCCAAATGTGTCGGCGTCTTTCCTGTGCGTCGGGAAATCCTTAGGTGTCGAGCAGCTGGACTCTGGCTGGGAACGGATCTCGTCATGTCCTTTTTCTCTGTTTTTCTGCGACTGTCCCGGCTTTTTCGGCTATTTGCTAGTTGATAAAGTTCACTAGTTAGTGCCGGTACCCCCACCCCCCCCTACCCCCCCCACCCCCCAGCTAGGTATTTTAGAATCATCGAGTTGCCTAGGTACCCCAGCCAAAGTATTCTAGAATAATGACTTACAGGCAAAGTACTCAATAATAACGACTTATTAGCTGTCAACCGCACCCCTGCTTCCCACAAGGGCCGATGCGTGCGGTACCTCGCGATTTTTTTTAAATTTACGATCTATAAGAATCATAGGCTTAGGGAAAAATTCCCGCAAAATCTTTGAGTTTAAAGGACTTATATGCAAAATATTCCGGAATAAGGGCTTAACTCCTCAAAGCGCTTTGAAAATGGATTTGGGGCAGCTTCGAGGTCCGTCTTCGGAGACGGACACGCTCGTAGACTGCCCCAATCAGAGGGTTATTGTCGCACGGGATCGGTGGGCGTGTCTGTGACGGGGCTCACAGATGATTTGTGATGAAAAATCAGAAGGCGGATTGCAGGAGTGAGGATGGCGCAGCGTCGCACCGGCTGAACATCCGCGCCCTTCGCTTCGCGATAGGACGGGTCACCCCCTGTCTGTCCAGTGGCCCACTTCTCGAAAAGCGCGAGAAGTGGGGCACCCCCCGTTTTTCTCTCTGCCAACGGTTAGCAACCCGCGTTTTACCTACGCGCCGGAGAGAAGTGGGCCACCCGCCGGCAGTAGCCAATCAGAGCCATTCGGCGGGGACTAGCTTACGACCCTGACGCCAGTCTTCAACCTCGTGGATGCCATCGATTCCTGACCACACGTTCTCGGCCGCGTGGTCTAGGATAATCAGCTGAAGCTGACCTTCGCTGCTGGTGACTGCGTTGCCAAACGCCGCAAATGTCTTGCGCAAAGCCTGGACATCTGTGTCCCCCAGCTGCGGGTCCAACGCCCCATCTGCAATTTGGTCGTCTGCAAGTCTCTTGGGAAAATAGACTTGACTCGGCTGGTCATACACTACAAAGCTTGGCACGGGGGATTCGTCAAGCTTCTGTAGGAAGAATAGCTGAAGTGCTAGCGACGTCGCGACATGATATGCAAGCCAGTTCGATCCACTGCCGATCTCCCAAAGATAATCGTCACGCTCGTCGCTTTTAACCTTGACCGTGAGACTGCCTATAGACAATGAGATCCGGTCATCGGGCCGCTCAACGTCCAGTGTGGAGATGAATCGTGCAGCGATGGTAGCCACGCTCTCAAGAGCGCGATTCAGCTTGTCCCGAAGCGCTGTCTCTGCTACTTCCGTGGTGAGCGTTGCTACTCTTTCCTTTAGCTCATTGATCCTATCCCTTAGCTGCCCGCTCGTGCTGACGCGATCGTAAATCTCCAAGTCGGCCTCCAGGCGGCCGACAAAGCGGGCAATGTTGAGCTCGGTGTAGCGTCGTTCCCTTTCAGATTGGGAAACGTCCTGGAGCGAGCGAATCTGCCCTTGTAGGTTGCTGAGCGCCTCGGTCGATCGATCAATTGCGGTTCGAACGCGCTCGTACTCCCGATCGAAAGTTGCAGGTAGTATTTGATACTTCGCCGCTGTTGCTTCGTATGCCTTTAAGGAGCCTACGAGGTCCATGAGTCGATCGTGTTGATGTCCTGTTTCACTACCGCACAAAGGGCAGGGCTGATTGCCTGCGGCAACCGCTGAAACAAAGCGTGAGACTTCTAAACGGCCCTGCTGGACTTCCACAGAGCGACGGTATGCCGTCGATGCGTCGCGCAAGTTATCCATTTCAACGAGTCGCTGTCGCAATTCGGCAAGGTTGAGGGACTCTTGGGTTTCGCGGTCACGAAGATCGCGCAGGCGTGCTGAGGTTTCAGCGAGGTTACTGGGCTTTATCTGCGGGACTGACGAGGTGCGGTTGACGATTTGTCGAAGGCTTCGGATAGCGCGATCGCGGTCAAAACTTGAGAAATCAAACTCAGCAAGTAATCCGAATTCTACGGCTTTGGATACGTTGGTTTGGAGTTCTGCTACCCAGCGCTCGGATATTTCGAGGATGCTCTTCAGATCCTGCTCTCGGCGCCTAAGTTCCCTTCGCAGTTCTTGCAGCTCGTGTTGTTTTGCCAGCACTTCTGCTGTTACAACTCCCAGAACGAATGGGAATACGGTCCGGAGCTTTTCCTGGTGTTCATAGGAGTCCGCCTTAAAAAATAAAACGTTCGGATTGGCTACCACATTTTGCGGCTGAAATGTAAAGGCCATAAGGTCCCGGAAACTGGGGCGCCCCTTAAATCCGGAAACAGAGTTTGGCTCGAACTCCAACGACGTTAGACCGGCCAGTTCGTCCAACATTCCGCGGACCACATCGGACGAAGCATTCCGCTCGGTGATCTTATCGGGGACCTGAATAAGCTGATCCTCAAGGACAAACATTTCGGACGTCGACGCTTTGTTCCCGGGCTCACGCCGCGCCAGTAACTTCTGGCCGAAGTCAGTCTGAATGACGATTCCAAACCACTCACATGCGTCGCGAATCGTGTTGACGGGGATGGTGCATTTTTCTGCACCTAGGCAGTAGTCGATTATCGGAATGATGGCGGATTTCCCGGTTCGAGATTCTCCGGTGATTACATTCGCTCGTCCAAGATCAAACGTCACCCGGCGGGGAGCTAGGCCTGCCTTTTTTGGCCACAGGACGACCTCTCTTATTTGGAAATACATTTAGAAGGCCACCTTTAAGATTGAGCTCAACTCGAAAGGACTCAGCTGGCCGAACCAATACCCTAATTTTTCAGAATCTTCGTACAGATGTCTTTCGGCGCTTATTTGGCCGAGTACGGTTGCAAGGGTACCTGTAGGTGACACCTCGGCCTTCTTGTGGTCAAGCACTCCGATGCCAGAGCGCAGCATTAGGTCCAAAGACTCGAAAGTAGTATTCCTCCACGCTATGGCGCGCCCTTGGATTGCCAAAACCAAATCCGATTGGGCGTTCTTGGATTGGCCGAATTTATCCGTAAAATACCTTAGCCCAGACTTCCTCATCGTCCCTGTTACCAACCGGTCCGTAGCGGCATGCAAGACTATGGGTAAGACCAAGAAGGCTAGAGGAAAGGGCATTCCAGCGTGGACGCCGCTACCCGAGCTGAAGCCACGTGCTGCTGCGGCTATCAACGTTGCGCCCAAGGCCGGGTTCTGGACCGCTCGTACTTCTTGGCCCAGAACTCCCATTTCACTCCCATCCTTTTGTGAGTTTTTCAAAGTCTGGGTGCCAACCAACCGTCAGCACATCAGCCAAAGCGTGGAAGCACCCTTCCGTAAAGTCATGTGGTACCGGAGCACCCTGTAAAGGTGGGCTGAATTTCATGCATTCGGAGAGCAGAAATTGGCCCCGCAGAATCTCGGCGCGTCCGCTAAATTCAATCTCACATTGGGCACGCGAGTTCTGCCAGTATTCCGTAAGCCTAAACTCATAGTCGTCTAGGCTAGTCTCGTGGAGCAGACCCATGAGCCCCCATTGGCTTCGATTTACACTTGACCTCAGGTAGGCGCTGATGGCGTGCAATTTTCTGTCGTCGTCTATCGAGATCAAGTCAAGCTGGCGAACATAGCGCTGCGAGCGACTCTTTTCGATGTCTTCGGCACGGGCAGGGCCCGCTAGGTCGGCGAAACAACCTGAGAAAATGATTGATCGAGTATATGCGAGGATCTCTTTCCGAAATGTGGCAACCGCAATTGCTGCGGGTTGCTTCTTTTCCAGCAGGGAGTCTACTTCCGACTTAACCCAGCCCAGCGCGTAGGTCAGGACCGTCTCGAGGAATTCCGCAGGGATATATTTAGCAGCCAGTTTCTCCTTCAGGTCTTCAATCGATTGACCGCTGCCATGTGCGTAGCGGAAGTGCATGATGAGTGGAACAAGTTCGTTTTCGTCGGCCCCCAACACGTCGCTGATGTGCTTTGGCACCGGCTTGAGGTCGTTCAGCAGAATCTCCTTCGCCCTAGACAAAGCTCCTCGCGCATCGACTTCGGAGGTTGCCTCTGAAAAGAGGGTGCAGATCTGGCCATCGAAATCGCCGAACACATACAGCTCAAAGATGGTGTTATCTACGGCAAGTTGCTTGTTCTTGATCGCATCTAGCCAGTTCCTGAGGGTTTTCCACAATGGCTCAGCGCTGTTGCTCACCGGATTCTTGGTGGTGCTGCTCTTTGTTTGCGAGGCAAGCGTGCCTTCGCCACTTTTTACTCCAACATCCTCGAAAACTTCGAGCGACACGACAGAGTTGCTGTCGGACTCGACAAGCAGCGACAGCATCCGAGTGTACTGAAGTCCATACCCTAGCAACTGCCCAGGGACCTGGGTCTTTCCCGGTTGATGATTTTTTCCCGTTTGAGCCATTTTTACCAAAAACAAAGGGGGACACGAATTTCCTCGTGACCCCCTCGGTCGGGATCATTATCTACCAGTCTCGGCTAAAGATACATAGACCAATTTGGTGCTGGTCGGGTTGGGGGGATGGATCGATTGCGGAGGAATCTGTGGTGCGGGGCGCGGTTGGCCTCGGCGGCTGAACGTGGACCTTCAAGGCAAAGTCAGAACTCAAGATTCGGGTCCTATGGTGCGGTCGGACTGCCTCCCACTCATCGCACAAAACGCGACGAGTGGGGCACCCACATTGTGGATGTTCCATTGGAAGGCTGGGCCAGCCGCCGTGGCCCTCAGGGGCTAAAGCCCGTCTCTTAATTGCTCTTATGGCACGGCTGAAGCCGTGCCCTTCCACGAATCTCTGCTGCTACACCCTCCAACAAAAAAGCCCTACACGCATTCCCACCGCCCGGCAGACCCTCAGCGGCTAAAGCCGGCGATGAAAAAGGGCCAGTCATCGCAGCGGTGAACCGCTGCGCCACCCAACGGCAAGTACGACCGCGGTAAACCGCTGCGCCATCCAAAGGCAAGCACGACCGCGGCGAACCGCTGCGCCACCCAACGGCAAGTACGACCGCGGTAAACCGCTGCGCCACCCAAAGGCAAGCACGACCGCGGTGAACCGCTGCGCCACACAAAGGCAAGTACGACCGCGGTGATCCGCTGCGCCACCCAACGGCAAGTACGACCGCGGTGAACGCTGCGCCACCCAAAATCAAAAGCTTGAAACCTCATTTGTTCAGGATTTCTGCTGCTTTTGGGCGGCGGCGCGGTCTTGCAAAGCTATCGTAACCGCGCGCAGCATATCGGCGGCGGGAGCGGGCTTGCCGGTCCAGATTTCAAACTGGCGGGCGGCTTGTTGCACAAACATTTCGACTCCGGGGATGACGGCGATTCCCTTGGCGCGCGCGACCTGCAGCAGGTGGGTCTCGACCGGGTCGTACACCATGTCGAAGACGACGCGGGCCTGAATCTCCTCGTCTTTGAGCGGGCAGTCGCGCGTGTTTCCCATGCCAACCGGAGTGGCGTTGATGATGACGTCGAAGGCGATCTTGCGGAGGTCGGCGCGTTTGATGGCGCGCGCTTTGGCCTGGCGGGCAAGCTTCTGAGCCTTGACCGCAGTGCGATTGAGTATCCAGACTTCAGCGCCGCGCTCTTTGAGTCCGAAAACTGCGGCACGGGCCGCGCCTCCGGCGCCGAGCACGAGAACCTTGGCGTTCTGGATGGAGAGACGTTGTTCGAGGGGACGGACGACGCCGGCGGCATCGGTATTGAAACCGTAAAGCTTGCCCTCCTGTCCGCGGACGACGGTATTGCAGGCTCCGATTTTGGTAGTGTAGGCGTCGGTGTTGTCGAGATACGGAAGGATGGCCTGCTTGTATGGCATGGTGATGCTGAGGCCGTGGAGGGGAATCCCGCGCACGCAGTCGATGAGATCCTTGAGCGTTTTGGCGTGGAGCGGAAGATAAACGCCGTTCACGTTCTCGCGGCGCAGCGCCGTGTTCATGATGACGGGCGAGAGCGAATGTTCGATGGGATCGCCGGCGACTCCATAGACGCGAGTGGCGGCGTCGACTTGGTCGATGCGGTAGATGCTGCGCAGATCGCCGGCGCTGACCTGACCGGGTGCGGTTTTGAGATCAGCGCTGACCGCGCCAAAGGTGAAAGCGCTGCCGGCGCGCACGCTGAGCACGCGGCTGATGATGCCTTGCTCTCCCATGCACAACCCGATCAGCGCATGCTTGCCGCTCTGCGTCTGCAGAAACTTCATCATGCTCACGTTATCGGAGAGCGTGGTGGCGGTGGTGACAACCTTGTAGAAGTCGGCCGGGACTTTCAGCATTTTCTCCAGCGTCTTATCGAGGTTGCGCGTGGCGCGGAAATCATGGAACGACAGGATGAGTCCGGCGCGGCCGCGCAGGCGCGCAATCGCTGCGGGCTTCGATTTCAGTGCGCTCTGGAGTTCCAAGTCGACAATCTGACAGCCCGCGGCATGGGCCTTGGTGAGCACCTCCAGTTGAGAAGCCAACGATCCCTTGAACTTGCCGCCATTGTTGGCACGGCGGCAGGTACCGATGGCGGTGACGTACTGATGAGTTTCAAGAAAACGATGGATTTTGGGAAGCGCAGCGAGAGGCTGCTTCAGGTAATCCAGACGGAATTCGATGAATGGGTTATCCCGGGCCATGGACTCGGCAGTAGCGAGCATGTCTTCGACAGTGTCGGCGTTCAGCGCAAGGCAGACCTTAGGCAGGCGCAAAGGCAAGGAACGGGGCGCGACAGTGGAAGACAAGGCCATTTGTTTTCAACAACGGCGCGATATTACAGGGCTATAAGCGCAGATGCAACATAAGGATTGCCGAACGATTCAGGAAACACTTTGGGAGCAAGGGGACAAACACCCTCGTAACCTTGACCCTTCCTCAAGCGCTTGTTACTTTTCGGCTGTAAGCCTTGTCTTCCGAGAGAGATAGCTGGGGCAGCCCCTAAGCGGTTTGGAGTCGGAGGTAACATGAAGAAAACAGGATTGTTATTGCTTTTGATGGTGATGGCGACCTGGGCGGCGGCCCAGCAATCGACGACGGCGATCACGCCGGATGCGTCCGGTATCGTCAACACGTCGATCAACGTGCCATTCGTGCGTTTTCAGACGCCTACCGCGGCCGACATTTATTGCGCAGGATTCATCAGCACGGATCGTATTTCCGACGCGAACTACGTGAACGGGGGCCTGGAGACACCGACCTCAACCAAGTTCGAAATCGGGGAACTGGTCTATCTGGCCGGGAGCGGCTATCAGGCGGGACAACTCTATTCGGTCGTCCGCGAACTGCGGGACGTCAACAAGTACGAAATCTATCAGGGGCAGAGAAAAATGCTGGCTGCCGTGGGACATCCTTACGGGGAAATTGGCAGAGTGCGGGTAGTCGACACGCGCAGTCACAGCGCCATTGCCCAAGTGGAATTCAGTTGTGATCCCATCAATCCGGGAGATGTCGTCGTGCCTTTCGTGGAAAAACCGCCAGTTGCGTTCCACGTGCCCGGTCATTTCGACCGGTTTGCGCCGGCGAATGGGAAGCTGAGTGGACGGATCGTGCTCGGCAAAGACTTTGACGGCTTCCTCGGCACGGGCATGAAACTTTATATGAACCTCGGTTCGAACCAGGGCGTAAAAGTGGGAGACTATTTCCGCGTAGTGCGTTCCTACACAGCCACCTTGAAAGATCCGGTGGACTCGCTCTCCTTCAAAGCTCAGACTTCAGAAGACACGCAGATGCGGCCGCCGACTTTTGAGGCCGATCAGTTCACCAGGACCAAAGGTCCGAATATCCATGTGGGCGATCTGCCGAGGCGCGCCGTGGGAGAAGTGGTGGTTCTGAACGTAACGCCGACCGCATCGTCCGCCATGGTCGTCTTCGCGCTGGAAGATGTATACGCGGGCGACACGGTGGAACTGGACGCGCAGGAGTAAGAGAACGAAACAATTTGGCCGGACGAGGGGAGAGCGAATCTCCCCTTTTTCTTTGATCCGGAGTATGCGTAACGGACTCGGGCAGAAGAACGACTGGCAACTGCGGCTCTTATCCGCTGAGGGCAACTGCTGCCTTGCAAAACTAGTTTGAACCTTCGACCTCGCGCTTCAGCGAAAGAAATGGATTTTCGAATTCCCGGGAATCATCGCAGCCGCGACGATCAGTACGACGATCACAATAACGAGTTCCATGTTGCCCTCACGATGTTGCCATCGCAATCAAACGGCCAATGCCTCAGCTTACATCCTCTTGCAGAGAAGGCAAGTTACTCAAGTAGGGGCAGGCGCGAAGGAGTGGAATGCGGAATCCGTGAAGAGATTTGCGGAAGCAGATTCAGCAGGGAACTTCTACATCGGCGTCGGCAAAGACCTCGGCGGTGAAAGCATCGATGGTTGCGTTCTTGCGCCAGGAATCCAGCGGCAGACCAGCTTTGCGGCAGGTTTGCTCCAGAAAAGTTTCCCGGTCCCAACCATTTTCGACAGGAACCTGGGGCAACAGCAGGCCGCGTCGAGCGCCATGCGCGATGACTAGGCCGTGGCGCCCGACTTCCACTGCCTCGGGGTGAATTGGGAACAGGCGGGAGAGCACGCTCAGCGAAACCTCCAGCTCCAGAGCTTCTTCTCTCGTCACCGGCAAGAAACGGGAATCTTCGAAAGCGGCGGCGCGGGCCGTTTCAGCCACGGCGCGATACAGAGGCGCGATGGGCAGGGCATAGCCGACGCATCCCCGAAGTTCGCGGCGGGGAACGCCGTGCAGATCGCCGTGCAGATAAAGAGTGGTGAAGACGCCTCGTGGATCCGATAGCCCGGCCAGAGAAGGCGGCGCTTCCGGAAGAGGCTGACGCTCCAGAGCGGAAAGAATCGCCTGGTGCGCGATGCGGAGCAGAGTCCGGCGCTGCTCGAGAGAAAATTCCGGGGACAGCGGGGCGGGGCGAGCCACTTCGCGCGCAGTCAGATTCCCAGGCGGCTTTTCAGACAGCGTTTCAGACAGCTTGGACATCGCGTTTTCTCCGCCGGGCGAGGACGAAGGTCCGGCGCCGCCGCTTTTCCGATTTGCGGTCGATTCGCGACCAGAAGGCCACGAAGTAGTCGAGCGCGGAAACCAGCGAAAGCAGAACCATGAACCAGATGGCGACCCATGCAATCCAGTAAACCGGGAAAATATAAATGCCGAACACGGGCCACTGGTGCCAGCGGCGAGCGAGAATCACGGCCACCACGGCAATGATCTGCACCAGCATCTTAAACTTGCCGAGTTCGCTCGCTTGAATCGTAAAACCTTCGGAAGCGGCAATGGAGCGCAGCCCGCTTACCAGAAACTCGCGGCCGATGATGACCACGGCCATCCAGGCCGGCACCAGCACGGGATTGAACTGCACCAGCGTGATGAAGGCGGCGGCAATGAGCAGCTTGTCGGCCAGCGGATCGAGCAGCATGCCCATTGTGGTGATCTGGCCGCGCTTGCGCGCGAGATAGCCGTCAATGCCGTCGGTGATCGAAGCCAGGATGAAAACAACCGAAGCCAGGATTTCTCTTTCCCCGGTCTGCTCGCTCGAGAAGCGTGGGGTGCAAAGAATCCAGATGAGAAGCGGAATCGCGGCAATACGGGTGAGCGTAATGTAGTTAGGAAGATTCACGCGATGGCTGAACCAGGACCGCCGGGGCGGTCGGTGTCAATGTGATTATCCTCTACATCGGAAGCCATGGCAACGGACAGGAGGCCATGGTCCAGGAAAGTAAGATAGTAATTCCAAAACGGGCACCATTTTAGAGCGGCGCGATGATGAAAAATGAAGTGGCGCGCGTTCAGAAAAGACCGCATGCCACTTATTTCTGCGCTTCTTTGTAGCCGGCAGCCTTCGCTTCAGATTCGGTCATGAACTTTCCGGCCTTGGTTTTTCCATACCAGCGGCCGCTCTTGTGGTAGACGCCGCTCTCGGTGTTGACCCACACCTTGCCGCTGGCTTTCGCCGCGGCAATCTCCGAACTGGTAGGTGCGCCCGCAGCCGCCTTGGTGGTCGCCTTGGGAGCGGCTGGAGTTGCGCTGGGACTAGCCTGAGCCGCGGGTTTTGCTGCGGCGGAACTGCTGTCGCTCGCCTGGGCGTTTGCCAAAGCAGGTGAAATGACGACCGCGAGCATCAAGCAGAAAATGAGCATCCATAGAGTAAGTTTGCCTGGTGAGTAATTCATTTTTCCTCGCAAGTTGCATCTTGAGGACGGGCGAGGGCGCCCGTCGCTCCACAAGCTAGGCATAGATTCCACGCTGGCGGATGGTGTATGCCACGCGGTCGATCGCCAGCATGTAGGCGGCGATCCGGTTGTTCACGCCATGAGTTTCGGAGTACCGGACAACATCATCGAACGCCGCAATCATAATCTCCGACAGGTGCTCGTTGACCACCGATTCCTTCCAGAAGTAGCCCTGGCGATCCTGCACCCACTCGAAGTAAGAAGTAGTGACGCCGCCAGCGTTGGCCAGGATGTCGGGGATCACGAAGACTTTTTTCTCGGAGAGAATATCGTCGGCGGCCGCGGTCGTGGGACCGTTCGCGCCTTCGGCCAGGATCTTGCATTTCACGCGGTCCGCATTTTGGCTGGTGATCTGGTTTTCGGTCGCCGCAGGGATCAGGATGTCGCAATCGACGAGCAAAAGCTCGGCCGGATCGTACTTCTCGGCGCCCGGGAAGCCGTGAATCGTGCCATTGCGCTGGCGGAATTCCCATAGCGCTTCCATGTCGATGCCGTCCTTTTTGTACAGGCCACCGTCCACCTCGACGATGCCGATGACCTTGTATCCGGCTTCCGCCATGAGGCGGGCCGCGTTCGAACCGACGTTGCCGAAGCCCTGCACGATAACGCGGGTAGTGTTGCGATTCAGACGCAGTTTCTTGATCGCCTGTTCGCAGACCATGAGAACGCCGCGCCCAGTAGCCTCGCGGCGCCCGCGCGATCCGCCAATGTTGATCGGCTTGCCGGTGACGACGGCGGTGACCGTCTGGCGCGCATGCATGGAATAGGTATCCATGATCCAGGCCATGGTCTGTTCGTTGGTGTTCACGTCAGGGGCGGGAACGTCCTTCTCGGGCCCGATGAAATCGAACAGCTCAGCGGTATAGCGGCGGGTCATGCGCTCCAACTCGCCCTGCGACATTTTGTGCGGATCGCAGATGATGCCGCCCTTGGCGCCGCCGAACGGAATGTTCACCACTGCGCACTTCCACGTCATCCAACTCGCCAGCGCGCGGACTTCGTCGAGGTTCACGTCGGGCGCGTAACGCAGTCCGCCCTTGGCCGGGCCGCGCGCAATGGAGTGCTGCACCCGGTATCCCGTGAAGACTTCCAGGTGCCCGTCATCCATCATCACGGGAATATGGACAATAATTTCGCGGCTCGGACTCCGCAGAACCCTCCACAGTCCTTCATCAAGATTCAGCTTTTTCGCGGCCAGATCGAAGCGGGCAGCTTGCGCCTGCCAGGGATTAGTTTCCTGTTCGAGGTCCACTGTCTTCATAAAGTCTCCGGATGATTGCGATAAACTCTGCTGCCCAAGTCAAGCAGGCAAGCCTCGCAAAGTATATTGCCGGCCCGCAGGCTAGGCAAGCGAAGGTGTGATGAATGGGGAACGTGGGCGCAACGATCGGATTCCTTATAATGAAACCCGCGGGAGAACCATGATCCGTCCTGACTACAAAGAGTTCGCCCGGTTGTCACGCGGCGCCACGCTGGTTCCGGTGGCGAAGTCGATCTCTGCCGACTTGCTGACCCCGGTTTCGGCCTTTCTTGCCGTGGCGGAGGGAGAGCCCGATGCTTTCCTGCTGGAGTCGGTCGAAGGTGGAGAAAAGATTGGACGGTATACGTTTCTTGGCGTGCGGCCGTTTCTGAGGCTGGAGTCGCGTGGCGCCGAGATCAGGATCGAACGTGGCGGCATTAAGAAAGTCGAGCGGCGCACGGGAAATGTTTTCGCAGTCATCAAGGAACTGCTGCAGCAGCATCGTCCAGCGACGATGGAAGGCTTGCCGCCATTCACCGCCGGCGCGGTCGGTTATTGCGCTTACGACCTTGTGCGGCAGCTGGAGAACATCGGAGAGCACGCTTCGGATGACCTCGACGTTCCCGACTGTGTGCTGATGTTTTTCGATCGCGTGCTCGCCTTCGATCACCTGCGCCACCAGATCGATATTGTGGCGTCGGCGGACGTGACGCGGGAAGCGCCCAGAGTTGCCTACGAGCGGGCCGTGAACGACATCGCGGGCATCGAAAAAAAACTCGCCGCGGGATGGAAGCCGGCGCACTGGCGCAAAGCTGCCACGAAGTCGAAGCTGGCGAAGTTAAAAATGAAACTGCGGGCGCGCACTCCGAAGCCCAAATTTCTGGAAAGCGTCCGGCGAGCCAAGGAGTACATCGCCGCCGGGGATATTTTCCAGGTCGTGCTTTCGCAGCGCTGGGATTTCGAGCCGGGAATCGCTCCGCTCGATCTCTACCGCGCGCTGCGGACGGTGAATCCGTCGCCGTATATGTATTTTTTGCGGTTCGGCGGCGGACGAAAGAATTCTGCAGGAATGCACGTGCTGGGTTCGTCTCCGGAAATGCTGGTGCGTGCCGAGGGAGGAGGACGAAAGCTCGAATACCGTCCGATTGCGGGGACGCACCCGCGTGGACGCGACGAAGCGGAAGATGCGGCGCTGGAAAAGAAAATGCTCGCGGACGAGAAAGAACGCGCTGAACACGTGATGCTGGTCGATCTCGGCCGCAACGATCTCGGCCGGGTCAGCGAGTATGGATCGGTAAAAGTTCGCGACCTGATGTTCGTAGAGCGCTACTCGCACGTGATGCACCTGGTTTCGGCGCTCGAAGGGCGGCTGCGTCCTGAACTGAATGCGATGGACGCGTTTGCCGCTTGCTTTCCCGCGGGAACGCTGAGCGGCGCACCAAAAGTTCGCGCCATGCAGATCATCGAAGAACTGGAGCCGACGCGGCGTGGAGTGTATGGCGGGTCCGTGCTCTACGCCGATTTCGCGGGGAATCTGGATTCGTGCATTGCGATTCGGACTCTGCTCATGAAAGGCAAGAAGGCGTATTTGCAAGCGGGCGCGGGAATCGTGGCCGATTCCGATCCGCAGCGTGAGTTTGAAGAGACGGAGAACAAGGCGCGGGCAGTGCTGCGGGCAGTGGAGATGGCTAGGGGCAGTGGATAGAACCGATCTTGGGTCGTGAGTGTAATCGCCTGTGGGTGTTGAAAAAGTCACTGTGATTAGCACGCGTAGTGGTGGCAGAAGCGTGGTACAAGGAAGAAATCCTTGCCATGCTCTGCTGGATCACCATTCTCGGAGGCGTGCT
>Ga0208821_1001195_pt1 | contig 15713 bp, 17 predicted proteins | sample June2015DPH_20_5_FD_184720 | JGI IMG/M metagenome (GOLD analysis project Ga0208821, IMG submission 184720) | Peatland microbial communities from SPRUCE experiment site at the Marcell Experimental Forest, Minnesota, USA - June2015DPH_20_40... | ecosystem: Environmental > Terrestrial > Soil >... | reverse complement strand
TTTCCCCTGGGAATAATCATAGTCCTTATATCTCGCCATATCTCTCCTTCTCTTACTAACCGGTCTCCGCTCTTTTTTCTGTTACTGATATGGCGATATTATCACGCTTTTAAGACTTTTTCTACAGCCTCAACACCCCGGTTAAGCTGCGGGTTCTCAGGATTTATCTCAGGCGAGCCGTCAGCCTCAAGCCGTAGTTAATTAACAAGTTGTATCCACCGGTCGACCCAACCGCACAATCAACTGATCAAACCTCCCCGGCTATCTTCCGGGCTCGATATGCACCATAATCGGGCACAAGACGGTCATAATCACCATCCATCAAGGGGGAGGAGATCATGAAATCGGCAGAGGCGCGGTTGCAAGCAATGGGAATGTTCCAGACGACCGCCATGCGCAAGAGCGCCTTGACATCTGGATCGTGGGGTTGCGGTTCGAGCGGATCCCAGAAAAAGATGAGAAAATCGATTTCACCGTCGGCTATCTTGGCGCCGATTTGCTGATCACCACCCAATGGTCCACTCTGGAGTTTGTTGACTTTGAAGCCAAACTCTTGTTCCAATATCTCGCCGGTGGTTCCTGTCGCATATATCTTGTGGTGAGCCAAGAGCACTCGATTGTATTTTGCCCATTCAACCAGATCACGCTTCTTGTTGTCGTGCGCGACGAGGGCTATCCTCTTGTCATGTTCCATGGCGATTTTTTTGTGACTCATGCAAATGCCTCCCCTTCCATACAATAGATATTTATTTTCAATGTGCCTAACGAGCCTGTAGAAAAGGCCCTTTTAACAAGTGGGAATGGTGTTTTTGAGCTCTTTCGGGTCAAAAATAATTATTGAGAATCTTCCTTGCTCTCTTCAGAGACAAGACATTCTTTCAGACGTCAATATTTTAGTCTGACCGCAGGCTCATCGGCATGGAATCGAACGGCGAGCTAACCGACAGGCAGCTTTCTTGCGCGTCCGGTTGAGCGCCTCGATAGGCGAGTGGTTTTCTGTGCCACATCGATTAGTGAAAGAAGTGCCTTGTTCACGGCTTCTTCGTTGGGGAATGCTTCAGCTACTTCAGGTCTAAGGACAACGATATTCGATGACTTTCGCAAGCGGCTTGCGTATTTTCCTCGCACGAAGCCTCCGGGGAAGTCTGATAATTTGTACTCTGCCCGTAATTCGCGTCTGTCTGTTTGTTTAACCCTCTTCATATATCCTTCTCTAGAATTATCTTTTCCAAAGAAACGATTAGAGGAGGAAGGTCATCCGTAACCGTATCCCAGACTCTGTCAAGATCGATATCGAAATAGACGTGGATAAGACGGTTTCGCATCCCAACAATATTCGCCCACGGAAGCTCCGAATACATTTCTCTCGTTTCCTGGGTAACCTTCGACGCTGCCTCTCCGACGATCTCAATGGATTTTACTATTGAGAGAACAAGCATTCGGTCTGAATCAAGATCACGTCGGCTTTTATTCTTGGCAAAGGACAGGGCTTCCTTTGCACTATCAAGCATATGCCGTATGCGAATCAGATCATCCCTGCGCATATTGAACCTCTGCAGAGTCGAGCACCTGTTGTCTGAAATAGCGACTCAATTCTGCCGGCGTCCTCAAATCAACCTTCCTCTTAAGAATGCCTGAAAGCTCAATCTCTATCCCCGCCAAACGCAACAGGCCTACAGTCTGACCCGGTTCGAATTCAACAAGGACATCCACATCGCTGTCAGGACCAAAATCTTCTCGCAGAACAGAGCCAAAAAGCGAAAGTTTACGGATATGATGTTTTCTGCAAAAGGCTTCGATCTTCTCTTTGGGGATTTCAATCTGTTTTTTTTCTCTCATTGCTTTTCCACCCCTATAGGCTTCTCAAGACAAAACTCCAGATTAATAATACACAAACGCAAGAATATTTGCAATTCAGCCAGGTTTCGGAGTCATAAAGATATATAGACCAGTAAAGCGAGAACGGTGTTTTTGGGCTCTTGCGCGTCAGACTCAATTATCGAGGTTTTTCCTCACTCTCGTCAAAGACAAGAGGATCTTTCTTTTTGTCCTTAGATGTCAATATTCAAGTCTGACCTCAAGCTTCTACCCATTTCCATATCTGTAAAGTGTTATTTTTCAACTACGTCCCACCGGGCTCTTCTTAACCTCCACATCTCGTGTCTGGCGGAGGTGATCTGAGTGGATTTTTGAGAATTCAATGAGGCAATCGGCTGTGTTTTTTTCGTCTTGAGTCATGTTGTCCTCCGTTTCCGAGCGAACATTAACCTCACCGGGAGCAGGGTTTACCGGCGATCCGGCGGGGCGACTTGTTAAGGACCACTTAGCACCCCCATAAATTTGTCACGTTGCGTCTTTGAAACATAATTGTTATACAAGCACTTCTCCAAGAAAATATTAAGACACGAATTCAGCAGATGTTCTAGTTTGGCTAACTCTCGGAGGTTTTCTTTGGGATCGTCGCCAACTTCAATTCGTCCATGCACCATATCAGACCTAAGCGCGTACAAAGCGCCAACGTCATCTTTCGTGACCCCCGTAACCGGATTTAGGAGGCCGGTTACTCTCGTTTTTATTGTCTCCGTCGCTCCACCCGGCCTGTCCTCAGAGAACAGGGATTCTATGGCTGACATATACATTACGAATGCATCGATCCATTTTCCTGCTGACATACCTCTAAATGCAAAATACAGAGCATTTTTAGTTCTCGTTGATGCTGTTTTCATCTCAATTAGACGGCCTAGATAAGTGTCAATCTTTTGAAGGTCCGAGAGAGTATACACTTTGCTGTTTAACCCGGACTCGTAATTATGGGACATCGGGTCATTAAGCCTGCGACAATAACCAAGGTCTTCTTTGGATACGCGATACTTAATGAACGGCGACCTACACGGTGCTGATACTCGGAAGGACATGAGTAATAGGTTTGAATTCTCTATGTAATTTGTTGCGTCACCTGCATCGAAAACCAAACACCACGATTCAAGCCTCATGTAACGAATGTCTTCTTCAGAAAATATCTTCGTTTCGATAATGTCTTCTTCTCTGAGCTTCTCAATACTAAAGGGGAAGCTTCTAAACGAATATGCATGGATACCTGTTGATGCGTATTCAAATAGCGGCATCACTATTCGCATAGAACCTCTTGCTGCGCCCTAACGTAGGAATAGCCCGCCAGGGCAACCAGTGTTGGTTAAAAATCAGACAGAGCTTATTCCCGGTCGGGTTGATTAGCTACTTAGCCGTTGTTTTAATTTGCGTCCGAAGAATTTTCTCCAACATCTCTAGTTTCGCTCTTTCCGCCTTCCACCACATCAGACCTGCAAAATGAAGAAGGCTCCACCAAATTGATTGCTTTGTGTCTGAGAGAACCAGAGCCTCGACGGTTTCCCATCGATCGCGCAAATCTTCTTCTGACGCAAAGTAGGCAAGAGCCGTAATGCGTGATTTCCTCTGGCTTGCGTCTAGCCCCTCGAACAGATCTGAAAAGCTGAAAGATAGGGCAGAGATGTCGTGGGCCGCTGCATTCCGTGCCGCGGACATCTGTTCGAGAAATCTGACGCCGTCTGAAGCGATCAATTCCAAAGCTGAGGCCCATTTAATTTTGTCTCGCATGTAAAGTCGAGAAATCTGGGGTGCGATTTTTGGGTTCTGAAGGGATACTGTTATTGCATGTGAGATTAATGCTTCAAGAAAGACGTTTGCTTTTATTATGAATGTCCAGTCATCTTCTGATCGCAGGGTGAGCAGAAAGTCATCTGGCAGGTGCATTTCAGTCCCGATTTGGGATGCTGCTTCTTCAAGATTTTTCATTTTTATTGCAGGTAACGACTAAGTCAGCGGGGCGGTTTATCGCATCCGCTGGATTGTTTAGTTTGTTGGTACATTTTTAGATATCTGTTAAATGCTCCGGCGTTAGGGTATGCCTCGCCCAGCCGAATTTTTCGCAGAACGCTTTGTCGAGCAACTCAGTCATGGGGACAAAAAACAAGTTGACCTCGTAGGGCAGACCAAAGGGTAATTCGATCAATGTCCCTTCCGGGAGGCCCAAACTTGGATAGTTACGCAGCAGGCTTTTGTCCACACGGCCAGCGGAATGCACAAATCTGTGGCGAAGGTCAGCCATACTTTGAAGAAATTCTATGGGATCAGAGTATGGCTTCCCCATGAAAGCCATATCGATTGCCTTGTACGCAGCAATGAAATCGCGTTTCCTTAGTTGGACTCCACGTTTTTTTGATATTCTGTCAATTTTGGCCTCCCACCTTGTACTTGACATCAAGGAGATTGCTTTTTCCAGAGGATCTACTTCCCCTTGAGCAGCAAAGGAGTCTCGTACAAGGTCGGCCAGGTAGGCTTCGAAGTTGCCATACACCATTAGAAACACTTGATTAGTAAATTGAGCGCCAGCCTTTCCGAACACCTTTTTCAAGAGGCGATATTTACTTTGAAATATGTATGGGCCCATTCGAATCCTAATTTCAGTCTCATCGTTGATCTTGTTTTGTTCAATCGATCTTTTTACATTCGCTTCACCAGTGCCGCAATATGCAGTTATCGTTGCATACGTGCCGAGAATCCTATTCGCACGAAGAAAGTACTCCCTGCGTCTTTCCGAACAAATTTGCGGAGGAAGAATAAAACCAGCAGGGCTGATTCCCCGCATTCCTAACGGATTAGCATCTTTTTCTTTATCTGGTTCGTTCAATAAGATAACCCTCCAACTTTAGGATTTTCAGTAAGCAGAAAAGTACTGTCGTGAAGCAACGCTCCTACCTATCATTCTGTGACTGATTCCAACCAGTTCAAATAAGGAACCTCGCCAACTTCTCTTCTGTTCGCTGCATCCTTTCACTCAGAAACAAATGATCAGGACAACCTATTTTTATAATCCTGGTAATTAAATTCTTTAATCAGTTTGAACCCTGATTTTTCGTTCCAGATTCCAATGGAGGGATGGTTAACGCCATTGAACATGGTCGTCTTCACAGTCGTGTAGTGGATCATATCGTCAAATATGATTTTATCGCCGGGTTTTAGCTCTTTAGCGAATGACCAATTCCCCATGTAGTCGCCTGCCAAACAACTGATCCCTCCCATTCGGTAGGTGGGTTTTCCCATCATTTCATCGGTACCGCCGAGAATAGCAGGTTTATAGGGCATCTCAAGACAGTCGGGCATATGACAAGTAAATGAAACATCAAGAATAGCAGTCTTGATCCCATTATTCTCGACAATATCTAATATCGTAGAGACCAAGTGACCCGTTTGATAAGTAAAGGCGCTGCCGGGTTCTAAGATAATTCGGACACCGTAAGTATTCTTAAAGTCAGTCAGGATTTTGACCAAATGGTTTATATCGTAGCCCTTCTTTGTGATCAGGTGGCCACCACCCATGTTCATCCATCTTAATTTATGTAAATACCGGCCAAATTTCTTTATGAAAGCAGCCAACACTCTTTCGAGAGCAAAGGAATCGGCCTCAAACAATGTATGGAAATGTAGCCCTTCAACCTCCCGGGGTAAGGCGCTGCCAAGGTGGTCAGCAGTGATCCCAAATCGAGAGCCGGGTTGGCAGGGGTTATAGATGTCATGCGAGGAATTTGAAACCTCAGGATTAACACGCAAGCCAATCGAGACGCCCTGTTGATTGGCCATCTTCATATACTTTCGCAATTGGTTCATGGAATTGAAGGAGATATGGCTACTATATTTCAAAATGTCTGCAATCGTCTTTTCCTCATAGGCAGGCGAATAGGTATGCGCTTTTACTCCAAGTTCCTCAAATGCCAATCGCGCCTCATTGAGTGAGCTTGCCGAAGCCCCGAATCCATATTCTTTAAAGATCGGGAATACACCCCAGTTCGAGAAGGCTTTAAACGAAACGAGGATATCAACCCTGGCAGCTTCTTTGACCTGTTTTATTAATTGAAGGTTATTTCGCAGTAAGGATTCGTCAATTACATAACAAGGGGAAGGAATTTTAGTGAAGTCAATAGGCATGGGTTTGGCCAAAAGGGTTCGAGGATTCAAGGATTCAAGGGGTCAAGCGTTTGCTTTCCAAAGACTTAATAAGCGCCTTCAGCATCCTCTCCACCTCTTCTATATTCTTCTGAACCATTTCCTTCTCTTGAGCCTTCATGTAACCTAAATCACCGGATAATGAGATCTGAGTCTCCAATTCACAATTGGAACCATACGCGAAATACAGTGATCGAATATACTCCGGAGTAGTTTTCCTTCCATATCCCTCGGCTATATTGGATGGAATAGACACGGCGGCCCTTCTCATCTGAGATGTTAATCCGTATCTTTCGTCTGTTGGAAATCCCTTTGTCAATTTATATACCTCCAGACAAGACTGATAAGCCTTTTGCCAAACTTTTAGCTCTCTATAGTTCTTAAGCATTTATTTTCTACACTCGAATCCTTGAACCCTTGGCCCTTGACCCCTCACCCCGCCCTCTCCCCCGAGGGGAGAGGGGAAAGGTGGGGGCCCCTCGAACCCTTTCTTACACTTCCAAATCGACGTCGTGTAGCTCATGCCAGGGGAGGCCGTGGACCTTCAACTGCTCCATGAAAGGATCCGGGTCAAATTCTTCAACATTAAATACGCCGGCCTTTTTCCATTTCCCGGTCACAAACATCATCGCGCCGATCATGGCGGGCACGCCGGTCGTATAACTCACACCCTGGGTCCCCGTTTCCTGATAGGCATCCTGGTGTTTACAATTATTATAAATGTAGTAGGTTTTCTCCTTATAATTCTTCATCCCTTTGATCCGGCAGCCGATAGAGGTCTCGCCTGAATAATGTTCGCCGAGCTCGCCAGGGTTAGGCAGCACTGCTTTGAGGAATTGAATCGGCACAATCTGTTTGCCTTCGTATAGGATCGGGTTAATGCTTGCCATTCCAATATTCTGAATCACTCGTAAATGGGTCAAATACTCTTGGCCAAACGTCATCCAAAACCGGGCCCGCCTTAGAGTGGGATAATGTTTAACCAACGATTCCAGCTCTTCGTGGTAAATCAGATAAGATTCGCGGGGTCCGATATTCGGATAATTCAGCGGCTTGTGAACCTCGTGAGGGTCCGTTTCAATCCATGCTCCCTTTTCCCAGTACTTTCCTCTTTGGGTCACTTCGCGAATGTTGATTTCCGGATTAAAATTGGTGGCAAACGGTTTTCCATGGTCGCCTGCATTGCAGTCCACAATATCAAGATAGTGAATTTCGTCGAAATGATGTTTCGAGGCGTAGGCAGTGAAAACTCCGGTCACGCCCGGATCAAAACCACAACCTAAGATGGCTGTGAGTCCAGCATTTTTGAATCTGTCGTGGTACGCCCATTGCCATTTGTACTCGAATCTGGCGACCTCAGGTGGTTCATAATTTGCGGTATCCAGATAATTGACTCCGGTTTCAAGGCAGGCATCCATGATCGTCAGATCTTGATAAGGCAGTGCTACGTTGATGACTATTTCAGGTTTAAAGCTTCTGAACAATTTAACCAGTTGCCATACGTCGAAAGCATCGACCTGAGCCGTCTTAATTCTATCGGCTCCAATTACCCGAGCGATTCCATCGCACTTCGGTTTTGTGCGGCTCGCCAGCATGATGTCCGTAAACACCTGCGGCACTTTTGCCACTTTATGAGTCACCACCGTACCCACACCGCCTGCCCCGATGATCAATACCTTAGGCATGGTTCATCACCACCTCCTACGAGGGATACCTTGACCCCAGCGGGTCATTGCGAGGAGCGTTAGCAACGAAGCAATCTCAGAGAAATAACGAGATTGCCACGCCCTTCGCCCTGCCCTGTACACCATCGGGTTCGGGGCAGAGGGCTCGCAATGACAACTTTTGAAACTTCAAATCCGTTCTCCGATCCTCACAAATCCTATGAGGATACTATAAAAAGATTTTTGTTTAGTAATTTGTAAGACATTATAAGAAGAAAGAAGTTTAATAAAATAAACCTGAAAAAATTATAGCTTCCTTTTTCGATTTGTCAAGCATTTTTTGTGAACTAATACTCCGAATGACAACGGATGGAGCGAATGCTCCCCCTCACCCTGCCCTCTCCCCTTTTGGGGGAGAGGGGAAGGCGGAGATGATTCGCTATCATCCGTCTCATTAGAGTCTGCTCACAAATTACGGTTTTTATAAGAAGTCGTCATTCCGGCCCCGATTTTCATCGGGATAAACTCCAGCCGGAATCCAGTACTTAAGATGGTTTCCGACTTTCGTCGGGACGACGTCTGGATGCCGGATCAAGTCCGGCATGACGGAAAAGGCGTATCCATAAAAAGACTCAAATTAGTTCTAACGGGGTTTACACCTTATTGATTTTCTGTTAATTCTTCTAAGGAAAGAGAAAAATGGAAAAGATTATCATCCGGGGAGCGAAGGTCCATAATTTAAAGAATATCGACGTCGAGATCCCCCGGAATTGTCTGGTGGTGATTACCGGTCTGAGCGGCTCGGGCAAGTCCACGCTCGCCTTCGACACCCTGTATGCCGAGGGGCAAAGGCGTTACGTGGAGTCGCTCTCCGCCTATGCGCGGCAGTTTTTGGAGCAGATGGAGAGGGCCAATGTAGAATCGATCGAGGGTCTCTCCCCTGCCATTGCCATTGATCAGAGGGGCATGTCACGAAACCCGCGTTCCACCGTGGGCACCGTGACGGAGATCTATGATTACCTCAGGCTACTTTTTGCCAGGGTCGGAGAGGCTTTCTGCCCGCAATGCGGCTCTCCCATTTCCTCGCAGTCGCTTCAACAGATGACCGAGACACTCCTCAGGCTCCCCAAAGGAACAGCCCTCGTTGTCCTTTCTCCTATCGTCAGAGGGAAAAAAGGAGAATACCGGAAAGAGCTGGAGGAGCTCCGCAGGGACGGGTTTGTGAGGATAAGGGTGGACGGACAGGTGAGGGATCTCAGCGAAGAGATCAGGCTGGACAAGAATAAGCGCCATGAGATCGACGTGGTGGTGGACCGTTTGGTCGTTAAAGAAGGGGCCGAGAGGAGGATAAACGATTCGCTTGAGATCGCTTCGCACCTTTCCGAGGGAATTGTGAAGGTGGAAAGAGAAGGATCGACCCCTATGGTTTTCAGCCAGAAGTTCTCCTGTATCCAGTGCGGGTTCAGCTTCCCGGAGATCACCCCGCGCATGTTCTCCTTCAACAGCCCTCAGGGTGCCTGTGCTGCCTGTGGCGGATTGGGAACAAGGCGCTATGTCGATCCTGACCTCATCGTTCCGAACCCCTCGCTCTCACTGAACGAAGGCGCTCTCCTTCCGTGGAAGGAGAAGGAAGAGGCTTTTCTAAGACCCATTCTAAATGGTTTGGCCAAACAATATCATTTCGATCTCGATACTCCATTCAATCGGCTGCCCAAATCCGTTCAGCATCTTCTTCTATACGGATCGGCGGGAGAAAAAGTCGCTTTCAAGGTCAAAGGAAAGGGCAAAGCCCATCTCTTCCGGCAGGAATTTGAAGGGGTGATCCCTGAAATGGAGAGGAGATGGAAAGACGATGGGGAAGAAGACGAGGCGTTAGGGGAATTTATGAATGTGGCTCCATGCCCGGATTGCGGCGGGACGCGGCTGAAGAAGGAAGTGCTTTCCATCAAGGTGGGTGGAAAATCGATTGCTGAAGTCACCCATCTTTATGTGAAAGAGGCATTGGATTTCCTGAGGCATTTGGAGCTGCCGCCCAGATCTCAAAGAATCGCACAAGGCGTTCTGAAAGAGATCGAAGAGCGATTGAAGTTCATGGTAGAAGTGGGTCTGGACTACCTGACGCTGGATCGGACGGCCGCCACGCTTTCCGGAGGAGAGTCCCAACGCATCCGTCTGGCGACCCAGATCGGCTCAAGCTTAGTCGGGGTGCTCTATATATTGGATGAGCCGAGCATCGGACTTCATCAAAGGGATCATTTGCGCCTATTGGGAACATTAAAGCGGCTGAGAGATTTGGGAAATACGGTCATTGTCGTGGAACATGATGAAGAGACAATCCGTTCTGCGGATTACATCATTGATATGGGACCCGGGCCTGGAGAAAGAGGTGGAGAAGTAGTCTTCACCGGACCTCCCGAGGTATTGGAGAAGGCAGAGCACTCGTTGACGGGACAATATCTTTCCGGGAAAAAGTTCATCCCTCTCCCCAAGCAGAGAAGGCCGGTCGAAGGGAAATATCTCGTCCTCCGGGGTGCCTCGGCAAACAATCTGAAGGATCTTGATGTGAAGATTCCCCTTGGGGTGTTCACCTGCATCACGGGTGTTTCAGGGTCGGGAAAATCCACATTAATCATCGATACCCTTTATTGCCTGTTAGCCCAGCAGCTTTATCGTCTCCCCCGGCGTTGTATCTCTGTTCGGGGTATCGAAGGGTTAGAATACGTAGATAAAGTCGTCCATGTGGATCAGATGCCGATCGGAAGGACACCCCGTTCCAACCCGGCCACGTACACAGGCGTGTTCCAGCCCATTCGCGACCTCTTTGCCCAACTTCCGGAATCGAGGATGAGAGGATTTATGCCGGGGCGCTTCAGTTTTAACGTGACCGGAGGGCGGTGCGAAACATGCCACGGGGACGGAGTCTTGAAAGTCGAGATGCAATTTCTTCCCGATGTTTATGTGACCTGCGAGGAGTGTCATGGCAAGCGCTATAACCGAGAGACGCTCGACGTCCGGTATAAAGGGAGAACCATTTCTGATGTCCTGGAGATGACTGCGGAAGAGGCTGACGAATTCTTCCAGGCGATCCCGGTAATCCGCCAGAAACTCCGGACCCTCTGCGATGTCGGTCTCGGTTACCTCAAGTTGGGCCAGCCTGCCACCACACTTTCCGGAGGCGAGGCGCAGAGAATCAAGCTGGCCCGGGAGTTGAGCAAGAGGGAGACGGGAAGGAGCGTCTACATTTTAGATGAGCCCACGACCGGCCTCCATTTTGCGGATATTCAGAGATTGCTCGATGTTCTCAATCGGCTGACTGACAGAGGGAATACCGTCATCGTCATCGAACACAATATGGAAGTCATCAAATCCGCCGATTACATTATTGACCTTGGGCCGGAGGGAGGGGAGAACGGCGGGGAAGTGATTGGGTGGGGAACGCCGGAGGAATTGACGAAAAACCCGGCCTCTTATACCGGACAATTTTTGAGAAAGAAGTTGAAGAACTTCAGCCGGGCTGATGAATCTTGACCCTGTTCGTCAAATTCGGTATCATTCAAACCATTCGCTAAGTTTCTTTAAAAGGAGGGCATGATGGAAGAAAGAGAACAAGAGAAACAACAGTCGAGCACAGGGTTAGAAGAAAATGTGGCTGCCTTTTTTTGCTACCTTTTGGGATTTGTCACCGGCATTATTTTCTTGGTGTTGGAGAAGAAAAGCAGCTTTGTCAAGTTTCACGCCAAGCAATCCAGCATCACTTTCCTGGGTTTCTTTGTTATTCTCGTGATCGTTGGAAGGGTTCCTGTCCTTGGCCTCCTGGTCTGGATTCTCACTCTGATCGTGTGGGTCTTCTTGATGGCTAAAGCTCTTCAAGGAAAACGGTACCTACTGCCAATTGTCGGGAAATTCGCGGCGGGGGAGAGTAATAAAACTTTCCATGAAGACAAAACACAAGAAAAATAGCCCTCAGAAGAGCAGGGGAGGCAAAATTCTTTTTTTCCTGGTGCTGATCGCGATCGGTCTGATCCTGGTGTTCCATCAACAGGCTTTTCGTTCCGTTAAACCGCTAACGAAGAGGCGGAGCACGCTAGTGGAGAGAAAGGAGGTCCTCCTTTATTTTTCCGACAGCGAGGAGGGCTACCTGGTCGGGGAGAAAAGAAAGATTTTGAAAAAGAATACGGTGCAAGACGAGGCGAAGGAAACGGTCATTGAGCTGATCAAGGGCCCGAATGGGAAACTCATTCGCACCCTTCCTCCGCGAACGGAATTATTGACTCTCCAGATTAGTGACGCAGGGGTGGCCAGAGTCAATTTCACCCCGGCCCTTGCCAAGGATCATCCCGGAGGAAGTTCAGCCGAGATGATGACGGTCTATTCCATTGTCAATTCACTTTCCGTCAATTTTCCACAAATCAGACGGGTTCAATTTCTCATTGATGGGAAACCGATAGCAACCATTGTCGGCCATCTTTCCTTAGAACAGCCCGTCTCTCCCAAGCCCGATTTGATCAAAAGACAATAATTGATTTCACAGGAAATAGATGATACTATTAACGAAATTTTGATTGGTGGGGAGCAGTGCTCCTTCTGTTTCCTCTCCCTTTCGTAACGGGACGATTTTTTATGCTTGAAGCCAAATATATCCGGGAACACCTCGATGAGGTTCGGGAGAGGCTGGCGTTAAGAGGTCAGGCCGTCAATCTGGACCAATTCATTTTGGTTGATGGGGAGCGAAGAAAAACCATCCAGGAATGGGAAAGGTTAAGGGCTCTCCAGAAAAAAGTCTCCGATGAGGTGAGCAAAAAGAAAAGGGAGGGTCAGGATGCCTCCGCGTTAATCGAGGAGATGAAAAATGTCGCGCGGGATCTGAAGGCGTTGGACGGAGTGGTCGAAGAGAAAGAGAAAGTCTTGCAGGATTTTCTCCTCACCATTCCAAACCTTCCCCACGCCTCTGTCCCTGCGGGAAAAGATCCATCCGACAACGTTGAGGTCAAGCGATGGGGTGAAATTCCGAAATTCGATTTTAAGCCCAAGCCCCATTGGGATTTAGGGGAGGAATTAGGAATTCTTGATTTCAAGAATGGAGCGAAGATTACAGGAGCACGATTTACCCTTTATTGGGATCTTGGGGCAAAGCTGGAAAGGGCGTTGATCAATTTTATGTTGGATCTTCATACCCGAGAACACGGGTATCGTGAAGTGCTTCCTCCATTTATGGTGAATCGGACATCGATGACCGGGACGGGGCAGCTCCCAAAATTCGAAGAGGAACTTTTCAAGGTCGAGGGGACAGACTACTTTCTGATTCCGACTGCAGAAGTCCCCGTGACAAACATTCATCAGGATGAGGTCCTTGAAGAGAAGGTACTGCCTCTTTACTACACGGCCTACACGCCTTGTTTCAGGAAGGAGGCCGGATCTTATGGAAAGGACACCCGCGGCTTGATTCGACAACACCAGTTCAATAAGGTGGAGCTGGTGAAATTCGCAAAGCCCGAAACCTCTTATGACGAGCTGGAGAAGCTTCTCTCCGATGCAGAAGAGGTTCTGAAAAGGCTGAGACTTCCCTACAGGGTCGTCAATCTCTGTTCGGGGGACTTGGGATTTTCAGCCTCGAAGACTTATGACATCGAGGTATGGCTTCCCGGTCAGGATACGTTTAAAGAGATCTCCTCCTGCAGTAACTTTGAGGATTTTCAAGCAAGAAGGGCGAAGATTCGATACCGCATTTCTGGAAAGTCGAAGACGGAGTATGTCCACACCCTCAACGGCTCCGGCCTGGCTGTTGGAAGAACCCTGGTAGCTATTTTAGAAAATTATCAGCAGGCGGACGGGAGCGTGATCATCCCCGAGGTGTTACAGTCTTATTTATACGGGGTGAAAAAAATAGAGAAAAGGAAGTAAGTTAGGAATTAAGAGTTAAGAATTAAGAGTATAGAATGACGAGTTAAGAGTTTAGAGTTTAAAGTTAAGAGTTAAGAATTTAAAAGCTTAGAGTTAAAGGTTAAGCGTTAAAGGTATTTTGCCCTTGGCAAAATCAGGGAGGGATGGCCGAGTGGTTTAAGGCGTCCCGCCTGAAGCGGGATTCTCCCGGCGACCCCGCCGAAGGGCGGGGGAGGCGGAGGGAGCGAAGCGACTGAGCACATCCTACTCCCTCGCCATGCACCATATAAGGTGCATGGCAGCCCTGAACCTGACATGGTTCAGGGCGTCATGAATTATGCACAATTGGTAGAAGACGCTAATCGCCTGGCGTACAGCGTGAATTAATGGAGGGATGGCCGAGTGGTTTAAGGCGGCGGTCTTGAAAACCGCTTCTCCGAAAGGGGACGTGGGTTCGAATCCTACTCCCTCCGCCATGTCATTACCGAAGGTAATGCGGTATGGCAAAGGTTAGGATGAGAACCCTTGCGCATAAGCGGAACGGTTCGGCGACAGACAACTAAGTGCTTTTCGAAGTTCTTTGAAATCTAGTTAAAGGCAAGTTTGGTTAAGAGTATTTCAGCGGAATTGAAATCACGGAGAGATGCCCGAGAGGCCGAAGGGGCTCGCCTGCTAAGCGAGTATCCCCCTTAAAAGGGGATCGAGGGTTCAAATCCCTCTCTCTCCGCCATGCACCACGTAGGGTGCATGGCTGTCGTGTACCTTACGTGGTACACGGCGCCATGGATCATGCACCATGGCCTGAACCATGTTAGGTTCAGGATTAGTCCTGAACTCCACGTAGTTCAGGGCGCCGCTATTTAACGAACCACCTGAACCTTTGCAGAGGTGGTAACTTAAATTACTAAGCGCGAGGTTCACAGACCTGAGCGCGGTTAGATAAGGAAGGAGGAGTTTTTATGGAAAGATCTATCAAGAAGGGTTTGATTCTATGGGGACTGGTTTTTGCGGTCTTGACGGTGCTCGGATTGGAACAATCCTTAGCTCAACAGACTTCTACTTTTGAGGGAAGCGTCGCTGGCATAACTACCGGTGCGTTTGCCAGGGGGATTATCACCGTGAAAGGAGTTAAGGGAGAGGTTATGAATTTTGCCGTGGGCAGGAAGACCGTTTATGTTCCTTCGCGATATCCCGGTGTCGGGGAACGGGTGAAAATCACTTATTCCCTTATAAGGGGTCAAAATGCGGCTTATCAGGTTGAAATCCTTCCTGCACCCACCCCTCCCGCTCCAAAAAAGAAATGAGCGGTTAACGGAAGCGCCCATAGCTCAGATGGATAGAGCGTCGGACTACGAATCCGCAGGTCGGGTGTTCGAATCACCCTGGGCGCGCCACGAACCACGTAGGGTTCGTGGCTCGCCCTAAACCTCGCATGGTTTAGGGCGCCACTCCTAACTGCACCACATCCTGAACTCAACGTAGTTCAGGTGGTCAGTCATCGGTGATTTATCTGAAATCGAGAATGAAAGATAACGAAGCTGACGAAAAGTATATGAGGATGGCACTGGAGGAAGCAGAGAAGGCTGGCCAGGGAGGGGAAATACCGGTGGGTGCCGTTCTATTGAAAGGGGATCAGGTGCTTGCAAGAGATCATAACCGATGCATCGAACTCAACGATCCCACTGCCCATGCGGAAATCCTTGTCCTTCGAAAAGGAGGAAAGAGTCTAGGAAATTACCGCTTAAACGAAACAGTGATGTATGTGACGGCTGAGCCCTGTCCCATGTGCGTTTCCGCAATGGTTCACGGCAGGATACGGCGATTGGTCTATGGGACACTTGAGCCGAAGTTTGGGGCAGTGGAATCGAAGTTCCGATTGTTGGACGACCATGGTTTAAATCACAAGGTAAACGTGGACCGCGGTGTTCTTGGAAAAGAATGTGCTGAAGTATTGAAAACATTTTTTAAGGAACGAAGGGGAAGCGAAAGTTACGGGTTGAGAGTTATGAGTTCAGAGTTAGGAGAGTGTGCTAAATTTAGTTGAAATTTGAGAAGTGGCTCCTAAAATGGGGGTAATCTCTTAATCCGGCAGGAGAGAGAGAAAAGCCACCAAGAAAGGAGCCAGTGATGAAGAAGATATTACGAATT
>Ga0208821_1001193_pt1 | contig 15735 bp, 14 predicted proteins | sample June2015DPH_20_5_FD_184720 | JGI IMG/M metagenome (GOLD analysis project Ga0208821, IMG submission 184720) | Peatland microbial communities from SPRUCE experiment site at the Marcell Experimental Forest, Minnesota, USA - June2015DPH_20_40... | ecosystem: Environmental > Terrestrial > Soil >... | reverse complement strand
GAAACTTGGCGAGTTGGTGGATGCGCTGGTTTTTCCGCACGTCCATCCTGACCAAGGGCTTGATCTGGCGCTCGAACGCATGGGCGCAAACCAGATTCAAATCCTGCCGGTGGTGAGCCGTGCTGATGTCCACAAGCTGGAAGGCATCGTGACGCTGCGAGATGTGCTGGATGCATACGGGGTGAGCCGCGCTTGATCAGCCCAGCAGTGCAATCTCGTTCGTCAGAAAAAGCCCGAAGTCTTCACCAGCGCAGCCCAACCGTGATGGGCGAAACGATGGTCTGGCCGTCGCTTTGATAAGCGCGATGATAGCGGTATTCGATGTAGAGCTTGGAATGATGGAGATGGTTCAGACGATAAGTGATTCCGCCGCCATAGTTGAAGCCTCCCGCATCCTTGGAAAACGAGGAGATGGTTTGCGGGGTCACAACCCCGCCGTTGATGCAGTTAATGCCCCACCAGCGGGTCCATGTAGGCTGGCAAGTTAGGGGTGGTTCGAGCAGCTGGCTGTGCGCCAACGAAACGCTACGCCGATAAAAGCCTACGCCAAAGATTCCGTATGCGCCCAATCTGCCAAGATGGCGGGGCACGTTGACGATGCCGTCGAGGCTTATCGATTGCATATGTCCGCTGGCGTCCGGCAGGCTCTGACTCTGGCTCACGCTGGGCCGTAAGCCGAGGTCGTAGTACATGTATTCGGCATCCGCGGCGAACATGCGGGTAAAGTTCATGCCGCCTCCGACCGTGAATTGAGGAGAGTTGCCGACAAAGGCGGCGACCTCGTCGCGGCCGATGCCCAGTCCGCCGCCGGCGTTAAAGGTATAACGATTGAAATTTGATTGTGCCGAAGCCGATGCGACGAGCCCGCAAAAGACAAATAACAACAGTATCCGATTCCTCAATCTCGATCTCCTGTTTCCTGGAGCCATCATTGTAGAGCCGCGGTCGTACAGCCACGTTCAGCCATGCTCGTAAAGCCACGCTCGTAAAGCCATAGTTCAGCCACAGTTCTGCCGCGACCGCTGTTCTTCACTTAGATGCGCGTGCAGAAAAGGAAAGCCAGTCTTTTTCCTGGACGGTCAGTTGTGTCCGGCGGTCGGCCGGGGCGCGTGGCTGATCTTCCCGTAAAATACCGGCCAGTACTCGCGGAGCATGTTTCCACCCGCTCGAGTCGCCAAATCCAGACCATAGCGAAAGAAAGTATCTCCGACGGTGCGGTTGCGATCCGGCCAGTAGACATTCGCCAGTCCTTCCGCCATCAGCGGACCTGTCAGCCCGGACCAGTTTACTTCGTCGCGCCCGTCATCGTTGCGTGTAACGAACACCCGCTGCACTGAATACTTTACCGCGTGAGAGAAGCCCGGTTTGATCTCCGGATAGAAACGCGGATCCTGGCGCAACGTCGACGCAAGCACAAACGTCCCGAAGAAATTGCTGGACGCCTGGCGCGCCAAGGAGGACCCGAATCGTTTACCATACCCACCCCACTCTTTTCCGAAACCAGTTGGAGAGTCAATCGCCTGGCCGAACGCCGAACCCAGAGCCGCCCAGGTCAGCGTGTGCACGGAGACGCTGTTGTCCACGAACAGCTTAAATTTTTGCCCCGTCGAAAGTCTCTCCATACTGGCAGCGATGTCCGGGAAAACGATGGACTTCCTCTGCAGCAGATTGTACAGCGCCATGCCCGGCACTTTCGACGGGGCATTCGGAACCTGGTCGGCGGGAACCTGGTCGGCAGGAGCTTGGTCGGCCGATGAAGCGCCGGTCTGAGTCTGAGTCTGCGCCTTCGGCGTTTCCTGGGCGGATGCTCCAGCCGTCGAGCCGAACGCGATCACCCCGAAAAAAATCAACGCGCACAGCGGCGGTTGCCAGGAGGACGCTTGGTTGGGATCCCTGACGAGCATCGTTCCAGAGATGCTGATTTCCTGGCGAGACGGCACCGCTAGAGATTACTCAATCGCAAGCCTGTCGGCAAACGCGTAAACCCCCGGACTCCGAAAAGCGTGAGAATACGGGACGCTTCCGGGAGGGCTACTTCTGCGGCTCGACTTCAGGCAACTTCTCCGGAACGAGCCGCCAGGTAATCCAGCAGTTCGCCGACGGTCAAGCCCGACTTCAGCAACTCAATCATCTGATCCACACTGACTCCTACGTTTGCGCCCAACGCAACAATTTTGACGACCGCGCGCTCCAGCGCTTCTCTCTGCGCCAAGGTAAGCGGCTCGGTCAGATCATGGCTTAAGGCTGCGGTCAGATCCCGTTCTGTGGTCATTCAAAGACTCCACATGTTTGCCAACGCTGGCTTGGATTCGATCCGGCCACCTTCCTCCCGGAACCGAAATCCGGCCGAGGTCGCCGGCTTTTAGCACCGACTTCTGTCTATGATCCGCCAATCCAGCCGGTCTGCGCTGTGATGCCGCTTACTTATAATTGTGATGGAATGAACGGGCCGGCTCCCTGATGGACGGGACCAGTGAACGCGTTCTCCGGCTTGCTCACCGAAGGCCAGAGACGCGGCAAGCAGCGTCTCTATTCAGCGCTGGCATAAACCGGGGAGGGCACAACCTCCAGCCGGGCGGGATGACAATTCATTAGAGGTTGATTCGCAGCAGCGATTCGAAATGTAACTGCGTTCTCAATATGCCTTCGCAGGCAGACGTGAGATGCTCAATTTCATATAGAGCGAAGTAGCCTCATGACGATTCAGGAAAACGTTCCGCTGGCGCCGCTCACCACTTTGCAGGTGGGCGGGGCGGCACGCTATTTTGCGGAACTGAAGAGAGAAGACGACGTTCGCGAGGCGGCGCAGTTCGCGAAAACGCGCGACTTGCCGCTGTTTGTGCTGGGCGGGGGAAGCAACCTCGTCATCGCCGATTCCGGTTGGCCGGGACTGGTGATCCGGATCGCGATCGGCGGCATTACTAGTCCACGTACAACTGACGCCATGGGTAACGCCGTGCTCTTCAGCGTGGGCGCGGGCGTCAACTGGGATGACTTTGTCGCCCAGGCGGTCGCGCAGAATTGCGCCGGAGTCGAGTGCCTGAGCGGGATTCCGGGCAGCGTCGGAGGCACACCAGTGCAAAACGTTGGCGCCTACGGGCAGGAGGTCGCCGATACGATCGAATCGGTGCGGGCTTTCGATTTGCGCAATCCGGATTTGAAAGAAGACCGAATTGTGGTTTTGCCCAAGCCGGCGTGCGGATTCCGTTATCGCGCCAGCATCTTTAACAGCACGGAACGCGGGCGGTACATTATCCTGCGGGTGAATTACCGGTTGAAGAGGGGCGGCGCTCCGAGTTTGAAGTATGCCGATTTGCAGAAGCACTTTGCCGAAAGAAAGACACCGCCATCGCTCGCCGAAACGCGCGAGGCAGTGCGCGAAATACGGCGAAGCAAGGGTATGCTGATTGTCCCCGGCGACGACGATTGCCGCAGCGCCGGATCGTTTTTCAAGAATCCCGTGCTCAGCGAGGCGCAGTTCAAAGACCTGGCGGCGCGCGCCGCAGCCAAAGGGCTCGAGATTCCCAGCTATCCCGCTCTCGATGCGCAAAAAAAAGTTTCGGCAGCATGGCTGGTGGAGCACTCAGGTTTTTCCAAGGGATATGCGGTGGGCGCGGCTGGGATCTCGCACAAGCATGCGCTGGCGCTGATCAATCGGGGAGACGCGAAGGCGAGCGACATGGTCGGGCTGAAAGATGAAATCCAGCATGGCGTGCAGGAAGCGTGGGGGATTCTGCTGGAACCGGAACCGGTGTTTGTCGGATTTTGAAGTGGTGTCGGTTTACCGCCGCCCTGTTGATTCATCGGCCAGTTCACGCGCTCGCTTGAAAATCTTTCGGAACATCTGTTTGGTTAGCTTGCCCGTCTGGGTGTTCTGGTTGGAGGGATGGTAGGAAGCTAAGAGGACGGGCCCATGGGGCAAGGCGTATTCGGCGCCGTGGCGGAATTCATAATCCCGCTTGCTGGCGATCAGCTTTCTTCGCTTCAGGAAGTTGAGATAGGCTTCGAACGCGATTCTTCCCAGGGCAACGATGACGCGCAGATCTTTCAGTCCCTCGATCTCGCGTTCCAGAAAGGGAGCGCAGTTGGCCAGTTCCCCGGGCAGAGGCTTGTTGCCGGGCGGCGCGCAGCGAACGGCGGCGGTGATGTAAAGATCGTGCAGAACCAGCCCATCGTTCCGATCCGTCGCCGTCGGCTGACTGGCAAATCCGGTTTCGTGCAACACCGGGTACATAAAGTTGCCGGAGGCATCTCCGGTGAAGGGGCGGCCGGTGCGATTGGAGCCGTGGGCGCCGGGAGCGAGTCCGAGCACCAGGACTCGGGCATGGGGATCTCCGAAGCCGGGAACAGGCTTGCCCCAGTACTCCCAGTCGCGATAAGCGCGGCGCTTCTCGCGGGCAATTCGCTCGCGATACGCGACCAAACGCGGACAGCGCCTGCAAGCGATGACTTCGGCGTTTAGAACCTTGAGCCAATTGGAGACAGGCATTCGTCTTCATTGTATTTCGTCGTGGATTTTGTAATTTGGCAATCGGGTAATTTTGTAATTTCAACCCAACTGGTTTCAAATTGCAAAATTACCCAATTACAAAATTACAAAATTTCCTCCGCTCGTTACTTTGGTGGGTGGGACATCGCCTTCCGCCGTTTGACGTTGCTCTTCGAGAGTCTTTACACTCAAGCTTGCGGCGCTAGCGTCGCAGCGGAGCAACTTCCTCCCGACTCTGCTGCCGCAGCCGCACTGGAAAGGTAATCGTGAGCCCCACTGAGACCAAAGAAAGCGCAACCAAACGCGAGATTCAGGTTGAGATTCCGGTCGAGGATGTCAACCGGCAGACCGATTCACTGATCCAGAAATATCAGAAGGTGGCGCGCATTCCCGGCTTCCGGCGCGGCCATGTTCCGGCGTCGATTATCCGCCAGCGTTTTTCCGAAGAAATCAAGACCGACATGGTCGAGGCGCTGATCCCACGGTACTTCCGGCAGGAGGCCGAGAGGCTGGGCATTCATCCAGTATCGCAGCCGCGGGTGACGGACCTGCACCTGCACGAGGGCGAGCCGCTGCGGTTCAAAGCCGCCTTTGAGGTGCTGCCGGAAATCAAGCTGGAAGGCTACAAAGAGTTGCGCGCCGATAAACCGGAGATCGCGGTTTCCGAGGCGGATGTGGAGCAGGCGCTCGTCGATCTGCGCGAGCGCCATGCCAGTTTCAATCCGGTGGAGGGCCGGGCCCTCGCCGATGGCGATTTCGCTCAGGTCTCGCTCGACGGCAATCCGAAGGCCGAACAAAAATCCCACGAAGGCAAGACTGGCGAATCGAAGTCCGGCGAAGGCCAGCCGGTTCACATGGATGAAGTGCTGGTCGAAATCGCCGGCAAGAACACCATGCCGGAATTCACCGAACACCTGCGCGGGACCAGCCCCGGAGATGAGCGTACCTTCGACGTGCACTATCCGGAAGATACGCAGGACAAGCGTCTGGCGGGGAAGACGTTCACCTATGCGGTGAAGGTGCAGGCGATCAAACAGAAGAGCCTGCCGGAACTGAATGACGAGTTCGCCAAGCAACTGGGCGAATTCCAGACCATGGACGATGTAAGGAAGGCGATTCGCGAGCAGATGGAATCCGAGCGCAAGCATGAAGCCGAACATGCCGCCAAGGACAAGCTGGTGGGAGAACTGATTCAGCGGAACGATTTTGAAGTTCCCGATTCGTTGATCGAACAACAGGTTGACATCCGGCTGGAGCGGGGACTGCGGGCGCTGGCGGCGCAGGGTCTGACCGCCGAGCAGATGAAGAAAATGGATTTGAACCGTCTGCGCGCGGGACAGCGCGAGCAGGCGATTCACGATGTAAAGGCTGCGCTGCTGCTCGAAAGAGTGGCGGAGGAAGAGAATGTGCAGGTCAGCGACGACGAGTTGAATCACGAACTGGAAGCGCTGGCCAGACAATCAAAACAGACGTCGGAAGCAGTGCGCGCTCGTTTGACACGGGATGGGGGCCTCGATAGAATCCGGACAAGAATCCGCAACGAGAAGACCCTCGATTTTCTGTATCGTCAGTCCGCGTAGTTGATAGTAAAGACAAAACGCGGGCATTTCGATCCTCCCCTGAGCTGACGAAACCGACTTTAGGGCAGGAGTGTGGAAAGGGTGAACGTGAGCGAGAAAGATCCACGAATGATGCTGGTACCGATGGTGATCGAGCAGACCGGCCGGGGCGAAAGGGCGTACGACATTTATTCCCGTCTGCTCCGCGACAATATCATCTTTATTGGCACGCCGATTGATGACAATATCGCCAACCTGGTAATCGCGCAGATGCTGTTCCTGGCGCAGGAAGACCCGGAGAAAGACATCCAGCTCTACATCAACTCGCCGGGCGGCTCGATCACGGCGGGCATGGCGATTTACGACACGATGCAGTACGTGAAGAACGACGTAACCACGATCTGCATCGGCCAGGCGGCTTCGATGGCGGCGCTGCTGCTTTCGGCGGGCGAAGCCAAGAAGCGGCTGGCGCTGCCGAATTCGCGCATCCTGATTCACCAGCCCTCGATGGGCGGGCTCTCCGGGCAGGCGACCGACATTGACATCCATGCCCGCGAAATTCTGCGCATGCGGGAGATTACTAATCAGTTACTGGCCAAGCACACCGGCCAGAAGCTGGATAAAGTGGAGAAGGACGTGGAGCGCGACTTCATCATGAACTCGCAGCAGGCGAAGGAATACGGAATCATTGACGATATCATCTATAAGACGAAATAGAGGGTATGATCGGCAGTTCGTGAAGCAATGTAGAGACGCGGCTTGCCGCATCTCAACCTGGAGCAGGAATCCAGCCGCGGCTGGGCTACCAGAAAAGGAGTAAGGTCGAGTGAAAACCAGATCGGGTTCGGACGAGATGTTGCGCTGTTCGTTCTGCCACAAATCGCAGGACGCGGTCGCGAAACTGATCTCGTCGCCGAGCGACTATCCCCGGGCATACATCTGCGACGAGTGCGTAGCCGTCTGCAACTCGATCCTCGAAGACGACCGCACCGCGACTCCCGCGGCTGCGGTCCCGAACCAACTGCCGAAGCCGCAGGAAGTAAAGACGTTCCTCGACGAGTACGTCATCGGACAAGAGCAGACCAAGAAGAAGCTGGCTGTCGCCGTCTATAACCACTACAAGCGCATTTACATGAACCGCCAGCGCACCAGCGACGGCGTGGAACTGACCAAGTCGAATATTCTGCTGATCGGTCCGACCGGAACGGGCAAGACGCTGCTGGCACAAACCCTCGCCCGCATGCTCGATGTGCCGTTCGCGATCGTGGACGCGACCACGCTGACCGAGGCCGGCTACGTCGGCGAGGACGTCGAGAACATCATTCTGAAACTTCTGCAGGCGGCCGAAGGCGACGTGAGCCGCACCCAGACCGGCATCATCTATATCGACGAGATTGACAAGATCGGACGCAAGGACGAGAACCCCTCGATCACGCGCGATGTGTCGGGCGAAGGCGTGCAACAGGCGTTGCTCAAGATTCTGGAAGGGACAATCGCGAACGTGCCGCCGCAGGGTGGGCGCAAGCATCCGCACCAGGAATTCACGCCCGTCGATACCACGAACATCCTCTTCATTTGTGGCGGCGCCTTCGTAGGCCTGGAAAAAATTATCGGGCGGCGCGTGGGCAAGAAGGCTCTGGGCTTCCGCATCGGTGAGGATACGGAGACCGAAGCGGGCCTGATCTCGCTGCGCAACTTTGAGCTCGTCTCGGAAGCGCAGCCGGAGGATCTGATCAAGTTCGGGCTGATTCCCGAATTTGTCGGGCGCCTGCCGGTGATGGGAGTGCTGCAGCAACTGGACGAAGACGCGCTGGTGGAGATTCTGACGCGCCCGAAGAACGCGATTGTGAAACAGTACCAGCGCCTGTTCGAGTTCGAAAACGTGCGGCTGAAGTTCAGCGACGACGCCAACCGGGCGATTGCGCGCCAGGCAATGGCGCGTAAAGTTGGCGCTCGCGGTTTGCGCATGATCCTCGAAGAACTCATGCTGGAGCTGATGTACAACCTGCCCAGCCAGAAGAAGGTTAAGGAATTTGAAGTGACCCGCGAGATGGTGGAGAAGCGGAACGTCTCGCTAGCCATGATCGAGAAAGCGGCAAGCTAGAACCCACCCTAGCGTCGCAAAAAGCGCGACGCTGGGATGGGCACCCAGTAAGAGAGGACCAGAGACGGGAGACTGCGTTGTCGAACCCTAAAGAAAAGTTCGAAAGCAAGAAACTGCCGATGATGCCCATTCGGGACGTGGTCATCTTCCCCTACATGATGACTCCATTCGTGGTGGGCCGGGAGTCGAGCGTGCGTGCGCTCGAAGAAGCTCTGGCCAGCGATAAGAAGATATTCCTCGCCACCCAGCACGATGCCTCCATCGACGAGCCCAAGGCCGGAGACATCTTCCAGGTCGGCACCATCGTCAACATCGTGCAGAGCCTGAAACTGCCCGACGGCAACATCAAGGTGCTGGTCGAAGGCATCGAGCGCGGCAAGATCCTGCAGGTCGTCGAGACTGAAGGCTTTCTGCAGGCCACCGTGCGGGTCGCCCGCTATGCCACCGAGACGACGGCGCAGATTGAAGCCGGCATGCAGCGCGTCACCGGCATGTTCGAGCAATATGTGAAGCTTTGCCAGTCGCTGAACTACGAAACCATGATCGCGGCCGTGCGCATGGAAGATCCGGCGAAGCTGACCGACACCATCGCCGCCAACCTGCAGCTCTCGATCGAAGAAAAGCAGGGGCTGCTCGAAATCTTCGATCCCGCTGAAAGATTGAACCGGATCGGCGACGTGCTCGACGTCGAAATCGAAAAGCTGAACATGGACCGCACCATCCAGTCGCGGGTAAAGCGGCAGATGGAGAAGGCGCAGAAAGAGTATTACCTCAACGAAAAGATCAAAGCGATTCAAAAAGAACTTGGCCGCGGCGAAAAGAGCGAATTCGACGAACTGAAGAAGAAGGTCGAATCCGCGGGCATGCCGAAAGAAGTCCGCGACAAGGCGATCCAGGAACTGAAAAAGCTGGAAGCGATGCCGCCCATGTCGGCGGAGTCGACGGTCTCGCGCAACTATCTCGACTGGCTGCTGGCGGTGCCGTGGAAGAAGCGCTCCAAGGAAATCCGCAACATCTCGCGTGCCGAGAAGGTGCTAAATGAAGATCATTACGGCCTCGAGAAAATCAAGGAACGCATCCTCGAATTTCTCGCCGTCCGCCAGTTGGTAAAAAATCCCAAAGGCTCGATTCTGTGCTTCGTCGGACCTCCCGGCGTCGGCAAGACTTCGCTGGGAATGTCGATTGCCAAGGCGACCGGCCGCAAGTTTGTGCGGATGTCGCTCGGCGGCGTGCGCGATGAGGCGGAGATCCGCGGCCATCGCCGCACCTACATCGGAGCGCTGCCCGGCCAGATCATCCAGATGATGAAAAAAGCCGGGACCAAGAACCCGGTGTTCATGCTCGATGAAGTCGACAAAATGTCGATGGACTTTCGCGGCGATCCCTCGGCGGCGCTGCTCGAAGTGCTCGATCCCGAACAGAACTTCATGTTCGTGGACCACTATCTGGACGTCGAGTACGACCTCTCGCAGGTCTTCTTCATCGCCACCGCGAACGTGATTCACACGGTTCCGCCCGCGCTGCAGGATCGCATGGAAGTGCTGCGCCTGCACGGCTACACGGAACCAGAGAAGGTCGAGATCGCGAAACAGTTTCTGGTAAAGAAGCAGATGTTGCAGGCGGGGTTGACGGAGAAGAACGTGCAGTTTTCCGACGACGCCATCCGGCAGATCATTCGCGGCTACACGCGCGAAGCCGGAGTGCGAAACCTGGAGCGGGAAATTGGCAACATCTGCCGTAAAGTCGCGCGCAAGGTGGTGAAGGAAGGCGCGGGCTTCACGGCGGCGATCCAGCCGGAAAAGATTGGCGACTGGCTCGGCGTGCTGAAGTTCCGCGACACCCTGGCGCACGAGAAGAGCGAAGTCGGTCTGGTGACGGGCCTGGCCTGGACCGAGGTGGGAGGCTCCATCCTAAGTACGGAAGCCATGGCGGTGGACGGCAAAGGCAAGCTCACGTTAACCGGCCAACTGGGCGATGTGATGCAGGAATCGGCGCAGGCTGCCATGTCGTACATTCGCTCGCGGGCGGCTCGGCTCGGATTGGCCCGCGACTTCTACCGCACCCTGGATATTCATGTGCATGTGCCGGAAGGAGCGATTCCGAAGGATGGTCCCTCGGCCGGCATCACCATCGCCACCGCTCTGGCCAGCGCGCTGAGCCGGATTCCGGTGCGCCGCGATATCGCCATGACCGGAGAGATCACGCTGCGCGGCAAAGTGCTGCCCATCGGCGGATTGAAGGAAAAACTTCTCGCCGCCCATCGCGCTGGATTATTCGAAGTAATTTTGCCGCAGGAGAACGAAAAGGATGTAGCCGAGGTCCCGGAGAACCTGCGCACCGCGATGAAACTCCACTTCGTGGACAACATGGACCAGGTGCTGGCCGTTGCGCTCGAAGGCCCGCTGCCGCAGATGCCATCGGACGCGGAGACCATGGCCCCTATCGCGACACCTCAGGCCCCGGAGATTCCCACGGCTCGGCAGTAGATTCAGCAAGCTCGCGGGATAACGTAACTGCGAATCCCGAATCATCCTACCCCGTAGAGACGCGGCTTGCCGCGTCTCCGCTCGCACCGCCAATCTCTCTGATTTGCAGCAGGAGACGGGGCAAGCCCCGTCTCTACAAGCGGCGCTAAAATAGGACCATGGAGCCGGAATCTGGCAGCCGCTATAGATTCAGTCTGAAGGGATCGGCGGGTCTAATCGTCGCGGTTCTTGTAGTAGCAGTTCTGCTGATCGCGCTGCCTGCTTATCGCTGGTTCTTTCTGATCAGCGTTCTTATTGGACTTGTCATCGCGGGCGGACTCGCACTCTGGCACAAACTGCATCCGATCAAGGAGCAGGACGTGCATCCCAAACGTCCACTGGGCCTGTAGCCAACTTATTTTTTCTGCGGCACTTGCCATGCGCGCCCCAAACACTGGAAACTGTCTGTATGCGGATTCTGGCGAATTTCATGCTGTCGGCGAGCGACTTGATGCACTTCCCTCCTCCCGGCGTGCCGGAAATCGCTTTTCTCGGACGGTCGAACGTCGGGAAATCGAGCGTGATCAATTCTCTGGTGGGCAAAAAGCTGGCCCGCACCAGCAATACTCCGGGACGCACGCGAAGCATTAACTTTTATGAAGTCCGGAGGGCGGGGCAGCCCCGGCCCGAGTTGCTGTTCGCCGACCTGCCGGGATATGGCTACGCCAAGGTTTCGCGCGAAATCTCCGAAGACTGGGCCCGGTTTGTGGATCCGTATCTGTACCAACGCCCAAGCCTGGCGTTGTGCCTGGTGCTGGTCGATTCGAACATTGCTCCCCAGGAAAGCGACGGCCAGTTGCTGGAATTCCTGGCGTCCAAAGGACGGCCGCATGTGATTGTGGCCACAAAGTGTGACCGGCTGTCTGGCAATGAGTTGCGGCAGGCGATGCACACGCTCGGGCAAGCATATGCCGGGGTGCCCATGGTGGCATTTTCGGCCAAGACTGGAGCCGGCAAAGAGGAATTGTGGAGCGAGATTCGCGCTTCTTTGTCTGCACCCCAGTCGGCACCCCCGTCGGCATCCGCGGGGTCGCAATTCCCGGCGGTCTAAAGTTTTCCCTCAATCTTCCGATTCCACCAAGAGAGGCATATTGTCGGAGGCGCTCGTGGACCCGCATATCTATCCCGGACAACCCGGCTTGTCGCCAGACTCCAGTGACGGCGACGAAAGCGTGAACTACCTTCGCCGGCTCAAAGGAGAGGTGGCCGGAAGCGCGCCCGCTGATGCAGTTGCAAAGGGCGGCGGCGGAGCGCCAACAGATGCGGACAGCTTCGCGTGGAAAGAGCTGCGGCAAAGCCCCCGGCTTCGTTGTTCGGGCAGCGCGAAGTTTCGAGCCCAGGGCAGCGACGTGACCATGTGGGGAACTCTTACCGACATCAGCCTGCACGGATGCTATGTGGAAATGCACACCACGTTTCCCATCGACACGAAAGTGGATCTTGTACTCACGTCGTTCGGCATCCAGATTCAGGCTCGGGGCACGGTTCGTACTTCGTATCCTTTCCTGGGCATGGGCATTGGCTTCGCGGAAATCGAACCGGGAGAAGAACTGCAACTGAAGCAACTCCTCGACGCACTGGCTGGGCACCGGGCCGTCTCCAATGACAGATCGGCTCGGGAGAATAGCATGAGTGATACCCTGCAGTCGGTCGACCCGAAAACTCTTCTCGATGGGGTTACCGAGTTCTTTCGGAAAAACCAGCTGCTCTCCCGCGACGAGTTCCACCAGATCGCCAAACGGGTTCGCCGGCGCTGAATCCTTCCTCCAGGGATTCGCTGGCGGCCCGTTTGGCGGGCTCCGAAACGACAGTTACTCTGGTGACAGGGCGTCTTGTGCTGGGTAGGCAATCCATCCGTTATCATTAAAAAGATATGGCTAGATATCTCGTGACGGGCGCTGCCGGCTTCATCGGGTCCTCGCTGGTGCGCGCTCTCGTGGAACGCGGCGACGAGGTCCGGGGCATCGATAACTTTTCCACTGGCAGACGCGAGAACCTGACCGCAGTGTTGAACCGGATGGACTTCCGCGAAGCTGACATTCTCGATCTGGATGCCATGCACAAGGCGTGCGCTGGCGTCGACTACGTGCTGCACGAGGCGGCCATTCCGTCCGTGCCGAAATCAGTGCTGGACCCGCTCGGCAGCAACCGCGCTAATGTCGACGGCACGGTCAATGTGCTGGTCGCGGCGCGCGATGCGAAAGTGAAGCGGGTCGTGTATGCCGCCTCATCCTCGGCCTATGGGGATACACCGACACTTCCGAAGCATGAAGCAATGAACCCGAACCCGATCTCGCCGTACGCAGTGGCCAAGCTGGCAAGCGAGCTTTATATGGTGTCGTTCTACCGTTGCTATGGCCTTGAAACCGTCTGCCTGCGCTACTTCAATATTTTCGGGCCACGGCAGGATCCTTCTTCGGCATACTCCGGCGTACTCGCCAAATTCAGTATGCAAATGCTGCATGGGGAACAACCCACGATTTTTGGCGATGGCGAAACCAGCCGCGATTTCACCTATATTGACAACGCGGTCTCGGCCAATCTGCTGGCCTGCTCGGCCCCGGCGGCGGAGTGTGCCGGGCGCATTTTTAACTGCGCGACCGGCCAGCGGACCACGCTGAATGAAACTTTCCACGCTTTGAAACAACTGACTGGCTACAAGGGCAGCGTCAAGTACGGTCCGGAGCGTGGTGGGGACATTAAACATTCACTGGCGGACATCACGCAGGCGCAAAAGCATTTGGGATACAAGGTTCTGGTGAACTTTGAGGACGGCCTGCGCCGTACGGTGGAGTGGTACAAGAGCCAGGGACAGCCGGTCGGAGCCTGAAGGGTCGTTGGTCGTTGGTCGTTAGCTTGATGCAAAAGCTGTCAGCTCTCAGTCGTCAGTGAAGACGTGCCCTGGCCGAGAGCCTCGGTGGGCTTTGGAAGATGACGTCGGACTTATGATGCCGGGCGCTGCACATCCGCCACGGGACGGGATTTCGGTTTTGTGGACTTATCCCAAGCGATGAGTTCGTTCAGGTCATAGCGGAACGGGCCATACGCGCTGAAGGTTTTCTCGTCGAACAGCCGCTTGGCGCCGCAGCTCAGGCAAACCTGGTAGGAATATCCCTGCACGCCAACCGGCCAGCTCATCTTGCCGTGCCAGCAGCCTCGGAACAGCACCACGGCCGCGCCAGCCAGGCTGCTTGCTACGATTGCGGGCCACCACCAGCTGGATTTCCTGAGTTTTTCTGGTTTTTCCTGCTCGACTGGGTCGGTCATCACATCTCCGGGGCTCTTTTTGGGGGCTGCTTCTTAACGATAGGACGAATCGAGGCCGAGGGCAAATCTGAAGGGTCGCAGCGCGGGCTATCCCACTCCGGCCGCGGCGGTTGCGCATCCCAAAGACGCAATCGGACGTGTACTAAAGGACATTGCGGTACCGCCCAAAAGACTATTACGCTGGAAATTGGAGTTGTGGCTGTCGTTCGCCGGTGAGAGTCGCCGGAGCCGCCGGTTGAACCAAAAGCGGCAATGAGCCTTCCGACGAGCCGCGGATACGATTAATATTGGTTTCTTGTGGTCCTGACAGTGCAAGCATGAGTGCCAATCCAACCCGAGTTGACTGGGAAGCGACGGCCGACCCCGGCTCTCCACCCCATCACGCCAAAAGCGGGCGTGCTGGGGACCCCGGCTCTCCGCTGCAGGAGGGCAACCGCGTCCTCGAATCGATTGCGCGCCAGGAAGCCTTGCGCGGTCTACTCGCTTTCTCGGACCTCCACGAGCAGATACGGAACCGGCGCATGGCCACAGGCGGCTCCGATCGCGACTTGTTTGAGACGGAACGCTTCATCCTGGATGAAGTGCTGCAATTAATCTGCGACCGCGCTCAGGCCATTACGCAGGCCGACGGTATCGTGGTCGCGCTTGCAGAGGTATCAGAGGCAGAAAGACCGGAGATGGTGTGCCGCGCTGTTGCCGGACCGCTCACCCTCGAGCGCGGCGTTCACCTGATCGGCGAATCCGAGTTTCTGCAGGAATGTCTGGAATCGGGGCGCATTCTTCGTTCGGATGATTGTGAAACCGACGTTCGCGTCGAATTGGACTTCGCACGCCAGATAGGAACTCGCTCTACCGTGCTGGTTCCGTTGCGCGGCCGGCGCGAGCAACTGGGCGTGCTGCAGGCGTTTTCAACAACTGCTTGGGCTTTCAGCGATAACGATATTCGCTGTTTCGATCTGTTTGCTGAGCTGATTCTTTCCGCGCTCAAGCCCAATGATCAGGATCGGCGCATCAATTGGCTGTCGGATGTGGCTGGCGAGGTCCTGCGGGCGAAACCGGCTGCGGCAGCGCCGGCTGTTGCCAACGCGGCGGCGCTCGGAATTCCTGAACCTACTAGAACCAGCGCAGAGACCGAGCTAGCCCCGTCTCCCGTGCCCGCGACGCAGCAAGCTCCGCCTGCGCCGCCTCCCGAACTGGCAGTGCTGGCGCAGCCTGTTGTCGTTCCCACAGCCTTGGTCGAGTTGCCTGAGCGTAGCATCGCGGACGAGCCCTTTGAGATCCCATTTGAGATCGATGAGCCGACGGCTCCGAGCGAACCGCCTCACTTCTTAGCATTTCTGCAGGGTCTTTCTCTTCCCGGCAGTTCGCGGCCGGGATTGAGTGTAGTGCTCGGTCTGGTGGCCGTGGCCGCGTTATTTTCCGCCGGAGCGTGGTGGGGCATGCAAGGTCATGCGAAGACGGCGGTCGCACGGACCGAAGCAACAGAGATTGCAGCCATCAAGATCGCGACCTCGCCGCAATCGGTAACGACACCGCCAGCGCCTCCGGCGGATGTTCCCGCAGTCTCCGACAATCTGATGAATCCGTCGAAGCTCGGTTCCGATGCGGCGCCACTCACCGCCGTAGCAGAAAACAAGTTGGCGGCGCTGCCAAAAATCACCGGGGTGCGTCACTGGTCTTCGTCCATGGGAAGCACGGTGGTCATTGACATGGAAGACCAGGTTCCCTACGAAGTGCATCGTTTGATGTCGCCGGAGCGGATCTACTTCGATCTGCACGACACGGTTCTGT
>Ga0208821_1001192_pt1 | contig 15738 bp, 10 predicted proteins | sample June2015DPH_20_5_FD_184720 | JGI IMG/M metagenome (GOLD analysis project Ga0208821, IMG submission 184720) | Peatland microbial communities from SPRUCE experiment site at the Marcell Experimental Forest, Minnesota, USA - June2015DPH_20_40... | ecosystem: Environmental > Terrestrial > Soil >... | reverse complement strand
CACCAAGGCCGCCGCCTCTCACACAGGTTCTCTGGCCGGAAGCGATGAAGTGCTGGATGCAGCTTTCCGGCACACGGGCGTCTTGCGCGTGCAGAGCATCGGGGACCTATTCCATATGGCGGATGTGCTGGCCAAGCAGCCGCGCCCAACGGGTCCGCGCCTTGCCATCCTCACCAACGCTGGGGGACCTGGAGTGCTGGCCACCGATACGCTGATCGCAGAGGGCGGCGAGTTGGCGCAATTGGCTCCGCAGACGATGGATTCCCTGAACGCCTTCCTTCCCAAGGAGTGGAGTCACAACAACCCCATCGACATCCTGGGGGATGCCACCCCGGAGCGATACGCTCGGGCGGTGGAGATTGTCGCGAAAGATCCCAACACGGACGGCCTGCTTGCGGTTCTTACCCCCCAGTCTATGACTGACCCAACGCGCATTGCCGAGCAACTCAAGCCTTACGCCAAGCTGCAAGGGAAGCCCCTCCTAGCCAGTTGGATGGGCGGCGCTGAGGTGTCGGCCGGGATTGACATCCTGAATCGTGCGGGAATCCCCGCTTTCCCATTTCCCGACACTGCCGCCAAGATCTTCCACTACATGTGGCAGTACAGTTATAACTTGCAGGGTCTGTACCAAACCCCGGTACTGCCAGGTGAAGTTGACGGCCTGGGCTCGGGCGCGGCGGAAGCTGCAAAAATTATTGAGAAAGTTCGCAACTCAGGACGGACCATCCTCACCGAGGTGGAATCCAAGCGGCTTCTGAGTGCCTACGGTATTCCCACCGTCCCCACGGAGGTGGCCACGACTGCCGAAGAGGCCTTCAAACTCGCGCGGAAATTCGGCTATCCGGTGGTGCTCAAACTCTACTCCGAGACCATCTCTCACAAGACCGACGTGGGCGGGGTGCGTCTGAACCTGGGTGACCCCAAGGCCGTGCAGGATGCTTTCAACAACATTCAGTCCTCGGTGACTGAGAAGGCCGGCGCAATGCACTTCCAGGGTGTGGCGGTTCAGCCCATGGTCCGTTTGGATGGCTACGAGTTGATCATCGGCAGCAGCCTGGATTCGCAGTTTGGCCCTGTACTGCTGTTTGGAACTGGCGGGCAGTTGGTGGAAGTGTTCAAGGATAGCGCGCTGGCGCTTCCTCCGCTCAACACCACGCTGGCGCGGCGCATGATGGAACAGACGCGCATTTACCAAGCTCTCCAAGGGGTTCGCGGGCGCCCGCCGGTGGATATGGCCGCCCTCGAAAAGCTCATGGTTCAGTTCAGCTACCTGGTCGTGGAGCAACATTGGATCAAGGAGATTGATATTAACCCGCTCCTGGCTTCAGCCGAGCGGCTGGTCGCTCTGGACGCGCGTGTGGTCGTGCACGGGCCGGAGGTCACGGAAGACAAACTCCCCAAGCTCGCCATACGTCCCTACCCGTCGCAATACGTGGCGCCTTTCACGATGAAGGATGGCACGATGGCCAACATCCGGCCTATCCGGCCTGAAGACGAGCCGCTCATGGTCAAATTCCACAACATGCTCTCCGAGCGCAGCGTGATGATGCGCTACACTTACCTGATCGCGCTCAGCGAGCGCGTCGCGCACGAGCGGCTGGTTCGTATCTGCTTCAATGATTTCGACCGCGAACTGGCTCTGGTGGCGGATCACCAGGATCCCTACACCGGCGAGCCGGAAATCATGGCTGTAGGCAGGATGACCAAGGTCCCCGGCACCGAGGACGCGCAGTTTGCCATCCTGGTCGCCGATACATTCCAGCGCCGCGGCCTGGGCGCAGAATTGTTACGTCGCCTGATGGCAGTCGCAAAGGAGGAGAAAATCCGGCACTTGAAGGCCGAATTCCTCATTGATAACTCTGCTACCCGGCGCATGTGCGAGAAGTTGGGCTTCCGCCTCGAGAAAGTTGCCGATCAGGGCTTGGTGAAGGCGGAGATTGCCATTCAGTAACGATGTTCAAAACCATCGAGTGGACCGGCGAAGGCGTGCGCATGATTGACCAGACGCGGCTGCCCGCGGAGGAAATCTACCGCACGTGTCGCGACTATGATGAAGTGGCGGAAGCCATTCGCTCCATGGTGATCCGCGGGGCGCCGGCCATTGGTGTGGCGGCGGCGATGGGCGTCGCCTTGGGGATCAAGAATTCCGAGGCCCGGACGATTCCTGCGCTATGCTCCGATTTTGACCGGATTGCGGAGACGCTTTCCAGCACGCGGCCCACCGCGGTCAATCTCTTTTGGGCCATCGAGAGAATGCGCAGGGTGTTTGAGGCTTCTCTCTCCTGTCACGATACCGACGCTCAGGTTGTGCAAGCGGTCAGGATCAACCTCGAGGAGGAAGCGAAGCGGATTCTTGCCGAAGATATCGCTACTAACGAAGCCATGGGCCGTCACGGCGCTCTCCTCCTGCCGGATTCGGGAACGGTCCTCACGCACTGCAACGCGGGCGCGTTGGCCACAGGAGGATACGGCACGGCCCTGGGCGTGATCCGTGCTGCCGTATCACAAGGGAAGAACATCCAGGTATTTGCCGACGAGACCCGGCCCTTCCTTCAGGGAGCACGCCTGACGGCCTGGGAACTCGCCAAGGACGGTATCCCGGTGACGCTCATCACCGATAGCATGGCGGGACATTTCATGCAGCAGGGCCAGATTAAGGCCGTGATCGTGGGCGCGGACCGCATCGCGGCAAACGGTGACACTGCGAATAAGATCGGGACGTACAGCCTGGCCGTTCTCGCCCATGAAAACCACGTCCCCTTTTATGTTGCCGCTCCGCTTTCGACGATTGACAGAAGCCTGCCCAGCGGGGAGGGGATTCCGATCGAGGAACGGTCCTCGACAGAGGTCACTCAGCTTGGCGGAGTGCAAATCGCTCCCCCCTCCGTGCCCGCACGTCATCCGGCTTTTGACGTCACGCCACACCGCTACATTACCGCCATCATCACGGAGAGAGGTGTTGCCCGCGCCCCATTCTTGGAGAGTTTGAGCGCTTTGTTTGTCTAAGGGAGGTAAACCTTCTGACCCAGGCAATCCTCAGCCGTCTCAGCGATCACAGTATCATGCTTATCAACGCATAAGACGACGTAACCTTCAAGAGCGACACCGGAGACCAGCTACGATGAGGTATCGCAAAATTGCAAAACGCTTTTCCTACCACAACATCCTCATGACTCACACCCTGGTTGCGGCCGTGGTCCTCGCCTCTATCATTTTCGCCCTCTCTGGACCAGAGCAGTGCCGCTGCGCACCGCTGCAATCAGACATGCCCCGGGATTTTCGGCAGCTTCTCCAGAAGCTTGGAGCCGCCGCACCCGACCCATGCACTAATCCGAGCGAAGCATATAAGGACGCCGAAAAGACCGAGGACGGACTCTTTCGGAAAGCGACGGACGTCGTCACGCAGGAACTGAACGCAGCTATATCTGGGCCAAAGTCGCCAAAGGACCGAGCCGGAGAGGCACTCAAGAAGCTGGAGCGGATGAGCGCAGAGATCAATGCCGCGTGGCCAGATGAGAACCGCCTCCACTTCCAGATACTCGACGTCCCGCCCCTCTTAGTCTTGAAAATGACGATTCGAACCCACGCCAGGTTCTTCGTGTTCGGTATCCCCGAGGAGAGTTCAGGGAAACCCAATCTACTTTGGCAGGAGGTTGGTTCGGACGAGGAGTCTTTTGAGCACGATTCACCCCGATCATGGCTCGATCTATACCCGCTACACCGAGGTCGTTCCGGAAACGCGAGATTCCTTGCCAAGTTCGGTTATACCGGTTGCGCAGGCAGCAGCGGCGTCATGTACGATGCCCGCGAGTGGAGTCCGAAGGACAGTGGCGATCTTGAACTGATCATCAAGCAAGAAGGCGCTTTCGGGATGGATGAGGCGCCCGAAGGACATACGCCCTCACCTAAGGACCCCTTCCCACCTATCGGTGTGCTCCGAACGGAAGGCTCGCTTATCACCCTCCCGTTTTGCTGGTTTTCGGCCATTGACACTTGGGACAATCCGAGTCTGTGCGCGGTCGATACCTATGACGTCTCCGGCGATGACGTCAGGTTTCGCTCCCGCGCGTACAACCGGCTGGACCTCCTGCCGATCGCCAAAGCCATCGAATATGCGGAGCAGCGGGACTACCCCGCTGTTCTCGGATATTGCGCTTCCAGCGACGTGGCGCGCAGGTTGGTCCGCGACATTCCACCCCACGTTTTTGCTGACGATCTTCGGGTGACTCGTACCGGAGACGGGAAGGAACGTGTCGAGCTCGGCTACCCCACGACGTATCGATTTGACTTGGAGAAGCGCGCTGGCCGCTGGCTGGTGGTCGCATTCAGCGCAGAGTGACACCAGACATACGGCGCAATCTCCAATCCTTGAATGGCCAAGCCCTCCCAATTTACTGCCCTCGCCCCTTTGGGGGAGTGGGTGGCGCGAGGCGCCGGGTGAGGGGTCCCCCAGCATAGACGCTTACACGCAGAATTCCAAAAGAAAGATTTTCGACGCCACTCTGCGGTGAGATCGGGTGCTTAGGCCTGCTAGGAAGTTGCCTTACTCAAGATTTCCCTTAGCATGCCAGGGATCTCAAAGACCGCCCGGTTGTTCATGGCTGCGGCGTTGCTACGGTAGCGGGCGAAATTGGTGGGATCAAGAAGCACTTCCACCGTTTGGGTGATTTGGCGAAAACTGCGCAACACTGATCCCACCTGCTTCTCGAGGACCCACGCCGCGTTGTAGCGTTCCTGGGGCAGGGTCCTGGCATTGCACTCCACGATTACCGGCAGTTTCATGGTCAGGGCTTCGCTGATGCTGCCGGGACCCGGCTTGCCAATGAAGAAGTCAGAGAGGTGCATGTAGTAGGGAACTTCCGTCGTAAAGCTTTCAACGTGTTTCCGTCCCTGGATTCCTCGCAGTTCTGCGGCCAGCCGTTGATTGTGGCCGCAAATGAGAATCAATTGAAGGTTCAGTTTGGAGGCTGCAAGCTTCCTGGCGATTTTCACCATGACGCTGGAGCCTTGTCCGCCAAACATTACCAGCCCGGTGGCCAAATCGGGATCCAGGCCCAGGCGCTGCCGTTCGGCAGCGCGGTCCGCGGTGATAGGCTGGAAGAATTTGGGGTGGAGAATCATTCCGGAGGTCTGGTAAATCTGGTCTTGGCGAAGACCCAAAGAGCGCGCTTGCGCCACCGCGCGGTCGGAGCCGCAGATATAAAACTGCTCCTGCCGCTCGAGCCAGAAGTGGGGAGGGTAATCGGCCAGATCCGTCAAGATTGTTACCAGGGGCGTCGTGGGCGTAATCCGCCGCAGGCTCTCAAAGATGGCTCGGTTGAAATGCGGGACAAGGGAGACGACCAGGGCGGGCTGGCTCTGCCGCCAGTACGCCTCCAGCAGGCGTACTTGATCTTGATGGTAGAGTCGGATGGCGGCCTGGAACACGCGTAATCCAAATCCCGTGCCCCAAGTCCAGCCCTTTTTCAGCAACCCATTGTAGAGGTCTTGTAAACGGAGACCGGTAAGCTTGAGAACGGGGTCGATGCCATCGAGTAGCTCCTGGAGGTTCATCAGGTGGATGTTCCATTGGAGCTGTTGCTCGGTGACGATGCGGAGGGCAGTGGCTGCGGCGCGGTGCCCGCCTCCAGCGTCAAAATAGACGAACTCGACTCTTCTCATCTGCACGCATTCTCGCATAGCCCTAAGAGTATAAAGAAGCAAAAAGTATACCTTTAACCAACTCTTCATATCCAAGCTACTGATTTGTAACATTTGAACCGCAATCTGGAAGGTGCGATGTGACTTACACGTCCACACTGTCTACTCCGGCATGGCTACCGTGCCAGTGCTGAGACGTTTTTGTCGCGAGTGCTATAACCCAGCCGAAGCCCTCTACGAGAAGCTCAAGCACCTGGGGCTGGATTTGGTCACGGTAACCGATCACGATTCGATCGATGCGGGGGAGAGTCTTCGGCGGCACCCGGACTTTTTCGTTAGCGAGGAGGTTACCTGTCGGGTGCCCAGTGGGAACGAAGTCCACGTTGGGGTTTACGACATTACGGAAAGCCAGCACGTAGAGATTCAGCGCTGGCGAAATGATCTTCCGCGTTTGGTGGCTTATCTCGAGGAGCAGCGAGTGTTCTTCAGCGTCAACCACATCTTCTCGGCTCTGACCGGACGCCGCGCGGCGGACGACTTCGACTGGTTCGAAGCCTGTTTCCCTGCTGTCGAAGTCTTGAACGGACACTTGCTCGCCCGTAACAATCACCTTGCCGCCCGGCTGGCCTCACACGCTCGGAGGACCACGGTCGGCGGCAGCGACGCACACTCCTTGCGTTCGGCGGGCAGCGTCTGGACGGAAGTTCGTGAGGCGCGCAACAAGGCTGAGTTCCTGGAGGGGCTGCGCGAAGGTCGCGCTCGAGTGTGCGGGGAGTCGGGGAGTTACTGGAAACTGACTCTCGATATTTTAGCGGTCAGCGCCGAAATGTTCCGGGAGAAGCCCTTCACCCTCCTTCTTGCCCCATTCCTGGTCGGTATCCCCGCCTTTACCCTCATCAATCACCTTCTGGAAGTGCGGTTCGCCCGGAAGTGGGGACAGGCGTGGGCTCGCATGCGTGGTCTGGATGCTGGCGCGGCAGTCCGGCCCCCCATCCCTACCGCGGCCGGGGAGGCGACGGCATGACCTTCCCAGCCACCATGTTGACCATTATTTCCAGCGGTGACCAGCGCCTGATGCGGCGCGTGAACCGCTGGAAACCGCCGCGCTGGATCAGGCTCTGGATGATTCTGGCAACGCGGGCGGGCGACGGCTGGCTATGGTACGTCCTGGGAATGTTGGTTTTGATTTTCGGGGGGCCATCGCGATTTGCGGCGGTGGCGGCTGCCGGCATATCCTGCGGGCTAGGGACGGTTCTCTTCCTCGCCCTCAAAAAGCTGACCGGACGTAAGCGGCCCTGCGCGGTTGCCCCGCACTGCTGGGCCACGCTCTTGCCGCCCGATCAGTTCTCTTTCCCCTCCGGCCACTCCATCAATGCTTTCGCCTTCGCCGTCTCGATCGGCCTGTTCGAGCCGTCCCTGATGTACGGCCTGCTCTTCTGCGCCCTCAGCGTGGCGATTTCCCGGATCATTCTGGGCTTGCACTTCCTCAGCGATGTGGTGGTCGGGTCTTTAATCGGCGCCGGGCTTGGCTACGGGTGCTGCCAGTTGTTTATCTGAGGTTCTGGTAGTGGGTCAATTTGATGCTGTAGCGGCGATCCCGCTCCGAGCGGGATCGCCAAATGGCGGCGTAAAGCCGCCTCTACATCAAATTGACCCACTACCAAGGTTCTCACTGACTTGAGCTCCATAGACTCGCCTGGGTCTCTTTCATTTCGCGACCACCTGCAAGGGAACGCTGCTCGTTTGGTCGGAACTCGGTCCGACCATGATGTCGAAGACACCAGGCTCGACGACCCAATGCATATCCTGATTCAGCATCTGAAGGTGGCGCGGCGCGAGCTTGAATTCCACCGTCTTCATCTCTCCGGGTTTCAGGCCGAGGCGCTGGAAACCTCGGAGTTCCATCACCGGACGCGTCACCGAGGCCACGCGCTGGTGAATATACAGCTCCGCGACCTCATCCCCTTCCCTGCTGCCGGTATTGGTCACGTCCACACTGACTGTAGTCTCTCCGCCCGTGCCGATCGCCACGGGATCGACGCGCAGGTGGTCGAACCGGAAGGTGGTGTAACTCAGCCCCCAGCCGAACGGGAATAGGGGCTTTCGGCCGTTGAACAGGTAGCTGCGGTTCAGGGAAGGTTTATGGTCATAATAATCGGGGAGTTGGCCGACATTGCGCGGAAAGCTGATGGGCAGTTTCCCTCCCGGATTGACATCACCAAAAAGCACGTTGGCCGCGGCGCTTCCCCCTTCCTGGCCCAGGTACCAACCTTCCAGAATTGCCGGGACGTGTCCCGCGGCGTAGTTGATGGAGAGCGGGCGGCCATTGATCAGGAACAGCACAGTGGGCGTGCCGGTTTCCACGACCGACTTGACTAACTGCTCCTGGTAGCCGAGGAGATCGAGCGAGTCCCGATCTCCCAGGTGATTCTCCGCCCAGGCTTCACGATTAGTGCTTTCGTTCTCACCCACCACCACAATGGCAACATCCGCCTTCCGCGCCACCTCGGTGGCGGCTTGAAGGCTCTTCAACTGGGACTCGGGATCCGGGAGTTCGACTTCATTCTGGTACCACGCTGACCAGCCCTGCGTCCCTTCCGTGATCTTGCAGCCCTCGGAGTAAACCACCCTAGCGGCCGTGCCCACGCGTTCACGGATGCCTTCCAGAATGCTCACGCTGTGCGCCGGCTCCCGGCTGTAGCCACCCAGGTGGACATCCGCCGCGTTGGGACCGATCACGGCGATGGTCTTCAGTTTCTTCAAATCCAGCGGCAGGAGGTTACCGTCGTTCTTCAGAAGCACCATCGTTTCCTGCGCAGCTTTCAGCGCGAGTTTCCGGTGTTCGGGACTGTTGGTGATCCGCTCCGCGTAGTCAGGATCGACATAAGGGTTTTCAAAGAGCCCCAGGCGAAACTTCGCGGTCAGGACCCTCGCCACGGCCCGGTCCACTTCACTCTCGGGAATCTTTCCTTCGCGCACCTGGTCGATCAGCGTGCCATAGACCGAACCGTCCGAGAGATCGTAATCCACTCCGGCCGCCAGCGCCTGACGGGCCGCGTCCGCATTATCGGCAGCGATGTGGTGCGTCGTCACCAGCATCTGGAGCCCGCCGCCGTCGGAAGTCACGTAGCCGCGGAATCCCCATTCCTGGCGGAGGACTTTGTCCAGCAACCAGGAGTTGACATGCGCGGGAATGCCATCGATCTCGTTGTAGGAGGCCATCACGCTGCCCACCTGGGCCTCCTGCACCGCAGCGCGGAAAGCCGCCAGAAAGGATTCGCGGATGACCCGCTCGGAGTAGTTAGCGGGGGCCGTGTTGGTTCCCCCTTCCGGTTCTCCATGCGCCGCGAAGTGCTTGGCGGTGGCCAGAACGTGGTGCCGGTCGATGAGGAAATTCGGGCCCTGCAATCCTTCAATGGCAGCGACGCCGATGCGCGAACCCAGGTAGGGGTCCTCTCCGTAGGTTTCTTCGGTCCGGCCCCACCGCGGGTCACGCGCCAGATCCAGCACCGGCGTGAACGCCTGCTCATCACCCGCGGAAGCCATTTCGTCGGCAGCGGCCGTGAACACTTGCCGCACCAGTTCCGGGTCCCAGGTACTCGCCAAGCCCAGCGCCTGAGGGAAACTCGTGCTCCCGTTTTCCATGAAGCCGTGCAGCGCTTCGCCCTGGAAAATCGCCGGGATGCCCAGGCGCGTTTTCTCAACCTGGTATCTCTGCATGGCGTTGCGCAGAATTGCCGCGTCGCGCGGGCTTATCTTCGAGTCAACACTGAACATCTTGCGAAAGATCTCGCGCACGTTGGCGTCAGTGAACTTGCCCGTCGTGTCCAGGATGCCGGAGTTGGCCCCGCGCCGGGGCGCCAATTGCCAGACTTTCTCCTCCAGCGTCATGCGCTTCAACAAATCGGCTACACGCTGCTCAATGGGGAGATTGGGGTTGCGGTAATCGGGAGCCGGCGTTTGCGCGAGGGCATTCCCGAGAAATGCACACAGCAGGACGAAGCCAAATAGGTAACGCATGGTGTTCTCCTTCGGTAGCTCTGGACCGTCTCTAATCCTGTCTCGGATTGCTTCAGCGTTGGACGCTGACCGCCGTGCCGTTGTAGGAAACCGTTTTATCGACGGTCCCGGACGGGCTCACGCCAACGCCGTGGCCCGGCCCCACCCAGACAACATTGAACGTGCGCTGCTCGAGCATGCCTGGGAGGCTGCCCTGGCGCGCGCCGATTGTGAGCGTGTGTTTCGCGTCATCCCAGTGAATGGGAATCGTCGCATACGCGCCCTTCTCGTAGTCGTAAGTAAGGCCATCGTCTTGGTAGAGCGTGAAACCCGCATCCGCTCCCGGATAGATGCGCAGTTCGATGGGGTCCTCCGGTTCTTGACTGCTGTACTCCATCGCTGGCCCCAGGGGCAAAATTGAACCGGCAGGCACCAACAGCGGCAGGGTTTCGAGCGGCGCCGCCGCCATGATGAACTTGCCCCCGGAGAAACTTTCGCCGCTCCAGAAGTTGGTCCAGGTGGTGTTGGGCAGATAGACGCGCCGCTGGTCCACTCCAGGGTCGGTGACGGGACTGACCATCAGCGCCGGCCCGAACAGAAACTGATCGCCGATGTTGCGCGCCGTCACATCCTCGCGATAATCCATCACCAGCGGGCGCATCAGGGTGTAGCCCGCGTGCGTCACCTGCCACGCCAGCGAGTAGATATAGGGCATCAGGCGGTAACGAAGCGTGTCGTACCGGGTCAGAATTTCCTGCGCGTCGGCGCCGTAGGACCACAGCTCGTTCTGGTTGCTGGCGCGCGTTCCATGCACGCGGAAGATGGGGCAGAACGTTCCGTATTCGAACCAGCGCAGGAACAGTTCCCGGTAGGCGGGAGTGTCGGGGTTGCCATCCGTAAAACCACCAATATCGGTCGTCCAGTAGGGAATTCCGGAAAGCATCAAGTTCAATCCCGCGGGAATCTGCCGCTTGAAGGTTTCCCAATCGGAATTAATATCACCCGACCAGGCCGCCGTGCTGTTGCGCTGGATGCCCGCATACGCCGACCGCGAGAGAATGAAAACGCGCTTCTGGTCGGTCACGCTGCGCTGGCCCTCATAGACGGCCGAGGTGGTCATCAGGGGATAGAGGTTAGCGTACCGGGCGCCATTGCCGATGGCGACTTTACTAGCCACCAGGATATTGGTTTCGCGGCCTTCAGTCTCCGGTTCCGTGGTGTCGAGCCACCAGGCATCCGCGCCAATCTTGAACAGCACGTTGTCCATCAACTGCCAGTAGAACTTGCGGGCAGCGGGATTGAAAGCGTCATAGAGGGCCATTCCGGCAGGATGAAAGGCGGCCACCTTGGTGCGGTCGATAAAGTAACCGCGCTTGTCCATCTCCTCATAGACTTTCGAGCCGGGATCGAAATAGGGCCATACCGAAATCATCAGATGGAAATGGTTGCGGTGCAGGTCGTCGATCGTGCCCCTGGGGTCGGGATAGTGGTCGTTGAAATCGAAGTCTCCTTTGATTTTCCACCAGAACCAATCCTGCACGAGGTTATCGACGGGGATGTGTAATTCGCGGTACTTGTGTGCCACCTCCAGCAGCTCTTTCTGCGACGCATAGCGGTTCTTGCACTGCCAGAAGCCGTAGGCCCATTTGCCGAACAGCGGGGCCGCGCCGGTCAGCTCGCGGTAAGCGGCGACGATCTTGTCGAATTCCGGGCCGTAGATGAAGTAGTAATCGATCTGCTCGGCGACCTCCGAGCTGATATACAGCGACTGCATGAAGCGGTTGTTGAAGCGGCTGCGGGATGGGTTGTCCCAGAACAGGCCGTAGTCGTTGGTTGACAACAGCATGGGGACGGAAATGTTGGAGTTGTCCTGCGCGATGTCCACCGATTCTCCCCGGTAGTTCCACACCCCGGCCTGATGCTGCCCCAGGCCGTAGAAGCCTTCCGGCGAGCCCCACAGCGCCACGAACTCTTCCGCGCGGTAAGTCTTCTCGCCATTGACCACGACGGGAGTCATCGTCCGGCTGCTGTCCTGCATCAGCCTTTTGCCCGCCGCGTCACTGAAGACAATCGCTCCGGCCTTGCGGGCCACGGTGACCTTCAACCGGGAGGTCGCCAGAGTGATGGCCCGGTCCGAGGCTTGCATTGTCCACTGCGTCGCGGGCCAACTGGTCTTCGTCACCACGTAATCCAGACGGTTGGGGAAAGAAGACGTCGGAGAGTAGAGGACGTGAATGATGGACTCCGTGCACACTTGCACCCGCAGGACGCCGGCCTGCGTCGTAAAAAGAAGGCTGTCGGCTTGCTTTTGAACGCCCACGATTGGATTCAGCGGATTCCATTGAGCGTGGAGACTGGTACCTCGCTCCAGCAATAGAAACAGCAACAAACTAATAACAGTCCAGCGTGGTCTGTGCATCAGGCATGTCCTTATGTAGGTCGAGAAATGTCGAATCGCCTGCCCGGCAAAGCGGCCGCAGTGGAGTCGGAAAGCCAGCGTCGAAGGCCTGGTGGTTGCAGGCAAAAAAGCCGGCAACTGCGAGAGTCAGGGCAACTCCCATCAAGGTCGCCATAGTGAGATTATACACGTCAGCAGGTAGCGCAGAGTCTCGTTTTTCAGAGACTCTGCGGCTTTTCCTTCAAATTCGGGGCTGGCGCAGACATGCATGGTTTCCGCATGTCTGCGGTCCCCCGAAGGGGCGCTTGTGCCAATCTACTCTAGTGGCTGAGCTGGAAACGAAGCAACTCGACTCGCCATTCGGCTCGCCGATCGCAGACATCAGAAACCAGATGTGTGCGCCTCCCGCGAAGTGCTGGCCGCTATGGTATAATCCCATACGATTACGAGTTTGATTGGCACGCATCTCATCGCTGCAGGGTCCTCAAGGTCCCAAGAGGGGAAGGTTGCGGCTCGACTGGTTTCCGGGCCGTCCCTATGTCTTGCTGTCTGTTCTGTTGGCGGTTCTGCTCTTGCTGGCAGGAGGCTCACCTTTCATGATATGGGGCATCTATGTTCGGTTGGTGTTCTGCCAGCACACGACCTTAGCGCTGGCCTGGAACCACCGCGAGAGGAGCCCGATCTGCAAGATCCCCTGAAAGATCGTGATCTCGATTTAACGCCAGGCAAGGTTGATGACGGCCCCGACGTCGTTCGCACCTACATGCGCGAGGCGGGGCGCATACCCCTGCTGACGCGCCGCGGTGAACTTGAGGTTGCCAAGCGCATTGAGCGCGGGCAACTCAACACGCTGAAGGCACTGGCGCGCTCGGCGATGGTTATCCGCGAGATGTCCGTTTTGCGCCAGGAATTGGCCGCAGGGGAAAGGTCCATTCAAGAGATTGTGATTCTTGAAGAACATGAATGGACGGACGAGGGAGTGGCGAGACGCAAGTGTGAAGTCGCAGCCGTTCTCGGTGAGATTGAGCGTCTCAACCGGCAGTTGACCGGATTGAAGGCGAAGAAGGGGGCGGATTCAACCGGATGTCGCGCCCGTAGCTGGGCCATCGCGCGCCAGCGGGTCCGGATTTCTCGACTGATTTGGTCCCTTGGCTTCACCCAAGCTGAGCGCCTGCGGCTTATCGAGAAGGTCCGTGAAACGGTTGCGGAATTAGATTCCCTCGATCTCGAGGTGAAGAGGCTCGAAGCGCGGCTGCAAGTCCGGCCTATCAACAAATACCTCAGGACCGAACTGCGGGGATGCCGCGGTCGGCTGGGCCGGATCGAGGAACGGGCAGCGTCCTCCGCCGTCGAACTCAAGCGAACGCATAAGGATATCCTCGCCAGCGTGCAGGCAACGCGGGTCGCGAAGCGTGAGCTCGTGGAGGCGAACCTTCGCCTGGTGGTTGCGCTCGGCAAGAAATATGTCAATCGCGGGCTCGAATTCGTAGACTTGATCCAGGAAGGAAATCTCGGCCTGATGCGAGCGGTGGACAAGTTCGACTACCGTCGCGGCTACAAGTTTTCTACTTATGCCACCTGGTGGATTCGACAGTCCTGCATGCGAGCCATCGCGGACCAGGGCCGAACCATCCGGGTCCCCGTTCATATGATAGAGAGGATCAACAAGCTCAGGCGTGTGGTGGGCCAACTGGTGCAGGACCTCGGCCGCCGGCCGAGCACGGAAGACATCGCCAAGCAGATGGAAATCCCGTCGGACGAGGTCCAAAAGGTCCTGGAGGTTGCGCAGGTGCCCATTTCGCTCGATACACCCATCGGCGCAGAACAGGATGCCCACCTAGGTGATTTTGTCGAAGACCGTGGCATTATTTCACCGGCTGAGGTCGCTATCGGCAACAACCTGAAGCTGTGTACGGCAGCGGTCTTGAAGACTCTGAGCGCTCGCGAGGAAAAGATCATCAAGATGCGGTTCGGACTCGATGACGGCAACGCCCACACTCTCGAGGAGGTAGGCCAGAGTTTCGCGCTGACTCGGGAACGGATCCGGCAGATTGAGGAAAAGGCACTGCGCAAGCTTCGGCACCATTCGCACAACAACGGATTGCAAGCGTTGCTGAATGCCTTTTAGCTGGAACGCTCTCGGCGTTCGTGTGTAACCCAGTCTCACGGTTCGCCACGGTCCTGCTGGCCGGATGGGTAGCTGCGCATCCGAAACGTCGCGGGTGGCGCAGACGTTGTTCTTTGATGTCTGCGACATGCAGAGGCCCCGTTGCGATAAGATCCCCCAATGCCTCGGCAGCAGCATTTCGGCGGGTGGCGCAGACATCGGTTCGTGATGTCTGCGGCATGCCGATTCCGCTTGAGGCTGAGGTAAAATCTTTTCATGCCTCGGCTGCGGCATCTTTACGGCCTCAACCATCTTCATTACGTGACCACCAGCGATCCCGCAGGGGGGGATCGCGCCCGCCTTTTCGACTCGGAGCGGTTTAAGCGCAAATTCGTCACCACGCTCGGCGACCTGCGATCCCGCAGGGCGGGATGGGCTTCCGCATCGTCGGATACGTTCTCATCCCGCAGGGCGGAACTGTCACCTATTGCCCTGGCCCTCGAACGACGCCAACCCCACCCACCCCGCTTGTAGCGCAGGGCCCGCGGTCCGGCCCTGCGGCTCTTCCAGCGACGCGGGCTCTTGCCGCGCCGCAAACGGGACAATCCGCTTTAGGCTTGGCCCCACGCCGAGTACGGTTTCCGAGAACATCCAGGCCGCGCCGTGAAAATCACGGCGCGGTGGAAAAGCCGCAAGCTGGAGAGCGAGCCTTGCGCTACATTTTCCCAGCGGCGCGGGTTCTTGCCGCGCCGCCAACAAGGTAATGCGAATTATCATGGGCCGCGCCGTCAAGAACTGGGCACAGGTCACAGGATACAAATTATCTCTTGACAACGCCTCGCCGCCGTGGTAGCCTACTAGTGTGAAAAGTCCTACCCCCGAGGAAGATCTTTCCTCGCGAATAATGGTAGGTGGAGGAAGAGCCGCCGCCAACCTTCGACTGTTGACTCTCGTGGCAGGTGGGGGAGAAGCACGGGGCCAGGTATCAGGTGCTAGGCGCATTGCTGAATTCAGAATTCTGTATTGTGAATTATGGGTTGTGAGTTGCGTTCTTACTTCTCGCCGCCGCCGACTGCCTTCTGCTTACTGCAGACTGCCTACTGCGTTTGAGGGGAGTTCGAATTGGCGGGACTCTTGGCCAGTACCGGAGTCTACGACAAGATGTCACCATGGCGGGGAAAGAAGAGACCCTGGTACCTTTAAAAATGAAGAAGCGACGCGGGAATGTTATGTGCGCCCCAACGGCGCGGATCGCCAGTGGGTGGAAGTCCCACCCAGATAGTTGTCGGTAAGTCTGGTAGCTGACAAGCGGCTTAGGCCGGCGACGGGCCGGACTGGGCCGAAGCCTTGTGACAAAGGCCGCCTAGGGTGGCTGAGCAACCCTGCAGGCCGTAACACGTGTGAAGCCGGAGCAGGCCTCGAAAGTGAAGTCGTGGACGCCGACCTGCCATAACATCAGGGAAGGCTGCACCGACCGGGAAGTGACCGACACGCACACCGGTTGGGTCCACCGGGGTAATGGGCACGGCATGCAGGGAAGGTGATTCGGGCGAGTGGGGGAACCCCAGTCCGGGCGGAGTTCAACTTCAACGCT
>Ga0208821_1001190_pt1 | contig 15743 bp, 19 predicted proteins | sample June2015DPH_20_5_FD_184720 | JGI IMG/M metagenome (GOLD analysis project Ga0208821, IMG submission 184720) | Peatland microbial communities from SPRUCE experiment site at the Marcell Experimental Forest, Minnesota, USA - June2015DPH_20_40... | ecosystem: Environmental > Terrestrial > Soil >... | reverse complement strand
CTTTTGCCGGTACTATTAACGGTTCCGATTAGTTAGCCAAACTATCTTCAAACTTTAAAATGTCGGCCAACGGATGACTACTCCAGATCAAACCGCCAGCAGGGCCCCGGCGCCGACCCCCGTGGCCGACAACTACTGCTTCGTCTGCGGCAAGAACAATCCCCGCGGCTTTAAGATCGCAGTGCGCTATTCGGAGGCGGAGCTGGCAGCGGAGACCGAGCTGGCCATCCCCAGGGAGTACCAGGGCTGGGCCCAGGTGATCCACGGCGGCATCCTCTCCACCCTGCTGGATGAACTGATGGCCCACGCGGTGTGGCGCTTCGCCGGGCCCGGTCTAACCCTGAGCATGGAGGTGCGCTTTCACCAACCCCTGAAACCCGGGGAGCCCATCCGGGTGCGGGGGGTACTCCACACCAAAAACGGCAGCCGCCGCCAGGCCGAAGGGGAGATCATCCGCATTGCCGACGGCAGCCGCATCGCCTCGGGTAAGAGCCGCTTTCTCCTCCTCCCGGGAAACGGCCCGGAACCTTGAGTCCGTTTATTATCGAGGCGTATTCTTCATTATGGCGGCCACGGGCCCCTCTATGATCCGTTTTCCCTCCGTATCATTGGCAATAGCATGCTTCAGATGACTATCCTGATGGTGGGCAAGACCCGGGAAGGGTTCATTCAGGAAGGCCTGGACTTTTACCGCAAACGCCTTCTGCCCCTGGCGCGACTCACCCTGAGAAGTGTCCGGGAGGAAAAGGAGACCGGAGGATTAACCCCGGAAACCATAAAACTGAAGGAAGGCCAACGCCTCCGGGCCCAGATACCGCCCCGGGCCTGGGTGACGGCCCTGACCTCCGCCGGCCGGGAGTTTACCACCGAAGAATTCGCCGCCTGGCTCAGCAAACGGCAAGAGCTGGCCCGGCCCCTGGCCTTTCTCCTCGGCGGCCATTGGGGGCTGGCGGACGCTTTGTTGGCTGCGGCCGATGAACACTTATCACTCTCCCGCCTCACCATGACCCATGAACTGGCCCGCCTCGTCCTGCTGGAGCAGCTCTACCGGGCCTTCACCCTCAAGCTGGGGCATCCCTATCACGTTTGAGCCCTTGTAGGAGCGGATTTTAAACCCGCCCCCACTTGTTTCCTCATTCAATCCACTGCACCAACTTTTCCAGCGGCTCCCGCTCGGTGCGGAAGGCATTGGCCGGCGCCTGCACCTCGGGGTAGCCCAGGGCGAGGCCCACTACGATCTTGTAGGCCGGGGTGAGGCCCAGGTGCCGCCGGATAAGGTCCGGGTACCTGGCTAGCTGGGCGCTGATGCAGGTGCCCAGGCCCAGGTCATGGGCCGCCAGGCAGATGGCGTGGGTGATGGCCCCCAGGTCGAACATGGTGTAAGGCTCGCCCAGGTCCGCATTGAAAATCACGTAGATGATCACCGGCGCCCCGAAGGCCCGGGTCATATTAGCCAGGTGGGCCAGGCGGCAGGCCTTGTCGCCCCGGGCAACCCCCATCTTGTCGAACAGCCCGGCCGCGCAGGCCATATAGCGGTCCTTGTAGGCGTCGGGAAAACTTTCCGGCATGGCCACGTCGGGGTTCGCCGCAACCCTTTGCTGTAAAGCCGCCGCCATCTCCCCGGTCAGTTCCGGGATCTTATCGCCCTGCACCACCACCAGCTCCCAGGGCTGCGTATTCCCCCAGGAGGGGCTCCAACGGGCGGCCTCGAGGATGCGGGTGATGAGCTCCCGGGGAACGGCCTCGGGCTTAAAGCTTCGGATGCTCTTTCTGGTCTTCAGGGCTTCCAAAAGTTCCATGGACTCCTCCTTGTATCTCCCGTTTTCTTGGGATATTAATAGATATTTAAGAGTGGGTCTGTCAAATGATTTTTCCGGAAGCCAGGTGGTTTGCCGGTGGTTAATTATCCGCGTCCAATAACGCCGGTCATCGCCAGGAACCGCTTAGTGGCTCCGATTTTCTGCGGCCTCATCTACCCCACTCTTTAATAAAGGACGATAAAGGCGGTGACCAGATGACAGCGGACCGGCATCTCGTGGCCTTCCCTTTGATTCTCCCCTGGCGGCAGGAGTTTTGGACCCTCCCTCTCTATTTTCCCCATCTCCGGGTGGGGGTGACCCCGGGGTGGCCGGCCCAACTGCCGTACCAGGGAATGCCGTTGCCTTTAGAGGCCCTGGCCCTCCCCCCCGGACTCAAGCACCATAGGCCCGGCGATTTCCTGCAGTGGCGGGCCTTTGAGGAGTATCAGAAAGCCCAGGAGGACGGGGGCGATCTGCTAGGGGCCCTTCGCAATTACGGCCGGGCGGAGACGCCGGGGAAAGCTGTTTCCCCGGACCCCTGGTCTCTGGCCTGGCAGTTGGAAAAGCTCCAGGCCGACCAGGAGGCCCAATTGCAACTGGTGGACCAAGGCCAGGAATGGCTCAAGGAAGTCCTGACCCCGGAACCCTGGGAGAGGCCCTCGGGCTTCGGCCCGGTTCCCGGGATCCCGGAGATGGTGGACCCGGAGCTGGCCAAGCTGCGTTACCGGCTCTGGCAGCGAGTTATGGGCCCCCAGTTGCAAGACCCCTGGGTTCCCTTTTTATTGGGCCGCACCGCCCGTTCCCTGTTCCTCACCTTGAGGGGCTGGCCGGAGCAGGCCGAGCCCAAAAAGGTAGGGCTCTCTCTGCCCGGCTGCCGCAGCTCCCAGGAATGGTTAACGGTGCGCGGCAACGGGGAGGCGCCCCCCTGGCAGGCTCAGTTCCAGGAACGGTTGGCAGTTTTGCTGGATGCCGCCGCCGCTCTCCGGGACCTGGAGGCTGCGGCCCGAGGATTGGCCGAGTTTGTGGCCGACCGGGTGGCGGCCTTCTGGCCACTACCGGTAATCTGGGACCTGGAATTGGAGGTCTGGATCCCGGACCCTGGGGAGGATCCTTTGTTACCGCCGGTGCTCTGCTGGTCCGGAGCCGGGGCCGCCGATGTCTTGCCGGGATAGGGGAATATTAGCCGGTAGTCATTGGGCAGGATTTTCTGTAGGGGCGGACCCAGGTGTCAGCCCTCTGCGGGTTGGTTTCTGGTGGCCGCAGGCCGGGCCGGAGCGCCGGGGAGTCGAACCTTACCTGTACCGGCTACTGGCTACTGATTACTCTCCAGTCTCCGGCAGGGGTTTCGCCTCCGGGGTCTTCATCAGGGCCGGCAATGGCTTGGCGGCGATGATCTTGCCGGCGGCGATTTCCCGCATGGCCATGACGATCTCTTTATTGTCCCCCTTTACCAACACTGGGGCGCCCCGGTAGAGCTGTTGCACCCGCTTGGCGGCCAGGTGGACCAGGCCGAAACGAGTGGGAACCTGCCGCAGGCAATCCTCGATAGTGACGCGCGCCATAAAATCCTTCCTCCGGAATGGCTGGATGAAATCGATGCAATCGGGGTCAGGCAGAACCGCCCATATCAATGATAACACGCAGGCCGGGGCGGCGCTATGGTTTCCGGCGCCACCGGGACAAGAACCAAACCCCGGGCCTCCCACCTTTCTCCCCGGCCAGGCGGACGAACTCCAGTTGGTCCCCCTCCTTGAGAACCAGGGAGGCGGACGCGTTCCGGCCATTGACCAGGGCCAGGGCCCGGGGATCGATATTCAAGGGCTCCTTCAGGGCCTGGCGCACTTCCCCCACCGATTTGCCGGCAATGGCGGCCGTAAGAACGTGCACTCCGTAGCTGATTTTCACCAGGCCGGTGCGGGCCCGCACCGGTTGTTGCTGCCGGGTCAGATCCCTTATCTGGGCGCTCACCGGGGTTCACCTTCAAGGCGGCAGGGGGAAGGCAAGGCCGCGCTCCGCGCCTGCCGGGCCAGCAGCTCCCGGAACTCCCCGCTGGGATAGATATGGCCGCATTCCCGGCAGCCCGCCTCCACCCCTTCCCAGGTGGGGCGAATCGTAATTTCCCCTGTTTGACAATAAATGCAGTTCATCTTTTTGGCCAATTTCTTGGTTTTTATATCAACCGAAAACAGAAAACTTTATTAAAAATACCGGGACAATTGCGGCAGGGAGGGGTCCACCTGCCGGCACTCCCGGAGCAGGGCGTTCAGGTAAAGCCAGGCAAAACTCAGCAGAAATTCCGGCCCGTACTTCCGGGCGCCAAAGCTGTCGAAGGCCAGGCTGGCGGAGCCTTCCATGCGGAAGCGGAAGGCCAGGTCCCCCAACAGGGGCCAGACCACCTGCCAGCCGCCGGCGAGCCCGGCAAAAGTGCCGCAATCCATGCGCCGCAGACCCACCTCCACCACCTCCGGGCTCAGCAGACGCAGCACTTCTTCCCGGACTCCCAGAGAGACGCCTTCTAAGGGACCTGCCGCCGCTGCGGCGAAATCTGACAAGGCCAGCCAGTCCTTCCCGGGAGCGGCCGGCCGCACCGCATATTCCCCCCGCCCATAGCGGGCCAGCAGGGCCACCAGGTCCCAGGCGAAGACATAGGCGTCTTCGGTGGGCACCGCCAGGCTTTTCCGGGCATAAAAGACCCGTAAATCCGCGCCGAATTCCGGGTCCAGGTCGAAGAGCAGGTAGAGTTCCAGGGGGCGGAACGGCTTGAGCCGCAGCACCCACTGGATGCTGGCGTAGGGCCGGCCCTCCACCACCTCCCCTCCCAGCAAACCGGCCAAGACCGGGGGGGCCACCCCAGCCAGCCCCGCCAAGTCCCGGTGATACTTCTTTCTGACATACTGGCGAATCTGGGCCTCCCAGCCCCAGCCGGCCTCGAACTGGCCCAGGGATACCAGGTCGTAGGGGAAATCGAGATTTTTTTTAAATGCGGCGCCCTGATTCAGCTCTTTTTGGCCTCCACCTTCTGATTGAATTTCTCTGCGTTTATTATAAACCGCTCGTGCACCGCCTCGCCAATCTTTTCCTTTTCGTCAAAGCCCTCCACCTTGAAGGTGATTTTCCTGCCATCCACTGCGGTGACTTCGGTGACCACCCGCACCTCCATCCCCAGGGGGGTGGCGGCGGTGTGTTTCAGATTCATGGAGATGCCCACCGACTGCTCCCCGGCGGCCAGGTGCGCGGCCATCAGTTCGGCGCTGACCCCTTCGAACAAGCCCCCGAGAAAGGGGGTGCCGAAGACCCCGGGGACGCCATGGAAAAACTTGCGGGCCGAATGTTCCGGCCCGCTCTTCAGCCTCTTCTCATGCTTCATGCCAACCTCGATCGCCATACGGCCTCCTTTGGAGAATAGTCAGTGGCCGGTGGCCACGGCTCAGTGCTTATTGCTTAGTGCTTAGTTACCCGCGCCATAATTGCTTTAGGGAAAATAGAAATCCGGCCAAATCACCAACCACTGTTTTGCCTAAACCGCCAATGGCGCCATTTTTATGGGGCCCAGGGGTTCGCCCCGGGCCAGGCGGCGGCCCAGATCCCTGGCCTGTTCCAGTGGCTGGGGTTGTTCCAGGATGGCCCCTTTATCGTCGGCGCCCCGCACCAGGATTTCCCCGGCATAGCTCACGTTGATGGCGTCGAAGAAGTATTTGGCGGTGAGGCGGACCCCCACGAACAGGAGCTTCCCCCTGGTGGCCCCCACCGCCAGGAGGACCCCCTGGCGGGAGCCGCCGGGAAAATCCTTTTTCAATAAGTGGCGCCTGGCCCACAGGGCCTGGGTGCGGTCGATCATAGCCTTGGACTGGGCCGAGACCCCGTAGAAAAAGACCGGAGAGGCCAGGGCCACCACGTCGGCCTCCAGAAGCTTGTCATAGATCTCCCGCATGTCGTCTTTAATTGGACAGGTGCCATCCTTGAAACAGTGGTAGATCTCCAGGCACGGGGAGATCTTGAGCTCCCGCAGGATAATCTCCTCCACCTCCGCCCCGGCGCCGGCGGCCCCTTCCAGGAAGGCCCTGAGGAGGATTTCCGAGTTGCCGCCCCGGCGGGGGCTGCCCAGGATGCCCAGCACTTTCATGGCTATCTCCTTTCGGTATTGCCTAACAATATGGAAAATCCAGGGAGGATGTCAAGCGCTGATGATTCCTTTATGGTTTCCAATCCCCGGTCGAGCTTAGATTTGAGGAGCGGCCCGCCCTGGGCGGGCCCCTTTGCCCGCCATAAAGGCTCTTGGCACTTTGCTGCGGGGTGGGCACTCGCACCCGCGGGTACCGCTGAGGCCCCGACTTCCTTGGAGGAGGCATATTTTTCTTAAAATTGCTTGGCATGGGCGGTTTTGGTATTATCTTAACTAGGAGAGTGGCGGTGGCGATTTTAACTCTCATTCCAAGGAGAACTTCAATGACTAACTTGTCTTCTAGAACCCGGATGATGGCGATGGGCTTGCTGCTGGCCCTGGGCCTCCTGGCCATGCCGGTGGCGAGCTGGGCAGCGCCCGCAGCAGCGGACTTTACCCTGAAAGACGTCCTCCTGGGGCAGGATTACACCCTGAGCCAGTTCCGGGGCAAGGTGGTGTTAATTAATTTCTTCACCTTCTTTTGCGGGCCTTGCCGGGAGGAGATGCCCGATCTCAACCAGGTTTACCATAAATACCAGGGCCAGGGTTTCCAAACTCTGGGGATTGCCCTCAGTTCCGACCCCACCCAGATCAGGTTTCTGGTGAAGCAGTTGGGTCTGGACTATCCGGTGCTCATCGGCAATGACCCGGTGTCCGAGGCCTACGGCAGCATCGCGGTGGTTCCCACCACCTTCATCATCGACAAGTCGGGCAAGGTCGCCTATAAGGTCGAGGGAACGCGGAGTAAGGAAGAATTTGAGAAAATGATTCGGGCCCTGCTCTGAGCAGATCGAGGCGGCGCAGACCCTCCCGCAGCAAACCTCCCAAAGGAGTCCCGCATGGGACCCTGGAATATCTTGCCGGATTGGGCCCAAGAACTGGAGGAAAATCTCAAGGAGGGGGAAGCGGCCCTCTTCATCCTCCACGGGCAGGTCTATGATTACACCCGGGTAAACGGCGATTACCTCCCCTTACGCCACTTCCTGGGCCAGTGGCTGGGTCGGGAACGCCACGTGGTCTTTTACAACCTCGGGGCGGGGCTGGAGTTCGGGGATGCGGCGGGGGAGGATTCCTTCCGGGAAGCCCTGGAGCCCCAGGAAAAGCCGGCGGACGGTGAGGCAACCGAGGATGTCTCCCTGATCCGGGCCCGGGCCCTCCAGGCCCTGGGCCAAAAACCAATCCCACCCCCCAAACCTTTTCCCCAGAGCCCCCGGGAAGTGCTGCAACTGGCAGAGCGGGTCATGGCCGCACCGTGCCGCTGCCCCTCCAGCTGCAAGCCCCTGGCCCTGGTCCTGGAGTACGCCGAAACCATCGTCCCCGCGGTGGACCTGGGTTCCATGGGCGAGCCGGACCGGGCCGCCCTGGTCACCCTGCTGCGCTGGGCCCGGCAGGCGGAGCTGTCGAAGCACGGCCATCTGGTGGTCCTCACCACCGGCAACCTGGCTGATTTAAACCCCAATCTCCTCTTGAGCCGCCACGGGGCGCAAGTCCTGGAGGTGCCGCCCCCGGACCGGGAGGCCCGGGTTCACTTCATCGATAATCTCCGTTCCCAGGGCAAGTATAAGCTTACGATCACCTCCCAGGAGCTGGCCAACCTGGCCGCCGGTTTGAGCCTCAGGGCGCTGCACGCCTTGCTGCGCCAGAGCATCATTCAGCCCCTTACCCTGGAGATGGTGCGCCGCAAGAAAAAGGACCTGCTGCGCCAGGAGCTGGTGGGCTTGGTGGAAGTGCTGGAACCTCGCTTCGGCCTGGCGGATATCGGCGGACTGGCGCCCGTCAAGGAATATTTTGCCCAGATTGCCGGGGCCCTGCAGGCGGGGGAAGTCAAGCTGGTGCCCCGGGGTATCACCCTGATGGGGCCTCCCGGGGTGGGCAAGACCGCCCTGGCCGAGGCCCTGGCCCGGGATTGCGGCTTCAACTTCGTCAAGCTCCTCAATCCCCGCACCAAGTGGGTGGGGGAGAGCGAACGCAATTTCTTCAAAGCCCTCCAGACCTTGCGCAGCTTGACCCCGCTGGTGGTGGTGGAGGACGAAGCCGACCAGAGCGAACACAGCCGGGATGAATACTCCGGCGACACCGGGGTGAGCAACCGCCTGCGGCAGATGCGCTTCGAATTTATGGGCGACCCGACCATCCAGGGCAAGGTCCTGTGGATGAGGATCACCAACCGGCCTGATCGCCTGGACAAGGCCGATCTGCGCTCCGGCCGCTCCAGCGAGCGGATTCCCTTCTTCCTGCCGGATTTCGCCGAGAAATGCCAGATCCTCCAGGTGGTGGCCAGGCGCAGCCTGATCCCCTGCGATCTGGACGACTTTGCCGAAGTAACCCGCTATCTGGACCAGCGCCATCCGGAAGTGATCACCGGCGGGGACATCGAAGAACTGGTCTTCCGGGCCTATCGCCAAGCCCGCCTGGCGGGCCGGGAACGGGTAACCCTGGGCGACTTCCGGCAGGTGATTGATGATTTCCTGCCGCCGCATCAGGTGGAGGTGCTGCGGCAGATGGAACGCCTGGCCCTGCACCAATGCTCCTCCCGGCGCTTCGTGCCGGAGCGGGTCTGGACCTGGGCCGCCCGCCGCGAGGAGGCGGCGGAACAGTAATTCCTTGGCGTGAGATTTATCTCACATAAAGACGCCAAGGCGCAAAGGTTTTGTATGGTGCGTCCCACGCACCATTAACGGAATCTATGACACGCCAACCGTTTAATTGCTGCCTAAGACGAACCCTAATTAACTTCTATGATTAAAATAATATTGAGGTAAATGAATAATGTTTGAAGATTTAACTGAACACGTTTGCCCTGTATGCAAACTTGCTGAAAATAGTATTGAGAAAAAGCGAACTCCTAGTAGAGGCTTTTTTATAAAATGTCCTAGATGTAAGAATTTTATTATTACGTGGGAAGCGTTAGTTGCTACCGGTGGGGATCAAGGTCCTCTACCAAAGCTATCGGCTTGGATCAGGAATTTTAACGAAAAGGGCACCGGTATTCCGGAAATTTATCAAGAATCACCCGAAAAAATTCCGGGAGCGAGCCTCCCTGATTATAGTCCTAGAGAAAAGCAGATAATTCTTCTTCAAAATATCGAACGCAAGACAAGATACCCCGGCAAACCCGTTCAAATTGTGCCGAAATACGACATTCCTCTGGCCTGGGCTGAAGCAAAGGATGAATTCCTTTATTATATAACCTCCTTAATAGAGCGCGGCTTCCTTCGGAGAACGGATGATGTAGATAAGGTGTTAGACGATTTGACATTCTTTGTGGCAATAACCGCCAATGGCTGGGATTATCTCGAAAAACAAGAACGACATATCCAAGAACGGACCCAAGCATTTGTGGCAATGTCTTTCTCAGGAGATTTAAAACCTATTTGGGAAGGACCGATATACAACGCTATTAAAAAAGCAGGTTATAAGCCATATCGCGTCGACGCCGAAGCTCATAGCGACCGGATAGATGCAAAGATTATTTCGGAAATTAAGAATTCCCGGTTCGTTATTGCCGATGTTACTGAACAGAAGCGTGGGGTCTATTTTGAGGCCGGGTTTGCATTAGGTCTGGGGTTGACGGTAATATGGTGTGTCAGGCAAGACGATCTGAAAAACGTTCACTTCGATACACGCCAATATAACCATATCGTATGGGTAGACTTGGACGATTTAGAAAACAAGCTTTTTGACTTCATTTGTGCAATCATCGGCAAAGGGAAAGGCGCCTAATGGTGTAGTCAATGCAGTTTTTTTACCCCCCTTTGAAAAAGGGGGGCAGGGGGGATTTAAAAAACACCGCCCGATGCTGAAGTATAACCCCAAGCTAAAAGCCAACGCCCGGCAACTCCGGCAAAATTTTACTGACAGTGAGCACGTCTTATGGCAAAGATTACGTGGCAAACAGCTTTCAGGGGTGCAATTTTACCGCCAGAAGCCGATTGGCAATTATATTGTTGATTTTTATGCACCTAAGGCAAAATTGGTTATCGAAATAGACGGTTTCCAGCATTTCGAAGCCCAACATGCTGAAAAGGATAAAAAGCGAGACGAATACTTAGGCAGCCTTGGATTGATGATTCTCCGCATAAATTGCAGGCAGGTATTAAAAGAAACCCAGGCGGTAGTGGAATTAGTTTATCAGATGATAACCGAACGGTTGATTGAATAAATCCCCCCTAACCCCCCTTTTTCAAAGGGGGGGATAGAGAAGCAAGGAAAAGCAACCATCCACGACCAGATCATTATCGAGGGCAGCGACGTTATCCTGATGGAGAAGGCCGGCCTGGCGCCGGCCCGGGTGGCCCGGCGGGCGCCGCTGGCCTCCCTGCTGCGTTACGTCTCCCGGGTGATGCCGCCGCCCCTGCCGCTTCTGCCCCCGGGAAGCCGCTGGCTTCGCCAAAGGAAGGACTTGCTGCTGCTGGCCGTGGAAGACCCGCCCCAGTGCCGCACCCTCAGGGTGAGCGGCGGCAAAAAAGGGGAGGAAGGCTACCGTTCCCATCGCCTGGCCTTTCCGTACCTGGTCTATCTCCTCACCTTCTATCGGGGCGGTTTCGAGGAAATGAAGATGTTCTTCCGGGTCGCTCCCCTGACTTCCCCGGGAGACACCCTCTACCACACCTGCCTGCCCAATGTCCGGGGAGAGCCGGGCCATTACGGCTCACAAAGGGTTTGCCTGCGCTACCGGCCGGAGATGCTGGAAGGCGTTCCCCTGGCGGTGGCGGTGCCGGCCCTCCTGGACTTCTTCTGGAGTACCGGTTTCAACCAGGACATTAGCAGCAGCGCCTTTGAGCGGGCCTCGAGCCTCTTGCCAGACCCCCGCCTGGCCGACTTTGCCGCCTGGGAGGGGGCCACTGCGGCAGATCCCCTTTTCCCCCTGGAGGTGGGTTGGGAGGCGGCTGACCGGAAGCTCCCGGATTTGTGGGCGGAATGTTTGAAACTGCACGGGGAGACCGAGCAACCGGTGAAAGACGCCATGGAGCTGGCCGACATCCTCTACCGCTTGCCGGTGGAGTATTGACCCCAGCGGCGCCTTTATTGAACAACCCCAGACCAATGGCGTGGCGGAACGCTTTATCCGGATCATCCAAGAGCAGGTCATCTATGGCCGGGTGTTTCAGAATCTTCAGGAGGTGAGGGAGGCGGTCAGGCATTTTGTGGACACCTGCAACCGCGAGTGGCTGGTGGAGAAAAACGGCTTCAAAAGCCCCTGGCAGGCCAGGGCCCAGTGGCTCGCCCAAGCCTCTCTCGCTCGGGCGGCTTAATAAAAATTTGTGTCCAGAAAACCGGGGGCGTTACACCCCTCTCTCCGGATTTAACCCCGAAACCCTTTCTTTATATTAGAAATGGATTCTGACTTCGGGAACTTTTCCACACTTTTAAACCCCATTTCATATCTTCTCAGCCATAATTTCAGCCAGCTTCATCACGTCCTCATGACCTTCGACTTCCCCCAATTCACGAACTCCGAACGCACGAATGAAATGACTCTCAACAAAGCCGTAGGTTTTGAAGAAGTAGTCGAATTTTTGGAAGATATCGGGATAGCTGGTTTGGTCTGGATTGCCCTGAGCGAGAATGAAGACCAGCTTCTTCCCCGGCGCAAGGCGAGATTTCTTGGGATTGGTAATGAAATCGGGCACCAGATATGAGAAGGTACGATCCATGAATGTCTTGAGTTGACTGGATATATCCCAAAAATAAACCGGCGACGCCAGCACCAGAACATCGGTTTCACGAATCGCATCCAGAACTTCTGTGAGATCGTCGTTCAGCGCACATCTGTCGAGCTTGGTCTTGCACGCCATACATCCTTGGCATCCACGGTATTCGAGATTGTTCAGGATAAAAGTCTTCACTTCTGCACCCAGTCCTTCGGCGCTGTTGCAGAATCGATTGGCGATGGTAGCACTATTCCCTTTTTCTCTTGGGCTCCCGAGCAAGCAGACGATTTTCATTTCACTCTCCCTTGACGTGATAACAGCCGAAATTATGTGCCAGTCTTGACCACGGCGCTCAAAAAATGGTTTTAGACCTTCTCCCTGGATTCAATCCCGACAAGTCTCCTCCCTTCCCCAAAAATCATTGGTATCAAAATAAATATCTCTTCTAGTGCCATTGGCCAGTTCGATCCGAATCAAATCTATTGGCTTAGATCCTTTCAACAACATCTGCATCTTAACCTTCCAATCCACATCCTTCCTGCCATATTTATGCTGAATAAATATGTATTCTGCCGCTACTCCGTTCCTATGGCTCAAAGCGCCCTTAATAATGATGGGGTCTTGAACAGAGTCGCCGGATCCCTCATAATAATTTCCTTGTTGGGTTTCATTGCCGGATTCTTTTCCCATAATGGTTTCCGTTATCTGAGATTATGCGACGACCTTTGCGCTTCAATTATATTCAAGCTCGATAGATAAGCTACCATGCGGCTCCAGTCGGATAGAGCCAGGCTCGATATAATAATATATAATTTTCATATTTCCTTATACTGAAAAATGAATCAGTGAACCACATCGATTCCAAAAAGGATCCGCGCGGCAAGGCCGACACCGTACGTGATGGCGCATGTACCCATAATGACGGCTATGTTGTGAGCGATCTTCATGAATATCTTTTTCCCGGATAGAACCGCGACGAAGAACCCGGCCGTGGATATGGTGAGGACGGCAAGGGTAAAGGCCATTATCGCGGGAATCAGCGGTTCCAGATTCCAGATCACCCCGATGAAGAAAGGCATCAGGCTCGGCACCGCTCCAATGACGAAAAACAGGCCGGTGGTCTTGATGGCCTCTTTCGGCTCGCTGGCTTCCCCTGCCATTTTGATCGATTTGAGCAAGTTGGACAGGATGGACTTGTCATCCCCGATTATCCCCATGATGTCTTTGACCCTCTCGTTTGGGATTCCTTTCCCGACGAGGGCCTTTTCCAGCTCTCGTTTCAGCACGGCCGGGTTGATCGCCTTTTTCACTTGGATCTCCCGGTTTCTTCCCTCGTGCAGATCATAGTTTGCTTTCGATGTAACATAGGAGATGGACATGACCGCGATGAGCCCCCCGATTGTCGCAATGAGCCCCGTCAACCCAATTGTCAGCGTCGATGCGTGCGCGGCAAGAAGGCCGATGACCAACCCCAGCGTCCCGATAATGCCCACGGTCATAGCATCCAGCGCCTCCCTGGTCTTTGCAATATAAGATTCCTTATCGGTGATCTGCTCCATCATATGCCACTCGTGGCCGATCTCCTGCCGGATGATATTGGCGATGATCGTTTTCGTTTTTTCGTCGTGGCTGTATGCCTCGAGCAATTTGAAGTACTCGAGGATCGAATTACGCTCGCAATGCTCCATGTAATAAATAAAGATCGTGAACGGCAGGATAAGAGAAAGCAGCTTTCCCAGAAGGATTTTCCACCGCAGGGAAAGGGTAACATCAAACGAGGCACCGTGAGACTTTTCAGCGATACGGTTCCATAGGGTTGCATGCCTCTGCTCCATCCGTCCGATTTTCGCAATAATTTCTTTGCGCTCGGCATCGCGGCATCGAGCGGCAAGAAAGCTGTAGAGGCGGTCGGCAACGATTTCCGACTGCCAGAACTCCTGCAGCAGAGACAGATTATGCTGTTCTTTCATGGGAACCTTTCCAAGATCGATCCTGATCTTTGATCCGCGGCGGGTAGAATTGTGTCAGGTTATCATGGCCAATTCTTCTGTTCTTGAAGCCGAACCCACTCGTAGGAGGCATGATAGCACAAAATCCGTCAAAAATTAAATTCTCTCGGCAAACTCCAAATATTCCTACCTTCCAATATAAACCTCAGAATGCGCCTTATGCCGCTCCCAATTCTCCAAATATTCCTTGGCCAGGTCTTTAGATCGGATAATCAAAAGGTTTTCTGCATTGCTCTCTTCAGCAGCCCGGGTGAAATTAAAACTCCCGGTTATCACAATTTCTGAGGTGGATCCGGTTTTCTTGGACACGGGATTGGGGGATAATACGTGACCAAGGAGAACCGGGAGATGGCAAAAGGGCGAGATAATGCCCAGGTGATGGGGAGAGGGACGCCAGGGGAGACGGAAGGAGGCCGTAGGCCGACCGGAGTCTCCCCTGGGGAGATTGGGGTGGGGCCGCTGGGACAGGGACAACGCTGGACTGCGGCCAGAAAACGTGAGGTGGTGCTCCGCCTCTTCCGGGGCGAGCCCCTGGATTTGGTTTCCCGGGAGTTGGGAGTCGGGCTCTACCGGCTGGAGCAATGGCGGGAGGGCGCCTGGGCGGGCATGGAAGAGGCCCTCAAGTCCAGAAACGGCGACCCCCTCAGGGGCGAACCATGCTGCTAATCCTGCGACTCGTAATAATTTATTTGACAGAAAAATCATATTTCCTGCGATTTTTAGTTTGCCTCTGCCTTGATAGTTTACCAGAGTAAGCTTCCTTTCTTTCCCGGGCGCTGCCTGGATACCTCAAGGAAGATACAGACAACCTAACTCTGATTCAAATCCGTCTCCACCCCCGGTTTTCTGTGCTCCATGATGGCGCGGGGACGGGTTTATGGAAAAGGAGTCACCGATGAAGACAGTGTCAGAGAAGATCCGGGAGTTGTCGGAGCGGGAAGCCGAGGTGAAGGCCATGGGTGGCGCCCCGGCGGTGGCCAAGCAGCACGCCGCGGGCAAGCTCAGCGCCCGGGAGCGCCTGGAGCTTTTTTTTGACCCTGGGAGCTTCCAGGAAACCGACCTGTTCGTCACCCATCGCTGCGTCAACTTCGGGATGGAGAAGGTGGAGATCCCGGCGGACGGGGTGATCACCGGTTTCGGCAAGGTGGAGGGCCGGGTAGTTTTTGCCTTTTCCCAGGACTTCACCTCCCGGGCCGGTACCCTGGGGGAGATGCACGCCAGGAAGATTTGCAAGGTGATGGACCTGGCCCTGAAGGCTGGGGCGCCCCTGGTGGGATTGAACGACTCGGGGGGGGCCCGCATTCAGGAGGGGGTGGACTCTTTGAGCGGCTATGGCCAGATCTTCTTTAGGAACGCCATCGCCAGCGGGGTGATCCCCCAGATCTCGGCGATCATGGGCCCCACCGCCGGGGGGGCAGTCTACTCCCCGGCCATGACCGACTTCATCTTCATGGTGAAGAAGACCTCCTACATGTTCATCACCGGGCCGGACGTCATCAAGGGCGTCACCGGTGAGGAGATCAGCTTCGAGGAGCTGGGTGGGGCGATGGCCCACAACGTCAAGAGCGGGGTGGCCCAGTTTGCCTGCGAGGACGACGCCGATTGCCTGCGGCAGATCAGAAAGCTGCTCTCTTTTCTCCCGGGCAACAACCTGGAGGACCCGCCGCTGGCTGCCTGTAATGATCCGGCAGGCCGGGAGGATCTGGCCCTGGACGCCATCGTCCCCGACGACCCCCGGCTCTCCTACGATATGCGCGAGGTCATCCGGGCCGTGGTGGACGAGGGTGACTTCTTCGAGCCGCAGTATCACTTCGCCCAGAACATCATCACCGCCTTTGCCCGGCTGGGGGGGCGGCCTGTGGGGATCATCGCCAACCAGCCGAAGGTCTTGGCGGGCTGCCTGGACGTGGACGCGGCGGACAAGGCCTGCCGCTTCATCCGTTTTTGCGATGCCTTCAACCTGCCGCTATTGACCATTGCCGACGTGCCGGGGTATCTGCCGGGCAGCGACCAGGAGTGGCGGGGCATCATCCGCCACGGAGCCAAGCTGTTGTGGTGCTACTCCGAGGCCACGGTGCCCAAGCTTACCCTGATTACCCGCAAGGACTACGGGGGCTCT
>Ga0208821_1001188_pt1 | contig 15747 bp, 15 predicted proteins | sample June2015DPH_20_5_FD_184720 | JGI IMG/M metagenome (GOLD analysis project Ga0208821, IMG submission 184720) | Peatland microbial communities from SPRUCE experiment site at the Marcell Experimental Forest, Minnesota, USA - June2015DPH_20_40... | ecosystem: Environmental > Terrestrial > Soil >... | reverse complement strand
ATCGGACTCGCCATCACCGGTTTCTCGCTCCTGCACATGGCCCACTTCAACCTCGAGATTGATTTCCGCACCGCCGTCATGGCCTGGACCTATTCACGCCTGGGCATGGCGTTTCTGTTTACCCCTATCAACGTCATGGCGTTCTACTTCATTCCCAAAGAAAAAATGAATAACGCCACCGGCATCATCAACCTGGCGCGCAACATCGGAGGCAGCGTGGGAATTGCCAACGTTACCACCTTGCTCGCCCGCCGGGCCCAGGTGCATCAGTCCACCCTGGTCAGCCACCTCACCCCGCTCGATCCCGCTTACACGGCTTCCCTGTCGGGCGCCAGCCGCTTCCTGATGTCGCAAGGTTCAAACCCCGTGCAGGCCCTGAACCAGGCGCAGGGCCTGGTCTATGGCAACCTGATCCGCCAGGCGAGCATGCTGGCCTATACCGACACGTTCTGGCTCCTCGGCCTCACCTTCCTCGCCATGATCCCTTTCATGTTTCTCATGAAGAAAATCAAACTCCGTGGAGCCCCCGCCGTGCCTGCGCACTGACGAACCATGTAGCGCAGGTCCCGCTCTCCGGACCTGCGGCTCTTCCAGGAGTCGTCCACCTGGCGCGGAACATGCGCTTGTGGACAATCCGAGGCTCTTGCGCTGGCGTTAAGACTGACATATAGTAAGAGGAGAGAGGAAGCGATGACCGTGACTCTGAATCTCAAGCCGGAAGTCGAATCGGATCTCTTGGCGCGGGCACGGGCCAGCGGCATGCCCCTGGAGCAATACCTCCTCTGCCTCGTTGAGAGCGCCGCCCGACCAACAGCACGGAACACGGCCGCCCCCGGACAGCCGGCGCGAGTGGAAGCCGTTCGGCGCATGGTCGAATTCGGGGAGAAACATCACCTCAGCCTCGGCGAGCCGATTACCCGCAAGCTGCTGCATGAAGGACACCGCTTCTGATGGCGGCCTTCGTCTTAGACGCCTCCGTTGCAATTTCATGGTGTTTCCCAGGCGATCCAACCGAGGATACCCCTTATAGCCGACGCGTTCTGAGCATGTATAGCCGAAGACCGCTATCCGTGATGTCAGAAACGGAGCGCATCGTAAAGTGGGTCAATCTCGGCAAAAATGTAGAAACTCCAGGCCCTCTCCCAAGGGGAGAGGATGGACCGCGACGGCGCTTTCACCAGCCGTCGCGGGCCGGGTGAGGGGTTAGTTGCGGGGCGAGGACGGATCAGACAGGCTTCGGACTGCTGGCGATTGTTTCACCGCAGGAGGTGCGCTTCGATGAAGCGACGTAAGCCGGAAAAACACTTTGACTGTATCGGATTTAAGCGCAAGGTTCAGGCTGAGATCTACGAGGAGATCAGAGGCTTCTCACCCGAAGAACAAATCGAGTACTTCCGCCGAAGGGCCGCAGATGGACCTCTCGGCAGGTGGTGGAAGGCCCTCGAACGCCGCTCGGGGGCTGCTGCGGGCAAAGAGGTTTCATCAACGGCGACGGCAAGCCATCAACTCATCCTCAAGTGAATCCGTTTATGAGCAAGGAAGACCATCCTCAGGCTTTTCTCATGCCCTATAGCCGAGCGTCGACCGCGCGTCGTCAATCTGGATGGGGCGCGCCTCCACCGTTGCCTTGTCCAAAGCAAAATTGTTGTAACTCGGCCACTCGCCACGGCCCGCCAGTTCTCAGCAATCAGTTCTCAGTTCTCAGCTACTGCCTTCTGGCTTCTGACTTCTGATTTCTGACTTCTGATTTTCGATCAAGAAAGACCTGCATGGGCGGCCTCGATCTCTTTCTTGGCTTTCTTCCAGTCGATCTTCGGCAACTTGAGATCGAGGATGGCCTCGACCAGAGGTTTTCGGTCCGCTGGCGACTTGAGATAGGATTCTCGCACAGCGCAGCGAATCAACTCCGCCACCGAAGTTTTCCTTCGCCGCGCCAGAGCGCGCAGTTGCTTGAACTCGTCCGGGTTCATCAAAAGCTGGGTGCGCCGAGTGGCCGCCATTTCTCACTCCTTTATGCACGCGTATCTACCCATTCCGTCTGCGAACGCGGACCGGGCGAATCAGAACCTCGGCCGGGATTTTCAACCTCTGGTTCAACCGGCGGATCATGGATAACGACAGGGCTCAATCCCGGCGCAGCACTTCGTAGACTCGCGTCCGATTTCCAATCACACCAATCAGCGCTTTCTGATCTGCCCCTTGTTGCTCCAAGCGGAACTTGATCGCCTCAATGGGGTCGGGAGCATCCATGGGAAAATGCGCTTGCTCGTAAGCCTCGACCAAGGTTGCCAGTACGTCCAGACGGTCCCCCTCTGGCGTTCCCTCATCCGCCCCCCAAAGGCGCTCGATCTCGCACAGCGCCGCCTCATGGTCGGCTTTTGTCCGGATAGGTTTGATCGTCATATTGCACCGTCCTCGCGTCGATTTTGTCGTAATCCTCATGTGCGCCGAGCCATTTGATGAATACGCCGAAGGGGAGGCGGACCGCTCGCTCGAAGCTCATCGGGCTGGATGATTCGGGGTTTGTTTCCCAAAGTCCTGTCAGACCGCGCCGGGGGCGACGCGCCGGATTTCGGAGACCGGGTCGAAATCGGAATCCACGCTGACCACGGTCTTTAGTCCATTGCGCAACATCGTGCCCACATGGACGGCATCTCGCACGGACAGCCGTGGGTACTGGCGGAGAAGCTCGCACGCCCCCACGACATCATCGCGCGTCACCGCCAAGAGGTCCGGAAACAGCGAAGTCAAGTGACCCGCCAGCTTCAGAGCGTCATCTCGCCGCCCGCGTCGGGTGAGCACGTAAAGAATCTCCTGGACCACTTCAGAGTTGATGGTGGCGTCGAGGCTGCCATCCGCGACGCGCCGCAGGACATTAGCGCAAGCCTCGCGCAGAGGATGAGAGGCGCCGGCGGCATACAAAAAGATGTTGGTATCAAGAAAGACTTGCATGGGCGGCCTCGATCTCTTTCTTGGCTTTCTTCCAGTCGATCTTCGGCAACTTGAGATCGAGAATGGCCTCGACCAGAGGTTTTCGGTCCGCTGGCGCCTTGAGATAGGATTCTCGCACGGCGCAGCGAATCAACTCCGCCACCGAAGTTTTCCTTCGCCGCGCCAGAGCGCGTAGTTGCTTGAACTCGTCCGGGTTCATCAAAAGCTGGGTGCGCCGAGTAGCCGCCATTTCTCACTCCTTTATGCTCATGCCTATGAGCATGAGTATACAAGCAAACAATGAGCTTGGTCAATTGCGTTGCAGCAAAGGAATGGCGGCAGGGATTCTCGATCCCCAATCGAAGGACGATGCCACCCACGTTGCCGCCGCCACCGTCGCCCGCGCGGACGCCATTGTTTCCTGGAACTTCAAACATCTCGTGCGGATTGACAAGATGCGGGCTTATAATCAAGTGAATCTTCAGACAGGCTTCGGGCTGCTGTCGATCGTTTCACCGCAGGAGGTGCGCTTCGATGAACCGCCGTAAGCCGGAAAAAGACTTTGACTGTATCGGATTTAAGCGCAAGGTTCAGGCTGAGATCTACGAGGAGATCAGAGGCCTCTCACGCGAAGAACAAATCGAGTACTTCCGCCGAAGGGCCGCAGATGGACCTCTCGGCAAGTGGTGGAAGGCCCTCGAACGCCGCTCGGGGGCTGCTGCCGGCAAAGAGGTTTCATCAACGGCGACGGGAAGCCATCAACTCATCCTCTCATCCTCAAGTGAATCCGTTTTGGAGCAAGGAAGACCACCCTCAGGCTTTTCTCATGCCTGATAGCCCAGCGTCGACCGCGCGTCGTCAATCTGGATGGGGCGCGCCTCCACCGTTGCCTTGTCCAAAGCAAAATTGTTGTAACTCGGCCACCGCCACGGGCCGCCAGTCCTCAGCAATCAGTTCTCAGTTTTCAGCTACTGCCTTCTGACTCCTGACTTCTAGCTTCTGATTTCGTTTGCTCGTCACTCGTCACTTGTCACTCGTCACTGTTCTTCACCGCTCCCGCTCCGGCTGGGCATCCACTAACCGCACACATGCCAAAAAAGCAAGTGTAGCGCGGACCTGTTCGGTAGGCCCGCGGTTTTTAGGTTCAAATCCTCGGGTAATGACCGGGCGAAGTTCGCGACCAATTTACGCGCGATGCTGTGCGGAGGCAGTAGTGAACGGAACGGCAGAGCACAGTGGGGACGAAGAACCGCTACGCCTGCTGCGCTGACAGTGCAGGAGCAGGCGTGAGAAGAGTCCACGCAGCAAAGCGCTGACCGTGGCGCACCCACTCCCCGTGCAGGGATTGGCGCTAGTCAAAGTTGTTCCGGCCTAAGAGGGTGGTTGGCCCATAGGCGGGCGTGCCGCTTCCGCCAGCGACCGGGCAATCTCCCTGGCGATTTTTCGTTCGTCTTCGGGCAGCTTGGCCAGTACCGATTCGTCGTGGGTTTTGGCCAGTTCCAAACCGGGTTTGAGGAATTGCAGCCGAGCTCGGAGTTCTTCGGGGTCAGCCTCAAGAAGGGCGTCAACCAGACGGCTCGTGTCGTCAAGTGACGCAACCCTGGAGGCTGCACGTATCATGTCGAGCCTTGCCTCAAGCTTGGTATCCAGAGATGCTTGGTGAGGTTCGAGTTCATGGAATCGACGAGCCCATGCGAGCGCTTCATCGACCCTTTTTTCCGAGAGGAGCAGGCGCAGCGTGGACTGGAGGCCCTTGTGGACATAAGGCAGAATGCCGCTTTGAGCGCATCGAGCGTAGTCTGCGAGGGCTTCTTGGGGCTTTCCCAGCTTCTCGTGAGCCATACCCCGGTGGAAAATGATGTGGATTTGAGACTCTTTGGGAAGACCAGGGATGCCAAGAGCCAGAGCGAAGTCCTTCAGGGCTTCCTCGCACTGGCCAAGATTATGGCGTACCGACCCACGACGCGTAAGGGCCCCGGCCACCGCCTCCGCCGGGGCGCCCTTGAGCTCCACCGCCGCAGTGTAGTCCGCCATCTCGCCCTGGGGGTCGCCCAGTTCGCCTTTGGTGATACCACGGTTGACGACGGCCTTGGCCACCCGCTCTGCCGGAGCGCCCTCTAGCTCTACCGCCGCGGTGTAGTCCGCAATCGCGCTCTGGGGATCGCCCAGTTGGCCTTTGGTGACACCCCGGTTGAAAAGGGCCTTGGCTATCTGTTCTGCCGGGGCGCCCATGAGCTCCACCGCCGCAGTGTAGTCCGCCATCTCGCCCTGGGGGTCGCCCAGTTGACCTTTGGTAATCCCCCTGTTGAGGAGGGCCATGGCCATCTGCTCCGCCGTGGCGCCCTTTAGTTCCACCAGCGCGGTGTAGTCTGCCATCTCGCCGTGGGGATCGCCCAGTCGGCCTTTGGCGATACCACGGTTGAAGAGGGCACTTGCCACTTGCTCCGCCGTGGCGCCTTTTAGCCCCAGCACCGCGGTGCAGTCCGCCATCGCGCCCTGAAGATTACCCAGTTGGCCTTTGGTGGCACCACGGTTGACGAGCGCCCCGGCCACCAGTTCTGCTGGAGCACCCTTTAGCTCCACCAGCGCGGTGTAGTCCGCCATCGCGCCCTGAAGATTACCCAGTCGGCCTTTGGTGGCACCACGGTTGACGAGCGCCCGGGCCACCAGCTCTGCTGGAGCGCCCTTTAGCTCCACCGCCGCAGTATAGTCCGCCATCTCGCCCTGGGGGTCGCCCAATTGACCCTGGGTGACACCACGGTAGAAAAGGGCCTTGGCCACCTGCTCTGTTGGAGCGCGCTTGATTTCCACGACCGCAGTGTAGTCCGCCATCTCGCCCTGGGGGTCGCCCAGTTGGCCTTTGGCGATACCACGGTTGACGAGGGCCATGGCCATCTGCTCCGCCGGAGCGGCCTTTAGCTCCACCACCGCGGTGTAGTCCGCCATCTCGCCCTGGGGGTCGCCCAACCGGCCCTTGGCGATACCACGGTTGAACAGGGCATTTGCCACTTGCTCCGCCGGGGCGCCTTTTAGCTCCACCACCGCGGTGCAGTCCGCAATCGCGCCCTGAAGATCACCCAGTTGGCCCCTGGTGACACCACGGTTGACTAGCGCCATTGCCACCGGCTCCGCCGAAGCGCCCTTTAGCTCCACCAGCGCGGTGTAGTCCGCAATCGCGCCCTGAGGATCGCCCAGTTGCGATTTCGCGATGCCGCGCATTCTCAAAACCAGTGAGCGCCGTGCAGTAGTTAAACGAGGTCTTTTCAGAATCTGGTCGAATTGCTCTTTTGCCTCGGCGTACCTCAGACTTCGTGCGAGGCACAGTCCGAAGAGTACACGTGCTTCCGTATTCTGGGGGTCTTTTGCCAGTGCCTCCGAATATCCCTTCAGAGCGCGTTCCACGTCGCCTTTAGCCACAAGGCGGCGGGCCAGAACCGAGTAGCCCAGAGACTCGAACTTCGCCCTGGATTTCACTTTGCTACCAGCTAGCTCGGCGAACAGCCCGGCTGCGGACGGCATGTCGCCCACGGTCATGTACGCATCAGCAATACGTACCATCTCCCTCCTGCTCTCCATGGGATCGTCCAAACTCGCTGCATAATACTCGGCATCCCGCAGTGATTGTCCAGCCATTCCAACGAAGCCGCGCGATTGATAGGCATGGAATCGTTGCCAGCGTTCCTGAAATAGGCGCCTCCTTTCTTCTCCCGAAAACCAGGCACGAAGGAAATCAGTGAACAGCTCGATGCGCCGGCGAGCCACCGGCACATAACGCATCCAATACCACACACCGAACATCTGGTCGGCGACGCGGTAAGTGGCCTTTCTGCCCTTTCCCCCTCCTTCCAGGGCTACGTATCGGGCTGCCTTGAGCCGCCCCAGTTGTGTGGTGACGACATTGAGCGGCAGGCGCGAGTACTTGGAGATCTCGGCCGGGGCAGCCGCACCGTTGAGCCGCAGGAGCGCGTCCAAGGTCTTGCTCTGCTGGCGCGGCATGTCTGCGAGCTCCTGCCGTAGCATCGGCGTAAGCCCCGCCACCGTCTCCCAGAGAGCCTGCACCGGCTCGCCAATCTCCCGTTGGGCGAGTATGTGGTAGAGCATCGTGATGAGCCGCGGGTTTCCTCCGGTAAGGACGGAAAGCGTCCGGACGTTCACCTTGGACCGTTCGAGCCGTGACAGAAACTCCGCATTGTCATCCGCTTGCCCCAGCCGGCGTAGCATCTCAGCAACTTCTCCCTCGCTCAGCTCCGGCAATTCGACGGGCGAGAAAAAGTGAAAGAAACCTTTGTCGTAGCCGTATATATCCTCGAATAGCTTCACCGAAGTGGCGATGAGCATCAGGAATCCTTCGGTGCTGAGGCGCTTGCGAAAAGCCCGATATTCACTGTCGGGCTTCCGGTGTTTGCCCTCCCCTGCTGCGGTGTTGGGAAAGATATGGTCGAAGTTATCAATCAGGAGCACCAGGCGCTTACCGTGACGATTGCAGATGCTCCGCAGCCCGTCCACTAAGAGGGCGGAGCTCTTTTCCTCATCGCGGATTTCCTGTGCCTGGTCCACGACCTCCTGCGCCTCAGCCAACCTCTCCTCGACGGCGAGAGCTTGCAGCACCAATTGCCACAAATCGCGCTGCTTGTGGACGTAGTACTCCTCTTCGCGGAGCTGAACACAAAACCACTTTGCGGATATTTCGGGGTCTTGGCGGATTCGGTCACGAAGGACTAAGAGGAGGGTCGTCTTGCCGATGCCGCGGGGCCCAGTGAGGATGTAATGCTGAACCGTGGCGCGGCCTTCTTGCTCTCGAATGGCCCCCAAGAACCGATCAAGAAACTGCTCCCTGCCGACGAAGGTCGTCTGCCGCTGCTGCGGCGGGAGTTCCCAAGGATCGTAGACGAATCTGGAAATGGGCATGGGTCGCGACCCCTAACGCTTTTTGGACCGGAAGGTTCGGTAGTATCGCTTCCACCAGTCTTTCATCGTGCTCAGCAGGTAGTGATACTCGTTGGTGGGAGGTTCCAGAACGACATACCAGTCGCTTTCCAGGTCGGCCATGATTTCATCAAACTCGAGCGCGGAAACGCCCTTGCCACGTGCCTGGCGATACGTGTCGTAAAGGCCACTTTGCGAGACACGGCCCGCCGGGGCTTGCGCGATGTCCTGCAAAATAGCTACCGCCGCCCGCTCCCGAACCACACCATAGCGCCGCAGGCGTTGGCGGTAGTGCTCAAAATAAGCGCGGCAGGTGGGCCCTAAAAGGCGCCTTTGGTAGACATCATCAATGTCCTGCGGGCTGAGCTCCCGATTTCGCAATTGCTCTTCCAGGATGAGCTGAGAAACCAGAAGATGGAGAAAGTATGGGACCGGTGGCGATATCAATTCCAATACGCGGCCAAAGGCCTGAGGTGTGAATGTCAGCTTGTATCTTTCCGCGAGGCCTGTGAGCATCGTCGTCGCCGCCTCTTTGCTGATTGCCTCGACAGGCACGCGGAAACAGTCATTGAGCTTGTCTGAAACCTCTAACCGCCGAAGAATAATGTCGATGCCGGTCGAGCCGCCGAGAATGAAGCGGAAACGCCTCAGACGGTCCTTCTGCTTCATCCGCAGCGAGCGGAACCATTCCAAGAACGCTCGTGCCCCGTCGGCTCCGTGCTTCCTCTCAATGTTGTCGATGAACTGCGGGAACTCATCAACGATGAAGATGAGCGTGTCCTTAGCCTTTTCCATTTCCAAAATTAACGCCTTGGCGGTCTCCTTCCAAGTATCGTGGATGAGGTCCTTCAGTTCAACTTCGAAGTAGTCCGTGCGCACTTTCTGGAATCGGGAAGTCAGGAAATCCATGAGGCCCGAAGGCAGACCCTTTGCGGCGCTTAGATAGCTGCGAAGCTTGTCGTGCTCGAGGAGTGCGGCGATCAGCTCGGCTGCGAAACGCTCAGGGTCGTGGACGTCCTCGACGTCAAGATAGACGGGAAGGTATCCCTCACGAGGCCGCTTGAGAATGTGAGCCATGACCCCCGTCTTTCCAAAACGGCGTGGGGCAACGAGATAGATATTGTTTCCCGCCAGCAGATCCCAAACACACTGGATGAGGTGTTCACGCCCGAACAATTCGTCGGGTTCAGGCACGCCGCCGGGAAGGCTGCGAATGGTCATTTGGAAAAGCCCCCTTTTACCGCGAATTCGTGAAAGTCGCTCAGCAGCAACAGATCTGTTGCTTTCATTGACCAACGATAACAACAAACCTGTTGCTTGTCAAGAGGGCATTCAGCCGGGCATTGACTGTGCGGGACGTGTGCTTGCAGGGCAGGGTTCGCAGTCCGGCCCTGCGGCTTTTTGGCTCTCCACCTCCTCTCCGTCACCTCGCGCGGCGCAGGGGCCGAAAGCGGGTAGCCACAGTCAGTGGTTTGTGACTGTGGGCTTTTCTCATGCCCAATACGCCGGCGCCAACCGAAGGTCGTTAGTCTGAATGAGGCACGTCGCTATCGTCGCCTTGTCCAAAGCAAAATTGTTGTAACTCGACCACCGCCGGAAGAACCCCCGGTCAGAAGTGCGTTGACCGTGGCTACTCCGCCTGGAATCTAGTGCCAAGTTGCAGAAATGAGCGACACTATTTGTAGCCGGGCGGAAGGACGGGGCCAAGTCCGCATGACCGCACTGGTTGGAACTCGCGAACCGTGACCGCATGCACAGTCGCGATTGGCGCACACGCACGCGCTGTGGCGAGCGCATGTCAAAACCATCCATGCCCATCCGCGGCTTGCGCCGGACGTGAGGTTGTGAGAACATCGCACAAAGAGGTTTGAATTTCCGGAGGCGCGGAAACAATGACACAGTTTAGCCGGATCACCATGCACCCAGAAGTGATGGCGGGGGAAACCCCGCATACGCGGTCTGCGGGTCGCGGTTGGGACTTTAGTGGGTTTGATGGCGTCCGGACATTCCACCGAAGAGATCCTGAGGGCTTACCCATATCTTGAGCAGGACGATTTGCGTGAGGCCCTGGCCTACGCCGCCTGGCGGGTTGAGGAAGTGGAAGTGCCTCTCGCCCATCCATGAAAACCGCGCCACAACAGGCTGACCCATCGCGACAAAATGGGTATAATATCCGCTGCTCCAGGTTGGCAATCGGAGCTGCTATGAACTGCGACAAGGGGAGCGTCCCCGAACGCCTGGCGAGCCTGCCGCCGGGGGGTCCGCTGAAGTTTCGCATGAGGATGGCGAGCGATCCTCGTCTTCTGTCTGTGGTGCGGAGTACCGTCTCGGAGCTCGCCGCAGTCTGGGGCTTTGAGGACGAGCAGGTCCGAAGGATCACGATCGCCGTCGATGAAGCGCTGAGCAACATTATCCGGCACGCCTACAAGAATCGGTGTGACCAGGAGATCGATCTGAACTTCCAGGCGCATGCGGATTGCCTGGAGTTCAGCTTCGTCGATCGTGGCGAAGCTGCAGACCCCTCCAGGTTTTGCGCTCAGCCCTTGGATGAGATCGCTCTGGGCGGGCGCGGGACTCACCTCATCCGGCAGATCATGGACGAGGTTTGCTACGAACGACTTCCCGAGGGGAACCTGCTGCGCCTCAAGAAGTACCTCCCCGGCGTCAAGAGCAAAGCCGGACCGGCACTTACGCACGTGTGAGGAGGACCTCGATGAAAACGGCAACCCGCGAGCAGACGGGAACCACCATCATCGACGTGACCGGCGACATTGATATGCGCACCTCGCCTGGCTTGCGCAAAACACTGCTGGAATCCTTGAAGAAAACCCCTCGGCTGGTCGTGAACATGCGCGAGGTGCGATACGTCGACAGTTCCGGGATTGCCTCGCTGGTGGAAGTGCTTAAGGAAGCGCGCAACAGGAACAAGAGGCTGGTTCTATTCGGTCTGAATGCCACCGTGCATGACGTTCTGCAACTGACGCGACTGGTCAAGATCTTTGAAATTCGCGAAACCGAAGAAGAGGCCCTGCAGGCGTGATGGCACACGCCCAACCGTGGCCTCGCCTCTTGCCCTGGCGGCGGCCGGTATTAGTATCATATGCGAGACTTGGTCATTCCCGTCCCGCCATGGCGGGAGGAATCTACTCCGCAAACCTTTGCCAATGTGCTGTCGACGGACTGGATTCCTCCCGCAGAGCGGGACGGGAATGACCGGCGGGCCGAACGAAGCTATTCACGGTGAAGACCGAAAGGATCACAGCGCTGCCGGATCGCGTCGGGCTCGAAACACTGAAGGGCCTGGCGTACGTCGGAGGATTGGCCCGGCTGGCCGGCGAGTCTGCTTACATCACGTTCATAGGGCCTTTCAGAGGCCAGCGCCTGCGCCCGCAGCGCGCTTTTCACCAGGCCATGGCCGTGGGTGTGCAAGCCGTACCCATCGTCTCACTCATCAGCTTTTTTGTAGGCCTGATCATGGCACTGGAGAGCGCCTACGAATTGCGGCGGCTGGGGGCCATGCAATTTGTGGCCGATGCCGTCGCCGTCTCGATTGTCCGGGAATTGGGTCCGCTGATTACCGCCATCATTGTGATCGGCCGGTCGGGCTCCGCGTTTGCCGCTGAAATCGGCACCATGAAAGTCACCGAAGAGGTCGATGCGCTGAAGACTATGGCGCTCCGCCCGGTAGCCTTCCTGGTGGCGCCGAAGTTCCAGGCGATGCTGTTGATGGTGCCGTGCCTCACCATCTGGGCTGACTGCATGGGCGTGATGGGCGGATGCCTTTTCGGCGTGGCAGGAGCCAATTTCACGTTCGCGTCGTATCTCCACGCCACGCGCGATGCTCTGGTCCTGCGCGATATCTTCACGGGCCTGGTGAAGAGCGCGCTGTTTTCTCTGGTGATCACCGCCGTCGGTTGCCAGGAGGGTTTCTCTACCGGGGCCGGCCCTGAGGAGGTGGGGCGCTCCACCACGGCGGCGGTGGTCACGTCGATCTTTATGGTGATCGTGGTTGATCTGGTGTTCACGGCCCTCTTCTACGTCACAAACCGCAGTTGATCCGCACCTGCGGTACGGCTTGGGCTGCCTATGAGTGAGTCTGTCGGTGAACGTCCGGTGATCTCGGTGGCGAATCTCCGCGTGAGCTACGGCGAGCGCGAGATTCTGCACGGGATCAGCTTCGACGTGCAGCGTGCCGAGACCCTGGTGGTCCTCGGCGGTTCCGGTTCGGGCAAGAGTACCTTGCTTCGGACCCTGGTGGGGCTGGAGAGGCCGAGCGGCGGAGAAGTGTGGATCAAAGGCGTGAACATCGCCCAGGCCTCGGATTACGAGCTGGACGAGATTCGAAAGAAGATGGGCGTGTCCTTTCAGGGTGGGGCTCTTTTCGGCTCCATGACGGTGGGGGAAAATGTGGCCCTGCCGCTGCACGAACACACTCGGCTCGAAAAATCCACCATCGAGATCATGGTGCGGATTAAACTGGAGCAAGTGGGCTTGGCGAGCTTCCAGGACTTCATGCCCTCCCAACTGAGCGGCGGCATGAAGAAACGCGCCGCAGTGGCTCGAGCGCTGGCGATGGACCCGGAAATCCTGTTTTTTGACGAACCTTCCGCCGGGCTTGATCCGATCATTGCGGCGGGCATCGACGAGCTGATTCTGAATCTGAAGAAGGCTTACGCCATCTCGATGGTGGTGGTCACGCACGAACTGGCCAGCGCCTTCCTGATCGCGGACCGTATGCTCCTGATCGACCGCGGCGACATCATCGCGAGAGGCACGAAGCAGGAAATTGCAGCCAGCACTGACGCGCGCGTGCGTCAGTTTCTTGACCGCGTGCCGGAGCCGCAAGTCGAAGATGAATTGATTTACCTGCAGATGCTGACAGGAGACAGGGAGGCCAGGAGCTAGTGTTATGAATTCGAGAGGCGAGCAGGTGTGGGTAGGCTTGTTTGTGCTGGTGGCTGCCGCCCTGCTGATCGGAACCGTGCTCTCCGTGGCCGGCACCTTCAGGCGCGGCAACATCCCTCACCGGGCCTATTTCAAATTCGCGGGTGGGCTGGAGCCGGGCGCTGCGGTCCGATTCGGAGGCATGAAGGCGGGATCGGTGCAAGCGGTCCGTGTGGACCCGGATGACTCGACCCGCATCGAGGTCGACTTTAACGTGGCGCGCGATATCCCGTTGAAGACCGACAGCATAGCCAAGATCGCCAGCCTGAGCGCTCTGGGCGACAACTACGTGGAGCTCACCCCCGGTACCCGTCAGGCTGCCGCCGCAGCGCCGGGCAGCGTGGTCAGCTCGACCGAGTCGACTAGCTTCAGTGATCTCGGTGGCATGGTGGGCGAGCTCCAGCCCATGATGCAGCAGGTGCTGCAGAACCTTAATCAGCGTCTTAACGAATTGCAGGTGACCATGGCCCGCGCCAACGACCTGCTGAGTGACCAGAATCGTTCCAACATCAGCGCCGCACTGGGCAACGCGAATTCCATGCTCGCGGAGAGCCGTCCCAAAGTCTCCGCAACCTTGACCAATGTTCAAATCGCAAGCGCCCAGATGAGGCCGCTTTTGGATGATTTGAAAAAGACGATGGCCCAGGCTAATGACGCCTTGGGCCACATCGACGCGGTGGTGCTTGAAAACCGGCAGGATCTGCGGAGTTCTGTCGCGGAATTGCGGCAGACGCTCCTCACCGCCTCGTCCGTCATGGACCAGCTCGAGCGGACGCTGGACTACAATGCCGACAACATTGACCAGACACTCGAGAATGTCCAAGTAACCACCCAACATCTGAAAGATCTCACCGAAACTCTCAAGCGGCGGCCTTACACCCTGATTCGTGCGGACAGGCCCAGGGAGCACAAGCCCGGTGAGAAGTAGGAAAGAGGGGCGATAGTTATGCGTCGAACGATCCCTTTCATCGGGGTCTTGCTTGCAGCCGTGGGCCTCGGCGCCTGCGGCGGCGGACGTCCCATCCGGTATTACACCGTGGAGCTTCCGCCGGCGCCCCAGCCCTCAACGAGCGTGTATCCGGTCACGCTACTCATCGGCCGCATCGGCGCTCCCGGAATCCTTCAGGACGAACCCATCGCCTATCGTTCCGGCCCGAATGAGATCGGCACCTACGACTATCACCATTGGGTCGAGCCGCCCGTGCGGATGCTGAAGGTCATATTGATTCGCCAGCTTCGAGCCTCCGGCAAGTTTCAATCGGTGGCTGAGCTTGGCAGCTCGGCGCAGGGCGAGTTAGTGCTGCAAGGCAGGTTATACGATTTCGAAGAGGTCGACGCCGGCAGTACCGCCGCGCTTGTGACGATGGAGTTCGAGTTGCTCGACCGGAAGACCGGCAAAATCGTCTGGACGCACTTCTATTCACACCGTGAGCCCGTGCAAGGCAAGGAAATCTCGGACGTAGTGTCGGCGCTCGATCACAATCTCGTCCGGGGCCTCACGGAGGTTGCCTCCGGGCTGGACGTGTATTTCTCCGCCCATGTCCCCGGGAAGTCCTGAAAAATGCCACACGCACCTAAAGTTCAGGGCGGATCATCTCGGCGATGACGGCGGCGTTCGAGCGCTGAGCGTCGCGAGCGCCGAAGACCAGCGTGACTTGCCCCTTGCGGGCATGATCGATCAACTCGTCGAGGAGGGCTTTGCGCCGCGGCTTCGAAAGTTCCTGGCGGTACTTGTTCCTGAACTCTTCCCATTTCTCCGGGTCGTGGCCGTACCATTTCCGCAGCGAGGCCGAAGGCCCAATCTCTCTCATCCAGGCGTCAATCTTCAGTTGCGCCTTGGTCACACCTCTCGGCCAGAGCCTATCCACCAGAACGCGATAGCCGTCCTTCGTGCTGGCCGCTTCGTAAGCCCTTTTAATCGCAATTGGCATATTGAGGTCCCATCTTCTTCAACTCAGATTATCTCACACGTTCGCAGTCTCGCCCCTGCATGAGCAAACCCCGCTGCTGCCGTTGCCTCCCCCGATCGACCGAGCGGACACCAGTACTGGTGTCATTTGCGAGACGTGGGCGCTCGAAGTCGCAGTCATTCCCGCGAAAAGCTTGCCCTGAGCTTGCCGAAGGGCGGGAATCCACTGCGCAAACCTTCGGAAATACCCTGTTGGCGGACTGGATTCCCGCTTTTGCGGGAATGACTGGCGTCTCGAAAGGGATCCTATCCCAAATTGGACCAACACACCGACACCCTGTCTCTTGACAAGGCGAAGAAGATAGGCTAGGATAGTAAGGTGAAGCCATGAAAGCGGTCATGGCTTCCTGGGAAGATTTGGCTGCTATGCTACCCCGATCCCCCAATCCACTCTCGAAGGTGTCCCAAGGGCAGCGAAAAGCCCGGAAGACTTCCTGGCTTCAGATGAACAATAAGTCCGCAAACGGAAGACAAAGAGAAAAAGGATTCCTTAAAATTGAAGGTTCGACGCGGGAATGTCTATGAAAACAAAGGGTCGGCTTTATACAGGCAGGAGCATGGCGGGAATGTTACAGAAAACACAGGTAGTTACGCATTGGAAACGGGAATGTTATGTGCGCCCCAACGGCGCGGATCGCCAGTGGGTGGAAGTCCCACCCAGATAGTTTTCGGTAAGTCTGGTAGCTGACAAGCGGCTTAGGCCGGCGACGGGCCGGACCGGGCCGAAGCCTTGTGACAAAGGCCGCCTAGGGTGGCTGAGCAACCCTGCAGGCCGTAACACGTGTGAAGCCGGAGCAGGCCTCGAAAGTGAAGTCGTGGACGCCGACCTGCCATAACATCAGGGAAGGCTGCACCGACCGGGAAGTGACCGACACGCACACCGGTTGGGTCCACCGGGGTAATGGGCACGGCATGCAGGGAAGGTGATTCGGGCGAGTGGGGGAACCCCAGTCCGGGCGGAGTTCAACTTCAACGCT
>Ga0208821_1001186_pt1 | contig 15770 bp, 12 predicted proteins | sample June2015DPH_20_5_FD_184720 | JGI IMG/M metagenome (GOLD analysis project Ga0208821, IMG submission 184720) | Peatland microbial communities from SPRUCE experiment site at the Marcell Experimental Forest, Minnesota, USA - June2015DPH_20_40... | ecosystem: Environmental > Terrestrial > Soil >... | reverse complement strand
CCGGGCACCCAAACGCTCTGGCTGGGTTTGCAGCGCCTCGACGATATCACCGAGACCTATAAAGTCTTCGCTCATCCTGGTCACTCGCCCCCCGTGTCCAGCCGAAGATATGGGTAATGATCAGCCCCTTGGGAGAGGGCAGACCCACTTTGCGGTGCGCTCCGTTTCTGATACCACGGATAGCGCTCTCCGGCTATGCTCGCTCAGAATGACAGCAGGGCACGGGGGTGCACGGATGTCACGCTGAGCAGCGCAACCGATCCGTTGAAAGCCGCAGTCATTCCCGCGAAGGCGGGAATCTACTCGGTAAACCTTCGGGAAAGCGCTGTCGACGGACTGGATTCCTCCCGCCACGGCGGGACGGGAATGACCGGCGTTTCGAAAGGGATCCCATCCCAAATGACACCAACACTCGGCCAGGCTATATGGGGTCTCTGGCCGCGTCAGACGAAGAAGTGGTGGAAAGCGACTTGAAAATTCCCCTCTTTGCCCAGCGCCGTGCAAACAGCCAAAAGGTGACGACGGCGACAGCCAGCCAAAAGATGCTGGAAGGCCAGTGGCGTCCGAACAGGTTCGCGGTGGCGGCGACGCTTGCGGTGCAGAACGAGATGCCGAGCGCACATTCCCAGATATCGGAACGCAACTCGTTCTTGATCCGCTGCCGTTCGGGAGTGGGAAGCGTCTCAGTGATCTTCCCCCAGAACCCCGGAGGCCTGCAAATCCGATAGAACTGCTCGAGGGTTTCAGCTTTCTCTGCCGGGGTCAGCAAGGTTACTGCGAGGATGATCACCCACCCTGCCCCGAAGAGCAGCAGGAATCCCTGCCAGAAGGGTTTGTGGGCGAAGTCGAGTGGGAACCAGATGATGTAGCCGAGGGGCAAGCCTCCCCCCAGCGCCGCGATTTCACCCCAGATGTTCAGGCGCCACCAGAAAAAACGCAGCCAAGCGAGAGGCAGGATGAAAGCAATCATCACGTTGTTGATAAACAGGAACCAAACCATCATCCCCTTCACCAAGAAGCCGCCCACCAGCAAGGCTAGCACCAACAGTAAGGAGGTCGCGAGACGGCCGGCCCAGACGTAGTGCCGCTGGCTCGCGTCTCTCTTGATCAGCCGTTTGTACAGGTCATTGATCAAATAGGAAGCACCCCAGTTCATTTCGGTGCTGACGGCAGATTGATAGGAGGCGAACTCCCCAGCCACCAGGATCCCGGTGAGCCCCGCAAACCCGAAGCGCTTGACGAGTTCGCCCCAGATGCGCTCCTCGGCGATGCCGTGGCGTGGAAAAACGCTGGCCGCGATTATGCCCAGAAAAAAGAACGGGATGACACGCACGACGAGCGAAAGCAGGGCGTTGAAGAGTTGGCCCACCTGGGCATGAAACTCGTTTTTGGCGGCCATGAACTTCTGCGCGGTAAAGCCTTCGCCGCCGGCAGGCGAGGCGGCGAAGAAAAGCCCCTGGAGGATTAGCGCGAGAATCGTGAGGTGAGTAAAATCCCCTCCGGGCGGAGTGGCGCGGAAGAAGCCGACGCCGCAGTTGCGCGTTGCATTCGCATAGACATGGCTCAGCCCGCCCAGACGGTGAATGATAAAGGGAATAAAGGTGACGTTCGCAACCACGAAGAAAGCGAACTGGAAGATTTCGGAGTAAACAGCTCCCAGCAGGCCGCCCAGCATGGTGTAAGCGAGGGTGAGGGTAGCAGCAAACAGAATGATGGAGCTATCACGCCAACCCAGAATGGGGCCAACGGCTTTGGTCAACCACCCCGTCACGTAGGCCATCAGCACCACCGCCCAGCCGAAGCTAAAATAGACTGCCGCCACGGAGCGGAAGACTCCCGCTGCCCTACCGCCATAGCGCACCTGGACGAACTCCGCCGTAGAAACAATCTTCAAGCGGCGCCAGAATTTCGACCAGATCACCGCCACCAGGGGCATCCAGATTATCCAGGGGATCCACCACCACCAGTTCCCCAGCAGGCCGCCGGAGAAGACGAGCATGGTGAAAGCCGAGGCCGACCCGGCCGAAGTGAATGTGGCGACGGTCGAAAAACCAATGGCCCACCAGGGGAGAGAGCGCCCGCCCACGAAGTAACTCTCGATTCCCCGGCTCGCGCGTCGCGTGAAATATGCCCCGATGGCGAGCGCCAACAGTGCGTAGAGGACCATCACACCCCAGTCCGCAGGTTTCATAACTCGCTCAACCTTACGTGGTAGTACTAAAGCTTCAGGGATACTGGGGACTTCTTGAAACCCCCGGTTAGCACGGCAAGGTAAATAATTCCGACGCCCAGCCAGATGAATCCTGCAACTTTGGCCTTAACCGTAAGACTCATCCAGACGTAGCTGCAGACCAAAGCTCCCAACATGGGGAAAACCAGATTCGTCAGGAAGCTCAGGCCGGAACGTCGCCTAAGTCGGAAATAATAGTGGCGGATTACGCTCAGGTTCACCAGGATGAAGCCAACGAAGGCCCCGAAGTTCAGGAGTTCGACCCCCAGTTGGTAATGCATGAAGAGTGACCCAATCAAGGTGAACGCGCCCATCACATAGATGCTGCGCGTGGGAGTAGAATAACGGGGGTCAACGTATCCGAAGACGGAACGTGAAATGACTCCATCCCGGCCCATGCCAAAGAGCAGGCGTGAGGCGCCGGCTTGCCCTGTCAGAGTAGCCGCCAGTGCCCCCACAAGCAAAACGAATGTAATCCAGCCCAGCATCCACGAGCCCCCGATCAAGCGGCCAATATCCATGATGGCCGTCTCCGTCTGCGGAAAGGAATTATAGTCAGGCCAGACAAGCGTGGCGAGATAAACAGTGATGAAACACAAGACGGTCTGGACTATGCATACGGAGACCGTGGCAATGGCGATGCTGCGCTCGGGGTGGTGGGTATCTTCGGCCAGGGTTGAAACGGCGTCGAAGCCGATGTAGGAAACGGTGGCAATTCCCGCCCCCAGCATCATGGGGCGCAACGAAAACGTCTTTGGATTGAACACCGCATGAGCCACGAAAAGCCCGCTCCATCCGTGTATCTCGAGCACTCTCATTACACAGAGTCCGGTGAAGAGAACCACAGAAAAAGTGAGGATTACCATCATCACCTTGCTGGCGCGAGCGGTCATTGAAATGCCGCGGACGTTGACCACCGTGATCGCGGCGGTAAACAGGACCGCCCACGTCCAGTAGGGAACCTGCGGAAGTAAGCGCGCAGCAGTCAAGGCCGCGTACACCACGTTGAGGAGTGGAATAAGGAAGTAGTCCAGCATCATCGCCCAACCGGCCATGAACCCCACATGCTCACTGAGGGCGCGCTGAGCATAGGTGTAAGTGGACCCGGCGGCGGGGAATGCCCCTGACATCTTTCCATAGCTCGCGGCGGTGAAGAGCATGCCCACCATCGCCACAAGGTAAGCGAGGGCAATGTGACCGTGAGATTCCTGCTGGATGATACCGTAGACAGGATACGGCGCGGTGGGACCAAGGATTACGAGGCCGTACAAGATCAGATCTTTGAGCGAGAGAACACGTTTGAACTGGGGTTTGTAGCCTAAAGTCTCGAGGGCGCTATCCGCGAACTGGTCAGCCATGATGCTTCGCTTCGCTCCGTCGAAAATCGCCGCGATCCTGTCATTCCCGCGAAAGCGGGAATCCACCTTCTTCTGGGCCGACGTGGACCCCCGCTTACGCGGGGGTGACAACAAGGGCGATTTTCATCTTCTTGGGTGGGCCGCAGGCCCATGTACACTCAGCATAACAGCACTCACGTTAAGCGCTTAGAGCAATCTGCTTCACCAGCGTATCAACGGCGGCAACGACGGTCACGAGTGACTCTCGCCGTGTTAAGGCGCGTTCCCCGGGCACGGGCTCTTATTCCGCTCCCGCGGTTGCCAGCATCCCTCCATTCACCTCGACGATCAATGCGCGCGCGCCCAGTAGGTGAAACCAGTAGTCCTCATAATATTTCTCCGCCAGCTTCGGATAAGGGCGTGAAGGCCGATCATGGAAAGGCAGCTTGCGCGTTCGCCAGGTTTGGTGCAAGGCGAGGGCCAATGCCCGTTCCTCCTCTGCCCAGCCGCCCTGGGAATACGCCGAGGGCGCAAACACTTCCGTCGGAAACATGAAGTTATGAAAGTCGACGACGCAATAGGGCCGGACCGACTCGAGGAGATTTTTCGTGGCGCGGGTTTCCATCCCCTGCGTATCGTCCCAATCGAACCACATGTCGAGTCCCTGGTCGGTGAGGCTGGAGCCGAGCACACGCCCGGTTGCTTCCCATTGCGCAATTTGGTCCGACGTAAACCGCATGGGGGGCTTCTTGACGTAGGCGCCGTAGAAGAGACGCGCGATCTCCTGCAATGCGCAGACGTGCGGATGCGCGTAAGCGAGGCGCCGAAAGCGCTCCAGGCCATCGCGGGCGCTAAAGAACCAGCAGCGTTCCTCCTCATTTGACCAGTTCAGAAACTCCCCCCGCGTGGAAAGAGGGGTCTGGGCGGATATCCTCATTGCCCCGGCGAGCAGCCCCCCAGCCGAAACCAGCCACTCCCGTCGCGTCATCGCAGCCGATGCCTCCATGAGTAAGCAGTTTCCCCACCCGGTCGCTCTTAGAAGAAATACCTCAGGCTTCCCGTTTCTTTCAATGCTTCCTTTGGTTTCGCGGTCATTTCGATGGCGTGACGTACAGTGTAACGCATCGACGGAGCAGCCGAAAGATGAGCGTGCTTTGGCGTGTAGTTCCTCGCCCCCGCCACGACTCGTCTCTCGACTTTCGCTGCTAGCGAACTCTTCGACCCCATCGCGAAGGTTAAACATCAGCCAAGCCCATCCGGCTTCGTTCACACACTGTCATCGTAGAGAGCGTCCATCATCGGATACGGGTAGAGTACTCAGCCACTTGCTCGTGGCCTGAAACGTAGCCACTGTTCTTCCCCCACCTACCGCCTACGACCTACCAGAACACTAACACCCTTTCTTTTCAATAACATTCCCGCATTTTGCGCGTAACTACATTTGTTTTCAACAATGTTCCGGCTCTGCTCCCGGTTCTCCAAACGCGATCCTTTGTTTTCAATAACATTCCCGCATAGTTCCTTCATTTTTGACTTTACTAGAGTTTCTTCTTTCCCCCGTCATGGTGACATCTTGTCGTAGACTCCGGTACTGGCCGAGAGTCCCGCCAACTCGAACTCCCCTCAAATTCAGTAGGCAGTCGGCAGTAAGCAGTAGGCAGTCGGCGCGGGTCAGAAGTAACAAGGCGACTCACAATCCATAATTCAAAATTCAGCCTTGCCCCGGCCCGAGCACCTAGCCCCTGCTCTTTCCCCACCTGCCACGAGAGTCAACAGTCGAAGGTGCTGCGGCTCTTCCCCTACATACCACCTACCACATACCACCTACCAGACCCTAACCACCTTTCTTTTCAGCAACATTCCCGCTTTCAACGCGTATCTCCTTTGCTATCAGCGACACTCCAGCTTCGTTCCCCGGCCTCCAAACCCGGTCCTTTGTTTTCAACAACATTCCCGCGTCGTTCCTTCATTTTTAAAGTTACCAGGGTTTCTTCTTTCCCCGCCATGGCGACATCTTGTCGTAGAATGCGGTACTGGCCGAGACTCGCGCCAAATCGAACTCCCCTCAAATTCAGTAGGCAGTCGGCAGTAACCAGAAGGCAGTCGGCAGTGGCGAGAAGTAAGAAGGCAACTCACAATCGATAATTCACAATTCAGACTTCAGGATTCAGCGATGCGCCTGGCACCTGAGACTTGGCCCCTGCTCTTCCCCCACCTACCTCCTACCTCCTACCTCCTACCACATACCGTCTCAAGGCATTGAGCTTGGAATTCTGCTTGGCGGCGGGGCTGCGCGGTCCGGTGGAATGCTGGGCATTCTGGCGCGCGGCGGCGAGCAACGCGGGCGTAAGTTCGGGTGATTTGCGTAAGGCCATGGTTCCTCCTGGGGCGGGGTGTAGGTTTAACGAGGAAAGGACTTCCCCGCGGGTCAGGCTATACACATTAATAGGCTATCACAGGGGCGGGGCGTTGTCAAGAGAAATATATTCACAGGCGTAGCCCAGGGGTTCTTCAATTGACTCATTGATTCATTGGGTCATTGAATCATCGAAGAGCGGCTGAAGCAATGTAGCGCAAGGCTCGCTCTCCAGTCTTGCGGCTTTTCCACTGCGCCGTGGCTTTGACGGCGCGGCCTGCACGTTCTCGGAAACCGTATTCGGCGCACGGCCAAGCCTAAAGCGGATTGTCCTGTTTGCGACGCGGCAAGAGCCCGCGTCGTTAGAAAAATGTAGCGCAAGGCTCGCTCTCCAGCCTTGCGGTTCTTCCACCGCGCCGTGGTCTTGACGGCGCGGCCTGGATGTTCTCGGGAACCGTATTCGGCGCGGGGCCAAGCCTAGAGCGGATTGTCCTGTTTGCGACGCGGCAAGAACCCGCGTCGCTGGAAGAGCCGCAGAGCCTGCCCTGAGCGCAGCGAAGGATCTGCTCTTCTTCGCGCCGCGCGATGAAGTTAGCCAATAGTGCTACAGATTCACCTCGGCCCAGTGAGGGCCGGCCTGGTCAAACGCGCCGAGGGGTGGCAGTGGTCGAGAGTGCACCTTGACGGGAGACCTGAGCGCAACCTTCAGGCCGAATCGCACTCTGGCCATCGATCGTGTGCTGCTGCCGGCGTTACACTCTTACTTACTCCCTGACCCTGCCCCGGACGGTCGGGCCTTTTTGTTCAGATCGCGCCCGAGAGCTGACTGCACCATATAGGCGGAGCGCGTCATCCCCGCCTCCCCGGCCCTGCGGTCAATGGCGTCGATCTGGCTTTCTCGCGCGGTGATGTTCACCCGCACCGTCTTCTCAAGATCGGCGCTCACCAGAAACGCTACAGCGCCCCTCATGGCGGGATCGGCCGCTACATCGTCAATCGTTGACGGCGGCGGAATTGCCTCGCCGTCCTCAGCCATCCCCCCGATATGCAATGCCAAAGCTTCCGCCGCCATGCGCCGCGCCTCTTCAAGCGTCTTCCCGGCCGTCACGCAGCCCGGAAAATCCGGGAAGCTCACGCCGAAATCGGATTTGCTGTCCTTATAAGGATTCGGCCAGTGAGCCGCAGGCTGAGTACGGTCCGCCCTTGGTTCGGCTCGCGGATGCGGGGAGTAACTCTCCTGCGTGCCAGGGAGTCGCGCGCGTCGCCACCCCATCATACCTCTGTAAAGAGATTCCAGTGCGGTATACTGGCGGGGCCGGAAGGTGCGCTGTTTTATCTCCTCCCGTACGAGTTCGAGAAAACAAAGGATCTTTCTCAGCGTCACCCCTCGATCTGTAGACTCCGGCAGATCGACATCAAGCATCTCGTGCTGGGAGGCGTCGAAGGTGACACGAGCCATCTCCTGCTGGCGGCGGTGTTGCCAGTCCTCGACCGCCTGCAAGGCGCGCCGCTTCAGGCCTTCTTGCGCCCGCTCGACCCTTTCGCGGCGGCAGTAGAGCCAGGCGAGGTCCTCGACCTGCTTCTCCCAGAGCGCATGCGCTATCCGGAGTTTGGACGCCAGCACCTGTTTGTGGGCTCGGGGGTGATCGAGGCGGGGTGCAAAACAGTGATCGCGTCGCAGCTCAAACGGTCCAGCATGTTCTGGAGCCTGCGAGGAGCCAATGCCATCGTGGCCCTCCGCTGCTGTCGGCTTGGCGGTCAGTTCGAGGATTACTGGGAGGTTAGTCGTGCGTGATTCTGACTTATATGTTGCGCACCCGTATGGCAAGCTTTGCTTGCTTTTCTCGCCCCGGCCAGATATTCTGTCTGATTATGCGATGGAAAAAAGCAAGCGTTGCGATCTGCCTGGGGCTGACATGGCTGAGCTTGGGACAAGTCTCTCGGGCCGCGGACGATCAACGGGCGCGGGAGATCGTGGACCGAGTGGCTCGGCTGTTTATCAGCCAATCGAGCACCGCCACGGTGGAAATGCAGATCACCAAGGAAGACCTGCAACGGAAGATCTCGATGCAGTTCTGGTCGCTCGACGAGTCGAACCTCCTCCTCCGCATTCGCAGTCCGCAGGAAGATGCGGGCACGGCTATCCTCAAAGTGGGCAACAAGATCTGGTACTATCTGCCGAAAGCGAACCGCACGGTGAAGATTCGGGCTTCGATGATGATGAGCTCATGGATGGGCAGTAACTTCACCCTCAATGACCTGGTGAAACAGAGTCGCCTCACCGACGATTATGTGATTGCGACCTCTTTTGAAGGACAGCGGGATGGGGTCGCGGTCTCTGAATATACCCTGACACCCAAGCCGGCGGCGGTGGTGGTGTGGGGGAAAATTACTTTGGAGATCCGCCAAGCCGACCGGATGCCCGTCTGGCAACGGTACTATGACGAGGATGGGAAGCTGGTCCGGGAACTAACCTTTTCCGAGTACAAAACCGTGAGCGGGCGGCTCATTCCGACGCGTCTGGTCATGCAATCCATGGACGAGGCCGGTAAGAAGGCGGTTGAACAGACGACGATCACGTACGAAAAGATCATCTTCGACGAGCCGATTAGCCCGGAGATTTTTTCCCTGAGGAAACTGAAGCAATGAGCGGACGGCTGCTGCGGCTCGCGTGGCGCAATCTCTGGCGTAATCCCCGGCGGACGCTGATCGCCATGACGGCGATCGGCTTGGGGTACGCCATGCTGCTGTTCGTTGCGTGCCTGATGGCCGGGCTGAGGCAGCAGATGATCGCGAGCGGCACGGGCCTTGTTCTCTCGGATGTTGAGGTGCACGCTCCGGGTTACTACCCGGATCGCCCCATTAACCAGACCTTGGGAGGGCGAAGCGGGACAGACGTCAGCGCGCTGGTTGCCGCCAGCGCCGCCGACCCCCGGGTTCAGGCTGCGAGTCCCCGGGTGTACGGCTACGGCTTGGTCAGCGCGACCCATCAATCCGCTGGGGCCCAACTCCTCGGCGTCGTCCCCGATCAGGAACAGAAGATTACGGTGCTGCAAACTCGGATGGTAAAAGGGAGCTACCTGACCGGACGGATGCCCAAAGGTATCGTGATAGGAGATAAACTCGCCACCACGATTGGCGTCGAGGTGGGGTCGGAAATCGTCCTATTGGCGCCGGCGGCCGATGGTTCGACGGGAAATGACCTGTACACGGTAGTCGGGATGTTTCACACGGGGCTTGACGCCATGGACCGGGGTCTGGTGCTCATGTCTCTCGCTTCTCTGCAGGAGCTGTTGCGCTTGTCACCGGGAAGGATCCATGAAGTTGGGATCAAGCTCCATGATGATGACCTCACCGCGGCCACGACGGCGGCGGCGGCACTTGAGGTGCAACTGAGTAAAACCTTTCCGGTTCGAGTGAGGGCTTGGCCGGAGCTGGCGCCGGAGCTGGGCGACTACGTGCAGTTCAATCGTCGTGTTACTTTTATTCTCTTTTTCATCTTTTTCCTATTGGCAGTCATGGGCATCGTCAATACCATGCTCATGGCGATCGTCGAGCGCACGCGTGAGCTCGGCATGCTGATGGCTGTGGGAATGCGTCCGGTTCAGGTGGTTGGTCTCATTGTGGCGGAGGCGGCAAGTTTGGCGGTAGCCAGTCTGGTTTTGGGAGGAGCGCTTGGGTCTCCACTCCTCTGGTATTTGCAGGTTCATGGTCTAAACCTGGCTGGCCATCGAGGCTCGGTGTCTCTGGCCGGAGTCGTGGTGGGCCCCGTCTGGTACGGTCGGCAGGATTTCACTGCCTACGCTCAGGCCGCTCTGGGGCTGGCCGTGACGGCTCTGGTGTCGGCCCTCTATCCCGCGTTGCGGGCGGCTCGCTTTCGGCCGGCGGAGGCGCTGCGAAAGGTTTAGCGATGATGGGTGTTCTCCTGCTGGTGAAAATCGGGTGGCGCAATCTCTGGCGCAATCCCCGCGGGACCCTGCTGACGGCGCTGGCCTTGGGTTTGGGTCTGACCTTGCTGCTGGTTTCTTTGGGCTTGCTGGATGGCAGCCAGGAGCAAATGGTTCGTAACGCGGTGAGATTCGGCACCGGGCACGTCGTCATCCAGGCACAGGGGTATCAAGACAGCGCCTCTGTGGAGCTGTTGCTGCCGGCCCGGGTCGTGTCCACGATCGGGGAGTTCTTCCATACCGAGTCCCTGAAGCATGTTCTGCGAGGCATGAGTCCCCGGCTGCTGGCCTCTGGACTGCTGAGTTCCGCAGCCAACGCCAGTGGCGTGAGCATGATGGGGGTCATCCCCAAAGAGGAGCGGACGGTATCCCTGATTCCCCAGCGGATCGTCGAGGGGAACTATCTCAATGACGACCAACAATCGGGCGTTGTCATTGGCTCGGAGTTGGCCCGCAAGCTCAAGGTGAAGATCGGGTCCAAAGTCGTGCTCATGATTCAGGCGGTGCAACCGCCCGACACGGAAGCGACGGAGGCCGGTGAAGGAGAAATGCAGAGCACTCTGCTGCGGGTGAGCGGGATCTTTAGCACGGGTATCCAAGCGATCGATGCCCGCATCATCCAGTTGCCGTTGCCCGAGGCCCAAGCACTGCTCGGAGTGCCCGACCGGGTCACTCAGGTCGCGGTCCTCCTGGAACGGGAGGGTGACTCGCTGATGGTGGCCCGGGGCTTGCGGAAGCAGTTGACGGGGGTTCCGGTTGAAATTCTCCCTTGGCGGGAATCCATGCCGACTGTGGCTCAGCTCTTCGTGTTGGACGAGGCCTTTAACTATGTCATGAACGGTGTGGTACTCGCGATGGTCGGGTTGGGAATACTCAACACGATTCTCATGCGAGTAATCGGGCGCCGTTATGAATTCGGTCTCTGTTCGGCTCTGGGCCTACGGCCTGTGCAGCTTGCCGTCATGGTCATTGGCGAGTCGTTGGCGCTCACAGCGATCAGCCTCGCTCTGGGTCTCGTGCTGGGGTTGAGCGCCCAGCATTATTTCGCCACCGCCGGGTTGGATCTGCGCTGGTTCTTCAAAAGCAGCCTCCCCACCGCTCTCGTTTTTGACCCGATCATCTACTCGCACTTGAGCCTGACGCGAATCGCTTCGTCCGTCGGCATTGTGTTTCTGACAGCGACCGTCATCTCCTTCTATCCGGCGCTCAAGGCGGCGCGAACCGAGCTGCCCGGCGCATTGAGGGTGTTTTAGCACGATTTGGTGGGCGATATGACTGAGTGGGCAGTGGAACTGAAGGACGTGAAGAGGACCTACCGCACGGGGCCAATCGAGGTTCCGGCACTGCGCGGGATCAGTCTGCGGGTAGCTCCCGGAGAATTTCTCGCGATTGCCGGCCCGTCCGGCTCCGGCAAGACCACGTTGCTTAACATCATCGGCGGACTCGACCGAGCCGATGCCGGAGAGGTGTTGGTGGAAGGGAAGAACCTTCAACTCTTATCCTCAGGGGAGCTGGCTCGTCTGCGGCTGCGCCGCCTCGGCTTCGTCTTCCAAGCGTACAACCTGCTGCCGGTCCTGACCGCACTGGAAAACGCTGAATTTACCTTGCTCCTGCAGGGCGTTCAGGTGGAGCAGCGTAAAGAAAGAGTGCAAAAGCTGTTCTCAGAAATCGGTCTTGCCAACCTTGAACATCGTCGTCCGGGAGAGTTGTCGGGCGGGCAACAGCAGCGGGTGGCGGTGGCGCGAGCCATGGTCACCGAGCCGGCGCTGATCCTGGCTGACGAGCCCACGGCGAATCTCGACTCGGTGACGGCGACCGCTCTCCTCGAAGTGATGGAACAACTCAATCGAGCTCATGGCACGACTTTCGTTTATGCCACCCATGATCCTCAAGTCATGGAGCGGGCGCGGCGGTTGATTCGCTTGCGTGACGGTCAGATCTCCAGTGATGTGGCGCATGCCGGCCACGCGCTCTGAGCCATGACCAGAATCAACCTGAAACAACGAGCCCGAGAGATTTGGCAAAAGCTGTCGCACCTCGATGCCCGACCGGACCAAATCGCGGCGGGCTTCTCCATCGGCATCTTTGCCAGTTTCCTGCCGCTGAATCCATCCCCAATAATCGTGGCGACCGTGGTGGCGTGGCTGCTGAAGAGGAACGTGATAGCCGCTGTCGCCGGGGCGACGGCGGCGATTCTCTATACCCCGCTATTGCCTTTCATGTGGCTGGCTGAATATCGATTGGGGAAGTTGATTCTCCCCGTGCAGCATCCGCTGATGTTGGATCAGGCACGACTGTGGCACGTTTTGCAAAAGGGTTGGGATGTTTACGCCGCCATGTGCGTTGGCTCGATCATCATGGCTACCCCCGTTACGTTGCTCACCTATTTGGTCGTCAAACGGCTCAGCGAGAGATGGGCTCGGCAAAAAAATGAGTCGCAACATTCAGACTGATTGTGGCCTCGGGTCCGGCCATTGCCAACAGGTAAGACGCCAGCCGTGTCCTTCCACGGCAAGAGCGGCTACATAGCCGGGGGCGGGGGTAAGTTCCTGAAGAGACCAACGGGAGGCTTCGGATGGATATCGTTGAGTGCCGAGTACTGCGGCCGGTTCCAGGGGAGCCAGCGACACGTCACACTGGTCCAAGGGCAGTGAAAGTCCTTCGCCCCGGGCCTTGATGTAGGCCTCCTTGCGCGTCCAACAGCGAAAGAACGCCTGACGCTGCACCTCGGTTGGGAGTGTCCGAAGCATCGCAACCTCCTGTCGTGAGAAAAACCGCTCGGCGATCTTCGCGACTGCCAGATCGAAACGGATGCGCTCGAGGTCGATGCCCACCTCCCGCCCACGAGTGACCGCGTAGAGGGCGACTCCATGGGAGTGGGCCACGTTAAAGCGGATCGCATCCCCGTCAGATTCTCCGGCAAGGGCAGGCTTTCCGTGAGAGCTGTAGCAAAAGGACAGGCATTCGGGCACTCGATTCAAGTAGCCGCCGAGGATGGCCCGGAGCACTCCACGAGCGACGATAAAGTGCTCGCGGTCTCTCTCAAAATAAAACCGCTCAGCCCTCGCCTGTTCATCCGCCGCAAGGTTGTGGAGGAAGCTCTGAATCTGTGACGGGGTCTGGTCCAAGGTCGCTCGCCAGACATGAACCTCATCGCAACCCAACACTAAAGTTTCTGGTGGAGAGCGCCAGGGAGGAACAGGAGAGGTGATGGGTGCGGCTTTCATGTGGTGGTTCTCACCCGTCTCCGCGCAGTTCTTGGGAGAGCACCTGAAGAAGGAGCGGCTGAGTTGTGTTCAAGAAGAAGTGGTCACCGGGAAACCTCCGCAGCGAGAAGGAAACACTCGTTTGATCACGCCAGGCTTCGAGATCGCCACGACTCACCCTATGATCCTGCAGGCCACCAAAGATGGAGATGGGGCAGTTGAGAGGAGGCTCGGATGAGTACACGTAAGTTTCGTAAACGGCGAGATCCGCCCGCAGGACGGGAAGCATGATCTGCATGAGGTCGGCCTCTTCCAACACTTTTCCGGGAATGCCATTCAGGCGACGCAATTCGCCTAGGAATTCCCTTTCGGGCAGGGCATGGATCGGCCGGTCTCGAGGAGGGATCTGCGGCGCGCGATCCGCCGAGACAAACAGGCGAACCGGCTGAACACCAGACTGTCTCCGTAGCTGACGGGCGAGTTCAAAGCCAACCAATGCCCCCAGGCTGTGACCGAAGAAGGCAAACGGCTTGTCCAGGAGTGGAAGCAGGGTTTGGGCGAGGGCCTGGACAAGCGGCGAGAGCTGAGTGAACGGAGTCTCCATCAGCCGAGTTCCCCGGCCGGGGAACTGAACCGGGCAGACCTCAACATCCGCTGGCAAGCTGTCCGACCAGGTGCGAAAAATCGAGGCACCGGTTCCTGCGTACGGGAAGCAGAACAGACGGAGGCGGGCCTGTGGGTTCGGTTTGCGGCAGGCAATCCAGGGGTCAAGGGCGATTGTGGTGGTCATTGATCGATCTTTCCTGTTGCGCCATTTTCTACCGCCTCCGCGGATTGCGCCTGGTTGAGGCAAGCCGTCAGTTCCTCAGCCAGGACTTCAACGTGAGGCTCGTACATCAGATTGGCGTGATTGCCCGGAACGACGTGGACCTCCACTCCGCCACTGGCCCATTCGCTCCAGCCCAACGTCGGGTCCGGAGATGTGCCCGCCAGCGTTTCACTCGCCTTGAAGAAGGTGATTCGACCCGGGTAGAGATGCAGTCCGTAGTTCTGCGTCGCGCGCAGGTCGTTCCTGAGGAGTTCGACAAAACGGCGAGCCTGGGAAACATCAAGCTCCGCGGGTACCAAGCCGGCGCTCTTCGCCTGTTCCAGTATAAAGGCCAACTGTTCGTCTTTGGCAAGCTCCGCCAGGGACTCCATCGGACCAAACGAAATACCGAAGTAACGTTCGGCCAACAAGATCGCTTCAGAATCTTCCTCCGGAAACGTCTCATGGGGAGTGGGAATCCGACCATCCAGTAAGGCGAGCAACGCCACCCGCTGACCTTGCGCGTGAAGTTGCTGCGCCATCTCGAAGGCGACCACGCCTCCCATGGACCATCCTCCCAGAAGGTACGGACCCGTCGGCTGCACGGTCTGCAGGGCTTGGATGTAATGGGCCGCCATGTCTTCGATGCGCGGGTGGGGGGCTTGTCCGTTTTCCAGCCCCCTGGCTTGCAGCCCATAGCAGGGTTGATCGGGACCCAGAAGCTGCGCCAGACGAACGTAGGGAAAAACGTGTCCGCCAGCCGGATGCACCAGGAAGAGCGGCCGTTTGCTGCCCCCGGGTTGAATGGCCACCAACGAGGACTGCGGGCCGGGCGTGGCCTGCTGACGGAGAACACCGGCGAGATGCGCAACCGTTGCTCCCTGAAAGACGGTCGTCAGCGGAAGTTTTTTACCCAGCCGTTTCTCGATGAGGGCGAACAGACGTACCGCCAGCAGCGAGTGTCCTCCCAGCTCAAAAAAGTTGTCTCTCACCCCGACCGGTCGAATGCCCAGAACCTCCTCCCAGATGTGCGCGAGTTGGAGTTCCAGGTCATCGCGGGGCGCGACGAAAGTTTTCTCCAACTCCGGTCTGGATCGATTCGGCGCCGGCAGTGCCCGGCGGTCCACCTTCCCGTTGGGCGTCACCGGCAAGGCCGCGAGCAGCACGAAGACCGCCGGCACCATGTACTCGGGCAGCTTGTCTTTGAGAAAGCGACGCAGCTCATCCGCCGTGGAGTCCGCGACCACATAGGCCACCAACTGCTTCTCGCCCGGCGCGTCTTCCCGAGCCAGGACCACAGCCTCCCGCACGGCCGGGTGGTGGGCAAGCGCGGCTTCGATTTCTCCCAGTTCGATGCGAAACCCGCGGATCTTCACTTGGTAGTCGGCACGGCCGAGGAACTCGATGTTCCCATCGGGCCGATAGCGGGCCAGGTCGCCTGTCTTGTACATTCGTGCTCCTGGCTCGGCGCTGAAGGGGTCTGGAATAAACTTCTCAGCGGTCAACTCAGGCCGGTTCAGATAACCGCGGGCCACGTTCGCACCACCAACGTACAACTCGCCCGGCACGCCGATCGGAACGGGATTGCTGTGCTGGTCCAGAATGTAGATCGCTCGGTTAGCGAGGGGCCGACCAATGGGCACCCGCTGATCCGTCGTGTTCTCACCAGGGCGGGGAGCAATTTCGAAGGCCGTTGCCGTGATCGTCGTCTCGGTCGGGCCGTAAGCATTGAGGAGTCGGATTGAATTCACCGGTGTTCGCTGCCAGAGCTCGAGAACATCGGGCAACATCGTATCTCCGCCGACAATGAAGAGTCTGGGCTGAATGTTCGGGACCAGCTCCGGGACGCCCGCCCATTCTCGAGCCAGTTCCTGCCAGTAGGCGGT
>Ga0208821_1001182_pt1 | contig 15814 bp, 7 predicted proteins | sample June2015DPH_20_5_FD_184720 | JGI IMG/M metagenome (GOLD analysis project Ga0208821, IMG submission 184720) | Peatland microbial communities from SPRUCE experiment site at the Marcell Experimental Forest, Minnesota, USA - June2015DPH_20_40... | ecosystem: Environmental > Terrestrial > Soil >... | reverse complement strand
GACCAACCCCGTCCAGCCACTGGTACCCGGACACGAAGTTGCCGCCGGGATAGCGGACGATCGGAACGCCCAGTCCCTTGATCTCTCTGAGCACATCTGTTCGGAAGCCATTCGCATCAGCAAACTTCGATCCAGGTTCATAGATGCCTTCGTAGACCGCGCGTCCCAAGTGCTCGATAAAAGACCCCAAGATATTGCGGTCGAGCGCAGAAATACAACGATCTGGATCGATGGTGAGGCGCGCCTGCCCGGAAGCACCCTCAGCCGCTCGAGCGGTGCGCGCGAGCCACGAAGAACTTGCGGCAAACGAAGCGCCTGCGATCAAACCGCTGCCGAGAAATCTACGTCTCGAGAAGAAATCCATAGTGCCCTCCTGTAAACGGCAAGAAGTGTCGGGGGACTCGAGGTGTGTGGCGTGTCAGCCACAGCAATACTGTAAGCGCTTAGACCTGCCATCATGACGCAGCCGTGTCGGCTTTGACAACCAGGTACTCTCATCGGGTCCCAAAAACGTCGCCTAAGCTTATATTGGCGGCCACGAGAAGTCAAACCCCCATTTTGGCTGTACCTCGCACGACATGCGGTCGGACATTTGTGCAAACGTTATCAGTCCTGCTTTGAGCAGATCCCGAACGACGCGGTGGTTGCCTTGCCGCCCCACGCATAGTTCCTCACGGAGGGGCGTTTATTGAAGGGAGCGTCTCGGGGCTAGACCACGCGAGAGAAGTGTCGCGGGAACTTGTCGGCGCCTCACGCCCTGAATGGGATCTTTACTGCGGCCTTAGCTCGAGACCTGATGTGGCACGCCGAGTCTCCCGCATCTTTTCCTCCAGCTCCGACGCCTGGTTCTCGATCTCTTTGAACTTGGCGAGGGCGTCTTCGCTTTCCTTGGATCGACCCAGCTTACGATAGGCGGTTGAAAGGATGTAGTAATAGCTTGACTTCGGCCTAAGGCTGATGGCCTTTTGCAACGCTTCAACGACGCCGTTCCAATCAAGCTGCGTGCGGCAGGTCTTCGAAATCTGGAAGTAAGCAAGGTCAGACTGGGGATTCAGCGCGAGCGCTTTGTGCGCATACTCTAGAGCCAAGTCGAGCTGGTTGCGGCGGTTGTAAAAGCCGCTCAGGTTCACGTATGGCGCATCAAAGTTCCCGCCCCGCTCCTCATTGAGGCGAATCGCCTCCTGATAATCCGCTAACGCCGCCTTGTCATCCCCCAGGGCCTCCAACGCGAATCCCAACCCATTGTATGCTTCCATGTAATTGGGGTTCAACTTAAGTGCGATCTCAAACTCTGTCTTGGCTCGAGGGAAGTCATCGCGGATGGAATGGACCCGGGCCAGGTTGTAATGAGCTTCACTATAGTCTGGCGCCAAGCGCGCGGCCTCGACAAACTCCGTCTCGGCCATTGCGTACCTTCCCACGATCGTCAGGCATTTGCCCAGCAGGTTGTGAGCTCCGGGATCGTCGTTGTGCATCGCCAGCGACTTCGAAACGTACTTGACCGATTCCTCAAGCTGTCGCTCGTGAAACAACAGATAAGCGAGAAAGTAGCATGCCTTCCATGACGCGGGGTGGGCCGCGAGGTAGGTGCGCACCATCGGTTCGGCCTGCTGATACTTCTGCTGGTGAATCAAATCCTCTAGATTTGCAAGCTCTTCGGGATCATCCGGTTCCGGCAGTGATGGCCTTACCCCAGATAGGGGGGGCTTTTCCTGCGGATACATAGCGTACGCGGTCCGGGCGGAAGAATGCGTGCTCTGCCGGCCCGTCAATAGCTCGGAAACGATTGGGACTAAAAGGAATATGACAAGAACAGCTCCAAACAATAAACCCACTGCGCGGCTAATGCAGTTAGGAATCATGTGCCGATTCTAGCACATGCGACGCAGCCCATGCGGCGGAAGAGATCTGCCAGCGATGATTGTGAAGCGAACGAAACTCGGGCCTTCACAGTGTCCTCGGCGCATCTCCAGCCTCCGCAGTTGCTCGCGCCCAGCGGGGAGAATTCTCAGGCTTGGTGGAGCGGGCTGAACTTTTCCCTCTCGATCATCCGCTCGCCTTTCTGGATGCGTATCACGGCACAAAAATGTGTGTCTGGAGCTTTCTTCCTTCGACACGATCTTTCTTCTCACATTCCACCGCCAGGGCAGCCTCCTTAGCAGATTCCTCCTGTTTGCCAATGCGTCCAAGCAGCACGGCTAACTGGTAATGAGCTTGCGTCGACAAGGGGTCCAGGCGGATTGCCTTCTCCAGGATTGGCTGCGCATCCGCGTATTTTTTCATTTCCACCAGGACCGTCCCGAGTGCGGGATACGAAGGTGTGTGCTCCGGGTGTTGCTTGAGGAGATTGGTGAAAATGCGTTCGGCCAACGGGTAGTTCTTTTTCTTTTCGGCGGTCAGCCCTAGATAGTAGTAGGAACCGATCTGGTCGGCATTCAGTTCAATGCTCTTGTTCAGCGAGGCTTCCGCGGGGTCGAACTGGTCCTCGAGGTACAAGACTGTTCCCAGGGCGTAGTGCAGGACGGAGTCGTTGGGCCGCTTCTTAAGCAGGCCCTCGAGGAGAGTCTGGGCCTTGGGGTAGTGAGCCTTGGATACGTACCCCGATGCGAGCACATATACGTAATGATCGTTGTCCGGCCGAAGCGCGACCGCCTTCTCCAGGGCTTCCACGCCATCGTCCAAGAGATCCCGCTCCAAACAGACCCTTCCATACTCGAACAAAACCCCCGGGTCTTCAGGACTCAGGCGACGCGCCTGAATCAACCAAGCCAGCGCCTTCTCGGTCTCATTCTGCTTCTCAGCGATCGTGGCAAGGCTTTGCAGGCAGAGAACGCACGTCTCGTTTAGTTTCAGTGCGGTTTCGTAGTATCCCGACGCTGCTTCGAGGTTCCCTTCTTGAACGTGAAGACCCGCCAGTGCAAACGCGAGCTCAAATGAGAGCGGTGTTCCTGCCTTCTCATAAGGCTCAAGCACACTGAGGGCAGCCGCGGTCAGACTGTTTTGGTCGAGGAGTTGCGCGAATCTAAGGGAGAGCGGTTCGGGGACTTCTTGGAAATTCTCCCACTGAGCGACCAGGGGGTCTACCAAGCCTTTCTCCTTGAGGCCCAAGTAGTCGGTTGCCAAAACCAGTATTCCTTCCGGCGCGCCTTGAAGCAACGGCTCGATAGGCTCAGCCACTCGCAGAGAAGCTGCGTAGTTACCTGTTGAAGCCTCCAGTTGCGCGAGGTCAAGCCGAGCCACCGTGCTGTCTGGCTTCAGCCTTAAGGCTTGCTGGTAAGCCTCGCGCGCCTCGGCTGTTTTGCCTGCCCGTGAGTAGGCGTCACCCAGGTTCAACCGGGCTCCTACCAAGCGGGGCTCTGTTTGGATAGCTTCCTTAAGGAACGCTACCCCTTCGTCAGTCTTCATCTGCTGGAGCCGAATCGCGCCGAGGATTGCCAATCCGAGCGCTTTGGTCGCCGGATTGGACATAGCAAGCCTGGCCTCATGCTCGGCGGCCTCGAGGTTCCCGCTGGCCATCAGGCGCTGGGATTCCTCAATATGACTGTCCGTGGCGAGAGAATTCAAACTGAGGGGAATGAACATGAGGCAAAGCATGAAGAAGGAGGCGGGCAAGTTGCACCTGCGGCCCCGACTTCCCTTTCCCCTCAACCTGTTCTTTTCCTCCGCCATGATCAATGCCGTCTTCATAGGCCTCCACATACTGCACTGGAAATCAGGCCTAGTGCAATTTCGTGACGATGAGACTACACGGCCATCTTAGCATGCGACTCCAATCCCCCACCAGTCGGTCTCTCAGCCTTCGTGGCGAAAACGGAAGAAATCCAGTCGGCAGAGCAGGTATTAAGGGTGTATGCTGTGGGGCGGTTGGGAGCTAAAATGAAAATACCGGTGTACATGGATCGTCGAAAGTTTTTGGCCAATTCGATGGTTGCGCTAAGCGTGCTGGGGAAATCTTCACAGGGCGCGACCTTGAACGCGATGGGTCAGGAACAGCCGGTCCGGTTGAATGTAGATCCGGAACGGGTGCTCGGCGTAATCCCATCTGATTTCATGGGGCTTGGGTATGAGATTTCATCCGTCGCGAGACCGGGCCTGCTCAGCGGGAAGAATCATACCTACGTGCAATTCGTCCGAGCCCTCGGGGCGCAGGGCGTGATCCGAGTGGGCGGGAATACTTCAGATTATTCGACGTTTTCGCCCGAGGGCCAGCCGTTGTCAGCGCCGAAGGCGACGGTGGTGAATGAGGCGGTGATTGAGGACTTGGGAGGGTTTCTGGATGCTACCGGCTGGAAACTAATCTGGGGCCTGAATCTTGGGCGCGGCACACCGCAGCAGGCAGTTGAAGAAGCGCAGGTGGTGGCTGCGGCCGCCGGGGACAAGCTTCTGGCGCTGGAAATAGGAAACGAGCCCGACCTCTTCGACAGGGCGCACCGGCCGAAGGGCTACGAATATGCACAGTTTCGCGAGGAGTATCGGCGCTACCGGGATGCGGTACGGGCGAAGCTGCCCAATGTTCCCCTTGCCGGGCCGGACGTCGCCAGCAAGACCGATTGGGTCACCCAGTTTGCCGCCGATGAAGGCAGGGACATCAAGCTGCTCACGCACCACTACTACGCGGAAGGGCCACCGGAGAATCCGGCGAGCACGCTGGAGAACCTGCTGAGGGGAGACGAGAAGCTGACCCGAATCCTGGCACAGTGCCGGTCCGCTTCACGATCAGTGAACTTGCCCTATCGCATCTGCGAGACGAACTCCTGCTTCGGCGGGGGGAAACCGGGAGTGAGCGACACGTTCGCTTCCTCACTGTGGGGTCTTGACTTTCTATTCATTGTCGCGTCCGCCGATGCCAGCGGCGTTAATCTTGAAACCGGCGTGAATCACCGCGGTTTTATCAGCTCGTATTCACCCATTGGTGACGACGAGCATGGCAACTATTTCGCCAAGCCGCTCTATTACGGCATGCTGGCATTCGCCCAGGCAAGCCGGGGGCGGCGGGTGAATGTGCAGTACGACGCGGGGAATATGAATGTGAAAGCGTACGCGGTGCTGGGCAAGGACAAGCGTTTGTTGGTGACATTGATCAATAAAGAAGCATCGCGCGATGTGGAAGTGATCATTGTCGGCGCCCGGGCTTTCGCGGCTGGTAGTTTGTTGCGATTGGCGGCCCCGTCGCTTGAAAGCAACGGAGAAGTAACCCTGGGGGGGTCGGCAATAGCCACTGATGCCCAGTGGACGGCAGCGCGTCGCGAGGAATTAACAACTCGGGGCGGCGAGTGGGTAATTGCACTTCCGGCTGCGAGTGCGGTGTTAGTGACCTTGGGGGGCTAGCCAAGCTGCGGAAAAACGCTTCCCTGCCATTCATCCTGAGCATTGACAACCTTTCGGCTGCGCATGATGGGCAGAGACTCGATTCCTGGGGCGTACACAACCTGAACCAAATCTTCCTTTTCCTGGATGAGAACGCTTACCCCTTTGCAAATCTTGGGATTGCGGGGCGGATAATCAGAACCAATTAGCGGTCTTAAATATTTCTAATGTTTCCTTAGTTTTTTTGCTTGACAAGCGTTATTAAGGGGTTTAGCATCTCCGCCGTTGGGTTGTTGTACTGCAAAGCTTAGGCGTTTTAGGTTATATAGGAGCTGGAAAACGGCTAAGCCCCAAGAAAAGACTAGATAGTCTTTGAGTTATTCAAATTGGCTCTTGAGTCAAACGCTCACCATCTTCAGGGCGAGCAGCCGTAAATTAGGGAGCCAAGATCACTTCTTGCACGACTTCTAAATGTTCGCTGAATATTTCTAACGTCTAAGGGTCTTGGTTTTTCGCGGTCGGCTAGATCGTACTGCAAGCGCTTTCGGTTGTAGGAGTTGGAAAAACGGCTAATCATGTGAGCATGCCAAAAAAGGAGGTAAAGATGACTCGATGCTTTCTAGGTGCGCTGTGTCTATGTCTCACAGCATTTCTCTCAATATCGGGCGTTCTTTTCGGCCAGGGCGCTGACCGTGCCGTGGTAGGCGGACAGATCACGGACACGACCGGCGCTGCTGTGCCAAGTGCCAGAGTAACAATCACTAACCAGGATACAGGTGTGAAGATAGTAGTCAGCACGGACTCGGCGGGTGCTTACGGCACACCGGAATTCGTCCTGGGGACATACACGATCCTGGTGGAAAAGGAAGGGTTCGAGACTTTCCGCCGGACCGACATTCCTCTCACAGGAGGTTTGCATTTTCGCCAGGACGTAGTCTTGCAGGTGGGCAAGACGACGACCACGATCGAGGTCAAAGCCGCGACGGAGATGATTAACACGCAGACGCCCGAGGTTTCTCACAGCATAGGGCAGCGGTATTACGAGGATCTCCCGGCGGTGATGGGTGCGGACATTCGGTTGGCTGAACAGATGTTGCAGGTCCAGCCGGGTTACGTCCCTGCCGCTCCGAATGGCGACGCGATGTTCCGCGGCAGCCAATTCGAGGCGCGCGTCAACGGCGGCCAGACCATGGCCATTGAGAACTGGTTTGACGGCGCGACATTTGGTTATGGGGAAGGCCACCAGCAAACACAGGAAAGCTCGCTCCCGTACGAAGCGGTCAAAGAGGTAAAGGTAATTGAGAACCAGTTTCCCGCCGAGTACGGAGCCACGAGTGGTGCAGTTATCATGTTCACGACGAAGTCGGGGTCGAACAACTTTCACGGGGACGTTTACGACTACCTGATCAGCGGGAAGGAGGATGCCCGGATCTTCTTCCTGCCCAACGTTCTACCTCTGACGCAGGACAACGCAGGGTTTTCTCTTGGCGGGCCGGTGTGGATTCCGCACGTCTACAATGGAAGGAACAAGACCTTCTTCTTCTCAACCTTCGACTGGCTCGGGTATCACAGCACCGTGGACACCGGATTCGTGAACACTATTCCCACGTCGAAAGCGAGGACCGGAGACTTCAGCGAGTTTCTGGGCTCGCAGTTGACTGCGAATGGCAAGGGCGTCACTGATGCTCTGGGAAGACCTATGTACTCCGGTGAAGTCTTCAATCCTGCCACCCTCCGCATGGTTGGTGGCATACCGGTGCGCGATGGCTACGGGTTTGACCCTACCACCGGGCTGCCAACGGCCACCGCTAACATGATCCCGGCCAACGACCCGCTGCGGAGCGCGATCGCGGCCAAGATCGTTCCGGACATTCAAAATCCGGACAGGAACACGTTGACCGCTAATGGGATGGGCGGCTATTCTGACGACAACGACCTCATCACCGTTCAGACTTGGCTGCTTCGAATTGATCACCAGATCGGCGACAAGTTTACCTTGAGCGACACGTTCTACAAGAATAACCGGCCGCGCACTGCGCACTGCGGCGCCCCCATGGGCTGCAGTACACTGCACAACGGCCAGACTGACTCCGCGGCGAACGACACCTTCTTCGGTGTCGGTTTCTACCAACTCATCACCAACCACAATGACCATCTGCAGTTGAGCTACGTGATAAAGCCGAACCTGTTCAACCACACCACCCTTGCCTATGATCGCTGGACGATGGGTGGCCACTCGCTGTCGACGGGTGTGGGCTGGAACACGAAACTCCCACTCAAAGGGATTATCGATAGCAGCGCAGGTCCCCCAGGAATTGGGTTCGGGGGGGGGATAACACCTTACACTGGGTTCGGCAACAGTTGGACCAACGGTTATGAAGTCAATAACCGCTATCAGTTCCTCGACGACCTGACCTGGATCAGAGGCAAACACACCGTCAAGGCCGGGTGGGAGTACCGGTTCTTGAACATCCCGCAAAAAGGCTGGGCGGTGCAAACCGGCGGCAACTACAATTTCAACAATAGCGAAACTGCGGGCTACGATTCGGCGGGCAATAACCTGTCGCAGACAGGGGATGCTTTTGCTTCCTTCCTGCTGGGACAGGTTGACAACGCCTACTTCAACATTCCCCTGTACTACACGCCCCACCTGTTTTACAACGCAGGCTTTATTCAGGATGACATCAAGTTGACATCCAAGCTCACCATGAACATTGGCGTGCGTTTCGACTATCTGTCAGGGTTGACCGAAGAGCATAATCGCTTCTCCACGTTTTCCCCGACCGCGACTCAGGTTATCAATGGGGTGACGGTTCCTGGCGCCATGATCTTCGCCGGGCCTAAGGGTTCGGAGACGGTCAATGGTGTGGCGGTTCAGACGGAGCCCGTATTCGAGGACTCGCACTGGAACGCGGGACCTCGGATCGGCTTTGCCTATTCGCCCACGAGCAAGAACGTGATCCGCGGCGGCTATGGAATCTTCTACGCCACCGTGGCCTCCGACCAATGGATGGGTAAGCCCATCACCGGTTTCCAGACCACACCGACGGCTCCCAACCTCACCAATGGCCGGCAGCCGGCGTTCTATTGGGATAACGGGTTCCCAACGAGCGATATCACTTACCCGCCTCAGATCAGCCCAGGAACAGCCAACGGCACTTCTCCGATCACGGTACAACCGAATGAGAACACGATGCCGCGCTACCAGAACTGGTCGCTCTCGTACCAACGTCAGCTCACAACAAACTCGATAATTGATATCGAGTACGTGGGCAACCACGCAACACGACTCATCTCCCCGTGGCAGATGCAGGGGACGGAAGCAAACGAGCTCAACCCGAGCGTGTTCAACACGTATACGGCCGCTCAGCTCAGCGCAGCCCCGCCTGCAAACCTAATGCCTTGGCCCGGATTTACGGGCGACTTGGCGCAGGCGCTTCGTCCCTGGCCGCAGTATTACAACATCCTCTACCGAACCGCCCCGAACGGGAATAGCATCTACCACGCCTTGCAGGCGATGTTCGAGAAGAGGATGTCGCAAGGGCTGCAATTCCGTGCCTCGTTCGTCTATTCCAAGCTCATCAACAACGGCGCGGAAGCCGGACAGGGCGGTCAGACCGGAGGGCAGTTCGGAGGCAATACGGTTCAGAATCCGGCTTGCGTTGATTCCTGCGAGCGCTCGGTCAGTGTTGACAACGTTCCGCAGTACCTCGCCTTAAGCTGGATTTACGAATTGCCTTTCGGACCCGGCAAGCCCTTCGCCAACACCGCCAACCCTATCGCTAGAAGGTTGGTCGGTGGCTGGAAGGTTGCGGCGCTGCAGGTTTACCAGGCAGGGCGGCCTCTCCAGGTTGGCATGTCTAACGACCTGGGCGGGCTGATCTTCAACAACAACAAACGACCCAATGTGGTTCAGGGCGCCGCGTTGATCAATAAGAACTTCAAGGACCCGTACACCGACTTCTACATGAACTACAACGGTTGGACGGATCCCGGACCCGACAAGTTCGGGGACGCGCCAAGGACCGACCCGACGGCTCGGGGCTTCCCGTACTACAACGAGGACCTCAACGTGATCAAGGATACTCGGATCAGTGAGACTAGCTACGTCAGGTTCGAGTTCCAATTAGGCAACATTTTCAATCGCGTTGACTTCTGCCTGCCGAATCAGTACTGGAGCTCTACGCCAGTTTCCTCCACATCAACCTCGGCAGCGAGCGGCTTCGGGACCACGGGTAGTCAGTGCAACATCCCACGGCGAATTCAGTTCGGTCTGACAGTTCACTTCTAAAGTCAAGACTGGAACTCGCCTCATTGACGGCTCCCGGCAGCAATGCCGGGAGCCGTTTTCTCTTGTGCAACTGGAATGTGCGGACCGCCAATGTGGGGTGGTGAGTGTAGGGGATCAGGCTTGCTTGCGGGAGCCAAACCTTTCGGTCCTGATGATTCCTTTGGCTTCCTGGATGTAGAGCAACTGGTTGACCTCGATATTGGAGAAGGATTCCTTAGCACCCGAGGGCCAGCGGATGGCAATCAGGTCAACCTTGCTGGCCTGTCCGAGGCCAAAGTGAAGGCGGAAATCGTTATTCGAGATGTAGCTCGCGCCGCTCATAACCTCGTCGATCTGGGAGTGGCTTCCGGTCACAACCTTGACCCTGGCCCCGATGGCGCTCCGGTTTGACTTTGTGCCCATACACTTCACCTTGATCCAGTTGTATCCCGTCTGGCAGTCGTTGCGCAGGAGCGACGGGGCCTCGTTCATGTTGTTCACCAGGATATCCACATCACCATCGTTATCGAAGTCGCCGAAGGCGCATCCCCGGCTCGTGTGGGGCTGTGTAATACCCGGGCCGGCTTTAGTCGATACATCTTCAAATCTTCCCTGACCTTTGTTCCTATAGAGGATCCTCCTGTCTGCGAAGTTCACAGTCAATCTGCGGCCCGCTATTTCAGGGTAAACGTGCCCGGTGGAAATAAAGATATCCCGCCATCCGTCGTTGTCAAAATCGCAGATCCCAGCGCCCCAGCCTACCGATTTCATTCTCGAACCAAGGCCGGCTTGGTAAACGGCATCGTAGAAGGTGCCATCACCATTGTTGTGGTACACGCTGATGGTTTCGTCGGAGAAATTGGGCTTGACGATATCCAGCCATCCATCGCAATCGTAATCTCCGACGGCGATCCCCATTCCGCCCTGGGTTACCCCATCCTCACTCAGCGCACAGCCGGCAGCAGTTCCGATTTCAGTGAAGGTGCCATCGTGATTGTTGTGGTAGAGGAGGCTGGGCGCCTCGTCGCAAGAAACGTAGATGTCCGGCCAGCCGTCATTGTCGAAATCCGCAGCCACCGCCGACATCCCATAGGACCCCACGGGGATCCAATTCGCCCTGACGGAAGTCGGTTCCAGTGGCCCACGCGGAGTCGTCACGCCTGCCGCTTCTGAGACATCCTCGAAGGTCCCGTCCCCGCGGTTATGATAAAGGATGTTGGTCCCCCCACCCAAACCCTGCGGTCCGCAAGCCACAGGGATGCCGTAATACATGCAGAGTTCGCTCGAGCCCGGGGCAGGGGCCATCCGGGGGTCGAAGTTCACATAGTCGGCCACAAACAGATCCAAGTATCCGTCGCGGTCATAATCGACGAAGCAACACCCAACGTGCCATCGCGGCCGGGGACCTTTTTGAATGAGTCCGGCCTTCTCGGTTACATCCGTAAAAGTTCCGTCTCCGTTATTGTGATAGAGAACGTTCTGCCCCCAGTAAGTTACGAAAAGGTCGTCGAAGCCGTCATTGTCGTAGTCGCCGATGCAGCAACCTTGGCCCCACCCCGTGCGAACCAAGCCGGCCTTGGCCGTCACGTCGGTGAACGTCCCATCCCGATTGTTGTGGAAAAGAAAGTTGGAGGGACGGGGGCCTGGTGGCAAGTCCTCGAACCTGGTCGCGTTCACCATGAAAATGTCCACCCAACCGTCGCTGTCGTAGTCGAAGAACGCCACCCCGCAGCCCATCTCGTCCATCAGCGTGCGTTTCGTGTTTACACCACCGTAAACATTCAGGGCTTTGCCGAGGCCTGCCTGAGCCGCCACGTCAACAAAAGAGAATCCCAAAGGAACGTCGGACTTGGCGGGCCCGCTATTGAGTACACGCGGCAAAGGGTTCGCCGCAATTTGCAGGAGTGGAGAGTGAGGAACCAGCCCCAGGAAATAGCCTACGGAGATCGTCCCGCACGAAACGGAAAGGAGACGCAAAAAATCGCGTCGCGTCGGAGCCATGGACTCGAAACCGGGTGGATTGTGTCTCCTATTCATGGTCCAATCGCCCAGAAACAGCTTCCATTCCCCGGCCAGTATGGTCCCCGCGGTCTTGTGAGTATTTATTCAATTCTTCTTGATGGATTCTCCTGAACGTTTCCATTGCTGCGGCGCTACCCTGGGCATCTCCAAGCTTTCGCAGCGCAATGCCCAGAACGTAATAGAAATTGGAATTGCGGGGATCTAAAGCAATTGCTTTCCGCGCGGAATCAGCGCACTCGTTCCACTGTGCCTTGGTCCGAAAAGCCTTGGCCATCTCAAAGTACGCCATAGCTGAGTTCGGATTGGTCTCGACTGCCTTCCGGGCGTATTGAAGGGCTTGGTCAGGCTTCTCCTGAAGATTGAAATATGCACTGATGTCGACGCAAGGCCACTCTGAGTGTAGTTCTTGTTCTTCATTCAAGCGCTGAGCGATCACGTAGTTCCTAAGCGCTGCCGCATTATCACCCAAAACCTCCATGGTCAGGCCGAGGTTGTCGTACGCTTTCATGTACGAGGGCTGGAGTCGAATCGCTTCCTCCAACTCCTTTTTGGCGAGTGGATAGACTCCTGTTGAATAATAGACCCGGCCCAGGAAGTAGTGGTATTCCGCCGCGTTGGGTCTTTGCCGGATGGCTTCCCGCAGTTCGGTCTCGGCCAGGTCGTATCTCCCCACCGACGAGCAATCCAGGGCAAGGATCTTGTGGGCCTCGGGATCGTTCGCGTTTAACGAGAGAGACTTGGAAAGACTTTTGATCGAGCTCGGGAAATCGTGCGTCCTGAAGGTTGCGTAACCGAGGTCATAGTGACCTCGGGATGAGTTCGGGTAATCTTGTAGATAGGCCTTCAAAAGCGGGATGGCCTTCTGATACCGGGCCTTCTCGAGGTAGCTCTCGATGTTCTTGACCCGGCCAAGATCGTCCTGCGGGCTTGCCGCAGGAGCTAGCGCTCGCTCGGAGGGATGGTGCTCCGAGCCCGGATTTGCAGCCCCAGTTTCTTGAGGCGGTAAAGGACAGCAGAGTCCCAGCGGTTTCGTTCCCATGAAAGAGATGGCGACAAGTATGTTCAACCACAACAGAGAGCGGATCATTGTGCTGACAGGCGTACCCTCAGTGACCTGATCTGCTTTCCGCCGATAATCTGAAAATCTGCATGCCATACGATCCCGTTGCTGATCATCCTCAGTGACTTTGAGTCTTTTCGGTATGCTTGAGGACTGCATTCAGATTGTTTTGCGCGATCAAGAACTTCGGGTTGATCCTCAGGGCTTCCTTGAAAGCGGAAACCGCCTTGTCGAAGTCGCCTTTTTCCGCCAAGGCGAGGCCGAGGTCATTGTAAGCCTCTGCAGAAAGTGGCCGCAAACGCACAGCATTTCGGAACCTGAGTATGGACCCCTCCAGGTCGCGGTTCTTGTAGAGGGCCTTCCCGAGATTGTGCTCAGCTTCGTAATAATCTGGCCGCAATTGGACGGCCTGGAGGAACTCGGAAATGGCCTCGTCGATTTTGCCCTGCCCCAACAGGGACTCCCCCAGTCCCTCGTGCGCCCTGGCCCAGGACGGCTGAAGCCTCGCAGCATTCTCGAACTCCGTGCGCGCCTGTTCCCAATCGCCCTTCACCAAATCCATTTCGCCCCTGTTGATAGCGGCAGTCGCGATCTTCTCGCGATACTGATCGTCGTTCAGTTTGGTGGCCAGGGCAAACTCGGAAGCAGATTCTTCCTGTTTGCCCGTTCTTCCCAAGGCCATTCCCAACTGGTAATGTGCACTGCCAAGCTTGGGGTCGAGGCTCACGGCTTTGCGCAGGTGGATGATTGCCTCGGCATGAGATTTCTTGGTGACCAGGACCTTTCCCAGATTTGCTTCCGCCCCAGCGGAAGTCGGATCCAGCGCAATCGCTTCCTGGAGCTCTTCGATTTCCTTGTCATAGTCTGGAACTCGGTCATAGGCGACCGAGAGGTTGAAGTGCGCCTGTGCCATGTTGGGTCGTAGTTTGATCGCGGTCTGCAGTTCCTTGACAGCCGCTGCTGTGTCGTTCTCCACCAACGCCGCTCCAAGGTTGGCATGGGCTTCCGCATAGTCCGGTTTGTATCGAATGGCCCCTCGGAATTCGGCAATAGCCTCATCATTCCTGTCAAGCTGCATGAAAACAAGCCCAAGGGCGTTGTGGGCCTCATAGAAACCGGGATCTCGTCGAAGGCATTCCTTGAACTCAGCAATGACCTGCTCCAAACTCGTGCCCTGCTTGCCCAAAAGCTCCCCGAGGACGTAATAGGCCTCGGGAAGGCTAGGCTTGCCTGCCAGCGCGCGGTGTAGTTCGTCGATGGCCTCGTTGAAATCCACCTCGCTTATGGCAATGCGTGGATCAAGGTCGATTGCCTCCTGAAACTTCGCAATCGCGGGAGAGATGCGTCCCGTCTTGAGCAGTACGATGCCCTGATCGATGAAAGCCGGGGCGTAGTTTCGGTTGAGGCTGATTGCACAGGTCAGGTTGTCGAAGGCTCCAGGATAATCACCCTGGTCTTTGTGAGCCATTCCAAGAAATGCATAAGCGTCAGTAAAAGTCGGGTCCAACTGGACAGCCTTTTGCAGTTCGGCAAGAGCTGGGGGTTGTTGATCCGAATACCACAGCGCAACGCCCAGGTTATAGTGCGCACTGGCGGATTGCGGGTCCAATCGGAGTGATCGGTGCAGCGCCTCAATTGCGTCCGGCAGGTCGCCATTCTGGCCCAGGGCGAAGCCAAGGAGGTTGTAGCCTTGGGCGAAATTGGGGTCGCTTTTCAGGCACTGAATGAATTCTTTGACTGCCGCCGCGACATCACCTTGCCCGAGCTGAGTGATTCCTTGCTTGAAATGCTCTCCGGCCTCAGCGGTGGGCGTGTATTGGGTGGCGTCTACCGGGCGAGAAGAAGCCAACTGCTGAAGCGTCGATCCCAAATTGTAATAGGCTTCTCCCAGTTGCGGCTTTGCCTGAATGGCCTTCTTGAACGTCTCGACAGCCTCACCCAACTCGCCTTTCTGCCTCAGGGTTTGAGCCATTTCGTAGTACGCGTAATAGGCGATTTGGGAATTGGGCTTCTGGGCCAAGCCTTCTCGAAATTGTTTGAGCGCCCCGTCAGGATCGCCCGCCCCGCGCAGCGCGATGCCAAGATTGACATGGGCTTCGGCGTTATGAGGTTGAAGAGAAACCGCTTTCTGGAGGACCTTGGCCGCTCCTTCAAAGTCTCCCGATCTGCCTAATGCAGCCCCCAGATTATTGTAAGTCCGGAAGACATCAGGCTTCAGAGAAATGGCTTTCCGATACTCCTCGACGGCCTCCGGCAGGTTGTTATCCTGCGAGTAAGCGAGTCCAAGGCCATGATGGGCTTCCGCTGAGTTCGGATCGGCTTTCAAGATCGACTGGAACTCGGCGATTGCATTCTTGATCTCGCCAGCTTCTTGCCACTCAAGCGCCAGTGCCAGGCGGGCCTCCTCATAATCCGGCTTCAGTCTTAGAGCGGTCTGCAGTTGTTCGATCGCTTCCCGGACCTTCTGGGAATCGGCCAGGGCCCGGCCTAGCAAATAATGAGTCTGAGGATCACGCGGCTCAAGGCTTATTGCCTGGCGGAAGGCCTCGGCAGCCTTGGCGGCCTCGCCCAGTCTCGAGAGTGCCATGCCGGACCCTATGTAAGCGCGTACACTCCGGGGGTCAGCAGCGATGGCCTGGTCGAACTCCGCAGCGGCGCCTTTCCAATCCGCTTTCTGCAGCAGGACCGATCCCCGAGCGTAGTGTCTTTCGCCCGGAGTCGGCTGTTGTGCTGGGCCCGAGGAGGAAACTACGAGCCACAGGGCAAGAATGCCTGCGGGGCAGCGCCATGCGAGGTCCGAGGGGAACAACCCCTTCACTCCGCTTGTAGTGCGGGAAGGTTTGTGACTCGCGACATTCCTGCGCCTGGCCATGCTTTTGGACTTCCCTCACATGCTGCAAACAGCCCATGGTATTTTACCACTCCCTGCCGAGGCTGCCTCAGGAATCGTTGGTTTCCATTCAGCTAAACGGCACCGTGCGCGAGAACGGATTGAGTAGAGTCGGGGTTGGGCGCGGTTGCGACGCGAACGTCGTCCCGTTTCCCGTCCCCGCTCATCGAACCGGACGTGCGGATTTCCCGCATCCGGCTCTCCGACAGGGTTCACCGCCAGACTCACGGGGGAGCCGCATTCCGGTTCCTCCTTCGCCTTGCGG
>Ga0208821_1001180_pt1 | contig 15830 bp, 13 predicted proteins | sample June2015DPH_20_5_FD_184720 | JGI IMG/M metagenome (GOLD analysis project Ga0208821, IMG submission 184720) | Peatland microbial communities from SPRUCE experiment site at the Marcell Experimental Forest, Minnesota, USA - June2015DPH_20_40... | ecosystem: Environmental > Terrestrial > Soil >... | reverse complement strand
CAAGTGTGGACCGGACTCCTATATCAAGTCGTTCGTCGACGATGCCGCCGGCAAGCCCTCGCTGGTGCTCCAGTTCGACGGGCACTCGAACGACGCCGGGTTTATCACCCGCTGCGAAGCCTATCTCGATAGCAAAGGATTTCTGCGATGCCCCTCTTCGACCACCGTCATGTAAGCCGTCGCATTAGCACCGGGCATCCCCTGGCGGGCAAGACGGTTTACATCCCCACCATGGCGGAAGGCAGTTCCGAGGCATTCGCGGCCGTTTTTCGCTGGCTGGGCATTGATGCGCAGCCCACCCCGCCCTCCAATGAGCGGACACGCGAGCTGGGAAGCAAGCATACGACCGGCGACGAGTGCTACCCAGCCAAGGTTACGGTGGGCGATTTCCTCCGAGTCATCGAAATGCCGGGCTTCAGTCCTGCGCGCGCGGCGTTCTTCATGCCTACGGCCGAGGGTCCGTGCCGCTTCGGCCAGTACGCCCCTTTCCTGAAGAAAATCCTGCGCGACGCCGGTTACGGCGACGTCCAGATCCTTTCGCCCACAAGCCAGAATGGCTACGCTGATCTGGGCGACATTACCAACGCCTTCCTGCGGGCCGGTTGGCGGGCGCTGGTCGCAGCAGACACCCTCCACCGTGCCTTGCTTAAGACCCGTCCCTATGAGAAAAGCCCAGGCGCCTCGGACCGCGTCTTCCAGGTGTCCCTCCAAGACTTGTGCCAAACACTGGAAGCAAGTTGCGCGGAAATGGACTGCCAACTCTTGACCCTGGTCGAGTCGATGATCCGGGCGCGCGAGAGGTTCCGGCGTGTCCCGGCCCACTACGATTCAGAAACTCCACTGATTGGCGTGGTGGGAGAGATCTTCTGCCGCCTGAATACCTTCTCCAATGAAGACTTGATACGCAAGCTGGAAAGCTATGGGGCCGAGTGCGGCCTGAGCCACATTGCTGAATGGGTGGCCTACACCAACACCGAGCAGGAACGAAAGCTTCGTCTGCGCGGACGGGTCATTTCTCTGGATATGCTGAAGGCGCGCTTGCGCTCGTATATCCAGCATTCCGATGAGCACGCCTTGATCGCCCCCTTCCATGAGGACTTTGTGGGCTACGAGGAGCCGGAGGTCGAGGAGGTTATAGAACTAGCCTGGCCCTATTTGCCGGTCTGCGGGGCCCAGGGTGAGATGGTCCTGAGCGTGGGGAGGGCGGCTTATCTTGCCCTTCACGGGGCCGACGGCGTCATCGATATCAGTCCCTTCACCTGCATGAACGGAATTGTGAGCGAGGCCATCTATCCCAAGCTCAGCAAGGAGTATGGCGGCATCCCCATTCGCAATTTCTATTTCGATGGTACGCAGTCCGACCTCGACCGTGACTTGGGCATCTACCTCGAACTCGCCCGATCCTACCGCGAGAAAAAGCCTTACCCCCGCAAGTATGCTCCCTACTTCGCCCAGCCCGTTGCTTGAAGTGCATCGTTCCTGGTCTTGAAGTAATGAAATGAAACTGGAAAGTGGAAAGTGGAAATTAGAAAATGGAAACTAGAAAATGACCCTCCCGGTTGCCAGTTTCCAGTTTCTATTTTCCAATTTCCGTCTCCTCTATGGCTTGTTCCATTCTTCCCAATCTTTCAAAACGCCCTTGGTCATTTTATCAACGGCCTCGTGCAGCCAGTCCGGCTTGCGTCTACCCAGGTCGCGCCGAACGGCCTTGATTGCGTCCTTGCTCCCGAGGTGGATATTTGCGGTCTCGAAACCCATGGCGTGGAGCAACCGCTGCTCATCTCGCTTCTCAGGCAGGGCGGCCAGTTCGATGTGGGAACAATGAGGCGCTAACCGGCGCACGATCCACTTTCCACGCAGATGCACAAAGGGGTCAAGAACCCGCACCGCTTTAGTGATGATATCCTCATAAAATATCTTCTGTACGCCTTTACCTTCATTTGCCCAAACACACGCCGAAGGCAGCCTCGCCTTCGCCTCGCGAGCGACCCTTCCTCCTCCCCAGTCTGCGATCGCCGCGTAACGTTCCCGCCCAAGGCTCCCCAGCCCTGCCACCCGATGGGCAACGCGATAAATCAATCCTCGTTCCGGCAACAATTCCTCGAGCGCTTTCCTGGCGCCTTTGGGGATTTCGCCCCGAACCGTGGGTAAGGCATTCATCTTTCCCCAAAAGTGACCAGGGTCTCGGAGTTCGCCGGTGGCAGCTTCCCGCAGCCACTTGTCATTTTCCTCCAGAACGAATGGCTTGCCCCCTTCTTCGAGACCTTCGTGGTAACCGCTCAGAATACTCTTGCACGCGGCTTGTGTGGTGAGCGCCAAATGGCTGGCAGCAATGGCTAGGTGTGCGCTCACCGCGAGCCTGACGAGGTCGTTGGTGTAGGCCATCGGAAAGGCCTCGTCAAAATCGTTCACGCCCCAGATCAGGCGTCCTTCGACGTCGCGCCACGTCCCGAAATTCTCAAAGTGAAGATCGCCCACAGCCAGAGTTCGAGGCGCCTTCGCAAGCTCCGGACACATTTCCGGCCACAGTTGAGCCCACCGATAGAATGTGGCGCGCAAAAAGGGGAACGGCGCCTCCCCCATCCGGGAGTGCTTCAACGCCAAGTCCGCCTGGACGAGAGTGAGGCGCTCGCCCAGCCATGCTTCGTACCTCTTGGTCGCCTTTTTAATCCTCATTTCTGCATTGTCCCCTATGTCAGCGAAGTGAGCATGACGGGGCTTACTCGCGCCTGACAGCAAGGGGGGAGATTACCCCGGCAGGGAGTCTTTTGGCAAGTCCTACGAGTTTCTCGAACAACGCTCAGCACCAATGGACCCAGGAGAGTTATACTCACCACACTATGAAGGGATTTTTAGTTGGGAAATTGCCCCCGCGCATTCTCCAGGCCCTCTTGGCCCAGTGCCGACTGTCAAGACGCTCCAGAGTCGTTCTGGGCCCGCGCTTCGGGGAGGATGCCGCCGTAATCGACCTCGGCGCAAGATACCTGGTGGCGAAAACAGACCCAATTACCTTCACCTCGGAGCGCATCGGATGGTACGCGGTTAACATTAATGGCAATGATGTCGCTACTCTGGGGGCGCGTCCGCTCTGGTTCCTGGCGACTTTACTACTTCCTGAAAAAACCACCTCCTTGGCACTGGTGCGCAAGATCTTTAGGGAGATGCTTCGTGCCTGCCGCGAGTTGGGTGTGACACTCTGTGGCGGTCACACAGAGATCACCCGTGGCATCGACCGTCCAATTATGGTTGGTCAGATGCTCGGGGAGGTAGGCAAATCGAAGCTGATTCGAAAGGAAAGCCAGCAACCAGGAGACCTTGTGCTGCTCACTCGTGGCATTGCAATTGAGGGCACAGCCATCCTGGCAAGGGAAAAGCGTCTTACCCTCGCCCGGAAACTGCCGATGAAAACTCTGCGCCATGCTGAGCGGTTGCTCTTCCGACCCGGGATTAGCGTAGTCCGGGACGCAATGCTCGCGCAACGGCATGGTGAAATCCACGCTATGCACGACCCGACCGAAGGCGGGCTGGCCTCAGGGTTGTACGAACTCGCAAAGGCTGGCGGGGTGGGGTTGCGCATCTGGAAAGATAAGGTCCCCGTTCTGGAGGCGACACGCAGTTTCAGCGAAATCCTGGGATTCGATCCCTTTGCATTGATTGCCTCGGGTGCATTGCTGGTGGTCGCGACTGCGAACTCGACCCCGAAGTTGCTTCGCGCTTACACTCGCCATGGTGTAAGAGCCGCCATCATCGGCGAGGTCAGGGAAGCCGCCGAAGGCATCCAAATGGTCGAGAAGGATCGGGTAAGCCGGCTTCGCGTTCCGGGTAGAGATGAGATTGCCCGGCTGCTCGAATAGATAAAGAGCAAAAAGGAGGCCTAAGAGCGGTTGGCACGCGCATCCTTTCGTGCTATATTGAGGAAGTGAGCTGAGATGTTTCAGGTAAGCTTGTGCGCCTTCTTAGGAACGCTCCGGTTCGAATAATGGGGGAAAACTAGGGTCAAGACTCGACGCTTGTGGAGGCCTAGCGACGCCTTCCATTGCGAGTTTGCTCGAGGGGTTGATTCCGAACCTGCTTGGCGCAAGTCTCACAAGGCTTACGCCCCATCCCCCTATGAAACCTCAATGAATGCCTGGCTGCAAGTCCTCAATTATCTCAAGACGAAGGTCAACACACAGAGCTACCAGACTTGGTTGAAGCCTACGCGGTTCAGCCACGTAGAAAATGAAGCTATTGTAGTGTGCGTCCCGAACCGTGAGTTCCAAGAGTGGATCCAGGAGAATTACGGCGGGCTCGTCACCGAGGCCTTAGACCACCTAAATATGGGTTTCAGGGAGATTCGCTACATTTTCGGGGAGAATGCAGAGAAAAAGAGTGCGAACGGTGACGACCCGAAAGCTTTGCAGAGGAAACTGGACTTTGATTCCGTCGACCACCAACTCAACCCCAAGTATACCTTCGACACATTCGTAGTCGGTTCTTGTAACCAATTCGCTCACGCTGCGGCAAGGGCGGTGGCGCAGGCTCCAGCAAAGGCTTACAACCCGCTTTTCCTCTACGGCGGAGTCGGCTTGGGGAAGACCCACCTCATGCAGGCTGTTGGCCACGTGATTAAGCACAACTGGAGGGACATGCGGTTGGCTTACGTCTCCTCGGAAGCTTTCACCAACGAGGTCATAAACTCCCTTCGATATGACCGCATGGTGTCGTTCCGGGATAAGTATAGAAACGTCGATGTGCTCCTCATGGACGACATCGAGTTCATCGCCGGAAAAGAACGGACAATGGAAGAGTTTTTCCATACTTTCAATGCCCTCTATGAGGCGCAGAAGCAGGTCGTGATTTCATGCGACTGTGCTCCGAAGGAAATCCCTGGTCTGGAGGAGAGGTTGCGCTCCCGCTTCGCCTGGGGTCTGACTGCTGATCTGCAAGCTCCTGATCTTGAGACCAAGAGGGCTATTCTGGCCAAGAAATGCGAAGGGCAAGCTCTTACTCTACCCGACGAGGTCAGCGACTTCGTGGCGCGCAAGATCAAGTCCAGTGTGCGTGACCTCGAAGGTGCACTGACTCGGCTCATCGCCTATTCCTCTCTGACCGGCGCCGAGATTTCGCTTTCAATGGCCCAGCAGGTGTTGAAGAATCTTGTTGATATGGGGGAACGCCGCGTCTCGCTGGAGAATATTCAGCGGGCAGTCTGCCAGGAGTTTGGTTTGACGCTCCCTCAATTGAGATCAAAAAATAACAGCCGCCCTGTTGCGTACCCCCGACAGGTTGCGATGTATCTTGCGAAGGATCTCACCAGCGCGTCGCTACCGCAGATCGGTAGGGAGTTCGGCGGGAAACACCACACGACTGTATTGCACTCTATTAACAAGATTTCGCAATTGCGCGAGTCAGACAGAGATTTGAACAGGCTTCTCAACAAGCTTCGCGATAGTCTCAGTTCAACTTAGCGGCTTTTTGATGGCGTTTATGATGAGAAAACTTGTGAATCTCTCCCGGCCACTCAATATCGCAGGGAAATTCACAGCTTCGCGAATCCTATGCACAGGGCAAGTATCTGTAACCGGATGTTCGGGAAAGCGTTCCACACTTTTCCACACTTACACAGCGTCTACTACGAATAATCTCTTCTAATAGGATACTAATGAAATGGATTTCTCTATTGAAAAGTCTCAGCTCTTAAAAGAATTGGCGCTTACTCAGGGAGTGGTCGAAAAGAAAACGACCATTCCTATTCTCTCTAATCTGCTGGTTGAGGCGGAGGAGGAGATTCTTAGGATTAGCGCTACCGATCTTGAGCTTGGGGTGTGTTGCCATTGCCCGGCGAAGGTGAAGAGCCCGGGTTCGGGGACGATTCCTGCCAAGCGTCTTCTTGAGATCGTACGATCTCTTCCCGAAGCGGAGGTTCACTTCAAGGCATTGGAGAACCACTGGGTGCAGGTTACGTGTGAACGCTCGTCCTTTAAGTTGGTGGGGATGGCGAGGGACAATTTTCCAATGCTGCCGACCCTCCCGCCTGCTTTGGCAACGCTCCCTGCGAATGTTCTTGCGACCGCCATCCAGAAGACTGTCTTCGCTATCTCCAATGAGGAGTCGCGGTACACCTTAAATGGGGGCCTGCTGTTACTCAAGCCTGCCAGTGTGACCATGGTGGCAACCGATGGGCACAGGCTTGCCCTGATTGAGCGAGATATTGAGGTTCCGGGGCTTAAGAATGAGTTAAAGCTACTGATCCCCAAGAAGGCTATGGGGGAGCTTGTGAGGCTGCTCTCGGAAGGGGAAGGGGAGTTGCCGGTTAGCATATCAAAGGACGAGAGCCATCTCTTCTTTTCTCTTGGCCAGCGACTCTTGATTTGCCGGATGTTGACTGGCCAGAACTTTCCAAACTATGAGGCCGTTCTTCCCCGCGAAAATAACCGCGTGTTGGAACTGGACAAGGAAACAATCTCCGCTGCTGTGCGTCGCGTTGCCTTGCTGGCTGACGAACGCTCGCGTGCAGTGCGGATGCATTTGGAGAAGGGACAATTGGAAATATCCTCGTCGAGTGGGGAGTACGGGGAGGCGCGCGAAGTACTCGATACGTCCTACCAAGATGAAACCATGCAGATTGGCTTCAACTACCAGTACCTACTGGATTTCTTTGGCGTGCTGGAAGAGGGTGGAAAGATCAACCTTGAGCTGAAGGATGAGCAGAGCGCCGGCCAACTGCGGCCTGCTGAGCAAGGGGTGTACCGGTATCGGTACGTAGTGATGCCCATGCGAATTTAGCCGCCCACTGCGTCGGGATGGGCTCTTATTGGCTTTTGGCGGCGCGTGGGTTGGTGGCATTGGGTTCTGAATGACGGAGAGAGTAAGGGTCAATAACTCTGAAGAGGAGTCAGCAGTCAGATTGGCTTGGTGAAGCGGAGCCGGTGGGGAGACTCCTTCTCCGCCGGCTTTCTTGTGCAGGCTGGAATCGGACGGGAGGTTTCAGGAACACGTGAGCAAGCAAAAGCCGGCAGAACCTGACGGAGCCGAAGCTTACGACGCCGCTAGCATTAAGGTGCTTGGCGATTTGGAGGCGGTGCGCAAGAGGCCGGCGATGTACATAGGATCGACCGGTGCCATGGGTCTGCACCACCTTGTATGGGAGGTGGTGGATAATTCTGTCGATGAGGCGCTGGCAGGCTACTGCGACCGCATCGACGTCGTCGTCCATAGTGATAACTCCGTGACAGTTATCGACAACGGGCGCGGCATTCCAGTCGATTTGCACAAGGAGGAAGGGCGTTCAGCGGCGGAAGTTGTGATGACGGTCCTTCACGCGGGCGGTAAGTTTGACACCAACAGCTACAAGGTCTCCGGCGGCTTGCATGGTGTGGGAGTCTCAGTTGTCAATGCGCTCGCAGAGCGGCTCGAGCTGGAAATATGGCGCGACGGGTACACCTGGGAACAATCCTACGAACGTGGAAAGCCCGTGCAACCTTTGAAGAGGGCAGGCAAAAGCGAGCGCCGCGGCACCAAAATTACGTTCCTCCCGGACGCCAAGATCCTCGACGCGATTGACTTCAACTACGATACCTTGGCTCAGCGCCTGCGCGAACTCTCCTTCCTGAATAAAGGCCTTACCATCCGCCTCAAGGACGAACGGACCAACAAACAGGCGGAATTTCATTACCACGGGGGAATTGCAGAGTTCATCAAGCACCTCAACAAGAACAAAGAGGTGCTTCACCCGACTCCGATTTATGCCGAGGCTGACCGCGACAACCTCCACATGGAGTTTGCGCTCCAATACAATGACGCCTACGCGGAAACCGTCTTCTCGTTCGCCAACAATATCAACACCGTGGACGGCGGCACGCACCTCTCTGGGTTCCGGGCGGCCTTGACTCGCGCCATCAATCAGAACGGCCAGAACCAGGGCCTCTTCAAGGACGTGAAAGAAAACCTCCAAGGCGAAGATGTGCGCGAAGGCTTGGTTGCAGTCATCAGCGTGAAGTTGCCGCAGCCCCAGTTCGAAGGCCAGACCAAGGGGAAACTCAACAGCGACATCCAGAGCACCGTGGGCAGCTTCGTCTATGAAAAGCTGATGGAGTATTTCGAGAAGAACCCTACCGTGGGCCGCAAGATTTGTGCCAAGGCCGTTGACGCCTCGAGGGCACGCGAGGCGGCGCGCAAGGCACGGGAATTGACGCGGCGCAAAGGCGCACTCGATTCCGGCGGACTTCCCGGGAAGTTGGCAGATTGCCAGGAGAGAGACCCCGAGCGCTGTGAACTCTTCTTGGTCGAGGGTGATTCGGCGGGCGGTTCCGCAAAGCAAGGGCGGGACCGCCGCTATCAAGCCATCCTGCCGCTGCGTGGCAAGATCCTGAACGTGGAGAAGGCGCGCATCGACAAGATGCTGGGCCACGAGGAAATTCGCGCTCTCATCACGGCGCTGGGCACGGGCATTGGGAAGGATGACTTCGACGTCACGAAACTCCGCTATTCCAAGATCATCATTATGACGGACGCCGACGTGGACGGGTCGCACATCCGGACCCTCCTGCTGACCTTCTTCTATCGCCAGATGCGCGAACTCGTGGAGCGCGGCCACGTTTACATCGCTCAACCCCCGCTCTACCTGATCAAGAAAGGGAAAAGCGTCAGGTACATCCGTGACGAGAAGGAATTCCGGCGTGAGGTCCTGCGTCGCGCCACGGAAGATCATGCGGTCGAGTTCGGCGAGGGGACGAACAAGACCCGGCTCGAAGGGGGCGAACTCACAAACTTCTTGATGGCTTTCGGCGAGTACATCGAGCTCTTCGACAAACTTGAAAAAAGAATCGGTGACCCGCGGCCCGTTAACGCTCTGCTAAGAGCTGAACTCGGCAAGAAGATGGAATTGGAAAATGAATCCAAGATTTCGGCAGTCGCCAAGGAGTTGAAGGCTGAGGGGTTCAAGACCTCCATCAAGCTTGATGAAGAGCACAACCTATTCACACTGAAATTCTCAACCGAAACCCTCGCGGAGAGAATCATCGACTGGGATCTGATCTCCAGTGCTGAGTACCGGCGCCTGCTTGACCTTCACCGGAGAGTTCGGGACCACGATAAGCTCCCCTTCGTCATTTCTTCCAATGGCAGCCAAACCACCATCGAGGACCGGCACGAGCTTCTGGAGCACATCATGGCCGTGGGCAAGAAGTCGTTCACCGTGCAACGCTTCAAGGGCCTGGGGGAGATGAATCCCGAACAGCTCTGGCAAACCACCATGGACGCCGAGCAGCGAATGATGCTCCAAGTGAGGGCTGACGACTTTGAGGCTGCGGACTACATATTCACAACGCTCATGGGCGATGTGGTCGAGCCGCGCCGCCAGTTCATCGAAGACAACGCGCTGGACGTGAAGAACCTGGACATCTAACCATTTCCTTTCCCCTGAGGCTTTGACTCGGGTCCTCGCCCTAGTGTACACTTCTAAGTGTGTACTTCTTTCCTCCCAGGGAGCGAGAATCTAATGGTCGTTACTGCGAAACAGTTACGGTTGAACACATCAAAGATCCTGAAGAAAGTTCAGCAGGTGGGTTCTCTCACTGTGACATTGCGCGGCAAGCCCGTGGCAAAGATATCGTCGCTGATTGACAAACCGCCCATGCGCGTTGAAGACCATCCAGCGTTTGGCATATGGGCTGACCGGGAAGACATGAAAGACGTTCATGCTTGGCTCAAGAAGATCCGTACTCCCAGGTATCTGCGTTGATCTTCGATACTGACATCCTGATTTCGGTGCACAGAGGGCATCGGGGGGCCGCAGATTTCGTCAACCTCGTGCCAACCCAGCAACGCAACTTATCGGTGATCTCTTACCTTGAGCTGCTGTACGGATGCCACGATGGGAATGATCTGAGGAAGGCGCAGAGCATGGTGGAGGACCTTTTCGCCGTCGTGGTTTCCATAGACGAAACCATTTCAACGACAGCGGCTCGCATAATGGAATCGTTTGTGCTGGCCCACCGCCTCGACATTAGTGATGCGTTCATAGCTGCCACTGCCCTCCAACGGCACGAACCACTGGCCACGGGAAACCAAAAGCATTTCAGATTCATCCCCGGGCTGGAGCTCAAGACATTTCGACCCTAGAAGAGGCGAGGAAAGCATCGCATGGGCGATCAAGAACTATTCAAGCCGACGCGGGAAATCCCCGTCAACATCGAAGACGAGATGCGCCGGTCGTATCTCGACTACGCGATGAGCGTCATCATCGGGCGGGCGCTGCCTGACGTGCGCGACGGGCTCAAGCCGGTGCATCGGCGTATTCTTTACGCCATGTACAAAGAGGGGAACACTTCCGACAAGCGTTACATCAAGTGCGCTGGCGTGGTCGGCGAAGTTATCAAGAAATATCACCCCCACGGCGATGCGGCCGTTTACGACACCCTGGTGCGCATGGCGCAATACTTCAACATGCGCTACCTCCTCATCGACGGGCAGGGCAATTTCGGTTCGGTGGATGGCGATCCCCCTGCGGCCTACCGGTATACCGAGTGCCGCTTGGCGCGCATCGCAGAAGAGATGCTGGCGGACATCGAAAAGGAGACGGTGGACTTCATCCCCAATTTTGACGAGTCCACGGAAGAGCCCACGGTCCTCCCTACCCGCATCCCCAATCTCTTGACCAGCGGCTCGGATGGGATCGCTGTCGGGATGGCGACCAAGATCCCACCGCATAACCTGACGGAAGTCATCGAGGCGACGATCCTCCTTATCAACAAGCCCACGGCTTCCATTGACGAAGTGCTCTCGCTCGTTCCTGGTCCGGATTTCCCGACAGGTGCTTACCTCTACGGCAAGAGCGGAATCAAATCAGCGTACGAGACAGGCCGCGGCCAATTCACCATGCGGGCGAAGGCGGCCATCGAGCGGCCCACCAAAGAAAAGCAGCAGATCGTTATCACCGAGATACCCTACCAGGTGAACAAGTCGAGAGTCATCGAGCGCATCGCGGCGCTTGTTCAAGAGAAGAAGATCGAGGGCATCTCCGACGTTCGCGACGAGTCTGACCGCGACGGCATGCGCATTGTCGTGGAGTTGAAGCGCGGCGAGCAGCCGGAAGTTATCCTGAACAACCTCTACAAACATACCCAGCTCCAGGAAAACTTCGGCATGATTATGCTGGCCATTGTTAACGGCCAGCCACGCATCCTGCCGCTCATCGAAGCCATCCAGCTTTTCATCGACCACCGCGTCAACGTGGTTCGGCGGCGCACCGCTTATGATCTACGCAAGGCCCAGGAGCGCGCCCACATCCTGGAAGGGTTCCTCAAGGCGCTTCAACACCTTGATGCCATTATCAAGCTGATTCGCGCCTCCAAGACGCCGGCGGAAGCGCGCCAGGGTTTGATCGCCCAGCTTGAATTCACGGAGCGGCAGGCCCAGGCCATCCTGGAGTTACAGTTGCAGCGTCTGACGGCCCTGGAGCGCGAGAAAATCCAGCAGGAATATGACGAGCTTCAGAAAAAGATTGCACAGTACGAAGAAATACTGGGCAGCGAAAAGGTGCTGAAGAAAGTCATTGTGAATGAGTTACGGGAAATCCAGAAGGACTACGGAGACCTGCGGCGAACGGAGATCATCGAGGAGCAGGCGGAAATCAAGCTGGAGGACCTGATCGCCGTCGAAGATGTGGTTATCACCGTCTCGCATTCCGGCTACCTCAAGCGCACCCCGCTCAGCATTTACCGCCAGCAAATTCGCGGCGGCAAGGGACGCCTGGGGATGAAGACCCGCGACGAGGATTTCGTCGAGCACCTTTTCATCGCTTCTACGCACAGCTACATCCTGGTTTTCACCAACACGGGCAAGATGTATTGGCTGAAGGTCTATGAAATCCCAGACGTCGGAGCCGCGGGGAAAGGCAAGAACATCGTCAACTTGGTCAGCCTCGCTTCCAGAGAGAAAGTGGCTGCGGTCGTAGTGGTCAGGGACCTGCCGGACGAACCGAAGGACGTGACCATCGAGGGCGAGACTTATGCTGCGGAAGGATACGTGACCTTGGTGACGCGTCTCGGCATCATCAAGAAGACGCGCCTGGCGGAATTCTCCAACCCCAACTCGCGCGGCATTATCGCCATGAAAGTCGAGGAAGGCGATGCGCTGATCGGAGCCACGCTGACTTCCGGGCGCGATACCATTTTCCTCGCCTCGCATGAAGGTATGGCCATTCGCTTCCCGGAGAGCGACGTGCGCGACATGGGTCGCGCTGCCTATGGCGTCTACGCCATGGACCTGGAGAAAGGCGACTACATCGTCGGCATGGAGATTGTGGGCGAGAAGGAGTTGATCCTCTCCGTCAGCGAGAAAGGGTATGGCAAGCGAACCCAGATCACAGAATATCGACTTCAATCCCGCGCTGGCAAGGGCGTAATCAATCTGAAGACCGTTGAACGCAATGGCAAGGTTGTCGGCGTGTTGAGCGTGAGCGAAGAGTCGGAGGTTATGCTGATCAGCCAGCAGGGCAAGATTACCCGCCTGGATGCCAGCACGATTCGCGAATCGGGCCGTTCCGCGCAGGGAGTAAGGCTGATTAACCTCGAAGAAGGCGACCAGGTCGCGGCGGTCTGCCTGGTCAGCAGCGAAAACGGCGACGACGGAGCCCAGCAGCCGAAACTCATTCAATAGGGCCCGATGTCAGTTGGAAAGGATTGGCGACGCGCTTTGGCGTGTCCCTCCCCATATTCCGGTGTTGGTGTCATTTGGGTGGGATTTCGTCCGAGGCGCAGGTCATTCCCGCGAAAGCGGGAATCCACTCCGCAAGCCTTTGGAAATGCGCTGTCCACGGACTGGATTCCCGCTTTCGCGGGAATGACTGCGACCCGCAACACCCATGTCTCGCAAATGACACGAGTACCTCATTTCGGGTGTAATTGAGTCTTGGACCCATTGGCGTTATTTTGTAAGGCAGGTGACAGAGATGGGTGAACCGGAAGCGAAGGAACAAAGACTGCTGGAACAACTGCGGGAGGTGCCGTCGCTGGTGGTTGCCTATTCGGGCGGTGTGGACTCGGCGTATCTCGCCTATGCAGCGCACCAGGCGCTCGGCGACCGCATGCTGGCGGTGACGGCGCTGAGCGCCAGCTACTCCGAGCGCGACCGGCAAGAGGCGCAGGCTGTCGTGGCGCGCTTCAGGTTGCCGCACGAATTCATCACCACCGACGAACTCTCGAACCCCGCCTATCGCGCCAACAATCCTGACCGCTGCTACTTTTGCAAGGACGAACTGTTTGACAAACTCGATGAAATCGTCGCCAAGCGCGGCTTCACTGCGGTGGCTTACGGCATTAACGTGGACGACCTGGGCGACTGGCGACCCGGCCAGCGCGCCGCGCGTGAGCACAAAGTTCTGACTCCGCTGCTCGATGCCGGTCTCACCAAGGCCGATATTCGTGAACTTGCCCGCCGCGCCGAGGTGCCGGTCTGGAATCGCCCCGCTTCCGCCTGCCTCTCCTCGCGCATTGCCTACGGTATAGAGGTGACGCCCGAGCGGCTGAAAGTTGTCGAGAGAGGCGAGGAGGCCTTGCGTGCCCTGGGTTTCCGCCAGTTCCGTGTGCGCTATCATGAGAAGCTCGCCCGCATTGAGATTTCTTCTGAGGAGATGCCGCGCGCGCTGGACCCCGCGATGGCCCGCAGGTTCGTCGAGGTTTTCAAGGAACTCGGCTTCAAGTTCGTCACCCTGGACCTGGAAGGCTACCGCACAGGTTCCATGAATTCTCTCCTGGTGAACATTCAGAAGTAGCTGGCATCCTCGTTCCTCTTGAGAGACCGGAGGTCACTCATGTACACTCGCAGTCTCGTCGGCGCATGTCTTCTCATGGCCTTCTCTTTGCCGGCAGGCGCGCAAAATCAGACCCTTGCCCAGCGTCTTGGATACCCCGCCGATGCCAAACTGCTGGTCATCCACGCCGATGACCTGGCGGTTGCGCACTCGCAGGACATGGCCAGCTTCGAAGCCCTGAACCGGGGCGCCGTGTCGTCCGCCAGCATCATGGTTCCATGCCCGTGGCTGACGGAAGTGGCGGACTACGCGAAAGCTCACCCCGATGCCGACCTCGGTTTGCACCTAACCTTGACGAGTGAATGGAAAACCTACAAGTGGGGACCTATCACGCCACGCGACCAGGTCGCGTCGCTCCTCGATCCTCAGGGCTATCTTTATTCCGATACCGGAGAAGCGGTGCGGCATATCAAACCGGAGGAAGCGGAGCGGGAGGTCCGGGCGCAGGTGGAGACCGCTCTGAAGATGGGAATCCGTCCCACCCATCTCGATTCACACATGGGAGTGCTTTTCACCAAACCTGCCTTGGTGGCGGTCCTGGTTAACGTCGCGCATGAGTATCACCTGCCATTTTTGATGTTGAAGATTCCCGGCACGCCACCTGATATGTATGCAGCCCTCAAACCCACTGACGTGATCCTGGACCACGTGTTCATGGCCGCTCCGCCTATCAAGTCGGACGAGTGGTTGAGCTATTACACGCATATTCTGCAGACTCTGCCCCCCGGGGTTTCCGAGCTCATCGTTCACCTCGCGTACGATGACGCCGAAATGCAGGCCATCACCGTCGACCATCCGGACTATGGGAGCGCCTGGCGGCAGCGCGATTTCAACGTGCTGACGAGCCCGGAATTCCGCAAGGCCTTAGGGGAAAACCACATCGTGTTGCTGAACTGGCGGAACCTGGGCAGGCTGCTTCCGAAGCTCTGAGCGTCACTTCGCAAGCCGAACGACGTTTTCGGCCAATCGTTCTCACGGTTGTCTCGGTTATCGTACTCGGCGTTTTGCTCCAAGGATGAGGTCCGGGGCTGCCGCCTTGACGCAGTTGGCTGGGAGGGCATGTGCGACGAGACCGCGGCGGCGACCGACGAACTGCGAATCGCCCTACCGCCGGGTGGTGAGGGCCTCGTTACACGCTCTTGAGTTCCAGGCGCTGGCAGGTCAAGCCGGGTACACGCAAAAGCTTTGTATCGTTGGTAACGAGTTGCGCCTGAAGGCTCAAGGCGGTGGCCGCAACGATCGCGTCTGGCAGCTTGAGCGTATGCTGTCGCCGCAAGCCGATGGCCAATTCTCTGATTTCTTCCGTGAGTTCGACCACGGTCACTTCGGAGAGGAAACTGCGGATCTGGGCTGAAGCCGCGTCATCCAACGAGGGGTAGGACAGCAACTCCATTTCGGAAATGACGGAAACGAATACAGGGCCGGAGTGAGAGGCTGCGCTAGCTTGCCGCCGAGGAGATAGAGGATCGCGTTGGTATCGAGAACTCTCTTCAAGACCACTCGCTCCGGACGCGCGCCTGGTAAGCCAGCGGCTCCTCAGTAAGAGATATCACCCCATTGTACCGGGAGAGATCGGTCACTTCGTCTTCCTGCGGCAAATTGAGAGAGCGCTCGATTTTCAGCCAATCGGCGTAGTCGATCTGCACCGCGATGGGCTGCTGCGCCTCGTCCGTGACGATTTTCTTTCGAATTCTTTGCATGGTATGCCTCGACATGCCCGTGCTTCTCAGCCCACAGTAACCGCAGGCCCATTATATCGCATTAGCTCGAATCTTCGGCCTCATGACTTCCTCGGAAAAAGCTACCGTAAACTACTTCACGAACTCTTTGGCCACGCGGATGGTGTTGGAGTGGATTTGAATCGTGTCGTCGAGTCGGCGAGCGTAGCCGCCCGCCAGGGTGACCGCGACCGGTATCTTCCTCGCGCTTGCCTTCTCAAAGACCAAGCGGTCGCGCTTTTCGAGGCCCTCGAGAGAGAGTTTCAACCCCCCAAGTTGATCGTCGCGGTAGGGATCGGCGCCGGCGAGGTAGAAGA
>Ga0208821_1001176_pt1 | contig 15879 bp, 6 predicted proteins | sample June2015DPH_20_5_FD_184720 | JGI IMG/M metagenome (GOLD analysis project Ga0208821, IMG submission 184720) | Peatland microbial communities from SPRUCE experiment site at the Marcell Experimental Forest, Minnesota, USA - June2015DPH_20_40... | ecosystem: Environmental > Terrestrial > Soil >... | reverse complement strand
TGTCGTGCGGTAAGTCCTTGAGATGCTCAGGGTGCTGAACGCCCATATCGCCCCAGAAAAGGACCTTGCGATGGTAGGCACTCAAGTTTTCGTCGATTTTCCGAAGGTAATCGATGTAGACGCTGCCGTAGCCGAGTTTCTCGACCTCTGCCTTGGTCCGGCCCTGGCCCAGCTCATAGGTCTCATCGGCCCCGATATGGAAGAACGGTCCCGGGAAGACGGAAGCGAGGTCTGCAAACATTTTTCCGATGAAAGTGAAGGAGGCAGGGGCAGTGGGCGAGAGCACGTGCCCGTAAGGGACTTCGACCATGTCCTGGAACTGCTCATTCTGAAGCGCCAGGTGCAGGTGCCCGAAGGCCTCCTGCTCAGGAACCACCACCACGTGATATTGTTTGGCGAAGTTAACGAGTTCAGTGGCTTCCTGGGGAGTAATGGCGCCGCCCGGAGCTGCCGCTAAGGGCAGGCTGGGGTAGGCAAAGGTGTTCTCCATGTAAAGCGAGAAGAGGTTCACTTTGTATTCGGCCAGCAAGGCGATTTCCCTCTCGAAGGAAGCCAGTGTGGGGATGGGGCCGCGGCTAATGTCGATGCTCACGCCGCGCCAACGCATGGCGGGCCAATCCACCACTCGCACCACCGGGGCCTCTGCACCGCCTCCCGGCGTGCGTTGAAGCAATTGCCGAAGCGTCTGGACGCCGTAAAAGACGCCCGCTGCGGTCTTACTCACTATTGAGGCTTCGCGGGAAGTCACCACCAGGATGTAGCCTTCCTCTTCAGCTTGGGGCGGCAGGCTCAACCCCGACTCGCCCAGAATGCGCCTTCCCGCCTGGCTTTCGGGGCGTGCCAGCACAATGCGGGGCCAACCAGCTCCCTTCGCTCCCACGCTGGCGGCAACACCACCCAGTGAATCCAGCTCCTGAGCGAGAAGCGAAGCGGCGAAGCGGTCCTCCTCCTCGTTGCTTGCAACCTCGATACTGACGCGCGCCCCCAGCCGGAATAATCCTTGACCCACTTCAAGCTGGTTCGGGTACGGGGTGAGCGGGAGGCTGGACGAGAAAAGGGCCGAACTAAAAAACACCAGAGCAAACAATAGGCTAGAGAATTGTTTATTCACAGTGGGACCTTCCTAATGGAGTCGGTTGGCCGTACCCTCGGCCGGCATTCCCGTCATGGAACCCCGGGAAGCTGTGAGTTTACACCCTATCGCCACGTTTGGACACGTTCTCCGACAGTTGGTACTGGTGTCATTTGGAGCGCAGTCATTCCCGCGAAAGCGGGAATCTACTCCGCACGCCTTTGGAAACGTGCTGTCGCCGGACTGGATTCCCGCTTTCGCGGGAATGACCGGCGGCTCGAGTGGATCCCCATTCCAAATGACACCAGTACCCGACAGTTCTCCGTCAGCTCGGGTGCGCGATATAGACGTAACCGCGAGGCACACAAACGACTTGGCCCCCAGGAGTTTGTCGGAGATAGATTTCGCCGCACGTAGAATCAACAATCCAGTGACTTGCGTCCGTCTGTAACCTATTGATTCTTCCTCCGAAACACCTTATTTCGGACAGACTTCTTGAGGGGCGGCCCAATCCGTTGGTCCTTGTGCGCAGAAGCTCTCAGCGGGGTTGGGCAGTTCGAGATGGGGGCTGAAAAGGGACAAAACGCCCTCGGCAAGCGTCTTTTACGCGAATTTAACGGGGCAAAAGCAACCCTCCGTCCCCCAGGAACGTATTAGCTTTATTAGGCAATTTCAGACGGAAGACATTGTAATTCCGTTGGTTGCTGTGCGATTGTCATGGGTGGTATTCACACAAGGCTGTAAGCTGCCGCTGCGTGATCTTACCGACTCGCAATTCTGACAGGATAAGGAGAGGCTCAGCCTCGCTCGACCGCCTGTTTCAGTGGAGGTTGATAATGAGGAAGGGAACTTGTTGGCGACTTATGGACGTAGATGCAAGGAGGGTCCTTACCTCTCTTTGTAAGGGCTTCCTCCTATTCAGTCTTGTTGCGATAGGACGTGGCCAGGCACCGAGTCCCACCTACAAGGCCATGGGAGCAGTGGTGAGTATCGAGCCGACCGGCTTCACCATCCAGACCGATTCCGGAACGCGCCTCACCGTGTTGCTCCCTAATCAGGCCATCCTTCTCCGTGTCGCTCCCAATGAGAAAACCCTGAAGAATGCCACGAAGATCAATGCCGGGGAGATCAGCGTAGGCGACCGCATTCAGGTCCGGGGGCACATTTCGGACGACCAGAAGACCCTCCTTGCCACCGCCGCGATCGTCATGAGCAAGGTGGATATTGGCCGGAAGCAGGAGGCGGAGCGTGCTGACTGGCAGAAGCGCGGGGTGGGGGGACTGGTGAGTTCCGTCGATCCCGCCACCAGCACAATCACGATTTCGACGACGGCCCTCGGCACCGTCAAAAAAGTGGCGATTCACATTACCAAGGATACGATCCTGCGCCGGTACGCAGCGGACTCGGTGAGGTTCGACGATGCAAAACCCGCGCCGCTCGACCAGATCAATCCCGGAGATCAACTTCGCGCGCGTGGCACGCGCAACGAGGACGGCAGCGAGTTTGCTGCGGACGAGATCGTTTCGGGATCGTTTCGAAACATAGCCGGCACGGTCTCTTCGATTGACGTTAGCCAGAACACAATCAGTGTCACGGACTTGAAGACGAAGAAGCCCGTGCTCGTGAAATTTACGGCGGACTCCCAATTGCGCAAGCTGCCCCCCATGATGGCTCAAATGATCGCCATGCGATTGAAAGGGGGGTCGGCAGGCGGGCCACCGAACGGCACCAGCACCGGTGGTGGCGCACCCGCTGCCGCACCCTCGGCAGGCGTCCCTCCCACGGGCGGCGGTCCCGGAGGTCCGCGATCTGGTGGAGCGCCTGATCTCCAGCAAATCCTGAACCGGATGCCGCCGGCAACGCTTGCCGATTTGCAGAAGGGTGACGCCGTGATGATTGTGGCGACGCAAGGCACGGCTTCTGGTGGAGTCACAGCGATCACGCTATTGGGCGGAGTGGAAGCCATTCTGACCTCCTCAGGAAGCGCCAGCCAAGCGATGTTCATGGCGGGCTGGAATCTCGGCGGCGCCCCAAGCGGAGAAGAGACGACGCAATAATTCAGCGCCCGGTTGTAAAGCGTGGGTGCTTTCGCAGGAGACTCGATGAAATTTCGGCTATTTGGGAAGTACGCTTCTATCTCTCTGGTGCTTTTCTTGGCGCCAATTCTGGCAAGCCCCTTGTTCGCGCAAACCCCTTCCGGGACGCTGCGTTGCCAAGTGAATGACCCTTCAGGTGGGGCGGTGGCGCAAGCGACCGTCCTAGTGACCTCAGCGACAGGACAAACTCAAGCCGTACAAGGGAACCGGGACGGGGTTTACGAATTCAAAGGACTGGCTCCCGGGAAGTACACGGTGAAGGCCATCGCAAAAGGTTTCGCGGTGTATGAGCAGCAGGGAATTGAAATCAGCGCAGATCAGGTTCAAAAGCTCACCATCTCGCTTCAGATCGAGGAGGAAGTGCAAAAGATCACCGTCTCGGGTGAGGCGCCAACCATTAGCGTCAATCCCGAGAACAATGCCAGTTCGCTCGTCATTTCGGGAAAGGAGCTCGAATCGCTCTCCGATGACCCCGATGAATTGCAGTCCGAGCTGGAGGCGCTGGCAGGGCCGTCAGCGGGGCCAAATGGAGGTCAGATTTACATTGACGGGTTTACCGGCGGCCAGCTCCCGCCCAAGTCCTCGATTCTCGAGATCCGGGTCAACCAGAATCCCTTCTCGTCGGAATACGACAAGCTCGGCTACGGCCGCATCGAGATCACCACCAAACCCGGAATGAGCCAATACCACGGCCAAGGCTTCGTGAGTGGGAATTCCTCGGCCTTCAACACGCGGAACCCTTTCGCCACCGAAGAGCCGGGCTATCATTCGGAGTTCTACAATGGAAACATCGGCGGCGCCATCAACAAGAAGGCATCTTTTTTCTTCAGTATATTTCGCCGGGACATTAACGACATGTCCGTCGTGAGCGCCTTCGTTCTCAGTCCCGATTTGACGCAGCAGGTTCCATTCAACCAAGCCGTGCTCTATCCCCAAGTGCGGATGAACCTCGGTCCCCGGCTCGACTATCAGCTCAGCTCGAAGAATGTCTTGACGGTGCGCTACCAGCTCTGGCAAGACAAGGGAACCAACGACGGAATCGGGCAGTTTTCTCTCCTTTCGCAGGCCTACAACACCAACGGCACGGAACACACCGTCCAAGTGAGCGATACGCAGGTATTCAGCGAGAGGATCGTGAACCAAACCCGCTTCCAATACCTTCACGACAGTAGCAACCAGACGCCGCAGTACTCGCCCTTCACGGGCGGCGGCACTGCTGCTGGCTGCCTTCTGCTAGTGCCGCCATGCGAAGTCTCGGTGCTGGGCGCATTCACGAGCGGCGGCAATAGCATGGGAAAGGTCATAGACACCCAGGATCACTACGAGTTGCAGAACTACACTTCGATTTCTCTGGGCAAGAACTTCATAAGGTTCGGAGGGCGGCTGCGGGACGTGGATGAGTCGAACAGCTCAACCGGAAACTTCAACGGCACGTTTACGTTTCCTTCGCTCAACGCGTACCAAATAACTGAGCAAAACCTGCAACAGAGCTTGCCGCCTCTGGCGAATGGGGGCGGGCCAAGCCAGCTCTTGATCGGCTTTGGGAGCCCTTACGCGAGTGTCAATCTCATTGACCTGGGACTTTACGGAGAGGATGACTGGCGGGCCCGTCCCAATATGACGCTCAGCCTGGGCCTGCGCTTTGAGACGCAGAGCGATATTCACGACCACGCCGACATCGCTCCACGGGTGGGTTTGGCCTGGGGCCTCGGGCACGGAAAGTCGCCCAAAACCGTCCTGCGGGCCGGCTTTGGCATTTTCTATGACCGCTTCATGCAGACCCAGATCCTCCAAGCGGAGCGGCTGAATGGCATCACCCAGCAGCAGTTCGTGGTTACATTGCCGGCCATCTTGGGCCTCTTCCCCAACCTTCCGACCCAGAGCACGCTGGCGGGCAGTCAGACCTCCTCCAGCCCATCGAGCATTTACCAGGTTGATCCGAACTTACGAACGCCGTATACAATGCAGACGGGCGTCGGCCTGGAGCGGCAATTATCAAAGACTGCCACTGTGTCCGTCACCTATCTCAACTCGCACGGAGTTCATCAGCTTTTTACGCGCGATATCAATGCGCCCCTCCCGGGAACGTATACCCTGGGAGATCCCTCGGCTGGCCAGCGGCCGTACCCGAACTCTGGAAACATTTACCAGTACGAGTCCGCCGGCCTCTTTAATCAGCAGCAGGTGATCGCGAACTTCAACCTGCGCATGGGAACAAAGCTTTCGTTATTTGGCGTTTACACCCTCGGCTACGCTCACAGCAACACCGGCGGCGTCTCGAGTTCTCCGATGAACCCGTACGATGTCGAGGAAGACTACGGGCGGGCGGCGTTCGATGTCCGTCACCGCGTCTTCGTGGGCGGCACCTGGACCCTGCCGCGCGGGTTCGCCATCAGCCCCTTCGTGGTCGCGAACTCTAGCGCACCCTTCAATATCACTTTGGGGCAGGACGTGTATGGGACGGGCATTTTGACTAATGCTCGGCCTGCTTTTGCCGCCCCTGGCGCATCGGGACCTAATATCGTGGTGACTCGATGGGGCACTTTCAATACCTCTACCTCGCCCCCTGCCGGCGAGACCATCATACCGCCAAACTACGGTACGGGCCCCAGCCAATTCACGGCGAACCTACGAGTCGGCAAGACGTTTGGCTTCGGAAAAAAGCCTGAGGGTCGTGGCTCCTCCGCCGGACAAGGTGGCGGACCTGGTGGCGGGCCAGGGGGACGTGGTGGGGGCTTCGGTCCCGGCCTCGGCGGTCGCGGGCTAGGTGGGGGAGGAGGTGGCGGGGGTTTCTTCGGCCCGGGAAGCACGAACACGCGCTATAGCCTCACTTTTAGCGTCAACGCGCGAAATATCTTCAACAACGTGAACCTGGGGACGCCGATTGGCGCTGTCACTTCACCGGGCTTTGGACATTCGAACTCGCTCGTGGGAGGGTTCTTCTCCTCATCCGCAGCCAACCGCCGCATCGACTTACAGGTGATGTTCAACTTCTAGCAGGTTTCTGAAAAACCCGAACTCGATGGCCGTTTGTTGACGGCGGCTTTAGAGTCTGGATAGCGACCTCGAAACTCGCTATTTCGAAAAAACGAAGATTCAATACGCGGTTGGAAAACGGCTAGAATCGAGTTATCACAAACACTCTTTCGATAACTATGGTCGATCACGGGCAAGGGCAGCAGCTAAAAGGATCGGAGCGTCAGTCACGTGCAACCAAACCGCAGGCGCAAGGAAGGAAGGTTGTGGTTACAATTATTTCCGGGCTCCTGCTGGTGATCTTCGTGGCCCGAGGAAGTATGGAGATCTTGGCAACGCTCGAAGCCATAACTTGGGGACGACTTGACCCGACGTGGCCGTTTCGTCTCCTGATCGGCTTGGTCGAAATCGTGGGGGGTGTCATGCTCTTTATTCCCCGCTACGCCCCGCTAGGGGCTGCGGGACTCGCCACGATGATGGTCGGGAATGGTCTCAGAGACCTGACACACCACCACCCGTCGAAAGCGGTGGCGCCCATCCTCCTCACTCTCCTCTTGATTGTTGTCGGCTACGCGAGACGCCCGCCCTGGCTATGGCCACGTGGCGGGCAGGGGGATTCCTGACTATCCCCCGGAACAGGTTTACGCTACTCGCTCGCTGCCGCCGTTTCGTTTCCGAGAACCTTGCAGTAACAACCCCCTGCGCTCTCTCCGTAAGGGCACTCGTTCAAGTCCATCGCGCTGGCGCATACGTCCTTAACAGTTGTCATTCCACGGTAAGGTTGACCGTAGTTGTACGGATGACCGTCACAGCAGTCCCGTTAGTAATCGCAGTTGTCCCCGTAAAGGCTCCCTGGATAGTTATCACGTAGTTACCCGTCGGAGTTCCGTTGACCGTAGGGGGCTGGATGACATTGGTGTAAATAGAAGTGTCACAGCTCATCCAGAAAGCAGTGGCAAGAACAAGCGTGGCCAGAGCCACCTGGGCGTAAATGAGTCCTTTGCGCCTCCCCGTCCCACGGCGCCCCATTTTGCGACGAACCAGCAAGGCGCCAAGCACCATCAGATTGCATGTCCCCCACAATACAAGCATGATCATGGGTCCTGGGGGTATGCGCGGGCGGGCGCGCGGGAGCAACCCTGAAGTTGAGGTTGATTGCGCCGTCGTGCTTATCGTCAGTGCGGATGTGGCAGCTCCACCATTGGGCTCCACTTGCGCAGGGCTGGGGATACATGACACTCCCTGGGGCAATCTGCTGCTAGGACAACTCAGAGCCACTGGGTAGTTAAAGCCATTGATGGGCGACACAGTAACATTATAGATGGTCGACGCCCCGGAGGACACGGCTTGAACGGCTGGATTGGCAGAAATGGTAAAGTCCTGAAAAAATATCTCCAAACTCAGCGTGTTCGTCCCGATGTTGGTGGTGGTGTCAGTTCCACTGACGGTGAAGAAAAAGGGGTTCGAAGTTGAAGTCGATAGTCCCGAGAGGGTCAAGGTGCTGGTCGTAGGTATGGTGGGCTGACCCAAGGCGATCGTCTGTGGGTTGAAGATGCACGTCCCGCTCGTGCAGGAGAGGGCGATGGTGTCCGTGAAGGAGCTGGGGGCCGAAAGGGTTATGGTAAAGGGGGTAGAGTTCATCCCGATGGGGAGAATCTGCGTAAGCGTAGGAGAACTCAGGTTAAAGACAGGGTTTCCAACCCCCGTCAAAGTAATGCTCGATGCACCGCTGGCTACGTTGTCAGTTAGGGTGAGGGCTCCAGTGCGGGTGCCCGTGGCCGTGGGGGTGAAAGTAACATTGAAAGTGCAATATGCGTTTACGGCGAGTGTAAAGGGGGTCGAGGGGCAGTTGTTGGTTTCTGCGAAGTCGCCCGTCGTGGCAATGGCGGTAATTGTCAGGGGGACATTACTTGTACCGTTATTCGTCATGGTCACAACCTTCGGCGCGCTGGTTGTGTTTAGAATTTGAGCGGGGAACACCAGACTGGGGGGTGTAAACAGCACCGTCGTATACTCATTGATGCCGGTGCCGGTAAGAGTGACCAAATGCGGACTTCCCGTTGCATTGTCGTTGATGGCTAGCTGCTCGGTTTCAGACACCAGCACCGTGGGAGTGAACGTGACGTTGATGGTGCAACGTCCTCCGCCGGCCGGGACGGTGAACGGGGTGGGTCCGCAAGTGGGAGTCGCAGCAAAATCGCCGGTCGTGGTAATGCTTGTCACCTGAAGCGGCACCGTGCCGGCGTTCATGAGAGTCACCGTGGCAGGAACGTCGAGGGAGGTCAAATTACTGGTCGTGTTAAGGTTTACATTTCCAAAGGCCAGACTTTGCGGGGTCAGGGCAACACCCGCAGCATCGGTCTGCGAAAGCATTGAGACGAAGGCTTGGCCAAGCGCCGTTGTGTTCCCCGGCCCGCTTTGATAAGCGAGCGCGATAGCAGGAAAATCGGAAGAGGTCGTCGTCCCCACGACGTACGCGCTGGCGTTGCTGTCCAGAGCAATACCATTACCCCAGTTTGCGAGGCTTCCCCCCAGGTATGTGGAGTACACCAGCGCCGATCCTGCGGGATTCACTTCGGTTATGAAGGCGTCGGGACAGGGGTTCGCCCCGCAGGCGCCTCCGGTATAGCTTGCCTGCACGGCATTGGCGGTGGGAAAATTATTCGATTGGGTGTATCCGGTAACGTAGGCATCCCCCGAACTGTCGACCGCTATTCCCGCCGGCGAATCCGTCAAGGCTCCGCCCACCAGAGTGGAATAAATCAAGGCATTGCCGAGAAAGTTGAGCTTGGTGACGAACACATCGGAATATCCCGGGGACTGAGAAGTGTTGAAGTTCTGAAAGGCGCCAGGAGTAGTGGGAAAGGTCTCGGTAGGATTGCACATGGTTGTTGTGGTCGTGGCGGGAGCACACGTTGTCAGCGTGCTGCCGGTGACGTAAATGTTGAGTTGGCTGTCTACGGCGATCGCCCAGCCTCTGTCGTCCCCGCTTCCGCCCAGGTAGGTCGAGAACACAAAGGTGGACCCATCGGAACTCAACTTGGTGATAAACGCATCGACGCTGCCCGCATTATTGCCCTGGTAGGCATTGTAAGTTGGAAAGTTTGTGGAATAAGTGTAACCGACCACATAGGCGAAGCCGCCGAGATCCACTGCGATCCCCTGGCCCACGTCCGCGCTACCCCCCCCCAGATAAGTGGAATAGACCAGCTCCGTCGCTTGAGGATTGACTTTGGCCACAAAGGCATCCCCATTGCCAGCGTTACCGGACTGAATCGGATTGACGGTGGGAAAATCGGTGGATTGCGTGGAGCCGGTCACATAGGCATTGCCAAATTGGTCCAAAGCAATGCCCAGCCCGTAATCACAATCGCTTCCGCCGAGGAACGACGAATACAGCAAGTGAGAGCCACTGGGATCCAATTTGGCCACAAAAGCGTCTGTGTCGCCGCCCAATGTGGGCTGAAAGACGAGGCTGGAACTAATTGGGAAATCTGCGGAGGAAGTAGTGCCTGTGATATAGGCATCCCCTGAAGAGTCCACGGCAATCCCGTTGCCTACGTCAAAGCTATTCCCACCCAAATAGGTGGAGTAAATCACTGCCTCGCCGTCATATCTCACCTCGGTCACAAAGGCGTCCGTGTCGCCCCCGTAAGACTTTTGGTAAGGAGTGCTGGTGGGGAAATTGGTGGAGGCGGTGCTGCCGGTAACATAAGCATCATTCAGGGTATCCAAGGCAACAGCATTTCCTGTGTCACCTCCATTGCCGCCGAGGTAGGTCGAGTAATTCAGAACCGGATCAATAATGAGCGGCTCACGCGGGTCATAATCGGGGACAACAAAGCCCACCCTGTTGTGCCCTTTGAGAACATAGGATGCGGAAAGGAAATGCTTGCTTCCGGGGTCAGGTTTGTAAGACTGGTAGGCGACCGGCCGGCGAAAAGTTATCTTGCCACCTGTCGAGGTGAAGACCAAATCACCCTGCTCATCAACGGTGGCGTCGCTGCCCTCGAAACTCAGCCTCAAGGACTCAGGCCTGACGCCCGGCGAGAGGACGAAATCGTATTCCAGTTGCCTTTGATTCCCGTAGTAAACGAGATTTACGCCGGGGCGAACATTCTCAAACTGTACATTCTCATAAGTTGGAATATGGGTGTGCCAGCGGCTGGGGTCATTGCCAATAAAATAGTTACTGATGCCGGGGAGGCGGTGGAGACCGGTTGCGGGCGCAGAGAGATTCGCTCTCTCGATCCTCATTTTCAGCACGCGATAGGCTGGTCTTGGCAACTCTCCCGCCCTTTCGGGGACCCGAGTGTCTTGGCTCGGCGATTGCAATGCCAGCAGCGCTTCGCTCGGTTGCAGGAGAATAGTGTAGCCCTGGCCTCGCGCCAGAAACCGGACGGTGCGGTCCGCCTGCCCCTGGTTCATCTCAAAACTCATCGGCAACGCGCCGTATGATTTCAAAACGCGTGCTTTAGACATAGGGAAGTCCCGCGTAGGGGAAGGCATCCCGGCTGGTTTGTGGCCTGCAGGATTCAAAACACTGAGGAGAATGGAAAGCAATAAATAAAAGATACTCAACATGTCCACCTTCCTAATTCTGGCGGCGGAGCAAAGGAGAATGCTCCTGATCTCCGCGTCCCTGTTTTTCCTGAGAGGTCATTTGACCCGTGGGCTTCTTTCTCATCAGTCACGGCCCATTCCTCTCCGGCTTCGGTTTGATGTCGGCCGCGGCAAGAAGCCTGCCTTACATATCGTCAAACTCAGAAGTTAAATCTTATACCAAACTGGATCGCGCGCGCGTCATTCGGGTTATCGCGAGTCGAACTGATCTGGCCGAAGTTCGTGGTGTTCAGGAAGTTCAGGTTCGACGGTGGCGCGAAGTACGGGTGGTTCAGCGCATTGTAGACTTCAGCACGGAAGTCCACCCGCACTTTCTCCGTAATCTGGAAGCTCCTTCGGAGGGCCGCGTCGAGCCTGCGAAGGTCCGGGCCGTAAACCTGGGTGGGAGCACCGCCCAGAGGCCAGAGGTTGCTCTGCCCTGTCGAGGTGGTTACCGCAGGATTATAGAAAGCCGCAGGATTCCAGAACTGATTGACATTGTGCGGTCCGGCGTTGGGATTTGCCCCCTGTACAAACATAGCATCGCAGCCGGCGCCGGAAGCGGTCGTAATGGTACAGGGAATGGTCATCGGCTGACCACTCTCAACTGTCAGGATCCAGTTAATAGTCCAGCCGCCGAGGACTTTCCCCCTGAGGTTGCCTTTGTTCGCGAGGAATTGTCTTCCCGGCCCAAAAGGTAGCTCATACCCACCGCTGAAGTGCAGGGCGTTCCGAACATTGAAATCCGCCTGTTGATAATCACCCGTGAGACCGAAAGTCTGGATATAAGGTGCGCGGTAAGTTTGCGGGCTTGCGAGGTTGAAAAAGTCCAGAGCATCCGTCCAGTTCTCCGCATAGGTATAATTGGCGAGGAAACTTAGTCCGTGCCCCAGGTTTCGCACATATTGCAATTGACCGGAAGTGTATCTGTTGTTCCCTGTCGTCGCCAGGTAGCTTGAACCGTAGGCAAAGTTCAGCCAAGGCTGATAGGCTTGGCGGTCTTGGAAGGTGGGGAGCATTTCGCCGACTTCATTCAATCCTGGATTGATCAGAAGATGAGTGCCCAGCGACCCAACCAGAGAGACCTCAATAAGCTCATTGGTCCTCCGTTGATACTGTACAGTGAGGTCAACGGTCTGCGTGTACGGATTCTTAAAATTGCGTTGGATACTTCGCAATACCAGTTCGCTCGCCGTAGCCACATAAGGTGTGAGCGGTATGGGCGCAAGGCCCTGTTCTAAAGTCGCATTCTTCCCCGTTGAAGGGTAGGTTATGGGCGTACCATCATCGGGACTGGTGTAGTTGTAATTGACTCCGAAGGGATAGTTACCGCCAAGGTTCGCCTGGACCCCCTCGTTCTCCAGCCCACCATAGAACATCCCATATCCAAGGCGAACCACGGCCTTAGGCGAGAGTTGATAAGCAAACCCGATGCGGGGAGCGATATTATACTTCTGGGTCTCGACGAGGCTTCCTCGGCTTGCATAGTCGAGAGTAATTCCGTCGTTCGTGAGCGTATTGGTAAAGCTGGTGGAGAGCTCATTTATATAAGAATATTGGCATGTGGTTGGATAACTAGGGCCGCAAGGGAGGGTATCGAATCCGCGGCCGGAAGGAATCACATACGTAGCACTCCCTGTGGGCCCCGGGGCAAAGTTGGCCTCGGCGCTATACCTTTCCTTCCAAGGCTGGAAGTACTCCCACCTTGCGCCCAGGGTGATGGTCAACTTTGGGCGCTTCTTCCACTCGTCTTGCAAGTAGGCTGCGACGTAATTGCGCCGGTTGTCGATGTTGATGATGTTGGAGGCAAGAACCTGGTTTGGCCCGCCTACGTAATTCTGCCCATAAGGATAAGACGCCTTCTCGGGGGTCAGAACAAACTGGGCGGCGCCCGTGCTGGCATCGAGGGCGTTGGGAATGGAGGTGTAGTTCCCTGAGAAATCGAACTCCCCGCGGGAATAAGGAGGCTGAATGGTCACCGACCTGATCTCCAGGCCCTCAACCCCACCCTTTATGGTGTGACGAGGCCCCCGGATCTTGGAGAAGCTGTCGCTCACCTGAATGGTCGTGTTGTTGTCATTCGCGTACAGGTAAGGACTGCTTCCCAGTTGAGAGTAAATCCCAACGTTGATGGTAGACAGGCCGCCGTTGCCTGTTACTTGTGGAACTCCCGTAATCCCATACCGTCCAGGGATATCGTTGAGTTGATTGACGTAGGCTTGCACCCTTTCCGCATGCATCCAATCGGCCGCCAACCGGAACTCATTGATCAGCGTCGTGGAGATGACGTGGGTTTCGCTCAAGACGCCATTCAGTGCCGTGTAGGTCTGCGTGTATCCTCCACCATCCCCCACGCCCGGGAAAGGACCCGACTGCAAATAGGGGTTGTTAAAGTAGCTAAAACGAGCGAAGACCTGGTTGCGATCGCTCATGTGGTGATCGATCCGAGCATCAAACTGGTTGGGGTCGCTTCGGCTGTAGGAGTTCGTCGTGTAATTGTTGTAGATACTCGAGATGGTGGGGGTTGGATAAAGATAAAGCAGCCCCGCCGCCACCGGGTCAACTCTTTTGGCAGGGATCAGGTTGCCCGGAAAAGGATCGCGGACGTAGCCGGTGCCGATTGCGGTCAAATGTGTAATCGGATCAGGCTGGCCGGTGGACAACAACCGTGTGGTTGCCGGGTCAAGAATCGTGCCACAGCTCCAGGTGCGATCTAGCAGGTCGGGTGCAGTGGTGCATTTCGGCTGCCCGCTGATCAAGTCTGAGAAATCCTTATATCCGCTGGTTAGCTCATCGACTGTGGGAACTGTCGCAACGGTAGGAATCCCCTGGCGAATCTTTGCGCCTTGGTAATCCGCGAAGAAGAATGTCTTGTTCTTGCCACTGTAGAAATTCGGGATGTTCAGGGGACCACCGAGAGTTGCGCCAAATTGGTTCTTGCGCAATGCCGCCCTTTTAAGAGCCACAGCGTTGTCAAAGAAATCAGCGGCATTAATGGCGTCATTACTGAAGTAGTCCCAGGCGCTTCCATGCAGCTCGTTGGTTCCTGATTTTGTCACCGCGTTCACAGCCGCGCCGCCTCCTCCTCCGATGGCCGCGCTGTAAGGGGGGCTTTGAACCCTGAATTCTTCAATCGCGTCCATGGCAGGAAGGACCTCGTACGCTGTGCCTGGAATGAAGTCCGGGAAGCGGTCGTTGTTGTCGGCTCCGTCGAGGAGATAATTGTTTTGGTAAGGCTGAATCCCGTTGGCCGCGAAACTCCCCGTCGCCGCCAAGCCGGTGGACGTTTGTACACTGGGGCCTGTGCCGGAAACCACCTGCGACAAAAAGGTGAAGTTGCGGCTGAATACTGGGAGAGTCTGGAGCGCCTCAGCAGTCAGTACCTTGTCCGATGGCACGTAAGTGTAAGACGCCGTCGATCCTGCGGAAACGCTGGCTCCCGAGGCAGCTTGGGAGGCAACTAGATTGAAGTTGACGACAGCCTGCTGCTGAATGTCTACGACAACGCCGGTCTGAAAAGCGGGAACAAATCCTTGAAGCTCGACGGATACGGAATAAGTGCCGATCTTGACCGGCGTGAAAATGTACGTGCCGTCCCCCCGTGTGTAAGTGGATTTCGCAAGGGAAGTCCCTTCATTCTTAAGAAAGACTTTGGCGCCGTGTGCTCCGTCCCCCGCCGGGTTTCTAACTGTGCCAACAACGGTTCCTGAATCAACTTGGGCGGACGCGCCTTCGCATCCGAAAACAATGCAAACCAGGAGGGTACTTGTTTGCATCAACCTGATGAACCCTGAGATGGCTCGTGTCAATGATTCCTCCAGTGTCCTCTTACGGTACGGTATGCCCCATTGCAAAGGGTATTTTGGGGCAAAGACGAGCTAGTTACGTTATCGTTTTCTCTTCCTTTGGCCTTTGGTATCGTCGTTCTCTCTGCGTTTACCCGTTGCTGTCACTCTGTGGTTGTCGTGTGCAGGCCGCATAGCGGACGGAGCATGGCCACCCCGGCCACGTCCGGCCACGGGCGAAACACCCGTGCTCCAAGCCAATCCTCCAGCCTAGCGGAGACAGAGGAGAAACGCCAGGGGGTACAGACGCTCAACCTTCCGACGCGCTGCCGCACGTTTCCCAACAACCGCTGAATTCTCTGCCGTTCTGCTGCCGAGCGAAAATACCTGCCACTCCTCACTGCCCGATTGTCTTCCACCCATGATCAACGCCGGATGGACCGCAAATTACGCGGCCAAGTCGTTGCTCGCCCGCTCAGGTGGCAGGACTGCCAGGACTAGCTCCGCCTTGAACCCTCCCTTGGCGCTTCCCCTCTCCGTAACAACCCCACGATTTTAGCTTAACCCTTGGTCCAGTTATAGGGGCATATTGCGTAACCGCACTCAAATTACTGGTTTCAAAAGCAGTGTAATCCTGTTGGAATGCTAGAAGACGACAGTGGTTTTCCCGCTCTCGTTAACTGGATGTAAATGTTTCCTTACACCTATTTCCTATGTCCCTGCTTACTTCCTCCCCTTCCGACGCTAACTCATCGCCTCGGTTCGAAAACATAAATAAGGACTCCATTACGCCGAACTACTCATCCGGGGAGGTTGTCCCCCACACGCACAAGGAAGGTTTCCCCAGACCACGCCCTCACTCCATGCGCGGCGGCAAAAGCTGGCAAGGCCTTGGAAGACCGGCGCGCGCAAGGGGCTCATCCAAGAAACTTGTAGCCAAGCCCCATTATAGTCTGAATGAATTGCGGATTCCTAGGATCAGTCTCCAGCTTTCGTCGCAGAGTGAAGACGTGGACATCCACGGTTCGCGTAGAAGGCACTCCAACGTACCCCCACACTTCCTTCAGAAGCTCCTTTCGAGGCAACGTTGCTCCCCGATGCTCGATGAAGTATTTGATCAATTGAAACTCCCGCGCCGAGAGAGCCACTGGTGATCCGTGCCGAAAAACCTCGGCGCGGCGGAAATCCACTCGGATGGGGCCGAATTGGTAGATTGCACTTGGCCTCCCGGTTGCACTCAGGGCGCGGCGCAAATGGGCTTCGATTCGGGCAAGCAGTTCCAGCATGTCGAAGGGTTTCGTAACGTAATCGTCTGCCCCGATCTTCAGACCCAGAACTTTATCGATCG
>Ga0208821_1001168_pt1 | contig 15929 bp, 11 predicted proteins | sample June2015DPH_20_5_FD_184720 | JGI IMG/M metagenome (GOLD analysis project Ga0208821, IMG submission 184720) | Peatland microbial communities from SPRUCE experiment site at the Marcell Experimental Forest, Minnesota, USA - June2015DPH_20_40... | ecosystem: Environmental > Terrestrial > Soil >... | reverse complement strand
CGGTGCCGGCCACCACTGCCGCCATCTCCGGACCCCGCGCCTCATCGTCGATATCCTTGCCGTACAGCAAGGCGATCTCCAGGATGAGGTAGAGGTGCATGCGCACCAGAGCGGAAGTCCCCCCCACAAAGCCCAGAATTTTCACGGCATGCCCGATTACAGGGATCATGGTGGGTAAATCGAGGATCAACCCTCCCAGGAAAGAAAGCTGGCTCTGGGCGGCGATTAGACGGCGGGCCCTCTGCTCCACCGCCTCTTCAGGGTAGCGGTCATTGATGTCGGCCACCACCTTGCGAATGCGGTCTTTGCGCAGGCGCAGGAAGAAATAGAGGAAATCATCGGTCAGACGGCTTTGCTTTGCGGGTAAGGGTGGCGCCGGAGACATGGGCGTGGTCCTCCATTAGCGTTAGGAAGTAGAACCCCCATCTTCCTATCAAAAAGCGGAATCTTTGTCCTTATAAATAAAAGGCATCCTTGGCGTCCACTTTCCGGTTTGCTCTTTATAAATTATGTAGCTCTCGCCAAACTTGGTTTCCAGTAATTTCTCTTCATAGCTGGCAAGATAATTATAGAAGATGCAGATAGCAACCCAGAGAGCCAGAGAAAAGAGGGAAGCCGTGGAAAGCGCCAGGCCAAGGTAAAACAGGATGCACCCGAGATACAGAGGGTGTCTTACATTCTTGAAGGCTCCGGCGGACATCAGGCCGCTGGAGCGCTGCGAATGACTGACTACCCCATGGCCTGACTTGAACAAGAAAGCGGCGACGGCAAGGCAAGAAACCAAAAAGATTAGCCGGATATACCGCGGTAGGTAATCTGTTAGGAACGTCGATAGGTGCAGAAAAAACGAATCTCCCACCCAAACGATCAGAAACAAGCCAAGCAGGATCAACTGACCAGCATCGCCGTAAGGGTGTTCGCCGTTTTTTTCCTTGATTTCATCAATCTCAGGCATGGCCTCAAATCCTTAGATGTCGATGGTTTGCTCACTGCTAGCTAATGTTGCGTCCCAGATAGAGCTATCAATAGTTATTGTAGGGGCGCACAGTGGCACAGGCTTCCAGCCTGTGATTGGGTGCGCCCTCAAACAGGGCGGACACATGGGTCCACCCCTACCGATAATGCTAAATAATTTTGTAAGGAACATCCGGGACGCAACACCAGGGGGGGAGGCCAGGGACCCGCAGCCGCCGGCCCTTGCCGCCGCCCTCCCCCCCCGCGGCCCTCACCCTCGCGGCCTTCACCCCCGCACCCAATGGCGGCCCTCCAGCAAGGCGCCCAGGGACAGGAAGTTATAGGGGTGGAGCAGGGCGCCCAGGCCTTGGAGCCATTTCCCCTGGCGCAGGGCCGCCAGACCATCGGCCACCGACACCGCCAGGTACTGATAGACGCTGGGGTCCCGGTAGCAGTCGATGGCGCAGGCCTGGCAGCCGTCCCGGATGGGACCCAGACGGTGGATCTCCTCCAGGGGGCCCAGGGGGGTGGCCTGGTAATGGCAGCGGGAAACCTGCAAGTGCCAGTCCACGAAGAAGTACTTGTATCCCGCCAGGCAGGGGAAACGGCCGGGACGCTGTTGCAACTGACGCTGCAGGTCCGTCAAACCCAGCTTGGGGTTGAGGATGACCAACGGGGAGATGGCCTTCAATTCCTTGATCCGGCCAAACCAGCGGTACAGTTCCTCCGGGGTGAAGTCCACGGAATAGTGCTCGGCGAACCCCAGATAGGAGGAGTGCAGCCGGGTGATGGGATAAGAAAAGGTGACCCGCCGGAAGCCCAGTCCCGCCAGGAACTGGATCATGCCCTCCAGGTCGTCCACCATGCGGCTCAGGGTTACGGAGGCCACCGGATCGAGGCGGTGCCGCCGCAGGAGCGGCAGCAGGTCCCGGATATGGTCCGTCAGACCCGGCAGTCCCCGGTGGCGGTCATGCAGGGCCGGGCTGGGGGCGTCCATGGAAATGATCAGGGTTTCCAGGGCGGCAGCCCGCAGATCTTGAACCAGCGTGGGGGTGAGTAGGGAGGCATTGGTGCACAAGAGGGTATGGATCCCCAATGCCCGGGCCTGCTTAAGCGCCGGCAGCAGGTCGGGATAAAGCAGCGGTTCCCCCCCGGTGAAGCAGAGGTATTGGACTCCCGCCTGTTTCAGGGCGGCCAGACCCCTTTGCAGACGGCTGGCATCGGCCATGACCCGGGAGGCCGGCGGCACCTGGGGGAAATTGCAGAAGCGGCAACGGGCGTTGCAGGCGTTGGTGAGGGCGATCTGGCAAAAGCCGGGACCGCCCCGGAGAATGAGGTGAACGATCTCCTTAGCCGTTATCGACAACTATCCCCGGCCTCCACCTCGACTTCGGGAACTGGCGGCGCCGGAACCTTTGAAGCTTAAAAACCGCCGGCCTTCCTTGAGCCGCTGCCGCTGTTCTCCGGAATCCCGCAGCATCACCAGGGCCGCCCGGCCCCCGTAGCTGGGGCGGAAGCAAAAGCGCCGGTAAAACTTGGGCGCCGCCGCCAGACCCGGATGATCCACCCCGCACTGTTGTTAGAAGCTATTGCAAAACCCCGTTTTGCCCAAAAATGTCATTCTGAGCAAAGCGAAGAATCTCGTATTTTTATGGACTTGAGATCCTTCACTTCGTTCAGGATGACAGTGAAATAAGGTTTTGCAATAGCTCTAGCCCGTCCGGCCGTGCACCCGGGCCTCGTCCTGCAAGTATCCCCGCTCCCGGCAAAAGTCGTTTAAGGACAAAGTTAATATGAGAAAGGGCGAGGGACGGCCACAGGCCGCGATTATCGTTAAATCAACCTCTCGCATCTAGTGAAAGAACCTGCCGGCTAATTGGGGAATTTCTTTGACTAAAAATGATACTCCAGGCCACAGACAATTCTTTGATTGTCAAAATCGAAGTGGACGTTCTTACCGGCACCTTCATAACCACTAGTATAGCGCACTCCATTGGAAATTATATGTTGAACGCCCAGTTGCGCATCCCATTGTTTGAGATAATCAAACTCTACAAAGGTGCCGATGTTTTTAGTGAACATGTATCTTAAACCTGCCTCGCCGTCCATACCAAAATTCTTGGCCGAATCGTTTTGAAAATAAAGCACCCCCACAGCGGGGCCGATACCGATATAGGGTTGCAATCTCCCAAAAGGCACCTCTTTATCCGGCAAAAAGCCGTAGCGGCCCACAATGTGGAAGGCCATGATCCAAATCAGGTTGCCCTGTTGTTCAGTAAAAGCAGGATATGGAAATACCGGCGGCTTCATAGTGACCTGCTGCCGCGGCCGGTTATTACTGGCAATGCTACCCTCGCCTTCGAGGCCCAGGTAAGGGATGCTGTCGAAAAAATAACCCACTTTTACGCCGCCGGTCAATCCCGGATCAGTCTGGACATTTTTGGCTGTGACATATCTCTCAATACCGTGCAAGCCGCCGGAGCCATTTAAAAGGGGCCCGCTGTTATTTACAATAAGTGGTTCAAAGCTCCAATTAGCGGTATTTACAAGAGATACCCCTAAAAAACCACCAACATAAAATTCACCGGGACCATGGTATCCCTCCTTTCCCACGGCATCCGGGGGCTGGGAGAGCCTATACTTCCATAGCATATATCCGGCCACGCCGAGGACCGCGAGGCTGGCGGCGGGCACCGCGGTAACTTCCAGTTCGGACCCTAACAAGTTCGCCAGGGCTCGAGATTCCGGGTCTGGAATTAAGCAAAAGGTGAAAAATCCAAGGATAGCCACTGCCAAGCAGAGCGATTTTTTCATAATAACCACCCCCTCCCGAAATTATGGACTCACCCTGGCCGCCTTAATCAAAAAATGGTTTTGGGGATACCTCTTCCCGAATATAAACCGGGAAAGTTTCCCTTTTTTTAACCGGATTGTCTTGCGGAAGGCATGATAGCACAAACTCCGCAAAAAGAGCAATTTTCTTAACCGATTTTTAGATTTTTTGCATACCACCTCCTTTGAGCAGATTCTCCGTGGCTCGGCGACCTAGGCTCATTGAAATCAGTTGGTTTAATTATATTAGGCGCTGATGAACCGGAATCAAAGCAGGGTTTTTGTCACGGGGGCCGGAGGTTTCAGCGGCAGCCACCTGGTGGCGCGCCTGGTTAAACTTGGCGGCCAGGGTGCGCCCCCTGGCGCATTATAATTTTCGCAATGATTGGGGCCTGGCGACCTGATATCGATTCGAGCAGCAAATTTAAGTTTAACTCACGGAACCTTCTGCATATGGTTCGCCAGTTCTATGTTTGGGGTGAAGAAGTGAAACGGTCCATGGAGTGGCTGATCAAGCGATTAATCAAAGTGGGCGCCAGGGTTTCTTATCATGCCCGGAGGTGGTATGTGCATGTGGCCTCAGCCTTTCCCCTAGCGCACCATTACCGGGCGGTGCTGGGCTGGGGCACATAGGCTTCCCAGCCAGATAGCATCTGGTTACTGAGGGATTGATATGCCCGAAATCTGGGGAAAGTTGACTTTACGCCCAAATTTGTGCTAGCGTGCTCCCTATGAGAAAATTTGGCTTCGAGATGGGGATCGTTTTGGAGCCTTCCCTCGGGGCAAGAGGTCCCGAAAACCTCGTTGTGAGTGCGCTGGGCAAAGCCAGCGATATCTTGCGGGTGCAAGTCCCGTCCAGCTAAAGCCGTAGCGGGCAGGCTGGGAGCGAGTCTTGCGGGCGTCATGGTAACGTGGGGTCCGAAGCGTAGACAGCGGTCATGTGGGGTGTGGGATTGAGCCACGAAATAGGTAATATCGTGGAGGCTGAGACGGTTCTCAACGTTGAAGGCAGCATGCAGGCCATCGTTGAAGCGAGATGGTTCCACTCCGCCGGGGTCGAAGGCCACATCACGGATGAAAGGATGTCGTTGGAACCCAGGAAGCCCCGCCGGGGCCTTCGGCTGGTTACCGAAGGGGGTATCAGGCAAGGGACAACCAGAGCTTGGCACCGAGCTGAGGCGGGGTGGCGGACCGGGGTGTAGTGTGCGCTGGACAGCGCTGAAATCAGGAGGGTTGAAGTCCCTCTGGCTCCCGGATGAGGGGGGCCATATCCAAAGGCGGGGGTAATGCCTCGCTGGCCGGGGAGAGGGAATAAGGCGAACCCTAAACGGGCACGCAGCTGGAAACGGCGGATACGGCCAAGGGGAAGGACCTAAGTTCAATCTCTGTCATCAAAGACAACCGGAGGGCAGGGTGTCCGCCGCGAGGTGGAATCCGAAGGGCATGAGGAGAAGTACCGGGCCGTAATCGAGGGGGCGACCCCGTAGATGAACCGGTCGGCCAAAGATGGGGCAAGGTCGAGCCCGCACTACGGGGGCGAAGGCGTTCTCATCCACCCATCATACCAAGGTGTTTGCGGATGGCACGGTACGGAAGATTTGAGCGTGACTCCAGGAGGACTCATGCGGTTTGAGGATTGGCATTCCTCAAGAAGCGATCCTATAAGTCGAGAGATGAAGTGGAAAGCGGTGCTGCATGAGTAGTCGGACGGCCGAATAGTACCTTAAGCGAAGCGAAAGCTGCGTGACCGCGTAAGGCGGCGGCTGAGTGGGCTGGGGAAGGCGGCCGGCAAAGGTGGTCGAGTGAGACAGGACGCGAGATGAGCAAGGACAACAGCGTGGAAAGTTCCTTGAGTGAAAGACCCATAAGTTGTTGGCCGAGGAGACTTGCCGACTGGCTTAACCCGACAGGGGCAAGAAAGGTCCACTCTCTGGTGGATAAGGTCTACAAACGGAAGAACTTGGAACTGGCCTGGGAGAGGGTGCGGCGGAACAAGGGTGGCGGTGGCGTGGACGGACAGAGCCTCGAGGAGTTTAAAGGGTCGCTCGATGAGCATCTGGACAGGCTCCATGAGGAACTCAAAACGGATACCTATGCGCCTCAACCCGTGCGACAGCATCTGATACCAAAGGCCGGGCAGCCGGGTAAGTTTAGAAGCTTGGGGATACCTACGATCTATGATCGGGTGTGTCAGCAGGCGCTCTTGAACCGGCTGGAGCCGATCTTTGAGCTGGTGTTTGATGAGGCCAACTTCGGGTACCGGAAGGGGAGATCGGCCAAGGATGCACTGGGAAAGGTCTGGAAAGAAGTGAAAGAGGGGAATGAGTGGATCGTAGATGCTGACCTGAAAGATTTCTTTGGGTCGGTGGATCACGAAAAGCTTATGGCCCTGATGAATCAGAGGATATCGGACAGTCGCGTGCTGCGCCTGATCGAGAAGATGCTCACCGCAGGGTGCTCTGTGCGCGGGAAGCTGGTTCCCACCGAACAAGGCACTCCTCAGGGCGGGGTGGTTTCACCGTTGCTCAGTAATGTCTTGTTGACTCCGTTTGACCGCGAGATGCGGCGCAAAGGGTATCGGCTGACGAGATATGCTGACGATTGGGTGGTCACCTGCAAGAGCAAAGCGGCAGCTAAAGCTGCCTTGAGTGCGGCGACTCGGATTCTCATGCAGTTGGGTGTGGCCCTGCACTCCGAAAAGACTCGAATTGTCCATGTACGCCATGGCTTTGAGTTTCTGGGGTTCAAGATAAAGCGCGGCAGTCGTCCACTGAACCTCCCTGCGCATAAGATTCGCAGTGGGGTTGTCTCGGGTAATTTGTATGCATATCCGCGACAGAAATCCATCGATCACTTCAAAGAACAGATAAGAAGCCGTACTCGACGCAAAGCACCCCTGAACACCGGGGAGTTGATCGAGGAGGTCAATCCGGTCATCCGGGGATGGGGTCTTTATTACTGTAAGGCTCACGTCCGCAAGCTCTTTCACCGTCTCGATGGTTGGATTGTGCGCCGGATATGGTCGCATCGATACAAGCGGTGGCGTTGCGGTGGATGGAAAACCCTGCCAACGTCAAAGCTGTATGGCGAGATGGGACTTGTAAATCTAATCTCACTTATTCCTTCTCTGGCCTCAGGATGATTTCCAGCCTTTGTGAAAGCTGGATGCGGGAAAACTGCACGTCCAGTTTGGGCGGCGGACGGAGGTCAGCCCCGAGGGGGCGCCTCCTCCGACCCGACAGCGATGAACCGGGTAATGACCGGGGAGCGAAGGAGCCCTAGTGCTAACGATCTTCCGACAACACGGGAGGCAAGGGTGAGATGATAAAGGCGCCCATCAGTTTGCAAGACCTGAGGAGGAAGATTTATCTGAAGGCGAAGGCCGACAAAGCCTGGCGGTTTTGGGGATTGTATGTTCATGTCTGCAAGATGGAAGCGCTTCAGGAGGCCTACAGGATGGCTAAGAGGAATAACGGGGCACCGGGGATTGACGGTGTGACGTTTGACGCCATCGAAGCAGCAAGCCTGGAAGCCTTTCTTGAAGGCATTCACCGTGAACTGGTCTCCGGCACGTATCGACCGATGCGGAATCGTCGGCAAAGCATTCCCAAGGATAAAGGTAAGGTCAGGATCTTGGGAATACCCGCTATCCGAGACCGGGTAGTCCAGGGGGCACTTAAGCTGATCTTAGAGCCGATCTTTGAAGCGGACTTCCAGGCAGGGTCGTATGGATATCGACCCAAGCGGACTGCCCATGCGGCAGTCAACCTGGTAGCTGAGGCAGTGGTAAGAAACAAAACCCAAGTCATCGATGTGGACCTCAAGGCCTACTTTGATCATGTTCGGCATGACCTGCTTCTCAAGAAGGTAGCCGAACGAGTGAACGATGCGCGGGTGATGGCGCTGCTGCAGCTTATTCTGAAAGCTGGCGGTAAACGAGGGGTTCCGCAAGGAGGGGTGATCTCGCCCTTGCTCAGTAATATCTATCTCAACGAGGTGGATAAAATGCTGGAGCGGGCCAAGGAAGTCACTCGCCGAGGCAAATATGAGTACCTTGACTATGCCCGGTATGCCGATGACCTGGTTATCCTCGTAGACGGCTTTCAGAGATGGGATTGGCTTGTCAAGGCAGCATATAGAAGGCTCCTGGAAGAACTGGGAAAGCTTGATGTGCAGGTAAACCCAGAAAAGACCCGGATAGTCGATCTCACCCAGGGTGAGACCTTTAGCTTTCTTGGGTTTGACTTCAGGCGGTCTAAAACCCGCCGCGGGAAATGGGGAGTGAGGGTCACCCCGAAGATGAAAGCTCGGACGGCCCTACTTCGCAAACTCAAGGAGGTTTTTCGTCGCCACACTTCGCAGGCGGTGGATTGGGTTATACATCTGATCAATCCAATCCTGCGTGGCTGGGTGAATTATTTTCGGATAGGCAGCTCCAGCCGATGCTTTGGTTATGTCAAGGATTGGGTGGAGAAGAGGATTCGCAGACATCTGATGCGTGCTCGGCAACGGTCTGGCTTCGGCTGGGATAGGTGGAGTAGGGCCTGGCTTTACAAGACCCTGGGGTTATTCCAGGACTACAGGGTTCAATGGTACCAGGCCTGAAAGCACTGCCAGTGCGATAGGCTTCATAACCCTCCAGGAGAAGTTAGCAGGAAAGCCCGGTACGGGAAAACCGTACGCCGGGTTTGATGTGGCGGGGGCTGGAAACGTTACCAGGGGAGCCGGACTGAGGCCCAGGGCGAAAGCTTTGGATGAGCCACCGGACCCTACCATAGGCGCGCCAGTCCTCGACCCTACCATATTAACCTGGGGGGGCAGGAATCCCAGGCTCGGGGTTTTGGTTCCAGAGCCGGAAATTCTTCAGGCTGTCGGTGGTGGCGTCGGTGGGGGGGCCGCGGCGAGCGGCTGGCGCATGGTGGACGCCGGGGGTTCGGGGCCGGGCATGGCCACGGCTGGCCAAGGGAACGAACCTATCACCCAGGGCCGTTGACGCTGGGGGTAAGCCTGCGCCCCCGGCGCGATAACCGAGGAAACTTCGCCCCCATGGGCGTGGGGGCAAGAGGAAGCCGAAAAAGGACAGAGAAAGCGGCAGAGCCGGTCTCCAAGAGCACATATATTCTGGATATGGGAAGTTTTTAGAGCCGTGATAAGTTTCAGACCATAGCAGATAACGCCACTTCGGCTTCCCGCAGCTTCCCGATGATCTGCTCCGGTGTGTAACGCCTCATGCTCATCTCCCTGCCTCCCTTCGATCCACTACTCTAACATAACTTGTGGATCAGTTTTTGGGGGGCAGGTCATAACCGTATGCTTCATGCTTGTGCGAATACCCGGGGTATTACATTCCGGAGATAGAGCAATAAGCGTTAATTCATATTTGAAATTTATAATTGAAAGCGGCGAACAAGGAAACCGGCTGCTCGCGCGGCGAAAAGAGCAATAAGTAAACCTCCGAACAAGTCAACCAAATAATGCCAACCGGTAGTAACAGATGAGATCACCACTGCGGCTGCCCAGACGGCAGCAAACCAGCGTACCCCACGAACCCGCCCCAGAGCCACCGCACTCAACGTGGCCAGAATTGCGTGCCATGAAGGCAAGGCAACCAGAGGCTCAACATGTTCAAAGTCGAAGACCATTGGCTTCCAGGATTTAAGAGCCTGAAGCACTCTGGTGGCATGTTGCTGACTTTCCGTTGCAGCAATCTGCGTATAGTGAACCCACGGCCCAATCGCCTGGATGAACGATAAAATAATTAGGGTAGCCATTGCTGATAAGGGAATAGCTAATAGGAATTCATTACTCTTATCTTTTTGCCCCAAGGCAGCTGGAAGAATTAATGCGACTAACACCAAAGATACCAGGGAGTCATAGAGGTAATTGAGATCTTTGCTCAAAATTGGGAATTGCCTTAGATACCCAAGAATTGCCGGAACCTCCAAGCCCAGCAAACGATCAGCGTCTGCTAACAGGCCATCGTGGAACGGCATCTCAAGTCTAATACTAAGGAAGATAGGAAGCGAAAACACGTTGGTGAAGACCATGCCCCAAAATAAAACTTTGGCGATCAGAGCGATCCGGGGGATGGGGCGGGCGCAGATGGCCGCCAGCGCAAGGAAGAAGAAGCCTACCTCACAAAAAGAGAGCAGAGGGCTTAACTTAACATGAATCTTCAGGGTGTTAAGTAAGACGATGCTACATGCCAGCGTAACAATGCAAATCAATCCGAATATGAGGTCAACCTTCCCCACTGTCATGCTCCAGTCCGTTGCCAATTCTCTACTGGCGGCAACTGAAGCAAACTCGTCTCTTAGGGTCTGCCAGCTTAAACTTGATAGTCTCCACTGCCAGTTCCTGGAGATCGCCGTGGCAGGATTGGTTGATCCTTTAATTGTAAGTTTAGGCAATGTCACTCTGAAAAATACCTCATCCCTTTTGTCCCGCGGTTAATATGGATTATCCGCCGAGTAGGGTAAATCAGGGTTGCCCTGATTTTAGCCTGGGAGAACCCTGATTTTGTCATTGGGAAGCGGCGAAACCGGGGGAATATCTGGGGTTTTAAAGGTGGACCAGCCGGTCAGTAAATGCTGAGAGCGGTTGCTGCATGGTGGACGCCGAGGGCCCGGGGCCGGTCATGGCCGTGGCTGGCCAAAGAGACGAACCTACCCCCCAGGACCGTTGACGCTGGGGGTAAGCCTGCGCCCCCGGCGCGATAACCGAGGAAACTTCACCCCCATGGGCGTGGGGGCTAGAGGAAGCCAATAAAAGTCCGAGAAAGCGGCGGGGCCGTCCACCAAAGGGCACATATATTCTTTATATAGGAGCTTTTTTGGCTCTGTGATAAGTTTCGGAGCATAGCAGCTATTGAAACTTCTGCCAGATCTAATGCAACACCCAAAAAAAAGAGACCTATCCTTGAGAAAGGCGAGAGTAGGACTTTGCCTTTGAACGTTTTATTTGAGATTATTTGGTGCGATCCTTAATAACCATGATTTCTTTCTTTTCATCGGTTACTTCAAAATACCTTGCAAAAAGTGGGGAAGATATTTTTCCTTCCCCACTTTTACACAACCTATCAGACTTTTTTTAAGAAAAATACCACCTCATATAAGGAACACCAACAATCAGGAAAACTACCAGAAAAATCAAGCCGAATATGAACCCCAATCTCCAGAAATCTTTAGGTGCCACATACCCGCTCCCATAGTAAATAGGGCTCGGCCCTGTGGCATAAGGAGTTAAAATGCCCATCAGCCCCAGCGTGTAACAAAGAAGCATGGCAAGCAGCTTTATGGGCATCCCGGGTACTGCCATGGCAGTGACCAAAAATACGGGGAGTAACGCTGCGGTGTGTGCCGTAAGGCTTGCAAACATATAATGGACAATGAAGAAGATTGCAACAAACAAAACTACCATCCACATAACAGGTATGCCCTTCATAGCCCCTGCAGCGATTGCAGAAAACCAGTTGAGGAATCCTACAAGCCTCAAACCATCAGCCAGGGTAACAAGTGTGGCAAACCATATTAATATATTCCAGGCTTGCTTGTGATTCAATATATCACTCCACTTTATAATACCCATCAGAATCATGAGCGAGAGAACCATCAGAGCTACTGTGGTAGCATCGAACCAGCTTCCGCCAAAGATCCACAGTACCAGCGCAATGATCACAAGACTTGCCATAGTTAGCTCATTCCGTGTAACTTTACCCATTTTGGATAGTTCATCTCGGGCCCATACAGGGACACTCTCGCTGGATTTTATCTCCGGTGGATAAATCTTATACACAAGATAAGGAAGGAATATAAGAAGTAACCCGCCTACCGGCAGAAAACCTAAAAACCATTCCCGCCAGGTAACACTTACCTTTCCTATTTTACTTACCAATTCTAAAGCCAGAAGGTTCGGAGCAAGCCCGGTGAGAAACATGGAACTGGTGACGCAGGTAGTAGCTAAGGCAGTCCACATGATATAAGAGCCAATCTTTCGGGATGTCTCCCCTGGAGATGACCCGTATAATCTAGGAATGTTTTCAATAACAGGATAGATTAATCCGCCACTACGTGCTGTATTTGACGGAATGAAAGGAGCCAAAACAAGGTCTGATAGGGCAATTGCATAACCAAGCCCCAGTGTTTTCTTCCCAAGGTGCTTCACCAGAAAAAGGCCAATGCGGCGACCAAGACCAGTTTTTTCATAACCCAAAGCAAACATGTATGCTACAAAGATCAACCAGACAGTGCCATTTGAAAATCCTGAAAGAGTCCACCTGATGGCATCGCCCGGTTTAGTGGAGATAAGCTGTAAAGCAGTAGCGAGTGTCACACCAATTATGCCTATCGCCGCTGCAGGTATTGGTTCCAGTATCACACCCAAGATGACACCCACAAATAACGCAAAATAATACCAGGCATGAGGCTGTAAACCCTGGGGAACAGGTATCAACACAAGAACGATCCATACAATAACAGGTATCAGCGCCTTTCTAAGCAATTTCTTGTCCATACAAGTTTACCTCCTTCATATATTTGGTAATCATTGAAATATTTCTCATCTAGTAGTCCCGCTGCCTTGAATATTTTGTAATCTTCCCACATTTCGGCAGTCATGCGGTCTATCGGTCTAATAGGCGTGACCTGCCCCCGTTTCACCAAGCCTACTCGTTGTCGGCCTGGATCGCAGCGATCACCGCATCGGTGACCTTTCGCGTGGTCGTCGTGCCGCCGAGGTCCGGCGTGTGCAGCGACGCATCGGCGGTCACCCGCTCGATCGCCCGCATCAGCCGGGCGGAAGCCGCCTTCTCGCCCAGATGATCCAGCATCATGCAGGCAGTCCAGAAGGTTCCGATCGGGTTGGCGATGCCCTTGCCAGTGATGTCGAAGGCCGAGCCGTGGATCGGCTCGAACATGGACGGGAACATGCGCTCGGGGTTGAGGTTGGCGGTCGGCGCGATGCCGAGCGAACCGGCCAGCGCCGCAGCCAGATCGGACAGGATGTCGCCGTGGAGGTTGGTCGCCACGATGGTGTCGAGCGTTTCCGGCTTCAAGGTCATCCGCATGGTCATAGCGTCGACCAGCATCTTGTCCCAGGTCACGTCGGGGAACTCGGCGGCGACCTCGGCGGCGATCTCGTCCCACATCACCATGCCGTGGCGCTGGGCATTGGACTTGGTGACGACGGTCAGCAGCTGGCGCGGCCGCGAACGGGCGAGTTCGAAGGCGAAGCGCATGATGCGGGTGACGCCGGCCCGGGTGAAAATGGCCACCTCGGTGGCGACCTCCTCGGGAAAGCCTCGATGGGAACGCCCGCCTTGGCCGGCATACTCGCCCTCGGAATTCTCGCGGACGATAACCCAGTCTAGATCCTTGGGCTTGACCCCTCCCAGCGGGCTCTTGATGCCGGGGAGGATGCGGGTGGGGCGGACATTGGCGTACTGGTCGAACGGCTGGCAGATGTTGAGACGAAGCCCCCACAGCGTGATGTGGTCGGGCACGTCGGGGGCGCCGACCGCGCCGAAGTAGATGGCGTCGAATTTCTTAAGCGTCTCACGGCCATTCTCCGGCATCATGACGCCGTGCTTCTTGTAGTAGTCCGATCCCCAGTCGAAGGACTCGACGTTCAGGCGGAAGCCACCGTCGCTCTTGGCGAGCGCATCGAGAACTTCGAGGCCGACAGCCACAACTTCCTTGCCGATGCCGTCAGCCGGGATGGCTGCGATCTTGAATTCACGCATGACATGTCTCCTTGGCCTTGAATTGAGGTGTATCACAAAAACATAATTTCAAGAACATTGTTAACAAAAAATTGCCCTTTAGCCCGACATTAGGTGGCAGGCTTTGCCTTCCGTTCCTTTAAGTCAGAGGATCTAAAAATGGATCCAGCGGGGCCAATAGTCTGACTTTCAATCATCAGCCAAGCCCTTTTTGGCTTGAATTATCCCACTGCCATCAGGCCAGCTATCTTGCCACTATACGCCCTTCCGCTAATCTTTCCATATGAAATAAGCGATTGTGAGAATCGCGCCGCGCATTCTCATAATCGTCACCATGAATTAAGCCTGGGTGAGGAGGGGTGGGTTGATTTTTGGCTATGGGGATTCAATAAATGGAGTTTGGGGCTGTGATGGTTTTGGGGAACTGCGGCATGGATGAGGCGTGGGGTTTTTCTTCCGCCGTGTCAGGGGGTCTGGCCGTGGCGCACCAGAATAATTTCTACCATGACGCCCAGCTTGACCACCTGGAAACCAAGGCTGAATCTCATCGTGTTCTTAACCCCGCAATCTTGACTGCACCACGATGATACCCATCGGGAAACAGCTTCTGAAGTTCCTCCAAGTCGATATCGCAGGCTTCACAGGTTTCATATATAGTGGGCACCAGATTGTTTTTCTCGAAGCTCTGGCGAAGGAAATTAATGACTTGCCAGTGTATGTCCGTCAGCTTGGGCATTTTCATCTCATGGGCTTTGTATATGGCATACCTCTTATCCCATTCCTGGGGATTAATAAGGAATCCTTGAATATTAACCTCGAAGGTTTTTTTCTCTTGATCTCCGGTTATGTCCCGCTCCGCTAATTCATCTAAGAAGGATTGATCAAGTTGAGGGGAGCGGGTCGGGGCGAAGTAACCTTCCTTGTATGTAACGCCGGCAAGTTTGCAGGCTCCCCGAAGGTATCCTGCGGGGAAGAGCTTTTGCAGTTCCCGTAAGTGCAGTCGGTTCATTCGGCAGGTTTCATAGACCAATGGGCACTTGCCAGTTCGCTTAAAAAAATCGCGAATGAAGTTGATAATCTTCCAATGGTCCTCCGATAATCCGCTGGTTATATAGACTTTAGGAGCCATCCCCCGCGCGAAGTTTTCATCCCACTCATTGAAATCCAAAAGGAATGCTTCCCTGTTAACCGGATATGCCTTGTTTTCGAATGTAAAAGTACTCATAATCACTCCCTGCTCTTAAAGGTTATGTTCGGATGAATGGGAGCCCGAGGAAAATTTTACATTTTAAATCATAGCAAGGCTGGGAATCCTGTCAATGGATTTTTATTTAGCCCTTATGCTTAAGCTCCACAGCTTTGAGGTATCCGGGGTCTGGGGGGCAGGTATGCCAAAATTTCTGAAAAAATTACTATATCTGGTACCCCAGGAGGCACCGCCAGATAATGGTGCGCCAGGGAAAAGGAGACGGAGGAGTTTTATCGAGTACCGGCATTGATGATTGCTTGCCAAACCATTCCCTTATCACCGAGCCAGCAAAAACTGCAGATATGATCTTCAGATCCTCCCAGGGGCCTTGAAAAAAATCAAGCAGAATCCACCAGTGCTGTGTTATCTTCTGGTTAGTTAAAATTATTAAGGAACCTCGGGAGATTCAACCATGAAAATCGTGGTCGCGCTGGGAAGTCCCCGGCCCGAGGGGAACTGCGCTGTGCTGGCCCAAAAGGTGTGTGACGCGGCCGAGGGTCGGGGGGCCGAAGTTCGGAAATTCTTTGTAAATAAAATGGATTTTAAAGCGTGTCAGGGGTGCGAATCCTGCAAGACCACCAGCGACCGGTGTATTTTGGAGGATGAGCTCACGGAAGTACTGGGGGCCATCAAGGAGGCTGACACCCTGGTATTGGCCTCCCCGGTTAATTGGGGGGATATCAGTGGGCGCTTGAAATGCTTCTTTGACCGGACCTATTCTTACCTTAACCCGGACTTTTCCAGCCGGTTGCCAGGCGGCAAAAAAGCCGTACTTATTTTACTCCAGGCCGAGCCGGAGGAAGGCAAGGTCGACGACATCTTTCCCCGCTATGAGCACTGGCTGAGGCTGTATGGCTTTTCCCCGATTTATCGGCTCGGGGCCACCGGCGTCAGATTCCCAGGGGATATAAAACGGCAGACTCGCATCCTCAAACAGGCCACCGCCCTGGGCCGAGAGCTCGTGGCACCAGCGGCCTGAACGCCTTTGGGTATCTGCAATCGGTATCTGAATGATAACTTGCGAGACTGTCGAAAAAGTCCCGAGACAACGTTTTGTCTATCCCTACATGTAGTAAAATCAACTATTTATAAGTAGTAATAAGCTGAAAAATCCGGGCTTTTAGTGATTTTCGACAGTCACTGCCATATTCGCAACTTATCCCAAATCCCTCAATC
>Ga0208821_1001166_pt1 | contig 15941 bp, 14 predicted proteins | sample June2015DPH_20_5_FD_184720 | JGI IMG/M metagenome (GOLD analysis project Ga0208821, IMG submission 184720) | Peatland microbial communities from SPRUCE experiment site at the Marcell Experimental Forest, Minnesota, USA - June2015DPH_20_40... | ecosystem: Environmental > Terrestrial > Soil >... | reverse complement strand
TCAGTTCGCCACTCTTCTCATCGAGCAATAGAAACTTGTTTTGTTGGGTCAGGAAGAAACCCGGCGCAATGGCGTTCACGCGAATGCGCGGCGAGTAAACCTGAGCCATGTGTACGGCGAGCCACTGCGTAAAGTTGCTGACTCCAGCCTTCGCGGCCGAGTAGGCCGGTATTCGGGTCAGAGGGCGGAATGCGTTCATCGAGGAAATGTTGAGAATGACTCCCTCGCCTTTTCCCGCCATGATTTTGCCGAAGACCTGACAGGGAAGCATCGTTCCCAGGATGTTTAAATCAAACACCCAGCGCAAGGCCTCCGGCGGCAGATCAAAAAACGAGAGGTTGGGTGTGGTAGTCGCCTGAGGATTGTTGCCTCCCGCCGCGTTCACCAGGCTGTGAACGGCGCCGAACTTCTCCAGGATGATCTTGGCGGCCTGGCGCAGGCTCTCCGGGTCCAGGACATCGGCGTGCACCGCCACCGCGTGGTTCGCGCGCGGCTCCATGAGCTCGAGAATGTGCTGGGCCGGGTCCAGATTGCGGTCCAAGATCGCAACATTGGCTCCGCATCCCACCAGCGCGCAGGCAATTTCGCCACCCAGGGTTCCAGTCCCGCCAGTGATTACAACTGTCTGCCCGGTGAAATCATAAAAGCGGGTCAATTCGATTGAGTCCATTCAAGTATGACCTCCCATAAGGTTTGTAACGTTCGCCGCGATAAGACTTTCAATTTGCGCCGGCAATTCGCGCCTTACTTTTCGCGCTCGAGCGGCCCCCCCCTCTTATTCTCGATCAAGATGGCTATCGCGTCGAGGGCTTTCGTGGAAGGGAAGGCTAACACTCGAGCAAGCGGCGGCGCAAGGTTGGTAGTGGGTCAATTTGATGTAGAGGCGGCTTTACGCCGCCATTTGGCGATCCCGCTCGGAGCGGGATCGCCGCTACAGCATCAAATTGACCCACTACCGCAAGGTTCCCTTTCTTGCCTCCTTTTCACTTTGGGTGTTACGATTGCCGCCGGGGTATCTTCAAACTGAGGTCAACAATCGTGAACAACTACAGAGGGTTGAGCCTGGAAGGAAAGCGTGCGCTTGTGTTTGGCGGCACCAGCGGGTTAGGTAACTCAATTGCCCTAGGTTTCGCCAAAGCGGGCGCCGACGTCGCGGCGGTGAGTCGTCGTGGCGAGGAAGTCGAGAAGACGGCCGCGGAAATTCGTGCGCTGGGGCGCCAGACCGTGGAAGCCACGGGCGATGTGACAAGCCGCAGCGACATCCAGCGTGTCATTGACTTGATGCTCAGGCAATTTGGGCGAATTGACATCCTCGTCAATTCTGCGGGAACCACCAAGCGAGTTCCCTCCTTGGAAATGGCCGACGAGGATTGGAACCGCATTCTCGATATCAATCTGAAAGGCACCTGGTTTGTTTGCCAGATGGTGGGCCGTGTGATGAAGGAGCAGGGGAAGGGGCGCATCATCAATATCGCTTCCCTGGGCGGATTCGTGGGCAACTACGAGGCCACTGCGTATTGTGTCAGCAAAGGCGGTGTGGTCATGTTGACTCGCTGCCTGGCAGCCGAATGGGCAAAATACAACATTACGGTGAACGCCATAGCTCCGGGAGTATTCGAGACACCCCTCAACCGCGCCATTGTCAATGAGCCGCAGCGCAGGGCCGCAATTCTCTCCCGCACGCCGATGAGACGCTTCGGGAATCTGGAAGAAATCCAGGGAGCGGCGATTTTTCTGGCCTCGGACAGCGCCAGCTTTGTAACCGGTGAAATCATCGCCGTGGACGGCGGATTCCTGGCACAGGGAACCGGGGATACAGTGGTTAGTGGCTAGTGGTTAGTAAGCCCAGTGGTTAGTGGTTTCGAGTGACCCCTAGCTGACCACTAGCCATTGGCCACTAACCCACTAACCCACTAACCACTAGCCACTTGTTTTAAAATCTGGAATCTGTCGATAAAGTAACCGCGTTACCCCGAATCACACCCAGGCTTTGCGCGTAGTTGTAATACGTGTATCCCAGCTTGAAGGAAAGGCGGTTGTTGATTTTAAGAGAAAGGCCAGGATTCAAATTCAAGGCCCGCGTCAGAGGTTCGTGCTCCTCCGCTTGTTGTACACCCAACCCGCCGGCAAAATCGTAGCCGAGCGGGCCCCGGAGAATGCCAAAAAGGCGTGCGGTGAGTTGGTGGACTTGATAGAACGAGGGGTTAAAGAACCCCATATAAACACTGGGCTGAGACCGGGCAAAACCGAACACCCGACCTTCGTATCCCATGTCTAGCGACGAATGCTCTAACCGAAGGACGTTCCGTACAAGGGCCACGGAACCACCATGGGCCTGGTCGTGGACCGCCGTGCCTTCCACCAGGCTCGGGGTTGCATTCAAGAGGTCAAGCCGCTGGAATCGAATGGATGAGTAACGGGCGAGGAAGAAACCAACCCGCAGCTCCGTGCGCGGAGCAAAGGAGAATTTCAATCCTCCGTCCAAGCCAGTTTCCATGACGCCCATGCGCACAGAAAGGGGAGTATAAGGAACGGCGGCGCGAGCCAGGGACAAATCAAGGGTGAGGTTCTTCTTCAAGGCGTAGCTCGCGCCCGCGAATCCCAGGAGGCGGCAGGTTGCCGCGGAGACAGGTTGGGGCTGGCTTGGAATGTTTTGCAACGCGCCTGGCCCGAATCGTATCAAGCCCACACCTCCGCGCAGTATAAGGCTTGGATAAACCGCCGTCGTTTGGCGGTACATGAACTCCGACGGGACGACCGCTCCACCGAGTGCTCCCGGACTCGTCACCGGCAACGCGTCAAAGGAGACTGACGAGCTCGTTCGGGGCAACGCAGAAAAGCTGACGCCTGACTCATATCCAAAGCTTCGCAGGTCCTGGCCGGAGAACCCGATCAGATCCGGGGAACCATTGCCGGCGCTGGTTTCACGCGCGTAGGAGGCGGAAGCGTGAAAGGTGACCTCTTGTTCCTGGCGAAGACTCCTCTCGAGCTGACCTGATTCAGGGTTACCGGGGCTCATTTGATTTAATCGGGCAAGGAGTTCAAGAGCCTGTCGCCGGTGGTGGCGGGCGCGCTCCAAGTTGGCGAGCAAGAAGAGTGCGTCGAAGTCGTTGGGGCGATCTTCTACCAGCTTGCTGACCAGCGCGTAGGAATAGGCGATGTCCCCGCGAAAATAGAAGACGCGCGCATTGCCGAGCAAGGCATCAAAGTCCGTCGGGTCAACCTTCAGCAGTTGGGTGAAATTGGCGAGCGCTTCTGCATACTTGCCTTGGAATAGTTTTGCATAGGCGAGCTGCAAACGCGCCTCGCGGTGGCGGGGGTGGAGGGTGAGAACCGAGGACAGGATCTCCCGGGCTTGCTTATATTTGCCCAAGCGTATCTCGGCCCGAGCCAAGTCGATCTGAAATTCAGGATTGGCAGGGTGCGTCGCCAAGAGATGCGCGAAAACAGAGCGCGCCTCGAGGGGATCATCCGAGCGGAGAAAGGCGAACCCCGGACCTTCCAAGGCGTCGGCATCATGGGGGGTTATTCTTGCCGAGCGGACCGACCTACCTGCCCGCATGTCGCGCACCGAAACCCGACGGGTGGATTGGGCAGGCTCCGAGGCTGCCGGTTTTCACCCGTGCAATCTGGCCCACGGCAATAGGATGGACCTCTCGGGCATGCAACCATTTGTGTTTGCGGGCTGATAGGTGTATAAGTTTGGTATGGATAGAGCATTCTTGCTTTAACGTGAATGGAGACCCCATGAGCAAACACGCTTGGGTTTCTTCTCTCATTGGATTCTTTGGAATTCTTCTCGCGGCAAGCACCCTGCTGGCGCAAGAAGTAGTGAAAACGAAAGATGGCAGAGAGGTGCTTCTGAAGCCCGACGGGACGTGGGTGTACATTAGCGAGGAGCAGCCTAAAGGCGCAGTGTCTCCCGCCGTAGCTCCCGCCGCAAAAAAAAATGCGGGAGCACTACCGCCGAATTCTGCTGGAGGCAGCGCCCCATCCCCGGACAACTTGAATACGGACAAACAGAAATCGCTTACTGAGACGCCAAAACCGGGCAACGTGGATACTGGTAAAACAACACCGACCGGCAAGACCATTTACCAAGGGCCGCGCGGAGGGTGCTACCACTACAGCAAGAGCGGCAAGAAAGTCTATGTCCCATGCCCTTGATACAAAAAGTTTGCCTAACAGTGGCCCTAATGTGCACCGGGCTTGCTTCGGCGCAGCCCGCCGCGTTGGCCTGGGGCCATGAAGGTCATCAAGTCATCGCCCTGATTGCCGAACAGTATTTGACGGCTACCACGAAGGCCAAAGCGACTGACCTACTAGGCAGTACGATTGAGGCCGTTGCAAGTTGGGCCGACGAATACCGCCGCGACCACCGCGAAACCGGCGCGTGGCACTACATCAACATTCCTCTGGCAGATTCCACAATCGACATGGCCCGCGACTGCCCTAACGGTGACTGCGTCATTGCCAAGACAGACCAATTCCTCGGTGTGCTCAGAGACCCGCACGCCAACAAAGACGCGAAGGAACAAGCCCTAAAATTCGTGATTCACTTCGTCGGTGACTTGCACCAGCCTTTGCATGATGAAGACAACGGCGACAAGGGTGGCAACACACGGCACGTAGTTTTTGACGGGCATCCTGATAACCTTCATTGGGTGTGGGACACGGGGCTGCTCCAACACATCACCCGCAACCCAGCAACATTGGCAGCGGACTTGGAGAGTCGCATCACTCCTCAAGACAAAGCAGAATGGCAAAAAGGGAGCATTGAAGATTGGGCGATAGAAGGCCACCGTCTCGCTCAAACGGTTGCATACGGAGACCTCGGCAATGAGAATCCAGCCGCCATCACTCCTGCGTATGAGCAACAAGCAGACCCGGTGATCGAGCTCCAGTTGGAGAAAGCTGGAGTCAGACTGGCGTTCCTCTTGAACGTTAATCTAGATGGCGAGAGCCATTGATGCAAGGATGAAATGAAAACCTGCCGCCACTGCCTCTCTGAAGATATCCCTGACGCCGCGACCCACTGCAAGCACTGTGGTAAACGCCTAAAGCCAAGCCAGGCCCCCGCCGTCATTATTGTAAGTCTCGCCGTTCTTGCGCTCATCGCCTGGGGTGTCTCAGCCCTCCGGTCATCTACCCAGCGAGATTTCGACAGGTCGCAGTTGAAAATCGAGATGGACGCTATGAAGAAAACCTGCTCGGCTGATACCCCTGAGGAGTTAACTCAGATTGAGAGTGACCGCTTCGAAAAGGCGTTGGCAGACTCAAGTCTTGACGCTGATGACCGACGAGACCTATGGGCGGTCTGGGAAAACAACCTGGCCGTCTGCCGTTCCAGTGCCCGCAACCAGCCCAAGCCCACCCCGAAGCGCCGTTGACCGTTTTGTGAAATTTTGTGAAGGCGACTTTGAGTCTCGCAGGATTTTTAGGACAATGCTTTTACCTAATAGAAGGGGCAATGCCAACACTGGGCCGTGCAGATTCACTCAAGCAGATGGAACGTGTACATCTTCCCCAGTTGCGCGGATGCATGGCTTTGCATCGCAGACCCCGGAGCCAAAAAACCATATTCGCCGCGTTCCAATGTGCCCAGCTCAACGACAAATGCACGGTCCGCGACTTTCTTGAAGTCAAAGGCCATAAGGTCGCGCTTCGCCCCGCCAGAGACGTGGAACACACCCCCGGTTACAGTCCGAAACTCCCGAGCCCCGCCGTGACCGTGGCAGTGGATTAGTTGGTACTCCGTAATCTCTGTCCCTTCCGGCAGACGGAAGAGGAATTCCACGGGAGTGGGTATGGCCGTTTTGCTATGTGCTCCGTACACCCTTCCGTTCACGTCACCTTTGACGACACCCATTGTGCCCATATGCTTGAGAACACCTCCCGTCTGCCAATTCACAGGCTCCGACAAGAGCTGAGCCCAATTGCCCCTGTCCTTCCAGTAGACTCCAACGTCGCTAGGCAGGTTGGGGGCGGACGTGTCTTTGCTCGCGGACTCAGCAGCCCCCGTCCCTTTCGCGAGCATTGCGGAGATGACCTTTTCCGAAACCCCGGCTCTCTTGAGTGCAATAAGATCGTCGGGGGCAAGCGAGTACTTCCCCGGTTGGGTTTTCACAACATTCACCACCATATCCTCGCTTAAACCCGACCCGACTAGCTTGATGACGGAATCATTGCTCAGGACCTCCTGGGCAAACACGGTGCCCGCAAAAAATAACGCCGCAAAGACGACCAACAAAGACTTTCCCATGACTACACCTCCAGAGCTCTCGGTGCGTACCCCCTGCTTGGTGAAGGGATCGAAATCGCCGCCGAGCGGCAGCGGGAAGGGACGCCATTCGCCCGGTTCATGAGGCCGGGCCAGGCGGCCAGTGCCCTCTCCGTCACGCCTATTGTACCATAACAACTCGCGCTGTAACGCGGTTGCAGAGGAGGAAAGCCGCGCGGAAGCTACTCCTCTGAGGCGGGGGGTGCTTGCGCTTCGGTCCTCCCGGTCAGCCGGCGGTGCTAGACGGCCCGCGGCAGGAGCGCCGCCGATTTGGTTAAACGTCAGTCTCACTTGCCTTCTTTTAGGGCTTGGTTGACTTTGTCGGTGACATCGGTTCCGGGTACCAACTTCCGATGGAAGCCCTTGGTACAGTAACCGGGCCATCGATCGACACCCCCCGCAGGACGGTTTTCCTGAGCCATGCTGCCCAAGAACCCTCCCTCATCCAACCACCTACCCTTGCTTGTGTAGACAATGCGGGATACTGTCTGCCCGCCCATCGTGTTCTGTCCGCCGATCTCCAAGCAGAGGTCGCCCTTTTCCGTGACGTAGGCAGTGTGAAGCTGCATACTCGCCGGGTTTTTGAGCCTTCTTTGATACTCCCTTGCGGCCTTTAAGGCGGAGGCGGTGCTGGGGTCTAGAGGAGCGCTGTCTTTGTCCTTCAGTTGTCTGTAGATTTCTGGCGTGCATTTGTCCGCCGGAATATAGTGCTTGGCACAGGTCTTGTATTGCTCTTCCATTGCTGCCGCGTCCTGACCTTGTGCTTTCGCACACAGCCCGCCCGCAAGTGCCGTGAGACATAGCGTCAATGTTAAAAATGATTGTGACATTTTGGTTGCTCCGTCCGAAGTCAGCGGCTGAGCTTTCCCGCCGGAATTTCCTTTCCGATGTATGTACTTTGCGCAAGCTGGGTAGGTGCTACACTCTGGATTAACGCGCGCGTCTATCTGAACCAGCGGCCAGCCGGTTTCCTCCTCTGTATCGCCCGCTTCGCTGCGTCCCCCCGCCCCCTTCGACCCTGGGATATTGCGCATTCGCTCCGGCGTTTGGTCGGAGAGAGTGTTCCCGTTTCTTCGGCGTTGCCCGTCCCTAGAACGGCAAATCTTCGCTATCGGCTTCCGGCGCTTGAGCTTTCGCGGGTGGCGCAGTGAAGGCAGGAGCTGTGGGGCTTGGGAAAGCGGAAACTTGGCCATGGCCACCTTCAGGGAATAAAGAGAGAGACGCGAATGGTTTTCCGTGACCGCTTTGTGCATTCGATCCAGGAGCGCCGGGAAACTTTGAGGTTCGCGAATGGCGGCCAGCGACCGTAGAGCGACCTGCTGAACGTCGGGATGCGGGTCGTCCAGGGCTTTTACAAGAATGGGCCAGCTCGGTTGGTGGCGCAGCAGGCCCAGGTTTCTTGCGCTTCGGGCACGAAGCAAAAAGTGCAGGCGTGAAAAGAAATGGAGAAGGCCGTCGGGGTTTGAGAGTGCCTCGCGCAACGAAACGGGCCCGAATTGACCGAGAATCCGCCGCTGCCAAACATCGATCAAGCCAAGCTCCAGGCACAGCTCTTCTAAGACGGCGGCGAGAGCGGGAGCGGAGACGCACTTGGGAAGTAGTGATTCAAGGAGGAGTTCGAGACTGGATAAAGGAAGCGTGCGCAGATTTGCCAGACATTGCGCCGAGTGCTTACCTTCCAACAGCCTCGCGGGAGTGAGCCCAAAATGGTTGCAGAGGCTTCTAACCCGGCGGTCAAACCGATCGTGATGCCAGCGCCGGACCATGGCACCCACGGCTAGCGCAAGCATCCCCACCGTAACCGTGGCCAGAACGGCCCTTGCCAGGCTGGTCAGGAGCGGGAGGTTTGGAGTGGGCAAAACCATCATGTCCTGCTGATCCTGCCCTCACGGGTCGTCAAGAGAGTATCCCTTCACAAGGCTGTCAATGCCTTGCAAGGGAGCGGAGATGCCTTATTCCCCTGTTTTCGCTGCTGTTGACGGCGCGGGAGGCTAATCCGTTGGCTTGATCAAGGCGGCAGGGAGAAAAAACGATCGTACTAGACTGCATATTGTCCCGTGCGGCCCGCTTGGATCTGTGTGCAGTCTTCAAATTTCACCAATGATCACCACGGGATGCCGCCTGAACGCAACCCTCGTAATTAGGCGGCAAACCGCCTGCATCTCTCCCGAGGAGCGAACCAACCCTGAGAAGGATTGCGGCATGGTCGGTACCGTCGCTTCGGCTTTGCCTATGGGTTCGATGAGGAGTTACCATAAGCCGCCGTTAGCTGCCTCTTCAATAGGGTATAGTACTTAGTATTCAGTAGAAGAAACTGTAGACTTAATGTCCGAAGGCCCTGGCTAGCAGGCGATAATGCCATTGCGGATGGCGTAGCGGATCAACTGGCCGAGAGAATGCAAGTTTAGTTTGCGCATGATGTTGGCGCGATGGGTTTGCGCCGTCTTGACGCTGAGGTTTAGGAGGGTGGCAACCTCCTTGTTGCTCTTCCCCTCTGCCAGCAGTTGGATGACCTCGCGCTCGCGCGCAGACAGGTGGGTTCCAGCGAAATCGAGCGTGTCGCTGCTCCAGACTTGTCCCATCTGACGACTGAGCAGGATTCCTGCGGCCTTGGATGTGAAGAACGGTTTACCTTGGGTTAGAGCTTCTATGGCGCTTACCAACTCGCGCCCGGCGTCCGATTTAAGCATACACCCGTGGGCGCCTGCCCTGAGCACTTCGACCAAGATCTCCTCCGACTCGTGCACCGTGAGGACCAGCACCAGCGTCTCAGGAACTGCTTTGCGGATCTGGCGCGTGGCTTCCAGGCCATTCAGCTCCGGCATGGTGATGTCCATAATGACAACGTTGGGCCTGAGCCTCCCTGCCTTCTCGACTGCTTCGCGCCCCGTTGCCGCCTCTCCGCACACCTCCCACCCCGCCTGTGCTTCCACGAGGGACCGCAGGCCGCGACGAACCACATCATGATCATCCACCAAAAGGAAGCGTAGTTTGCCCATTGGTCACCTGCCCGAGGGGAAGAATTGCCGTCAAGGTGGTTCCTCGGCTACCGGACTGGATATGCAGCCGGCCCCCGAGTTGCCTCAGCCTTTCCCGCATCCCAGGGATACCCACGCCGACGTCTACGCTTTCCGGGCCAGCGATCTCCAGCGCAGCCGAGGGGAACCCGTGTCCTTCATCCGCAACCGTCAGCACGATCTCGTTGGGCCGGCGCTCGAGACAGATGCGGGCTGTCTTGCTTCCGGAGTGGCGGTGGATGTTCGTCAAAGCCTCCTGGACAATCCGGTAGAGCGTCAACTCGAGCTCGCTGGGCAGTCGGTCGAACTCGGGCGAGACGTCTACATGGACTTCTATCCCACTCCTCTGGGCAAAGCCTGCCGTGTACCATCGTAGGGCGGGGGCCAGTCCGGCTTCATCGACCAGAGGCGGGTGCAACAAGTAGGAAAGGGTCCGGATCTCCCGCGAACATTGCTCGGCCAGCTCAAGGCTCTCGGAAAGGCAGGCGCTTGCTCTGGGACTCAGGTCTGCGGCCGAGCTTTTCACTATGGTCAGGTTGACCGCCAGGCCCGCGAGGCCTTGCGCGGTGGTCTCGTGCAGTTGGCGTGCAATGCGTCGTCGCTCTTCGTCCTGCGAGCGAAGCAAACGGCCCGACAGTTGGCGCAGGGCTTCCTCCGTCCGCTTGCGCGCGGTGATGTCGCGGGCGGCGGCGAACACGCCAATGACATCTCCCGTCTCGCCCCGATACACCGACGCCTTGTAAAGCACCGGCGTCGCATGTCCGTCGCGGTGCCGAATCTCCAACTCGTAGTCCTGGACCAAGCCTTCTCGGAACACCTGCTCGTATCCCGCTCGGGCCTTTTCGGGGTCGGTAAAATAATCTGAAAAGTCGGTCCCAATGAGTTGCTGGCGCGGGAGGCCGGTCGCCTTCTCCGTGGCGTTGTTCACGTCGGTGATCTTCCCGTCCGGAGCGATGGTGACGAGTGGATCCAGGCTCGCCTCGATCAGGCTGCGGTTATAAGCGCTGGCCCGGCGCACGGCCTCCTCGGCCCGCTTGCGCTCGGTGATGTCACGAAACATAACCATGTCCGCGAGTTGGTTTTGCCAAATAGTCCTTGAGGGGGAGATTTCTATTGGGACTTTAACGCCGTCTTTATTTAGAAAAGCGGTTTCATAATGGTTAGGAACTTCTAATCCCTCAAGCCTCTCTTTGTATCTTTCAGCAATCTTTGGAAGCTCTTCGGGGTGGGCAAGGTCTCTCATGCATGTCTTGAGTAATTCCTCGATAGGATATCCAGTAATTTCAACCGCTCGCCGGTTTGCATAAACATTCCGACCTTCCTCTCCCGTTGCGATAAGTATACCTTCACTGGCGCTTTCAGCGAGGGCCTCGAAGTTTTCTCTACTTCGCCTCAGCGCCTCCTCCGCCCGCTTGCGCCCGGTGATGTCGTCGAAGGTTGTATAAACCTGGTAAGGCTTCGTCTCACCCGGCCTGAACTGGGGTACGGCATGGATGTTGATCCAAACGTATTCATTTGCACCAGGGTGGAACACACCCATTACTACGTGTGATACCTCTTTTCCCGTCTTTAACGCAATCATACACGGATGCGTATCGCCGGGAAAATCCGAACCATCCTCGTGGATGGCTTGCCATCTGGGGTCCATGGAAGTTCTTCCCAGCATTTGGGCGAGCGTCAACCCCAGGAGCCGCTCGGCAGCGGGGTTGGCAGAAATGATGTGGCCCTCGGCGTTCTGGTACACTACCCCCTGCGCCATGGTTTCGAACAACGTTCGATGCTTTTCTTCGCTGGCCCGCAGGGCTTCCTCCGCCCGCTTGCGCTCGGTGATATCATTTATGAAACCCTCAATCCCTACAATTCCCGTGCAGTGTTTAACGGGCTGTATATTGAAACTGTGGTATTCAATCTTGCCTTCTCTTCTGAGACGGCCAAACTCGCCTACTATGGTCTCGCCGGCCAAGGCCCGTTTGACGAGTTCTCTTGCCTCTCCCACCGAATCTGGAGGTTGGGTGACTTCGAACGGCTTCCCAATGATCTCTTCAGATGAAAGTCCATGCATACGTTCCCATACCGGACTTACGTACTGCCACAGCCCATCCTTCCCCACCCGGTAATAGCCAAAAGGCGCATTTTCAACTATTGCCCGGAATCGTTCCTCGCTCTCTCTCAGCGCCTCCTCGGCCCGCCGGCGCTCGGTGATGTCGCGGGCAATCCCAAGCTGTCCCACGACTTTGCCGTCCCTGACGTGTGAGGTGGAGGTGAATTCCCCGACCATGTACTCGCCCGACTTGCAGAGAACGCGTAGTTCACGGGGGGGTTGCGTCTCGCCCCGTAAGGCCTTCTGGAACCTCTCTAAGGCAACAGGCAGGTCGTCAGGATGTACCATCCCCGCAAAAGGCTTGCCCAGCCATTCAGCGCGTGACCAACCCGTAAGCCTCTCAAAGGCTGGGTTCAATGACGTAAGCGATCCATCCTCTGCAAAAACGGTGTAGATAACGTCGGGCGCAGCTTCAATCAGGCTGCGATATCGTTCTTCGCTTTCGTGCAGCCCCTGCTCCGCCCGCTTGCGCTCGGTGATGTCGCGCACGACGACCTGCAGGGCGGGCCGGCCCTGCCACATTAACAGAGACACGGCGATTTCCACCTGCACCGAGGAGCCATCGAGCCGAACGAAGCGATCCTCGAAGCGAGGCTGCCTTTCACCGGCCAATACGCGTTCCATGTGCTGCCGCGTCCACTCGTGACGCGTGGGCTCGATGACGGCGAACACCTCCAGGCCGACCAATTCCTCCGGCCCGGCGGCGCGGAGCAGGCGGGCGGCAGCGGCATTGGCGTAAACATTCCTGCCCTCTTGTCCCACCAGCACTGCGTCCAGCATCGTTTCGGCCAATTGCCGGAGGCGTTCCTCGGTCTCCCGCAGCGCTTCCTCCGCCCTTTTAAGTTTATCAATATTCTGAAATGTCCCAGTAAGCTCTACTGTTCGCTCCTCCGGCTTTACAGTGGGTAACCCCCACGGGTTGTGGTCAGCGCTGCTCATGAGGATGCCCCCTCCAGTTTATCGCTGCGATAGATCTTCCATGCCTCGAAAACGCGAAGTTTGGATTGGCGACCAATGTCCCGGTTCACACTCACAGACTCAGCCCAGGATCCCCAGACCCCCAACCACTACATATTGGGGCTACCCACTTCAAACCCGCGAGGACCCGAAAAGTCAATATAAGGGCAATTATTTTAGACGGTCAAGTTATTTGCCTTTCGGCCACGTTATCGAAAGAAAAAGCCAGGCCGCTTGCCGTCAGACCGGGGTCGCGTCAAAGTCCGCGAAGTTCCCCGAAGGGGAACAAGATCATTAGTCCCGCAGTCGCGGGATGAAACCTACGGACGAGGAGCCAAGAGATATTCGATCCCGTAGGGGTCGAACATCCACGGACGACGCTTCCCGTGGGTTTCACCCGTCAGTTGACGGACTCGTTTTACACTTTCGTTTTTCCCGGCTTGGCCTTGAGGATGGCTTTCAGAGCTTGCTCGAACGGCGCGGCGATCCTGAATGTTCCCTTGCGGCGTGATGACGACTCCTCGGCCTTCTGAAAATCCTCCATCACCTTTGCGACGTTGAGGCGGCTGTCAATTTTTCTGCTCGTCGGCCTCATGTTTCTCATTTTCTTCTGGCTTCGTTGTGTCTGCTTCATCTTGTTTGGCTTTAGAGGCGACCGCCGCTACTGTATCAACGTTAGGCAATAGCGGCAACTCCCCTTGCGTTCCTAGAGCGAGGGGCAGAGTTTCTTTTGGTTCTGATTCAGGCGGTGGTGGTAGGGGAAGGTCACAAATCCTTACCACCTTGATTTTAAGTGGCTTAGCGTAGTTCTCAATGTCCTTATCGTCAGCATAGATGACACCGACACCTTCAGCTCTTGCTATTGACACAATCTGGATATCGAATTTGACCTTTGCCCACGTAGCCCAAGGCTCTTTGTTGCACTTGATTTTAGCAATCAGTTCACTCGCCTCAATCGCAGCGCGAGCGTCGAATGGGAGTATCTGGAACTTCCATGTATTGCTCAAAACGGCCACGTATTTTGCCCTTCCGTTTCCAGCCCTGACTAATATTTCGGCCATGGCTGGTGCTGGGACTCCAATTACGTCATTTGAGACATCCATCGTCGCTGCGAGATATGCGACTCTTTCCTTGAATTGAAGCACTGGATTGTTGTCACGATCATTAGCGGGTGCCGGATCGGGATGGAGCAAGACTATCAAAAATGATGAGTCGAAAATGATCACGGACGCCTTCCTATTCCCCGTGGCGAATCTTCCGTAGCTCTTCCAATGGGTCAGGAATGCTTGGCCACTCGCTGCCTTCAATCCCCTTCAGCTTCTCGATTGTCGCGGAAAAACGTTCGTCAGACAGCGGTTCTGGGTCGAAAGACTGTATCTTGAAATGATCAATTCTCCACTGGCCTTCCTTACCTCTACTGTAGGTTGCTAGACCATGGACGCGAATGATCCGACAATAGAACGGAGCCAGTTGCTTGGCGATTCCCGCGTCCGCGTCGCAATAGAAAATAGCTCCATCCACTCTTTGTAAGTGGATGGGAATAGTGGGATCAAATCCTCCCACACGCTTCAATTCGCCCACCACGGACGCCCGCTCTTTGATCGGGCCATACGCTTGGGGTAAGTTAGCCTTTATCCCAGGGAACTCGATTACCTCCGCCTTTTGGGAAACGTTGATGATTGTAGCACTTGCCGTGTCCTCCCTCAGCTTGTTGTCGAGCTTCTTATAGGCTCTATTAGCGTCGATTGGACCCATGCCGCGCTGGGCATGGCGGACACGGTAAGTAATTCTGGTTTCTTCGGCAGGATCAATATAAATAACGGGCGCGGTACTCCCCTCGGCCACAGCGATCAGATGAACACTCTCCCGGTATCCAAACAGTTGTGCTAAATCGTTGAGGTATAGCGCAAGACGCGCCATCGGCATAGTGAACGGCGTCAGATCAACTCCGTTGATCTTGCCTTCAATCTTAAAGTGTAATTCTTTCCACTCTGGCACGGCGGCTCCTATGGTACACTAATATTGTGCCGTCCGTGGACGCGGACAGTATGGCCCAACACTTCGCAATTCAGTAAAAGGCTCGCTGGCAGGCGAGCCTTTCTCCTTAAACCCGCTACCGTTTTTCCCTCACCGTTTTCTTAGGCGCCTGCTTGTGAGTCCCGATAGGTTAATCTCTTTCCAACAGAACTTTTGAGAGCGAGTTCTGCTCTTTCGCCATCGGAAGTATCTCTCGCATTATAGCGGAAGTCAAACTCATTCAGATAGCGGTGAACATGCTGTCGGCTGATGTGATGGAATGTCCCATATACCCCGCGCTTAATCAGGGAAAAAATCCTTCGATGGTGTTGGTGGTTACGAGGCGACCATCGGGTTCCCGACGTGCATACTCTTCTCTCGAATGGTTCACCACATCATGCTTCGCAAATTTCTTTCCTATTGTATCATACGCCTTGTTATCATCTGTGTTCAAAATAGCATGGGAAGCGATATGTTCCATCAAGAACGGCTTAAGCTGTTTGGCGGTTACTTTCTCCACGTGCATGGAGTGAACGCGGCCATTCCTTTCCACAAGCGCCACCACGGGAGCTTTATTGGCTACCGACGAAAGACGATCCTTGGGCCTCTCACCACGCTTCACAGATTGCGAACCTGTCCTTAGTTTTCCGCCGATGAAAGTTTCGTCTGCCTCAACCGTTCCCGACATTTGCGAACTGGGCGTCTCTTCCATTGCATGACACTTCCGACGATTTCTCCGACGATTTCTCTTGACAACGCCCCGCCCCTGTGATAGCCTATTAATGTGTATAGCCTGACCCGCGGGGAAGGCCTTTCCTCGCCATCCTAACATCCCGTCCCAGGAGGAACTATGTCCCTACGCAAGTCACCCGAACTTACGCCCGCGTTGCTCGCCGCCGCGCAGAAGAATGCCCAGCATTCCACCGGCCCGCGCAGCGCCGCCGCCAAGCAGAACTCCAAGCTCAATGCCCTGAAGCACGGCGCATACGTCGCGGACGAAAATCGCCGCCAGTCCATGCTGGCGCTGGGCGAAGACCCGGAACAATTCCAAACCCTCACCGAGGAACTCATGAGCGCCTTCGGCCCCGGCGACGCGCTCTGGGAGAAGCAGGTCGAGGACCTCGCCTGGCTCTACTCGCGCCGCGAAAGGCTCGAGCGGGCGCAAGACGGCCTCAGGCGGCGCGCCTTGCAGGCCATCGACGACTGGCAACACCGCCGCCAGCAGGAGATGGCTCGTGTCACCTTCGACGCCTCCCAGCACCAGGTGCTTGATGTCGATCTCCCGGAGTCTACAGATCGAGGGGTGGCGCTGAGAAAGACTCTTTCTTATCTCGAACTCGTACGGGAGGAGATCAACCAGCGCACCTTCCGGGAGCGCCAGTACGCCGTATTGGAATCTTTTTACAGAGGGATGATGGGGTGGCGGCCGGGGCTGATTTTCAGCCTGCTGCACCGTTTCAGTGACCCTCTGCACCTGCGCGAGCAACAAGAGGAGGACGAGGAATACCGGCAGTTCCTGCTCAAAGAAGGCGCCGACTGCGTGCCGCCGGGCGAGCCCGAGCGCCAGGAA
>Ga0208821_1001158_pt1 | contig 16028 bp, 23 predicted proteins | sample June2015DPH_20_5_FD_184720 | JGI IMG/M metagenome (GOLD analysis project Ga0208821, IMG submission 184720) | Peatland microbial communities from SPRUCE experiment site at the Marcell Experimental Forest, Minnesota, USA - June2015DPH_20_40... | ecosystem: Environmental > Terrestrial > Soil >... | reverse complement strand
GCCAAATCGAAGGCTTTGCCGAACCACAGCTTGAACCGCAGGGGCAGATCGTCCGATCCATGCTCCAGCGCAAAGGCCGTGTCGCGCGCCAGATGCGCCAAACAGGTTTGATGCGCGGCGCCATGCTATCGAACTCCCCGCGAATTAGAAGGTGGGGTCGGAGTGCCGCTTACGAACCATGACCATCGCCGCGAGCCAACGCAGGCCGCTCGTCTTGACGAAATGACCATGTGACGAGCGCACGGGGTCGCGATAGATTCCGCGCGCGGCGATCTTGTGGCCCCAGCGACGCTCGATCGTGTCATCGATTCCGATCACGACTGGCCCGACTGGTAAAAACCCGTCGAGGATCATCGCCAGCAGCGGGCGGGCGATGGCGCGACTGTTCCATCGCGCCCGGTTGAGCACATAATGGTAAAGTGAAAAGTCGCGGGTCGCGCCAAGGCCCATGACACGCAGAGCGGCGCTCACCGTGCGCTTTCCGGGCGCGAGCACCATGCCGGTGACGAGCGCCAGCACATGTTCCCAAACCGGGGCCGAAAAAAAGCTCCGGAAAGGCGTCATCAACGAAATGATAATTGGCGGCAGCATCGGCGCCACGGAGGATGAAGGAGAAGAGCGACGTTGGGTCATCGCAACGGTAGAATCGAGTCGCGGCGAATTGTCCTTGATGTTTTTCAAACTCAGGTTGCGGCATTTTGAATCGGGATCGCCGCCTCAGCCATCCCCTCATTTTTCGTCGCAGGTCATTTGCAACCTTAGGTGCAAATTTGGATTCAGAAATACCCGCTATGCGAGTCTTGCGGCGCGGGAATTTCGTTTTGCGGTCATCCTTGGTGAGGGCCCGCCATGCCAAGTTGCCCTTTCGCCCACCAAATTCTCCAGTCGAAGGGCCAAAAAGTGCCGAAATCAGGCGCGTTTAAAAATGAGGGGATTCCTGAGGATCGCCGCAAGCCTTGACGAAGACAGTTGCACGACGATCCATCAGAATGGCGCAATGACGATGAACGACGACGACATCATTGGGTTCATCGAAAACTTCAAATTCGACGCCGGTCCCGTGGCTGTAGAGCGGCGCAATCGCGGCTTCACGCTCATCCATGCCGCAACAGGCCTCCTGATCGCTCGCCTGCGCCCTATCGGACGAGACGATCTCGTCGACATCTTCTATTGGTCGCTATGGAGGGAACGATGGGTTCCGTTCGGCCCCTTTGGACGCACCGCCGCACCGGTCAAACAGGCTGTGCGCATCATCTCGGAAGCGGCCGTTTTCTGGGCAGGCGTCGGAAGGGCCAAGCCAAAATCCCCAAAGTCCAGCTCAGCAGGTATAGGAAATCAACTGGTAACAGAAGGGATGATCGATGCGTTTCGCTCTTTTTGGCGTGACTCATGCAGAAACTCTTGCCGCCATTTTCGGCCTCGTCGCGGGGATGCTTGTTTTCTCTTCAGGCTATATAGTCGGAGCGCAGACCCATCCACCGGAACAGTCATGCGTCGTTGCGGATACGGCGAATCCCGACGCCAAGGCCAAGGACGGCTTGATTCCAAAGCAGGTCAAAACCGTGCCCATACGAAAGGGCACGTCGCCTTAACGTGTCGCCGGAGCGGCGCGGACATAGGTTGGCGGGAATGGGACGGTGATCGCGCAAAGGGAAACCCGGCCACAAGGGCCGGGGGGCTCCTATCAATCAGTTCCGTGGCCGAGGCATAATCTTTCGCAGACGATTAATATCTGGCGACGACCGGATCCGGGCGGGCAAAGTTGAAGATATAATTCACGCCGGCGCGAACGATATTGACTTGCGGATGAGGGATGGCGCCGTACTGGTAGCCGGTATAGTCTCCCGTCGTTCCACCGCTATCGAGGTTCACGAAGAGATATTCGAGCTTCACCGTCCAGTTGGGCGCGAACTTCCACTCAAGACCGCCGCCACCCGTCCAGCCGGTGCGGGTGTTGCTGTAGCCGGTCACATTGCCCGACACGCCGCCATAAGCGAAACCGGCGGTGCCGTAAGCGAGTATGGTCGGTGTGATAAGATAGCCGACGCGACCGCGAACCGTGCCGAACCAGTTGAGGCTCACGCCGATGTTGCCATAGGGGTCCAAGGGGGTGAGAAGATTGCCCGTAAGCGGGCTCGGATAGGTCGTCGCGACGTTGTTGCCGCCGGAACTCATGCTGGTTCCCTGAATGTCGGTCTCGGCGCCGACAACGAAGGAATTGCCGAACTGGTAATTGTAGCCGATCTGGCCACCGCCCACGACGCCGCCGGCATTGCTGCCGCCATTGGTCGAACCGGGATAGAGGAAGAAATTGTTCGCCGAACCCGAATATGTGAGGTCGGTATAAGGCGTCCAGTTATTGTTGTTGCTGGAGTTGGCACTCCAGCCGCCGCCGAGGTTGAGGCCGGCGTAGAAACCCGTCCAAGTGTTGACAGGCAGCGGCCCAAAGTAAACGGACGGGGGTTGGCGGGAGGCAAGGTCGGCGGAGAGTGCCGCTCCGGCGGAGAGCGTCACCGCAATCCCAATCGCAATCGCAATCGCGGAAAGCAGTCCCTTTTGCATGGAGAACCTCTCGATAATTAAATCCTCCATGAACGCAAAGCGCCATGAAGCTGTCGAAATTTTCTCGCTCTGCAGCGTGAACAAGTCAATGAAAATCACACCGCAATGACTCCCCGCAACTCATTTTTTGGCGATGAGTGACAAATCTGCCACAGTCCCTGCGATTCACCCAGTTCCTGTTTTGAAAGTTGCAAAAGGCCTTTTTCTGGATTCTGTAAAGGGGTTTCTGTAAGAGAGATTTCTGTAAGAACGTTTCTGAATCTTTCTGTACTATATATATGCGCCACCTAATCAGCGTGGAATCCGCCACCTAATCAGCGTAGCTGCGCCACCTAATCAGCGTGGAAAAGAGGGCAACCGCCACCTAATCAGCGTAGCTGCGCCACCTAATCAGCGTAGCCATAGGGATAACCGTCAGAAATTGAAGAGCATTGTTATCCACCTAGCGCCACCTAATCAGCGTAGCTAAGTGGTTATAAATTGGCGGTTTTAATTTCGTTTTCCGAAGGACGGAAACGAGAAAATCCCTGCGCTTACGCGCCTTGTCTCGAATTGTAGAAAGAGCGGAAGCAGCGGCTGGCGGCGCGAGCAGCCTTACAGCCGGAGTCGGTGTTTAGAAATGGCGAGCGCCGACACATCGGCTGGTTCCATTTCAAGGCCTCGTGCGGTGAGCTGGAGGGGGAGCTTCGGGAATAGGTCTTTGATAGCGGCTACGTCCTCGATGAATGCCTCACGAAAGGCCCTGTCGCGAGTGTAACCATCGCCGAATTGATCTTTCAGTGGGTGCCAATCGAGCACCAAGCGGGTGTGAAGCCGAGTTATGCGGTAGGTTACCCAAAACAACAAATCGAGACGGCGCGCGGAATTGGACAGTGCGCGTAACGCGCGCACGTCAATGGGTAATGCGTGCTTTTCCAGTTCGTTATAAAACGACTGCGAAAATGCAATTTTAGTAGGCCATAGGTTGCGTTGTTCGGGATATTCGCCGAACCACAGTTCGATCTTATCGAGAAGCTTCACGTCCACGCTACCAGAGCGCTTGCCGTCCCACGAACTGATTTCCATGCGGGAGGCGGCGAGCGCGCGGAGTTGGTCTTTAAAGGGGTCAATATTGCCGCGCGGACCTCCGCGTGGCTCAAAGCCCATGTCGCGCATGAAACCGCTCAAGCTTTCCGATGTCTCGATGACGGGAGAACGGTTGCGAAGCGCCTCGGTAGATAGGTGAGCCATGATGAGACGGGCCTTTGGTCCCCAAGGCAGGGGTTGTTGGACGCGGCGACCATCAGGTGCTCGGAGCTTTCCAGCGGTGATGGTCACGGCCATGCGGCCTTGCTTACGCTCGAATTCCAGCCTGTCGGGGGGGAGCGCCTTGTAGGGCAAACCGCAAATGGCGAGAGGCGTTGGCATGAAGCGCAGGTTGTTGGGATTTGTTCCATCGCTTTCGAGGGTCTCGAAGGCATCAAGACGGCGGCGCTTTTCGCGCGGCATGGCGGCGAATTTTGCCGCGCGCGCGGTTTTAGCCGCTTCGGCTTGGTCGCGGCGGCGTTGGCTTTCGGCGAGAAAACTGACCACGCTGCGGAAGGTTAGAGAGCCGCGCGCAGTCTCCAATTGCTCGCGCAAGTCGCTGTCTCGAATCAGCGATTCGTCTATGTGGCTCATTGCGTTTTTCCGCACGGAAACTCCGGCTTTAGGCCGGGGAGGAAGCGCGGTCCCTAGCTAGTCTGACTCAGAGCGTTGAGCTTCGACATATTGCTTGACCCTCTCAAGCGGAGCGCCGCCAACGCTGACGGCGAAATAAGACGGCGACCACAGGACGCCTTTCCAGTAACGGGCGGCAAGATCGCGTCTCGCCGATCTAAGCAGACGAGACGAGGTGCCCTTGAGCGCATTGACGAGAATCGACACCGAATGTTTCGGCGGGTATTCGACGAGCAGATGGACGTGATCTCGCTCGCCGTCGTAGGCGATAAGCTCGCAATCCATCGTCGCGCAGACCTTGGCAAAATGGTTTTTAAGCCAGTCGATAGCTGCGTCGTCGAAAATCTTCCTGCGGTATTTTGTGACGAAAACAAGATGACAGACCAATTTCGTGACTGAGTGCCGTTCCCTGCGGTATTCCAGCTTGTCCACTTGCGAATCCTTCGCAGACCAATTATACCATTTTATATGATGGAAAAAATGTCAACAAAAGTCTCCATTGAACGCCGCGACTTCCAATGCGGTCAGAAAATGGCGATCCTTCAGCCGGTTCCCAGTCCATCTGGTGAATCCCGGGTAGAAGCGAATCGGCGATTTTCATCTCGACTTCCCACGCCGCTGTTTCTGGGCGCGGCTTTTTTGGTGCTGATCTTCTCGTTTCTTTGTGTTTCGGCGCGCGCCGAAGCGGATCTCGAGAGGCTCGAAATTGTGACCGCGACAGGCCCGCACGTCTTTCAAATCGAGGTGGCGCGCACGGAAGAGCAGCGATCAAAGGGGCTGATGTACCGCCGCTCCTTGCCCGAAGACCACGGCATGTTGTTCGACTTTGGCTTCGACGTTGGCTTCGAGGACGTCGTCACGATGTGGATGAAGAACACATATGTCTCGCTCGACATGATCTTCGTGTCGCGCGGAGGGCGGGTGGTGTCGATCGCACAGGACGCCGTCCCTCTGTCGGAGGCGATCATCTCGTCAGAGAAGCCGGTTTTCGCCGTGATCGAAGTCAACGCCGGAACGGCGCGAAAAATCGGGCTTTCGGTCGGCGACTCGGTGCGCCACCCGATGTTCAAGCCTTAAGCTGGGGCGTAGTGGCCTATGCCCTCTTATAGCGCCGCTTAAAAATAGCTGGCGCCATTCTTAAAGCGCAAAGTCCGTCTGGCGGGTAAAAGCGCAACCTCGGCGTCACGCGTCACTCAGAATGCGGTTTCGACATCTTCTCTAAGAAGCCCACTTATGCGTTTTTGTATGTCGGCTTACCCCCCCCCTAGCTTAATCGGTCAGGCCCACAGGCTGGCTTTCTAGGCCATTTAAACGGCGGTTTTTGGCCAGAGAACGGTTCCTGCGCGGTTCATAACGCGGTCGTCACCGTGGACGGAGTGCCCGACGAAAGGGGGCGTTCGGAGAAAAAGCAATTGCGTTGATTGTTGCTAATTTGTCACGCCGCGAAAAAATCAACTCTGGCGCGCCGCATAACATCATTTTGCAATTGATCGCTCAATTTAAAAGACCTAATTCTTTGATCCATGATTATCTCGCGTCTCCCACTAAGCTCCCCTGTTAGGGTTTTAACAGTTAGAGGCAACCCAATGATCAAGATCCTGTCTTCAGCGGCGGCGATTGCGCTTACGCTTTCCATCGGGCCAGCCCTCGCCGCTGATCTTCCTTCCCGCAAAGGTCCCCCGCCGATTTACGTCCCGCCGCCGCCGCCGCCGATGTGGACCGGCTTCTATCTCGGTCTGAACGCCGGCGGAACCTTCGGCGGCAGCAACTCGGTGATCACTTCCGGGGGGCCGCTCGGGCTCATTAACGGCCCCTGGCCCGTGTGGTGCGTCCCCTACTACACTAACGTCAACAACGCCTTTGGCCTCGCCGCCAACTCCGTCAATCCGGTTTCGAATGGCGGCTTCATCGGCGGTGGTCAGGCCGGCTACAACTATCAGTTCAACAACGCCTTCGTTGTCGGTCTTGAGGCGGACATCCAGGGCATCGCCGGTTCGAGCGGCTCGTCGAGCGTTTCCGGCTTCTCCCCGATGGCCGTCCCCAGCTACGCCCTCGCCAACAATGTGGCTTCGACGGCTACGGCCTCCAAGAGCCTTGATTATCTCGGCACGGTGCGCGGCCGCATCGGCTATCTGATCAACCCGACCTTGCTCGTTTATGGCACGGGCGGTCTCGCCTATGGCGGCGCGAACTTGAACACCAGCATCTTCGCTTCGGATACGGCGAATGTCTTCCAGCCGACGTTCGGTGGTTCGAGCTATTCGAGCACGCTCGTAGGCTGGACCGCCGGTGGCGGCCTCGAGTGGATGTTCATGCCGAACTGGAGCGCCAAGCTCGAATATCTCTATTATGATCTGGGCACGGTTACGACCCCTGGATCGATGTCGGCGGTAAGTTACAACTCCTACACCGATGGCTACGGCGCCTTCCACTCCTCCGCCCAATTTGCCGCCATCGCCCAGCAGACCTCTGCCCACTTCAACGGCCATATCGTCCGCGCCGGCGTGAACTATCACTTCAACTGGTGGGGCGGCGAACCCGCTCCGATCCTCGCCAAATACTAATCGTGCTTAGCGGGGATTGAGCCTCGTCCCGAAAAGCCTATTTAAGTGGAGCCCGGCCAATTGGCCGGGCTTACTTTTTGTCGAACGCGAAAACGGCTCGGCGCTCCATCCGAGCGCGGGGGGAGCTTGATAGAATCTGAACCGAGGCGGCGGCATGGCGCTTGATTTTTGTTTCTGTTTTTGCTACGTTATCAGCGTTAGCCTAACTGCCGTTGAGGCAGCGTAAGGGGCCCGTGCGTGGACCAGGCGCAACGGGCTCCTTTGCGTTTTGGAGCATCGTCGCTTCCTCAAATTGAACGTGAGAAGCCCCCGCCGCGCGTAGCGCCAGAGGCCTTGGTTTGTGGGTTGCTTTTGGTAAGTATAACTTGCTTGAAGGGGCGCGCCTCGCGCTCGTCGTCATCGACGTGATGCAGCGCCACACAAACCGCCTTGGTGGGCCTGCCAAGGCTGATCATTCCGTTAGAGTCCGCGTCGTCAGGACCAGCAACGCCTCACTTCGCAACCCCGGCCAGCTACGCCGCCAGCGAGAACCTGATCGCGCCATTTGGTCACACGCGAGGTTCCGCAACCAATCAACCGCCTCCTACTGCCAAAAATAATGACGGAAGAAGGCGCTGCGGCAGGTCTAATAAGCCCAATATGGGGGGTAAGTCCATCTGTTACTGCCGCAAGGATAGCCCCAGCTATAGTCATAACAAGGACTGCCCCGTCCGTAGTTAGAGTAGTACGGATAGCCATAAAAGTTGTATGGAGAGTCATAATATTTACGCATCCACCTCAACTCACGCGCCCTGAAATCGCGCGCAGCGCGCGCTAATGCTGCGTCATTATTGTCGCTATTGAGGTAGTTACTGTTGTATCGAGAATAATTCAGATGGTGATAGTGGCGATAATGAATTTGATCGACCGCCAGGGTGGGGCTGATGGTCGATCTCTCCGCGACGTTCATGGCGCCAGCGCGAGAGTCGCCTGGTATGGCCGTCAGGGCCGTAGCGGCGCATATCACGCAGACGACGCTAGAGCCCAATAAATCTGAATTTTGCATTTGTTCCCCCACCCTTTTTTGTGCTGACGAAAGAAAAGAGTCAAATAAGGCATCTGCGCCCAAAACGCGTCGTTTTGCGCTTGAGGCGTGAGCCACACAATAATAAAATGACGGAGCTTCGTCGATAGTACAGGGGCCATCGCAGAATCTTCCCAAAATCCTAGGCAGGGATCCGAGAGTGTATCAAACGCCTGCTCGCGCCTGAGAAACGATTCGCGACACGGTTGCTGGGTGGATTTTGAATAGGCATGCGATCTCGGCCAACGTTTTGCGCCTGGATGAGATAGCTTCGACGATCTCTTTCTTTTGCTCGGCCGTGATTTTTGGTTTTCGCCCCGGCACGCGACCTTTTGTTCTCGCCTCGGGCAGCCAAGCGCGGGGGCGTTCGCGGATTATCTCGCGCTAGAACTCCGCGAAGGAGCCAAGCATCTGCATCATCCGTATAAGTTTTGACTTAATCTGACGGACGGTGTTTTCCTCCACGCATGTGAGCCGTGGCTGGGGCGGAGCTGGTCGAGCAGCCGATGCAGCTCGGGTCGATCCCACCTTCCCGCCGGATGCCGTTTCCTCAAACACCTTTTTGCACCCGGCCTCTTTGAGCGCGCGAATTTGCGGGGCTGTTTCCTGGTCGTCGGATCTGGAGACGCGGGCGTAGCCGAGGAGCATGAGTGTTGCTTTTTCCTGTTGCCAATCACCAGGGTTTGGCGCCAGGATCATGCAAAGCGTAAGCCATTGAAATGCTACGAAAAAATTGATTATCGCGCAAACGGTCGCTTGCGCGATTATGGAGTCGGCTAGGAAGAGACGCGAAATCCTTTCGCCGCAACCCCGTACGCCGCTGTCGTCCGAATCGTGAATAGATGGGACGTGAAGCCCACATCTGCAAAGCCATGGCGGCCACGCCCCTGCGAATAGTGGCGCGGCCGCTACAAAGGTTGATTAGTTGCCGGAGTACCCGCCCCCGGAGAACCCGCCCTGGTTTCCGATGGGGACGATGACGACCGGTGAGACGATGCCGCTGCCGACTACGCCAAGCGGGCCGGCGCCGGCGACGGCAATGCCAGCGTTGCCCAGGACAAACGTTCCAGGGGGGAGGCCCGGCTGGCCACTCTGGCCACCATTGTGGCCACCATTGTGGCCACCATTGTGGCCACCATTGTCGCTGGCGTAAGCCATGCCCGTCAAGGCGACGAAAGCCGTCGCTATCATCAAAGTTTTCTTCATCATCGTCACCCTTTGATCCATGGCGCGCCCCATCCGCCGGAAGCGGATGGGGCGGCTGTCAAACAGCCATCAAGTTGGACTCTCGCCCTTTTGAATTTTTAAGGGCCGCGGCTCTGTCGCCATCCGGGAACAAATCATTCTCGTCCTGGCATGCTGGAACCCTGACCCTGATTCGAAGGGTTGTCCTTCTTGACTGCGCACGTTGATTAGAAGCAGGTCGCCGGAGTGGTGGGGGCGGTGCCTTGTCCAGTAATCGCGCAGCCGGTAGCCACGCCGCCGCCGGTCGCGACGCCGGTGGCGTTGGAGGTTGACAACGCGCCGGCGCCATGTCCGGTAGCGTTGCTAACTCCACCGGCCGTGGCGACTCCGCCAGCAGACGCGAAGCCGCTCTCGCCGATGAAACCGCCCACCGCTGAGCCTGTGCCGGAGGCGAATCCAGTGGTGTTGAACCCCCCCTTGCCCTGGGCAACCAAGCCATTAGCGTTGCTGACACCGGTGCCGCCAGCTATGCCTTGGCCGCCGCCTTGGTTAAATAGGACAGTCGGGGTCGGCGTGGGCGTGGGCGTGGGGGTGGGCGTGGGGGTGCAACCAGCGCAACTCGATCCAGCAGCGTAAGCCGCGCCAGACATCGCGACGAGGGTCGCCGCAACAATCGCCGTTCTCTTGATCATCTAACCAGCTCCTATTGTTTGCCCTTAATAAAACGGGACAGGATGGGCACTCGCTGTCAAAAATCCCAGCAAGGGCAAAGGCCACGAACCTCTTCCCATTCGGAAAACAGGTTCTATTTCTTCCATTGCCGGCATGCCGAGGTAGAAGCAGCGACTTAAGCATCACCTGAAAGTGACGAGAACGGGCAAAAGCCGCTCAGCAAGGCGATGCCTAAGTCGCCGCCGTATCGTCCCGCAGCGACGAAGTTGGAGTGGCCACCCATAAGGTGGCCACTCCGAAATATTAGATCAGGGGCAGCCGGGGGAGGTCGAATTGGTGCTGACGATCGCGCAGCCGTTAGCGGAGCCGTTGCCGGTGCCACCACCCGTGGCGGTAACGCTGGCGGTAGCGCCGGAGCCACCGCCCACGCTAATGTGGGACCCGCCGCCGCCGCTGGACTGGCCGACGCTGAAGGCGTTCTCGCCGATGCCGCCGCCGAGGCCGCCGCCGTTGCCGCCGCCGCCGGCCGTCGCATGGCCGCCGGCCGGACCAATAATGGGGCCGACGGTGCCGGTAACGCCCACGGAGCTGCCGCCGCCGTTAGAACCGCCCTTGGTGTAGTTATACGTGCTCTGGGCGTAAGCCGCGCCCGACATCGCGACGACAGCCGCCGCAACAATTACCGTCTTCTTGATCATCTAACCATCTCCTTATGTTAGCCCCTGAATTAATCCGGACAGGTTCTTTACGAGGTCAGGGACCGCAAACCTCTTCCCACCCGGAAAACGGATTATATTCTTGCCGACAGGCCCCACCTGCGGCGGCGACCCCAGTGTCGCCCGCACACGGAGTGCCGGCATGGCGCATTGCGCTGCGAATGTTCGGATTTTGGCACATGATCTCACGCGCCGCCGCAGTATACCCGAGAGTTGCAAGGGTCTTCGCATTCAGCCGCGCTTGACAGCCTTTGTCTTCGTACGTGCCGCCGAACGTCACGCCGAACCCGCTGGCGGATCCGCCCGCGCTCATAGAACCGAGACAAACTTCATATCCCGCAGCGGCGAGGGCGGGCGAATAGACGTTGGGTATGGCTTTGCTTGGGTCGGAGGCGCCGGCAAAAGTGGTGATCTGCCCGCCCGTAGCGCCACTGGCGACGGAATTTTGGTTCTTCGCATTCGCAGTCCCCACCGACACAGCCGTACCCTGAGCTGTCGAGTTTGCCGAATTAGCGCCGCCGCCATAAACGGGGCCGCTGCTAGAAGGCGGCGTTTGCGCCCAAGACGCAGACGCCGTCATAATAATCAATGCCGCCGCCATGTAATTTATTGTCTTAAGGCCGGCTGTCATTTTAGTCTCCCTAATGGCCATTGTCTCGGCGGCTGCCTTGAAGCCTTGCGACGCGAATCGCTTGATTAAGTTCAAAGCTTGCACCTGCCGTCGAACACAATTCGCGTGCCTTCCGTATGCCTTGTCGCATGCTAATCAAGCCGAATTTAGGGTACCCTCACGGCGCCCATAGCATTTGATGTGCACCTTAAGAGGCTTTTTAACATTTGCCGATAAAGGCCGACAAGCTCAAAGGGGGCAAGGATGGTTGATTGTTTGCCAGTGTGGTATTTTTGCAACATTTGGCTAAATTAATCGCCCCTTCAGTCAAAATGCCTAGCCAATAAAAAACTGGCATTTACCATAGTGTTGCTTTTCTATATCTCTGCCGAGAAGCGGGCCGCGTTCATCTCAAAATCTGGAGGAATATATGTTACGCTTATCGGTTGCGGCGGCGTTGGCGGTCTTGATGACAGGTTCGGCCGCGTTTGCTGGACCGGACGATCTGGCGCTAGTGGACCGGCATGGCGGCGGCGCGGACTATAGGTTGCCTTACGGCACCTATACCGGGGGGTACGCTAATTGGCGGACCTACGGCGTGGTCGGAAATCGAGTCGCTCAATACGGGCCACTCTCCAACAAGCAAGTGCCCAGATGGGAGTATAATGTCCGAACCGGCGAGCCGAGTGGCTTTGACCTGAAAACACGCTAGCAATCGTGTGACGCGCCAATGAACGTGATTTTTTAGCTATTGATTTTGAAGGCTGTGCTGTTTTGGATTCTTCCTGGGGTGCGGCACGGTTAAGTGAGACATCCGGCTGCGGTAAATTGAACCGCAACCGGAGGTATAGAGATGACGGTCGATGAAGGGCGGAAGCCCGAAGGGGCGCCGGAGCGCCCTTGCGAAGCTGGCGAAGGTGCCGCCTCGGGGGTCGATGCAAATGGGCCGAAGCGTTTTTCCGTTCAACGCAAGATGTCCGTAGTGTCGCGACTGTTGCGCGGAGAGCCACTGGATCTTGTGGCCCGGGCCACGAATGTCTCGGTGGCCAAGCTGACAGAATGGCGCGAACGCGCTCTGGAAGGCGCCGCTTCGGCCTTGAAAGAACGCGAGCGTGATGACCGCGACGACGACATCGCCCGGCTGAAATCCAAGGTGGGCGAGATCACCATGGACAACGAGTTGCTTTACGCCAAGATCGCCGCCATGGAGGGCAAACGCCCTTTGGCCCGCGGGAGGTCGAGACGATGAGCCGGACGCTCTCGCCTTCTTTTGCACGCTGTTATGGCCTGGCGCGAGTAGCGCGCGTGTGGAATGTCTCACGCGCCAGCGTCTATCGTGCTCGCATCGAGGCGGCGCCTCGCGCCGCCCGGCATCGTCCCGGCCCCGTCGGCGCATGTTCGGACGCCGAATTGGCGGAACATATCCGTCGTCACATCACGGGTTTTGGTTTTCACGGCGAGGGCTATCGCAAGATATGGGCGCGGCTGCGCGTCGCTAGCGTTCGCGCGAGCCCACGTCGTGTGCGGCGCGTCATGGGCGAACATGGATTGCTCGCGCCGCATCGCGCTGGGCGAACAGAGGTCAAGGCGCATGACGGGACGATTGTCACTGATCGCGTCAACGAAATGTGGGGAACGGACATGACGCAAACAATCACGACCACCGACGGCAAGGCCTACGTCTTCGTCGCCGTGGAACACGCCAATTCGGAAATCGTCGGCATTCACGCGGCGCGTTCAGCCAATCGCTTCGAGGCGTTGGAGCCGGTGCGCCAGGGCGTTCATCGCTGCTTCGGAGCCATTACGCCCGGCGTGGCGCGTGGATTGAAACTGCGTCACGATCACGGCTCCAATTACATGTCCCGCGACTTTCAGGACGACATCCAGTGTCTGGGCATTGAAGCCTCGCCCTCTTTCGTGCGTGAACCCGAGGGCAATGGCGTCGCCGAGCGGTTCATCCGCACAATCAAGGAGAACCTGTTGTGGGTGCGGGTCTTCGACACGATCGAAGAATTGCGCCAAGCTCTCCAGGAGTTCGCGCGTCACTATAACGAAAACTGGCTGGTCGCACGGCATGCCTATCAAACGCCTACTCAAGTGCGAGCCGCTCAACTTCGGGTTGCCAACGCAAATCTCGGAGAGCTATCCTTGGCAGCCTGAATAAGCGCAGTCGGTTGTCTCAGAACCGTGCCGCAGTACAGTTTTGGATTCTTCCACCATATGCAACATCTATTAATTGTAGGCAAAAGGGTGCGAAGGCTTCAAGCGACGTCAATTGTGTTCCGCCAACCAGCTTAGCTTGGCTGGAGTGCCGGCAAGGGAGGCCATGATGGTGCGGTTAAGCGTCGTGATTGCAATTTCAACGACGTTGCTGGGGGGAGCAGCGCGGGCAGAGGACTTAAAAATTGTTCCTGCCGGCCCGCCTAACCCCGATTCCGTTGTAAAAGCCGGCGTAGAAACCAGAGTCGGTAGCGCGTGGGATTGCGATATGAAAAACATTGCGCCAATCGTCTGGGCGCGCGCCGATCATGGGACTGTGGTCATTCGGAATATAATTGGGCCGGCATGTGGAGAACAGAGCGTAAGGCAAGCGGGACTGTTTTATAAATCTGATCCGGGTTTCAAGGGTCAAGACAAAGTCTACATTGGCGGATTCTTGGTAAAGCAGCGAATCGACACGACCGTACTGGTGCAAGTGAATTAATCGCTCTTGGACCGCCTTTCGAGGCGTCAGCAAAACCCGAGCGGGGATGCGTCGAAAACATTTCGCGGTGGTTTCAACCGGTTTCCAAAAAGGGGAGGGGGTGGATGCGAAAGATACGCTCTTACGGGTTTCTGTTGGTTTTGATAGGATATGACACGACCAACGGCGCCATTGGCGCCACCTTTTCTTATAACGATATCCGAAAGCCCCATGGCCACGAACGCGGCCTTGCGGAGTTGGTCGTTGATGCCAAATTTTGTGACCAAAAAGTCGGCATCCAAACCGATCACATCACCCCAAAATACAACAAATGCATGCTCAGCCGCGGCTGGCGGTTCGGTCACATTGAGCAAGGGCCGCGTTCTAATCAGGATTCCCCGCCTTCCCCAGCTTCACCAACTGCGGGGAATGAGCAACACTAGAGCGGGCTCCGAGCAAACTGAATCGCGGGGGCTTCCCGAAGCGGTCGCATTCTGATTCATGATACCCGCCGCGTAAAGGAGGCGGCGGGAATGGCGCTTTCCGATGATCTTCGCAAGCGAGTGGCGGTAGCTGTCGTCGAGGGCGGACTGTCGCGCAATGCGGCGGCCAGGCGGTTCGAGGTGAGCATCGCGAGCGCGGTGCGCTGGGTGAAGCGCTACGAGACCACGGGCGAGATTTCGCCGGCTCCTTCTGGCGGCGATCGCCGCTCCCGCCGCATCGAGGCGCATTGCGACTATCTACTGGGCCTGATCCGCCGCACGCCGGACATGACGCTGCTGGAAATGAAGGAGCGCCTCATCGCCAATTGCGGCGAGCGCTTTTCGGTTTCCGTGCTGTGGCGCTTCTTCGACCGCCACGAGATCACAGTTAAAAAAAGACCGCGCACGCCGAGGAGGCCTAGACCCAACAGTCGTGTCATCAATCGCCATTTGGCAGGAATACCCACGAAGCGCGCAATTCGACGGCTGGACGACGCCCTCGTGGCGACACTTTTGACATTTTGCCCGTTGAGCCGGACATCAATTCGTTGATCAATGCCAATGGATGCCGTGCTGCGGTGTCGTTACTTTTGACAAAAGAGGCATTCTGTAAAAAGTCTGGCCTTCGTTCATCGCAAAATCGGCTCGGAATCGATTTGGCGGCTGATGGCACGACTGTTGGGTCTAGGCCGAGGAGCAGCAGCGCGTGGACGTTCCTCGCCGCCGCGATCTCGGACGAAGGCGAGGGCCAAGACGACGAATCAGGACCGAAAAAATTTCCAGGCCAGCCTCTGAGGAGGGGCGGCATGGTCGGCATGCCGCGCCAGTTGCCGCCTACCGGGGGGTACCACACGATTTGTCCAAAATCGTACGCTAAGCGAAAAATCGAGAGATTTCATCGGCTTTCGCAAACGAACGTTTGCGCATGAGTTTGGTCCCGACGAGGATTCGGGCGAATTTTCCTTGCAGAACCCTCTTTCATAATCCCCGCCAAAGGCAATCGTCATTCGCATGGCCTGTTAGCGTACGATTTTGAGCAAATCGTGCGTCGAGGCCTACCGCGACACGGCACAGCCGTTTGAAACGCGCTTAAACGCAGCCAAGGCCGCGCTGCCTTTTGAAAAGCCGAGGCTTGCCGCTGTCCAACTCGAAGAGGCACCGCACGAAACGGTTATTCGCGTGATCGGCGGCTTGCCAAACTGACGCTGAAAGTCATCACGTGATGACAATGTTTCTTTTCGCGCTCAAAAAGAAGCGGCGGACGCGCCATAACAACTTATCGACGTCGAGAGGTTCTGTCAGATAGTCCTCTCGCGCGCGGCCGTGTTTAGCTTCAGGTAGATTTACGGGAACCTTTTGCGCGTGCTGCACCGACGAACCGGAAACCTTGGTTTTCGCGGCGGCTTGCTCGCGTGATTTGGACTCACTTTATGGTAAATCTACCACAAGGTTGGTCGGCTTCAGATCGTTACGCGCGCCCTGTCTTTTCTTCGCCGCCTCGGCATACAACGGCTTTAGCTCAAGCGCGACGGCCGCACCGCCGGTTAAGGGGTCAGCGCAAGGTCTGTTACTTTTTGTACGGTAACTGGGACAAATCATGAATTCAGCCCTTTGGCTTCCTTGGCTATCCGCAGCGAGCCCTCAGGACTTGTCCGGGCTCGTCCGTTTTCTCGTCCGACAATCATCCCGTCCGGGTTGCCATCCTCAAACACTGTTTCTGGACAGATCGGTGATCGACCGCCAAACGGTCGATTGCCGGACAACAACACCCAACGGCGGTTCAGCCCCTTAAC
>Ga0208821_1001157_pt1 | contig 16057 bp, 16 predicted proteins | sample June2015DPH_20_5_FD_184720 | JGI IMG/M metagenome (GOLD analysis project Ga0208821, IMG submission 184720) | Peatland microbial communities from SPRUCE experiment site at the Marcell Experimental Forest, Minnesota, USA - June2015DPH_20_40... | ecosystem: Environmental > Terrestrial > Soil >... | reverse complement strand
ACCATACTCGGAGTGGCCGAAGCATTGCGAGAGAAGATTGGGCATGTAAAAGTCGTGGGGCTGGAGCCCGAGGATGCCCGAGTTACAGAGTGGTATAGAACTGGCTCGATGAACAAGTACCGAGCAACTGTCGGACTGCCTGCGTCGAAATCTCTGGTAGAGTTGATGTTGGAGAAAGGTTTGCCTGACGAGGTTTTGACGGTCAAAGATAATGATGCCAGGGAAACTATGAATCGATTGTGTCTTGAGGAAGGGTTGTTCTGTGGCATGTCTTCCGGGGCGAATGTTTACGCTGCTCTGAGGATTGCTAAGAAACTAGGCAGAGGCGCGAACGTAGTGACCGTCCTAGTAGATAGAAGAGAGCGCTACTTCCCAGAGTATCCGCGTGAACATTACGTTATCTAACGGACGCGCCTACGCTACTTTGCTATGCGCTGCTCGGTTAAATCGTCAGCGAGTAACGATAGAATTCCTGATCGCGTCTGTATCGAGTCTCTCGTATAACGTCTGGGCGGTGAAATTGCTCGTAGCTGTCTCAAGGAGAAGAGCATCCGCGTCCGTTTCCTCAGCAAGCCGGCGTGCACGATTCATTAAAGCTTCACCAACGCCCTCGCAACGCGCTTCCGGAGTCACGAAGAGATCTGATAGTATCCATTGCCGCCGAAGGGTTAGCGAGGAGAAGGTCGGATAAAGATGCACCAATCCCACGGGTTTCGCATGTCGTCCACCCTCAGAGAAAGCTAGGAATAGAACCGACTCTCTATTCTTTAGCCGTCGCTTCAAGAAATCACGAGCGGCTTTCAGGTCAGACTTTTTCTTGTAAAACTGCCTATACGCATCAAAGAGAGGGACAGCTAATAGTGAGTGTCTCGCGTTTGCTCTAACGATTCTAAGGCTTTCCTTTGCCATGGACCGATCTTAATGTCGCAAACAGATCAGGCTTTCGAGTCTTTGTCTTCGGTGCAACCGTAGATTCAAGTGTAATGGTACTCTAATTCGTAAATGGACGAGGAACCGCAGTGACAAGGTCTGCCGCCGCTTGTTCTAATTAAGCTTGAAAAACTTCGACACGATTATTGACATTGTCGACTACGTACACGTTCCCCGACGAATCAACAGCAACCCCTCTTGGGTTGACAAATTGACCGATACCTCCACCCTGCAAACCGAACTGACTCAGATAGGTCCCGGAGGTAGTGAACACCTCAACCCGATTATTGCCAGAGTCAGTCACGTAGATGCGGCCTGAGGAATCAACGGCGATACCGTATGGGGCCGTGAACTGGCCGTTACTCGAACCAACCGATCCCCACTGCGTTACGTAAGTTCCGCTGCTCGTAAATTCTTCAACACGATTATTCCCGTAGTCGACTACGTATATGTTCCCTGATGAGGGTTCAATAGCAATTCCAGTAACGCCGCTGAATTGGCCGTTGCCGGACCCTGGCGATCCGAACTGGCTAAGGTAGGTTCCGGAATTTGTAAACTCCTGCACGCGATTAGCGCCATTGTCCGCAACGTATACGTTACCTGACGAATCAACGGCAATACCGGTTGGGTCTTCGAATTGACCGTTGCCCGAACCCGACGATCCAAATTGACTAAGGTAGGTTTCGGAACTCGTAAACTTCTCCACGCGATGATTGTTGCTATCGACTACGTAGACGTTTCCGGATGAATCCACAGCAATACCTGTTGGCTCATTGAATTGGCCGTTACCGGAACCGAACGATCCCCATTGAGTAATGTAGTTGCCAGATCTGTCGAACTTCTCTACACGGGCGTTGTCGGAGTCTGTCAGGTAAATGTTCCCTGAAGAATCAATGGTGATGAAATGTGGATTCTTGAATTGGCCGTTTCCCGAACCGGGCGAACCAAACGCGAATGAGAACGTGTTAGAAGTCTGGGCAACGGTGTAGTAGGCGGTCACAGTCTCGGAGTATGTCGGGACGGTGTACGTGAACGATGCTGCGTTGGTCGTCCCGATGCTTGACGACTGCCAGTAGCTGAACTGAGCTTGGCATCCTGAAACCCCACAGTACTGGTTTGCGGTCAAGGTGTGCATACTGCCTGTGACCCAGTTGAATGTTTGCGGTGTGGTGATCTGGGTTCCGTCAACGTATATCGAGTTCAACCCAGTTGAGATGAAAGCTATGGTGATGGGGACTGTGTTTTGTGGTACTTGGTATAGTGCGCTAACCGTTTCCGAGAAGGATGGGACGGTGTAGGTTATGGTTTGTGAATACACCGTTCCGATGCTTGGAGAAGTCCAGTATTGGAATGTTGCTTGGCAGTTGTAGTTGCATGGCGGGTTGAATGCTGCAGAGAGGCTGTGCGTTGTTCCTGGAGTCCAAGTGTAGGTCTGAGGAGTGATTATGGAAGAGCCGTCAACCTGTACTATGCCGCTGTTCGAAGGACCGGACTCGACAGTTATCTGCACCGTGCTTGTCGGCGCGAAGGTCGCAGTTTCCGTGATCGGTCCGTCCATGGTGACCGTGGCTGACGGCGAAGTGCCACTAAACGAGCCTGAACCAGAACCCGTCCATGAGACGAAAGAGAAGCCGCTGTTGGGCAAGGCAAGTATCGCTATCACGGCATTGGAATTCTGATATCCACTAGGCGGAGCAACTGTGCCTCCCCCATTGGATTGGATCGTTAGCAGATACTGCTGCTGATAAGTCGTACCAGTAAAGGTTGTGCCGGTGGCAGTCGTACCGGTAGCAGTAGTACCGGTCGCGGTTGTACCTGTGGCGGTCGTACCAGTAGCAGTAGTTCCTGTAGCAGTAGTTGAAGCGGTTGTACCCGTAGCAGTCGTGCCGGTCGCGGTCGTACCGGTAGCAGTAGTACCAGAAGCGGTTGTGCCTGTTTCAGTCGTACCAGTAGCAGTAGTTGGATCGGTTGTAGCAGTAGCAGTCGTGCTGGTCGCGGTTGTACCGGTAGTAGTAGTACCAGTCTCCGTTGTACCCGTAGCTGTAGTAGTGGTTGGAGTTGTTTCAGTCGTTGTAGCCGTCACGGTCGTACCTGACGCGGTCGTACCCGTTTCAGTTGTTGAAGTAATTGTAGCCGTAGTAGTTGAACCCGTTGTAGTAGTAGTGGCAGTTGAACCCGTCGTAGTGGTCGTAGTAGCGGTTGCACCCGTAGCAGTCGTGCCCGTAGCGGTGGTACCCGTTTCAGTCGCCCCAGTAGCTGTCGTAATTGTCGAGGGCGTTGGAGCGGTTTCGGTAGTTGAAGCAGTTGTACCCGTAGCAGTTGCGCCGGTGACGGTCGTACCTGTAGCGGTCGTAATTATCGAGGGCGTGGACGCTGTTGTACCCATAGCCGTTGTACCCATAGCAGTCGTACCTGTAGCAATAGTACCAGTCGCGATTGTACCCATAGCGGTGGCAACGATTTCAGTCGTACCATTAGCAGTTTGAAACGGAGCGATCTGCGCAAAGAGATGCGACAGAGTTGCGCCATAGACAGGTTGAGACACGTACGCAGAAGCCTGGGCAAGCGCCATGAGAGACACCGCTATCAAGAGGATGGTCGCCCATCGCTCACGCGAGAAGTAAATTCTGCCCATTGCTAACACATCATTACCACGTGCTGCAATGAAGGTGCTTCCCGTCGTTGACTTTCATGGCAGAGCCTCGTTTCGCGTTGGTGTTGAGAGTGCCCGTATCGTCGAAGGTAATCCCCACTGACTCTGGTCCAGCAAACATGGACCCACAATCGTAAAACCCACTATAACGTTGCATTTGTTGGTAGGGCCACGGCTCCGCTCCCCCCGTCATCACTCCAGTAGAGCCGACTCGTCTTCGGGAATATGTGCGTTCGTTGATCGATTCTAAAAATGGTAGGTTTAGTGAATGATAGCCTAGCATTGAATGTCAGTTGCTTTAGCGATGGTTACAACCGCTCGAGTTGTAACAGTGGTGGTTGTTATTGTTGTTGTAGTATCCGCCGCTGTAGTGGTAGTATCCGCCGTTGTAATAGTAATGATAGTGGTAGCTTGGATAGCTCGGGTAGCTATGGTAGCTCGGATAGGTCGGGTAGGTCGGGTAGGTAGGATAGCTGGGATAGCTCTGGTATGTCGGGCTAATCACGTAGCTTTCTGACGCTACTGCTAACGGTTGGCCGCCGTAGTATTGCTGATAGTATCCAGATTGGGCATTGTAGATTGAGACTGAGAACTGTACCGTTTGGGCTGATACGGGGAGGGTAAACTGGAGTTGTCCGCTGAAACTGTTCCCGTATGTTGCGTATAGCACTGTGTTTGCTGTTCCAAGGTTCGAGTTGTACCCTGTATAGGCGTTGCCGACGACGTACAGTTGACTGGTGTAGATGGAGCACGTAGCTGACACGGGTATGGTAACTTGAATGCTTGAGCCATAGTATTGCGGGGCTGCCGTTACCGGATAGCCAAGCTGAGCATTACAGGGCTGAGCCCACACGGGATTGCTGTTCGCTCCGATCGCGATGATTGCTATGATTAAAACAATGCCGAGCAAGGCATAGTTACGCGTGTTCGCGTATGTTTCTACCAATCTTTATTACCGATTAACTACGCCATGTAGTCGCCTATAACCAGTATGGATGAATCATCCATCTGTGTAAGGGAAACAGAACCTAACACGGCTCCCTCATGAAAACGCAATACAGTTCCCGCAATCGTAGTTTCTCAAAAATACGGTCACAAATCGGCTACTCGATGGAATAGGAGGACCCGCTACGTCTCCTAGCCCAGCGGGCGAGGCCTAGAATCGTCACCACTATGCCAATCAGCAGTAGTACCCCTATTGCCACTGACCCAATGACCGCGACAATAGCCGGTACGATAACGCCAAACATCCAGAATGGAATTATCACTCCAAGACCAATACGTCGGAACAACGCGACTCCCAAGCCTACCCCAGGCACGATAGAGTCCGAGCCTATCATTATCAAGGGCGCAACGTACACCCCAAACTTGTCTATAACCAGATCAAAGCCGAATATCAAACCGATAACAAAGTACCAGTCCAGGCCAGCAAAGTTCCATCCCGCCAAGCCCTTATGTTCATTATCTCTCCCCGGCGCACCCTGGCCAGCAACTCCGCCCGCCGCGATACCAACAGTAAACGACACCCATCCCCTCTCACCAAACTCCCACATGTCAGATGCCCTCTATTGTGAATTCCAATGCGGCTCGCATTACAGTGTGCTGATTATTGGGTTGCGCGCCGTTCGTGGATGCTTGGTATGTGTGCGCACAACCCTTCTTCGGACATTTAGGCGGTGGGACCAAGGAGAACATGAGTTCTTCTCATCTGATCAGCCTAGCAGAATTTAGAATGAAGATTAGCTCCGAGACTACGTGTATTCCCGCAGCCAAGAGAGGGCTCAGGAATCCAAGGAATGCAAGAGTGACGCCTATTCCATCTACCGTGACTGTTCCATAGAAGTTTGTCATTATTGTGTGATAGGCTTTCTTACTCAACCTCGCTACATCTGCTATCTTTTGAAGGTCATTCGTCATCAGAACTATGTCTGCTTCTTCGATTGCAACGTCTGTTCCTGCTCCCATTGCGATTCCGACGTTAGCCCGCGCTAGTGCGGGGGCGTCGTTGATTCCATCGCCAACCATCGCGACTCTGTGACCTTCGGCGACGAGCTTTTCGACGAAAGCAACCTTGTCTTCCGGGAGCAATTCTGCGTATACTTCGTCTATCCCTACTTGGTTTGCGACGATTTGGGCTGCGACTTTGCTGTCGCCTGTTAGAATTATCGTTTTGATTTTCATTTTTCTTAGATCCGCCATTGCCTTTCGGCTCTCGTCTCTGATTCTGTCAGCGACTGCAATGAGACCGCATATCCTGTTTTCGTGGGCGACGTATACCGCTGTTTTTCCTTGAGCCGCCTGCGCCGTCGAGATGGAGAGGGCTTCGGGCGGGATTGCAATGCCTTTCTCACGCAGTAAGGTGCTGTTGCCGACTAGGATCTCATGCCCCTCACTTTCTACGGTAACTCCTTTGCCCGCCGTGTAATTGAACGTGGAGTGTGTGATCCCTTTTACGCCAAGCTCAGTGGCTTTTTCGACTATCGCACTGGCGATCGGGTGATTCAAGTATCGTTCTGCTGTTACTGCAAATTGGAGAACTTGTTGGGTGCCACAATTGTCTACCGCTGTCACGTCCGTAACAAGAGGCATTCCAAATGTCAATGTTCCAGTTTTGTCAATTACAACCGTGTCTATGCGGCTCATTTCCTCGACGTAAGTTCCTCCCTTAACGATAGCCCCCTTCTTTGCTGCCTTGCCCATGATCGCAACTATGGCAAGCGGGGTTCCTGCCGCAACTCCACAGGCACCAGCTACCACAATGACTGACAGGGTTGAGGTTAGGTTTCTTGTGAGCAAGAAGGTGAGCACAGAGAATCCGATCGCAAATTCAACGAGCCAAGTTGCAAGCCTGTCTGAAGTTTTCTGTATTGGGGCTTTCTTGTTTTCTGCTTCCTCTACAAGTTTGATGATCTTTCCAAATAGAGTCTCCTCACCAACCTTGTCTGTTCGCACCTCGATAATGCCTGATTCATTTACGCTTCCGGCGTAAACCGTATCACCGCTGTTCTTCTCAACTCTTGCCGATTCGCCAGTCATCATTGATCGATTCACAAATGCAGATCCCGCGGTAATGGTTCCGTCCACGGGTATACGTTCGCCATCTCTCACAATGACAATGTCGTTACGTTGGAGTGATTGTGTGTTAATTTCAATTTCAGTACCGTTGCGTCTGACAAGGGCTCTCTTTGGAGCTGACTTCTCGAGCAGGGTTATGGTTTGCCGTCCCTTATCGACTGCGTAAGTCTCGATGTATTCTGATAGGAGGACGAAGAATGTGATTACAACAGACACGGTATATTGTCCGACAAGGAGCGAAGCAAAGATCGCAACAGTCATCGACACTTCCATGTTGACGTGACCGTATCTGAGTGCTCCGAAGGTTTCTCTGTAGACTGGATAACCACCCACTAAAGTCGCGAGTATGGCAATGATATCGATCGGTAGGAACGCATGCCATATTCCGATCCAGCTTAGCAGTGCGGCTATGCCCATGAGCGCGAGTCGTAACAGTTCTCTCGACTTGTTCTCCTTGTGTCCTCCCTCTAGATCATCATCTTCCTTGCTTTCTAGAGGTTCTTTCTGCTTGCTGCTCATGGACTAGGATCGTCTTCTGTATGGGACCAAGATTCATCGGGTTCTAGCTACGACTTCTTTGAGTTCTAGAGCAATTTCAGCGGCCGACTTGTTTTTCCCAGACTTCGCAATGCAGTCCTCTACTAAATCGTCAACAATTATCTGCACCGCGCTGTCTAGACCAGCTTGTACAGCAGAGATCTGTTGGACAACCTCAGAATAGGATCTTCCCTGTTCAAGCATTTGCATTATCCCGTGCACATGTCCATGGATTCGTGCAATCCTCCGAGCTACATCCGCTCTCTTGTGCGATGACATATCCTATCCTGGAGGGGAGGAGTACTATAAGTCCTAATTTAATGTAGGTGTTCCATGCATGCGCTTCTTTCTGTGAGTCGCAGTGAATATCCGGGGCATGATGGGGTCTAAGATGCAAAGTTGTCCATCATGCGACGGAATATCGGACTTTGCTGATGATGCGCTCGTCTTCGCATTTTGAACTAGGTATTCTTGATGGGCCCGTCGCAGTCAGGCATCCATAGTTGGGCTTATGATGCGCTTGGAGCTTACGCTTTGGCAGTTGGGCTAGACGGTACCCCACGTGTGCTCGCAGTTGCAGTAGCTTTTGCCGAAGTCAGTGTTGTTTACGTTGCGGGATTCGCTTTTGAATTCGAAATTCGTAACCCTTGCTGGATACTCGTTGTAGAATATACCGGACCAAAGTGGTCCCAGTAGGGGTTGCGAGATGTTCCAGCAGCATCGTGCGTACGTCTCCATCTCAATGCTTATCTCAGTTTGAGGGGAGGATGCGTTCACACTGAATATTGGGAGGTCATTCGCATAGCGCTTCGTTATTTTGATGTCGTCCATAATATGCTCCTTGCCTTCATCGGGGTCATAGAAGTTAAGGGTCTTTGAAACCATTTTTTCACCCCAATCCATAGAACTCTCATGAGATTTCGAGTTTCGAAGCATTGGTATGCCAATGTGAGGCAAGAAGTATTGCAAGTAGGCTCCATTATCCCACTGTATTGTGCCCCAATACCAGCAGGGGGTTATGGAGGATATTCGCACCTTCTGGAAATATGATCTACCCTCTACAGGAGTCTCTGTTTCGCCTACTCGAATCTTTCCCGATGATGAGAGTGCCCGATATTTCAACATCGAGTATCCCATGTTTCCAATGAAGTTCTTTCCGGTAGGCATGAGTTCCGCCATCGCGTCTTTCCATCTCTCCATTGAGAGCTCAATGTGGACATTCTTGGTTCCGATATTCAGCCAGAAATTCGCGGAGCTTCCGCCGTATGCATAAACGCCGTTGTCTCCTTCCATTTTGATTGCTCCCGAGTTGCCATCTCGTTCGGTTTCGGTTTTCCCGTGGTCGAGGAGGAGAGGGTCATGCATCTTTTTCCCGTCATAGTACCAGGAGGCTACGATTGACTCAAAGGCAGCGTGATTGCCGTCAGTCTCCATGGGGATTGTCGGCTCCCAGCAGAAATCATTCACGCGAACCTTCTTGCAATTCCTGGTGCCCCAAAGGATCATGAGTTGTCGGGGAAATTCGGGAGCATCTGGGTTCTCGAAGAAGTGAATCCACCACCACCAATGCCATGTACGATTCTTGAGCATACGATCCGGATAGACTTTCCATATATCATCGAAGATTTGGTGCATGCTGCTTTTCAAATGAAGTAACCTAGTGTAGGGTTTGCATTAGTCTCGAGGGTGTTGAGCGGATTTATTCGCTGTCGATGGATAGTATGTTCGGTAATGAGCATAAAAAGTAGGGTGTGGGAGAAAAACTCCCAGGGTTCTATTGGACGATTTCGCCAGTTGCGAATCTTGGTCCAACAGAATTGATTTTGACCTTCACGTGGTCACCAGGTTTGGATTGTGGAACGAAAACTACGAAACCTTCGATCCTTGCGACTCCGTCTCCGCGACGGCTGGTCTCTTTGATGTCAAGCTCGTATTCCTTGCCCTCCTCAACTGGTTTGTTGAAGGAACGTTCAGAACTCATGTAGTTCACCTCGTTGATTTGATTCAGCTAGTTCTTCGGGAGAAATAGGACGCCGACACGGATGATTACGGTAGGACGTTCGCTTCAGCCCGTATACCTAACTCACGAGTAACCACGTAAGCGTGTCTATTAAGCGTGGTTATCGAAGTTAACGCGAGTTATCGCTTGAGTGAGAGCGCTGTGAAAAGCCCGGTTGTTGGGTAATGAGTAAATGACCGATGTCGAAGCGCCGCTTACCTCACGTAACAGTCCGATTTAACCCAGCTTACTTTGGGTAACGCGTAGTTGTCGTTTGGTAGAGAGGTGCGCGGCAAACCGTTTGGTGGCACGGAGTTTCTTTGAGTAAGAAAAGCTATTGATTGATGGAGTCTTACTGTTGTTTCGAGATGGTCTTTCGTCTGATTACGCTGTACCCGATTATCATGAAGATTACTAGGACCGCTAACCCTAACGAGTATTCAGGGATGGGGGTGGCTGAAGTAACAGTGAAAGGATTATCCACCCCATTACCGGAGTTTGGCCCAGAGAAAGTTGAGTACGTGTTAAGGCAATATGATCCAGGCCCGAAATTATTCCCCGATCCGTCCCCATTCACTGATGCCGTGTAGGTTCCAGGTCCAGTGTAAGTTATGGTGGCAAGAGAGCCAACTGGCGTACCGGTCGGAGTCGCGTCTGACGCACTCGAACTCGGGCATGACCCCGTATAGACTTGGAAATATATTGTAGCGGGGCTCGAAGATTCGCAATTATCGAATACACTAAGAGTTAACGAACTTCCTTGAACTATCGATGGGGAAGAGAGAGAAGGCGCAAAGTTACATGCATATGCTGGTGAGATGAAAGTGGTTCCAATAATCGTGAGCACTAGAATCGAAAGCACCGCAACGGCAATAAACCTGAACCTTTGAACCATAAACTACCCAAGCCACCCAACAATGTGAGGAAGTCATATCTATTTAACGTAAAGTGTCGAAAAACGTTACTGTGAAGTCTATAGAGCTACTGGAACGATTGGGCCTAAACGGCCCAACGACCTTAATGTAGCTTAGGTTTCATCGCTTCGAGTTCGGCGTCTGGTTACTCCGTATGCGATTATCATGAAGATTGCGAGTACTGCTAACCCGAATGGGTATTCAGGTATCGGTGAAGCGGCCTGGACTGTGAAGTTCACGCAACTGGATGTGTCCTCCTCAACGCTTGCACTGTATTGGCCCGCAGGCTGACCAGGCACAGTCACCGTATACGAGCTAGCGACAAATGTTGCACTAGAGAAAACTAAGGTTCCCGTACAGCCTGAGCCAGTGAACACCTCAACATTCCCGTCCACGTTAGGCCCACTCAACGTGATCGGTTGACCTGGTGTCGGGGAGGGAGGGGTGATGGTCAATGCTAGGACAGATGTCAAACTGACTAACGAGACCAAAACAACCAACGCAACCATAAGCCCCTTACTCCGCAAATCCTACCACCACTGACTTCAACCACTAGACCGCGTGGCGAGGTTAGGACTATTTAACGTGATGGGTCGAAAAACGAAACGGGCTTTTGCGTCCTTCACCAATATCGCAATTGTGAAACATCAACGTGTCATGCAAACTTCACGGGTTTCTTGAAGCATTCTGAATCAGAGTCAACCACTTGTTTTCACCTTCGACCTTGATCCTCGCAGCTTAGCTCGGTGTCATTCAGTTCAAAGCCTCATGAGGCAAAACATAGTTGTGGTAAACCTGTGTTCCCGCTAGGATTGGCCCATCAAGAGTTCGCATAACCTATTCGCGCTGCCTCAATTCCCCATTCTGCGTTCCATCCTGCTATAGTGAACTTGGCCGTTCATTCTGATGTCGCGAATATACTCAGGCCGAGTTTCCAACTTCTGTGTCCAGAATTCGTCCCTGAATGCTTCGTGAAAGTTTGGTGCTGAAATCACTCAATTAGCAAGCTGATTCAGTTTTGGTTAGATCGTTGGTTTCATGTGTGGGTCGATCTGATCATGCGCGCCCACTATCGTAGAAAAACAGATGTCAAATCAGCTAGGATAGTTTGTCTTTGTCGAGCATCCACTCTGAGCCTGAGTATCTTTGCCCGTGCATTTTCTTGATTACTAGGAATCGTCTCAATCTTCCGCTAAGTTCCTTCTCGTAGATTTCGATTACCCCGTCGAACACATCGTTAAGTGTCTGTGTCTCCTCCTTGGAAGTTACGAGTGGGTTGAGAAAGGCGAGGACTGTAAAGTCTTCGGCCTTGCGTTCGGCAAGAAAGTCTGTAAACCACTTTCTGGCCGTCACTCTCTTATCGACAAGAAATATGTGGGAGTACGTGAGAAGATCGATTATGAGTAACCTGTTGCTTGTCCCCTGCTTTACGCGCGTCTCCAGGATCTTTGTAAATACCATATTCAAGTCGCTGAGGCTGTCAATGTTTGGGATCTTGTACAAGTTTGCGGGTGGGGACAATATCTTAGCGTCCTGTGGACTAAGGGCATAGAAACCCTTCTCATACGTGCTCGTCAGGTCCCGAATTTTGCTGGGATCGTTCGACAAATAAAAGGTCGGCATCCCCGCAGATAGAGCCGAACCGATGATCCTCCGCAGAAGTAATTCTCTTTCGTCACAACGCGGCGAGAGCAAAAGGACTGCAGAACCTTTTGGTAAAGCTTCCCCCAACAGGACGTTCAGGTCACCATATCCAGTTGAAAGCCCACTTGCAGCAGGTTGAGGGGTTTGCTCTAACGGTTCAGTTTTTGGAGAAGGCGTCTGTTCCACCGTAGCAATGCTCTGCGAAGATTTCTTTCTTCTCTTAAAGAATACAACCGACCCCAACAACGCAATTACGACCGCCAAAGCAATCGCCAAAGTCCCGAAGCTCCCGAACGCAACTCCTGAACTGGCTCGGGAAGCCACCGAAGACGAGCCGGACGTGATAGAAGTCGGAAGAAGAATAGTTGTTGCGGTTGTGCTGGAAAGCCTCGTAGTGGTTCCAGCGCTTACTGTGCTGGACAGGTTTATCGTGCTGCTAGGGCTGCCCGTGCCGTTGATCAAAATTGTAGACGCTGGAAAACTAAGCTCAATAGTTGCAACACCCGATGGAACACTCGAAGGGCCACTGGCAATGAAAACGAAATAATAGGTTCCGCTGGCTGGGAAAGGAAGAGAACTGTAAGGATTGCCGTAGCCGACCGCGTTCTCCTCAACGAGAAGTGGTCTTGCGGCTGATGGAAGATGGCAATTCTTGATTGAATTCAATTCATCTTGCGTAAGAATATAGAAATTGATCGGTGCGTCGGAGCCGTATGTTCCCGCAATCTCATTGTCCTTCACCCCTAAGAAAGCTAACGAACGTACTGTACATTGACCAGAACTTGCAGGTTGTATAAGGGTCATCGTGGTCGTCGCGGCGGATGATTGACTGTTCGCATACGGGACCGAGAGGATAGAGAGGCATAAGGCCGCAAACAGAAAGCTTGCAACAAGGATTCGGAGGTTCATCCGAAACGTCAAGACGGTGTTATCACTGTACGCTAATAAGGATTAAATTCGACCAACGAATTTTCCACCGCGCTCGGTATCTTTAGCCTTCAAGTGGAATCCAGGCAGGTATCAAGGAGGAATGGACTTGGATCAAAATAACAATGACGCCGCGAGCACTGTCGATCGAGAAATCATCGCAACGCAAGCCTTTGACGCTCCGCATGAGTTCGTATAACTCCGCCGTGAGTTCAGAGCGCGTACTTGTTTTCACATGTATAATTGACGGAGCTCTGGTAGTGAATCTTACATGTGCGCGCTCGGTTGGGACTGTTCTTCAACGTCTTCCCACCATTGTTTGTTGAGTGCGAATCCTCTTTTCTTGGCCGCGTATCTTCCTTCTAGTTGCTCGACTATTCTTGCTAATCTTTCAGTCACTATTGACTGATCTTCTCTACTTGCTCCGAAGGAGCTGAAGATGACGTTAAGCTTCTGGTGCATATTCTTCAGGTTCAAGGTCACCGTCTTCCACAGTCCCCAGTCCTGTCTGAACTTTTGGCCCAAAACATCGACACTAATCTTCTGTGACCCTTCTCCGAGGTCGTGGTCAAGAAGAGCTGCACTTACGTCTCGCATGTCCTTCAACTCCATTCCAATGAGGGAGTGCTTCTTGTCGTAATCACCCATTAATCTGGCTGGGTCAACGTTCGATGCCTGTGACGTGAGAACGGATTTGATGTATTGTGCTTTAGAGATTATCAGGTCTTCAAGTCCGATCGTGAAGAGGTGCTTATCAGTTTCCAGGATCTCTGTTCTAACATCGAGAGTATGACAGAACGTTAGTTTGTCGCAGAAGATGTCCATTATGCCGGGGACAGGGTTTCCATTCTCGTCAGTTTCTTTGATGGTGCGGAGTCTATACCTCATTCCCGTTCTTAGGGCGTTGAATCTCTTGTCCACCTCGGGAACGCCGTGGAAGAACACGCTGCCGTACTTATCACCCAAGGCGCATAATGTTTCGACGACTTCTTTGCCGTTTTCTCTCAAAGTCACGAAATCGACATCCCCAATTTTTCTAGAAAGCGGCCCATGGTTTGCGCTTGGGCAATACATCTTGAAGGCTCCGCCTCCGAACAAGGCTACTTTAAGTGGGGCCCCTTTGGCATTTTGAACGATCATACCCGGGTGGGAAAAAGCCCAGAGCGCAGCCACAATTTTCGTCATTTGGAAATTGGTCAGATCTACATATTTTGGAATACCCATCTCGTTTCTAAGATCTTCAACATTAGCGAGGTTCTGAAGTGGAACTTTGACTTCAAGTTTCTCTCGCGAATCTTGGCTCTCATATACCACGTATGGAGTCGTCATTGTTCTCTGCTGGAGGTACACTCCATATTCTGTTAAGCCATTCTTCCACAGGGTCTTTTGAGAAAATTGTGCTCTTTGGATAATTATTGTTTGAATCTATTCTAGTTCTCGAAGGTTCTTTCCGATTAGGAATACCATGTCTCCAGTATTCACCACGTGCTTTGGAATGGTGAGTTGCACGAATCCGTTTGTGGGGGTTTTGATAGTTTCGATTATCTCGCCTCGTAAGTTCTTTACGTGGCCAATCGGTTGTCCTTCCTTGACAAGGTCTTTCAACTTCACCGTTGGATAGTATAGGCCGCCTCGCGTAACTCTAAGTTCTGACACGTCGTTGAAAACCTTCTTCTTGGGGAACTCGACTACTGGACGACCATCAAGCATCCCCAAATGTTTCAGCACATTCATTACACCCTTAACGTGAGCAGCCACATCGCCCTCGTCACAGGCTCCCCATCCCGACCCCACTTCTGCGACCATCGCAGGAATTCCAGCCTTGGGCGCGTCGATAAACAGTGCGCCAGATTCAAGAGAGATAGAGACCTTCCCTGAACTGTATCCCTGCGCACCCCTTTCTTCGTTGTACTCTATGTCGAAGACTTTCATCATTGCCTTACTTTCGCGATCGACCTTTTCGACTCCCGTTTTGAAGTATATTCCATAAGCGATCAGTAACTCAGTCGCTTCTCCACCATGAAGAGTTATGAAGTAATTCGACTGGTAGACGAGCTTCTCCAAGTAGTACGCATTCACTTTGCTGAATGTACCGGTCTTATCCCCAGGATATTGAAAAGCCATGTTCAAGTTATCCAGAGGGCAAACATACGGAGTGGCCCGATCGAACCCAACAACGTTTACGACGGGAACTACTATCAGGGTACCACGCAGCTTCTCGGGCGTAATCTCGTTGAAGATTTTAATTGCCGCATCTATTCCAGGGTATTCACAAGGGTGCTCTCCCGCAACAACGCATACCGTAGGTCCATCGGATTTGCCACGAATAATGCCGACCGGCAAGCGGATCGGAAGAAGCGGTGTTTCTCCAATTCCGTAATACTCGAAACTCTTTTTCCCTTTCTCCAACTGATTGATCTTAAGATCGGCTAAGGAAATCTCATTCAACTATGGTTAGCTCCGTTCCGGTTTTGAAACGTGGCCCGTTTTCAATTGATTAGTTTAACCCCGTGTAGGCTGATCGTTCGTATCGAGAAACAGAGAGTGGTTTTTTATAGTTGGAAAAGGACGGCCGTGCGCGTGTAATAATTTGACTTTCGTTAGAGAAGCAACTGGTCTGACGCGCGAAATTTCTGGACAGAACGCACTGGTCGGGAACCTGCTCAGCATGGGCGTCGCAGGGTCATTCTTCTACGCCTTCTTCTCCGAGCTTTTGTTTCCAGGCGCTGATCTTCCGTTCACCGTTCTGTTCTCAATAGTGCCCGCGCTGATCGTAGCCTACGTGTATTGGGTTTTGACTGTCTCCATGCCGAGAACCGGGGGCGATTATGTTTGGATTAGCCGCATCATTGAGCCCACGACTGGATTTACTACGAACTGGCTCATAACGAATGGCTGCATGCAAGCTTTTGCTACGGCTATTGGACTTTCGTGCGTTACCTACGGATTGAGCCCAATGCTCGCGGCACTCGGGATTCTCTATGGCAATCCCTCCTTTACGAGCATGGCGACCTACATCCTAAACCCCGTTCCAACCTTCGCTTTGATAATTCTGTTTCAACTAGTAGCCGTCGTTCCCAATTTCATCGGCACTAAACCCACCTTCAGAGTCGCTTCGGTACTATTCGTCTTATCCGCCCTTGGCGATCTTGCGGTTTTGTTCGCATTCGCGTTCACTCCACAATCGGTGTTTATCTCAAACTTCAACAGCCTATCAGGAATGAATTATGCTAACGTGATTACAACGGCGAACATGCCACGAGGATTTTCTATTCCCAATACACTTTACGCGTCGATCTTCACGATACTCAGCTACGTTGGCTTCAGTTTCTCTGCCTATTACAGCGGAGAAATCAAGCGAGTGAAGTCGTCTCAGCT
>Ga0208821_1001156_pt1 | contig 16060 bp, 14 predicted proteins | sample June2015DPH_20_5_FD_184720 | JGI IMG/M metagenome (GOLD analysis project Ga0208821, IMG submission 184720) | Peatland microbial communities from SPRUCE experiment site at the Marcell Experimental Forest, Minnesota, USA - June2015DPH_20_40... | ecosystem: Environmental > Terrestrial > Soil >... | reverse complement strand
TTTTTGAGCCACAGCCTGCTGCGGCCCCGCCTGCGCCAGATCCTCAAGGGCCTGGGAGACCTGGAACGCCTCACCGCCCGGGTAGCCCTGGAGCAGGCCACCCCCCGGGAGGTGGCCGCCATCAATCAGGCCCTGGAAAAGATCCCGCAGCTCAAGGAATTGTTGCCCGGGGAACTTACCTCCTCCTCCCTGGTGGCGAGGGCGGCGGAAGACCTGGACCCGCTGCCCCAGCTTCAGGAACTGATCAGCCGGGCCCTGGTGGACGACCCGCCCTTGAGTCTGAGGGAGGGCGGAATCATCCGGGAGGGCTATGACCCGGAGCTGGATGAACTCATCCTTCTTAGCCGGGAAGGCAAGGACTGGATCGCCCGCCTGGAGGCCCAGGAACGCAGCGCCACAGGAATCAACAACCTCAAGGTGCGCTACAACAAGGTCTTCGGCTACTATCTGGAGATCTCCCGGGCCAACCTGCACCTGGCGCCGGCCCACTACCTTCGCAAGCAGACCCTGGTGAACGCCGAGCGCTTCATCACCGCGGACCTTAAAGACTACGAGTCCCGGATCTTTGGGGCCGAAGAGGCCCGCACCAAACGAGAGGCGGAGCTTTTCCAGGACTTGAGGAAGCGCCTGGGCCAGGAGGTCCCCCGCCTCAAGCAGGTGGCCCGGGCCTTGGGAATCCTGGACGTCCTGGCCGCCCTGGCGGAATTGGCGGCGCAGCACCGCTACTGCCGCCCCCAACTGACCCCCGGGCCCTTGCTGACCATCAAGGGCGGGCGCCACCCGGTGATCGAGCGCCTGCTGCCTGCCGGCGCCTTTGTCCCCAACGACCTGACCCTGGACCAGGACTCTCAGGTGCTCATCGTCACCGGGCCCAACATGTCGGGGAAATCCACCATCCTGCGCCAGGTGGCCCTCATCGTGCTGCTGGCCCATCTGGGGAGCTTCGTGCCGGCCCAGGCGGCCACCATCGGCCTGACGGACCGCATCTTCACCCGGGTGGGGGCGGTGGACGACATCGGCCGGGGGCAGAGCACCTTTCTGGTGGAGATGCACGAAACCGCCCGCATTCTCCACCAGGCCAGCCCCCGCAGCCTAGTAATCCTGGACGAGATCGGCCGGGGCACTTCTACCTTCGACGGCCTGTCCCTGGCCTGGGCCGTGGCGGAGCACCTCCACGACCTGGAGGGCGTCGGGGTCAAGACCCTGTTCGCCACCCACTACCAGGAACTCACCGAACTGACCCGGCTGAAACCCCGGGTACGGAATCTTCAGGTGCTGGTGGCGGAGTCCGGCGGCAATATCGTCTTTCTGCACCAACTGGCCCCCGGGGCCGCGCCCCAGAGTTACGGGATCCAGGTGGCGAAACTGGCCGGGGTGCCCCAGGAGGTGGTGGACCGGGCTCGGGAGGTCCTGGAAAACCTGGAAGCCGGCAGCCTCGACCCCATGGGCCTGCCCCGCCTGGCCCGCTCCCGGCGCCGCCCGGCCCGGGAAGCGCCCCAGTTGAAACTGTTCGGTTTTAAGCCGGAGGATTGAGGTTTGGTAGGGGGTCGCCCTCTGAACCCCTGTTTTTCCAGGCATACCAGCGAAAACCGAAAATCGTCTTTTTTTAGCTGGTTCCCAAGCTCCTGACTTGAAAAGTTGTGAAGAATTGGTGGCACAGGCGTCCCTCGAAAAAAACCTGTGCGGACTGAGTGGCGGGCGAGACGCCCGCCCCACCGGTCTTCTCATAATTTATGGGTGGGCCAAAGGCCCATGAGCGGCTGTTCTGAAAAGTTGCAAATTTTTCATCGTTCCGGGTGAGCCAAAGGCTCATGATTTATTGCTTGGGAACAAAATTTGAGGCAAAGCTCCTGCTTTGCTTATCCGGCAGGTGAATCTTCTGATTTCCTGCTGAACCCCTGTTTTTAAAGGCTTCACCACCGAAAACCGGAAACCGGAAACCGGAAACCGTCTTTTTCCCCCTTGACAAGCGCCCCGATTTTTACGAAAAAAACGGATGAGCGGGAATAACTCAGCGGTAGAGTGCAACCTTGCCAAGGTTGAAGTCGCGGGTTCGAATCCCGTTTCCCGCTCCAGAGGCGGCATAGCCAAGAGGTAAGGCAACGGTCTGCAAAACCGTTATTCTCCGGTTCGAATCCGGATGCCGCCTCCAATTATTACAGGTAGTTACGGTAACCGTGGCTACCTTTTTTATTCTCAGGTTGCGTATAGGGTGCGTGTCAGCCCGGACAAAAAGGAAAGTGTTGGAGCAATTTTCGTTTTCTAATTTTTCACAGGCACGATGGAAAATTTCTAAAAATTTGGTCAGGGTTTTCTCCCGCCAGTGTATCCTGCCTATGAACTTTAGTGAATGACCACCCCCTACCCCCGATCGCCTTTCCAAGCCAAAATCGCTTATTACCAGACGATTAAACGGGCTGTCTAAGCTCACGATAAGCCCGTAGCCGTGCGGCAAAATCTAATTGAATGTCAGAGTAATTATAGCAAAAATCTTCGGATATCTGGCTGAGGTTTCAAGGTATCAAGGATTAGCAAATATGGAAGGAAGGTCAACAAGAGTGCAACTCTGGCAAAGCAGCGGGTTAAAAAAGAATAATTCATTTTGTCCAGAGCTGATCTTTAGGCCGCGTCCGGGATGTGAGGTTTCTTTTTCGGTCGTCCTCCCCGTTTGCCGTTCCTCCGTGAAGCGGCGGTTTTAGCTGCCGAGGTTGACCGTCCCCCTGTCTTGCCCAACTGCGAAGCCATCCACCTCTGCGAGCCAAATAAGCCTTCCAGAAGGCCGGGCAAGTAAAGATCGGCGTCAAGGTCTGGGAAGTGTATGCCGAAGCCTGACGGTGAAATCTCGATTTTGCTAAGCTGTTGCGGCTTGGCTTCTTCGAGCCCTTGCGCGTTATGCGGCTTTAACGCGATTGACAAGCCTGTGCTCAGGTCGATTACCAAGCGTCCGATGCGACGGTCATAGCGCACTGCTACAGCAGTCGGCGTTTTGGCCAGTCGTGCTGCTGCCCGCTCGTTTGCGGCTTTGATTTCGTCTTTAGGGCATTTCATGAATCCTGCTCCATTCGGCGCATAAGTGCGCTATTCTTTCCGCCAAAGCCGCCTTGATCTTTGAAAGCTCACTCGCCGGAAAACTGTAATTCTCCCGTAATTCCGGCGGTCCTTCGGGGCAATTGAGCTTGAAGACGGCTTCACAGCCATTGCCTATAACATGCACGTGGGCCGGTCTGTGATCATTCGGGTAAATCACCACACGCAGACCGCCAATCCTGTCAACAGTTGACATTATAGCATAAATAAACCTAGGCGCTTGGGTTAGTTTTTTCAAGGGTCTGAAACCAAATTAACTGCAAATTAGCTGACTATGGACAAAATAGCACGAATTGTCCAGTTCTTAAGAAGCCAAGTTCAGTAAGCTGTCCTTTGAATCTGCTATCGCTATTCGCCGAACACGTCCCGCCGCAGAGTTATATAGATTGATGTCCCGGGGCGCACGAGAGGAGCATAAAGTCCCTTCATAAAGGCGCGATTGTCACTGCCGAGTTTGTGGAATGGAAATAGCCGCTTGGCGGCGTTATAGATCTCGCCTGCTGCGCGTTTGAGGTCATCCACCCCCCCCATCACGTTTCCCAAGTCAAAAATCGCTTATTACCAGATGATTAAACGGGTGGTCTGAGCCTGTGAGAAGCCCGTAGCTGTGCGGCAAAATTTAATTGAATGTCAGAAGTGCTTCATGCAGAAATCATCGGATATCTGGCTGTGGTTTCAAGGTATCAAGGGCTGGAGGAGCCGGTGCTCCCGGTGGGCGAAGTCAGCCAGGAGAAGCAGGCTATCAAGCTCAACGGCACCGTGAATGTGTTCTTATGTTCCTGGTATAATACCCGCGCCATCGCAAGGCATTGTTGGCGGATCATTTCGGCTTTTTGATAAATCCGGGATTAGATGTAAGAGACCCGATCATGTAGAAAGCCTGGTTGACGATGTCTGCTATTCGAGTAATGTAAACCAATTCTTGGTAGAGTGCGTTTCCGAGATGGTATTCATCAGTGTTATGCTTGACCACCTTAGTGCCAAAAATTTCCTGTGCTTCTTGCCTGTCGATAACAAAGCTATGATCCTTGTAGAAGTAGACAAGATCCCTGGCGATTTTGGCTGGCTTCTGCGCCAGCTCTGCCGCGTGGGGATGAAGCAATCGTTCAGCGTATTGGACCGCAGACTCAGCGACTCGTTCGTAGAATCCAAGATGAATAGGCTTTATGGATTGGCTCATGTACTTTGACATCAAGTCCGTCGCATGTGGATACTCGGCCACAAGCTCGGCTATATGCTGAATTGCGCTTTTCAGCCCAAGGGCAGGAAGCCCTTCGAACTGTGGATCTATCGGCCCAAGCTCGCTGAGACTGCCCATGTGGATGTGATTCGCCGCGCAACAGAGTAAAGTCGCTGCGGACTTCGCCAGTCTGGGAACTACGATCTCAAGATTGCTCCCGCTATATTCGTTAAGCAGCTTCCCAATCAAGTAGGCAGGGCCTACGTTGCCGCCGGAGGAATGAAGGACAAGTAGGATTGGCTTCTTTTCGGGAAATTTGGTAACAGAAGCATAAATGCTGTCTGCATCGCCTTGGACCATTTTCATTTCATCGTAAAGGAGTATGATGTTATACTGAGCGGCTACTTCGTGCTTCTCGACAATTTGGGCCAAGTATCGGCGCACTTTCGCTTTGGCCTCGTTTTTTTGATCCTCCGTTCCTTCCGGTCCAAAGGCGACGAATATCGAGTCTATCACATTACGAATGGTGACGGCCTCTACTGCTGGCTCCGCTGGTGACGTCTGTGGCTGCCCTTTGGTAGGAAGTGGAGGCGTTTCCTCATGCGCTGGCTGAGTTTCAGGGTCGGCAGTTGAGGCTGGCTTTGCCCTTATTTTTTTCCTGCTTTGCATGATCCATCTCCTTCGCCAACTTTAAGTTCAACGGCCCACATAAACTGATTAAATTAACAAAATTGAATATTATCATATTACCATAATAGTTTTTTATTACCACACCATAAGGATTTTCACAAGGGTATTTTTAAAATAAATTTTTAGAGACTGTAACCTACCTTTGGCCGCCCTTTTTTCGGGCCACCTTGCGATCTTAAACGCCTCCCATAGCTGTGATCAGATTGTCTCAGCGTCTTGTGACTTAGATGACCTTTGGCGAACCAGTGGATAGGCTGAGCCCAGTACTCTGTGGCCCTGTGATTAATGTTATTTTGCCATTATCAAAACTTTAAGGTTCCACGATTTCTAATATTCATTAAAGTTCCGCGAAATTTAATGAGCCCTTTTCTGTCGATTCGGTAAATGTTATTGACATTTGTGAAAAAGTGTGCCTATACTGAATCTCCAGATTAAACTAAACCCGTCGTGAGGCGGGAACAGAAAACCGCGGGTCTTTAAGTCTGCGAGAGATAGCCGGGTTGCCTGGGAAGGTAGCCCGGTTTTTAATTTGGTTTAAGAAGGTGCGAAATTATGAGAGCCAAAAACTATACGGTGCGCATCTTAAGTCTTCCAACCCTGCTTTGCATGCTGATTTCTTTCTTGCTCACTCCGGGTTGTATGCTGGCTGCCGGAGTTGGATACGCCGTCTATGCTAGTAAGAAGGGTGACGCTTTAGTGGCCGAGGCAGACGCCAGGCAGCAGAAAGCGTATAATGAGTACCGGTTGGGAATGGAGCAAATCAACCTGGATAGGGAGAAGAACAAGCTTGCCCCACGGCCCATCATGCCTATCGATGAGTGGCTAAAATGGCAGGCCATGCCTGAAAAGGATAGGGCGGAGGTAATTGAAAAGCGGCCCCCAAAGCCCGAAGAATATCAGACCCCTACTTCCTCTCCTGCACCTTCGGTCGCACCTACGCCTGCAGGCTGCAAGTAAAATAAGTTCATTCAGCCAATCCCCCTTAGCAATTGCAACAGGCAAGGTCAGCCATGGCCCTGCTTTTTTTTCAGCTTATAGCGAATTACTTGGCACTATTAAAACTTTAGGGTTCCACGATTTAAAATGATTCATTAAGGTTCCCCCAAAAGTTAATCAAATTCCTTGCCTACCTTTCACAAACCCACCTTGACAGCCCGACCTGTATGTGTCAATGTGAAACTATATGAGAAAAAATCCATGATCTTGAGGGTTCCATCATGACAAACGCCACCCCAGAACAAGAGCAGCTTAATGGTATATTCTTGCCTTATGCAACAATGAAAATACACGATTTTTATGAAGACAGAACTCATGCAAGATTTGTTCATTACACATCTGCCGAGGCGGCTTTGCAAATAATTAAAAGTAAACGTATTTGGATGCGTAACACAAATTGCATGGTTGATTACAGCGAAGTAAGGCGTGGTTATGGATTTTTCTTTAATTTTTTTCGTGATAACAATAATAAAGAAATGTTTATAAGAGCTTTTGAAGAATGCTCTAGTGGGGTTGCACAGGAAGCTATAGGGTTATTCGATCAATGGTGGAAGGATATTAGCTTGAACACTTACATTGCAGCGGTTTCAGAACATGACGTTGAAGAGGATTCTCATGGCCGTCTTTCTATGTGGCGTGCTTTTGGGGGGAATGTAGCTCGTGTTGCTATCGTTATTAATGTTCCTTATTTATCGGAAGGTTCTAGGGCATTGAAGCTTATATTTAGTCCAGTAGCTTATTTAAAGGAAGCCCAAGTTCATGATGAGCTTCTTACAGTTATTAACAATGTTCGAACCAATTGTGCGTTTCTCCGTTCAGTAGAGCGTCAACTTGTAATTAACATGATATTCCTTATGCTTTTGGTTGGTGTCGTTTGCCTTAAACATGAAGGCTTTCATGAGGAACGGGAGTGGCGTGCTATCTATGCTCCTAAAATCTTTCCTTCTTCACTCATGGAATCCTCGACTGAGATTATCGGAGGAATCCCACAACCAGTGTTCAAGATACCGATTGACAGAAGGGTTTCGGATATCCTTGCTGACCTTGACCTGTCGATGTTGTTTGACCGCCTCGTTATTGGTCCATCCCCATATCCTTGGCCGATGTATGAATCATTTGTAGCGGCACTTACCGAGGCGGGAGTTGCTGACGCCGGGAATCGAGTATTTGTTTCAGATATCCCTATTCGTACTTGAGGTTGCCTAAACCCTAAACCCTCGCCAACCTTGGCCCACTTAGAATGCTCTTAAGTAGGGTTATGATAAAATTATGATTAAAATAAAGATATTAGCGAATTATTACCTCTAATTAAGGAGTTAGGAAGGGATGTTGATGAATGCGAACAGCAATTAAAAAAACCTAATGTATAAACGATAAGTTTGAAAGGAGGGACTTTAGCATGATTGATGCGCAAAAAGCAAAAAGTTTTTTGAACTATATCCCGATCACAATAGTATTGTTATTAAGTTATGCTGGAGCTTTTTATATTACTTTCGGGATTCAATATTTGGATGTTTTCCCTTTCGTAGCAAACCATAATGATAGGTTTTACATCGTCTTATTTGGAATGGGTATATTGGGCGCAACGCTTCATTGTTCCAGATACTGGGCGCTCGACATGGATCAAGCGGAAAAAGATCAAAAGCTTTTGCCGACCATCTTTGATTTTATTGGTTATGTCACAATGATAATAGGAGGCGGAGTAACGGGACTCATATTGTATTTTATGGTTCTTATTACCCATAAAGCGGTCTTTATTGAACCCACAAAAATGAGGTTTGAAGCTGCAATAATAATATCTTTTTGTGGTGGGCTCTTTCATTTTAAGGTACGGGACATACTTGAAGAATTCTATAATTCAATCATAAAACAAAAGAAGACACCTTCTGACGGAAAGGCTAACAACTAAAGTGGAGCTCTTATGCCGCCATATGTTCATTTCATATATAAGTTAATCAGCTTTGCCATGGCAGGAGACTGACAGAGCGAGAATCTTGAAAAAGGTTTCAAGCTAAAATCTTTGGCAGGGTTTTCTCCCGGCAGTATATCCCTTCGGAAGATTTTACTGAATTTCCACCCCCTACCCCCTGCGGCAGCATATCATTAGACGGTGATAGCTACCGCTTTGACGCAAACCTCTGGCACATACCTACCTATCATCTAAGTTCGCAGCCCACCTATCTTTCCACCGAAAACGAACGTTAAATTTTCTCAGAAAATTTGAGGAAATCGGTTGGCTTACCTAAAATAGCTATCTAATTAATAAGTTAGCTTAGACGTTTTTATAAAAACTGTCGGAGGGCCGTGAAGATGGAGACGCTTCCAAGACCAAAATTGATACGGAGGAAGCCGGCTAAATCGGTAATCACCCAGCCATGCGAAAAATGTGGCGCCGAGGTGAACATCCACCTGGTCTCGGCCACGTCGGAAAAATTGAGGGGTGCTACATGCGAAGCTTGTGGTCAACGGGCAGAGAAGACCAACGGCCCCGCGGTCTTGACTCTAGGCGTCCACCATCCTCTCCCCGCTTGGCACGGCCTGGCCCCGACGTACCCCTGTCCTTGTCCCATTCAGCAGGCCCCAAGAGGGCCCCCCCCCGGGGCCTTTTTTTTCGCGCCTCGAACCTAAGGAAAGCTGACTTCTGCCTCCGGTGGTTCCACTTCCGGCGGAAACTCGGCGAAGGGAAAGGGCCGCTGGCTGCTGTTGAGAGAGAAATAGCGCCATATCCGGTATTCATAGGAAATCACCCGGTTGGCGAAGGAGCGCACCGGTTCGCTGTGCTTCAGGGTGATGGGCAGAAGGGCGAATTGAAACAGGGTGGTCAGGAGAACCAGAGAATTACAGATTTCGCAGATGGGCAGAAAAAATAGGGTGTATAAGAACCAGATGGCAATCTGTTTGCGGGATCGGGGTTCTTGGGTCTGAGCGTTCATAAAACCTCCTTAAGGTTATTTCTATCAGGTGCAGTGCGCTGCCGCTGGCCTTTTCCCAGAAGCTATGCCAAAACCTGATTTCACTGTCATCCTGAGCGGAGTGAAGGATCTCAAGTCACTAAAAATACGAGATTCTTCGCTTCGCGCCGAATGACATTTTTGGGCGGACCAAGGTTTTGCCATGACTTCTATCCTTGTTCCCGTTCCCAAGGAGCACTTGGGAACGCCATTATGGTCTAAGCTGCGCTTTGGACTGCAAGGCAAAAATTTGTAAATTATTGGGTTCCCAAGCGCAGCTTGAGAACCAGATAAACTAAGGATCTTGTATTGGCCCCCGGAGTTGACCCCCCGGGGCCTTTTTTTGCGCGCCTCGAACCTAATGAAAGCCGACTTCTGCCTCCGGTGGTTCCACTGCCGGCGGGAACTCGGCGAAGGGAAAGGGCCGCTGGCTGCTGTTGAGAGAGACATAGCGCCATATCCGGTATTCATAGGAAATCACCCGGTTGGCGAAGGAGCGCACCGGTTCGCTGTGCTTCAGGGTGATGAGCAGAAGGGCGAATTGAAACAGGGTGGTCAGGAGGACCAGGAAATTACAAATCCCGTAGATGGGCGGAAAAAGAAGGGTGTACAACAGCCGGATGGCAAACCGGTCGCGAGACCGGGGTTCTTGGGTCTGAGTATTCATAACGCCTCCTTAAGGATATTCTATCAAGTAAACTGCGCTGGCGCTCCCCTTTTCCCAGAAGCTAGGGCAAAAACTGATTTCACTGTCATCCTGAACAGAATCTAAGGTCACTAAAAATACGAGATTCTTCGCTTCGCGCCGAATGACATTTTTGGGCAGACCTGGGTTTGCCATAGCTTCTAGCAAGTAAACTGCGCTGCCCCTGCCCTTTCCATTTTAACCCTCCTTCCCGGGAAATTGAAAGCCTGCCGGCAATAATTCCTTCAGGTTCATTTCCACCAGGCCGTCCGGGCCTGGAAAGATGATGAGGGCCTCTGCCCCGAACTCCCGGATAACCTGGCGGCAGGCGCCGCACGGGGGGCAGTCCGCCCTCGGGTCGCTGACCACCGCCAGGGCCTGAATTTTCAGGTCCGGGCCTTCGGCGGCCGCGGCCGCGGCGATGGCCACCCGCTCGGCGCAAAGGGTCAGACCGAAGGAGGCGTTCTCCAGGTTGGCCCCGGAGAAGATGGCGCCCCGCCCGGTCAGGAGGGCCGCGCCCACCCGCAGCTGAGAGTAAGGGGCATAGGCCTTGGCCATAGCCCGCCGGGCCGCCGCCAACAGCCGGGAGCGCAGACCAGCGCTAATCATGTGAGAGTCCCTCCTGCAGGAAAGATGCCTTCGCCTCCCCCAGGGAGGACCTGGGGGCGCCATTTTCGATTTTATAGGGAGCGCCATTCATTTTTTCGTTAATCTATCAAAATTCTGGGACTGAGTATTGGCAAACTCCCCCTCTCTGGGAGGGGAAAGGGCTATAGGGGCGACCCGATTGGGTCGCCCCAGGGCCACCCCCGCCAACAAACGAGACCTTATAGGGCGGCCTGGGGCCGCCGGCATTAAACGATCCTGGATTTGACGAACTGCCCGACCCCGCCGCATGCTGGAGGAGGTGAAGTTTTTCTTTGCCTTTGGGTCCGATTATGTTTATATTTTGGTAAATTAGCCCACGAGCGTTGGAGTCACCCCGGTCCGGGACTCGACGCCCTCGCCAAGGAGTAGAGCCGCATGAACAAGTCGCAGCTAATCGAAGGCCTGGCCAAAGCCGAGAACATCACCTTGAAAAAGGCGGAAATGGTGGTGAACGCCATTTTCGAGAACATGGTGGAGGCTCTGGTGCAGCGGGAACGCATCGAAATCCGCGGCTTTGGCAGCTTCAAGGTCAAATTTTACAACGGCTACAAGGGCCGGAATCCCAAAACCGGGGACCTCATCAAGGTAGAGGGCAAGAAGTTGCCCTTCTTCAAGGTCGGCAAGGAGATGCGGGAACGCGTCGACCGCTGAGGCCGGTTTCGCTGCCCAATTTCACACCTGGCCGTGCTAGATGGGGAACTAGCGGTGCCCTGTAACCCGAGAACCGCTTATGCGGGGTTGAAGTCCCTTCTTGAGGGTCGCAGCGCCTCCGATGCCGGTTGACCGGGACGGCGGATTGGACCCTGCGCAACAGACGCTCGTGAACCCCGTCAGGTCCGGAAGGAAGCAGCGGTAAGCGAGGCGGTCGGTGTCGTGGTGGTTACTAATCTATAAACCCCCTGGCCAGCCGCGCCGGCGGTGGCGGATTCGAAGAAGGGTGCACGGCCAGGTAATTATTCTTTCTTCGCAACCGGAGTGACGTAAAAGGCGCTCTGGCGGCCTGGCCGCCAGGGCGCCCGGCTTTTTTATCTCGGTTTCCGGCCGGCCCTGATGTTAAAATCGGCTCATGAATGATCTGTTATCCTCCATCAGGGCGCAAGCACAGGAATTGGCCGGGGAGCTGGCCGCCCTGCGCCGGGATTTCCATCAGCACCCGGAACTCTCCCACCAGGAAGAGCGCACCGCCCGGGTGGTGGCTGACTATCTGAGAGGGCTGGGTCTTAAGGTGCGCACCGGCATCGCCGGCCACGGGGTGGCCGCGGACCTGCAGGGCTCCCGGCCCGGGCGGACCGTGGCTTACCGGGCCGATATGGACGCCCTGCCCATCCAAGAGAAGATCCAGGTCCCCTGGCGTTCCCGGGTGAAGGGGGTGATGCACGCCTGCGGCCACGATTTTCACCTGAGCATCGCCCTGGCCGCCGCTAAATTGTTAAGTGAACTTAAAGACCGCCTGGCCGGGCAGTTCCGCTTCATCTTCCAGCCCGCCGAAGAATGGCCGCTCCTTAAGGGCGCCAGCGGCGCCAAGGGCATGGTGGAGGCGGGCGTCTTAGAGGCCGAGCCGCCCTTGACGGCCATCATCGCCCTGCACGTGGCCCCCAACCTGGAGGCCGGCCTGATCCGCTGCGGCTCCGGGACGGTGATGGCCGGGGCCTACCATCTGCTCCTCACCATCGTCGGCAAGGCGGCCCACGGCGCCACCCCGCACCGCGGGGTGGACCCGATTCTCACCAGCGCCCTGCTGTTGAACCATCTGCAGGCCTTCCTGGCCCAACAGGTGGATGCCCGGACCCCCAAAATCCTCACCTTCGGGCGAATTGCCGGGGGCAATCGTTTCAACATCCTGGCAGATAAAGTGACCCTGGAAGGGAGCCTCCGCTACCTGCAGGAGGCCACCCGCACCGAATTGCTGAACGGCCTGCGGCAGCTCCTGGAGGGGTTGGCCCGGACCACCGGGGCTGAAATCGATCTGGAGGCCACCCCCACCTACCCGGTGTTAAAGAATGACCCGGAACTGAGCCCAAAGGCGGTTAAGGCGCTGGAAACCATCATGGGTTCCCAGCGCCTCAAGGTTCTGCGGCCAGCCATGGGCAGCGAAGATTTTTCGTATTTCGCCGCCAAGGCGCCGGCCTTTTACTTCTTCCTGGGGGTGCGTTCCCCCGGGGGCCGGAGCCAGGCCCTGCACTCCCCGGAGTTCAACCCCGATGAGTCCGCCCTCCCCTGGGGCCTCACCGCCGCCGCCGGCCTGCTGGCCGCCCTGAGTGAGCCGGATGGTTAGAATTTGGAGAATAAGATAAAAGGAAATGATGGTGCGCTGTGCGCACCAATAAAAATCGCTTATGCTAACGGAGGCGCAGCAGGGAAACAGGATATGCCCCATTATTTACGGGCCTGGGTCCCTGGAGGGACTTTCTTCCTCACCATCGCGACCTTGGAGCGCAGGAAAATATTTAACCACCATACCAGGCGACGGGCTGCTCAGGGTTTCCTAATCTTTTCCAGATGGCCGCGGCCGCTTCAGCCACTCCGGGGTGGCCGCTTCCGGAATCGAGTCCCCTTGGGGTATATAAGGCTTCAGGTCAACGATGGGGCTGCCGTCCCGGGCGTCCAGGCCGGCCACTTCCAGGAGGTTGCCGGTAATCTTGAGGATGCGGCAGGCGGTGAGGCCGAGGGGGTTGGGGCGCTCCGGGGCCCGGCAGGCGAAGACCCCGGTGAGAGGATTGGCCAGGTCCCGGCGGGGATGCACCTGGAGGACGGCCCGGGCTGCCGGCCGGTCGTTTTCATGGAACCAGCAAAGCACCCAGAGGTGCGTGAAGCCTTCCAGGCCCAGAAGGGCCGGAGCGTACTGCGGCAGGACCTCCAGGTAAGCCTTGTCCTCCTCTTTTTTGATATAGCCGATGGGCGTTAACCGGAAGGAATCAAATGGCGTCATCCCAAAGGCCCTCGCCTCTCCCCAAAATTTGATCCAAAACTTCGGTTACCACCTGCATGGGCACTTCTTCCGCGACCACCGCCTCCCCCAGGCGGCGCAGCAGCACGAAGGGCACCCCGCTCTCCAGGCGTTTCTTATCCCGGGCCAGGGCGGCCAGGACGGCCCCGGGGTCCAAAGGCGGCAGGGGCCGGCGGGTGAGCCCCAGGTGGTGGAGGAGCCCGCGGGCGCGGCTGGCCTCCTCCGCCGGCAAACCCGCCAGTCTTTCGGAAAGCTTGAGAGCCGCCAGCATCCCCCAGGCCACCGCCCGGCCGTGGGCCAGCCTGAAAGACGAGGCCTGCTCCAGCCCGTGGCCCAGGGTGTGGCCGAAGTTGAGGAGGCGGCGCAGACCGCCCTCCCGCTCATCCTGGGCCACCACCTCGGCCTTGATGGCCGCGGCCCGATAGATCACCTCGAGCAATTCCTCCGGATTCCGGAGCAGCCCAGCCGGCCCCTTAACAAAAAAAACTCCCAGTCGCGCCAGCAACTCGCCGTCCCGAATCAAGGCGGCCTTGACCACTTCCGCCAAGCCGCTGAGGAATTCGGCCCGGGGCAGGGTCTGCAGGAACTCCGGGTCGATGGCCACCAGGCGGGGCTGGTGGAAGGTGCCCAGAAGGTTTTTGCCCTCTGGAAGATTAATGGCGGTCTTGCCGCCGATGGCCGCGTCCACCATGGCCAGCAAGGTGGTGGGCACCTGGATGAAAGGCAGGCCCCGCATGAAGATGGAGGCCAGGAAGCCGGTGAGGTCCCCCACCACCCCGCCCCCCAGGGCCAGCAGCAGGGAGCCCCGGTGGGCGCCGCCCTCCAGGAGTTCCCGGGCCAGACGCTGGACCACCGGCCAGTTTTTGGCCCGTTCCCCGTTGGGCACGGTGAGCAACGCCGGCTCCAGGCCGGCCCCCTTAAGGGCCTGCGCCACCTGAGCCCCGTACAGACGGGCCACCCGGCGGTCGGAGACCAGGAACAGCCTCTTGGCCTGGTTAAGATGGGTCAATAAGGAGCCCAGGCGGGAGCGCAACCCCGGTTCCAGGATAATCCGATAGCTCTGGTCCCGGCCCGGCAGCGGCAGGAGGATCTCCCTCACTTCCAGCCCCCGGGGCGCAAGGTCTGGATCTCCTGCATCAGGGCGGCGAACTGGTCCGGGTAAAGGGACTGGGCCCCGTCGGAGATGGCCTTTTCCGGCTCATGGTGCACTTCGATGATGAGGCCGTCGCAGCCGGCGACCACCGCGGCCCGGGCCAGGGGAGGCACCAGGTCCCGCCGGCCGGCGGCGTGGCTGGGGTCCACCACGATGGGGAGATGGGTCTCCCGGCGAACCACCGGCACCGCCGCCAGGTCCAGGAGATAGCGGACATGCTCGCCGATGGCCCGAATCCCCCGTTCACAGAGGATAATCTGGGAATTGCCCTCGGCCATGATGTATTCGGCGGCCATCAGCCATTCTTCCACGGTGGTGTTCATCCCCCGCTTCAGGAGGACCGGCTTGCCGCAGCGTCCGGCCTGGCGCAGCAGGGAAAAATTCTGCATGTTGCGGGCCCCGATCTGGACGATGTCGGCATATTCCCTTACCAGTTTCAAGGAATCCTCGTCAATGGCCTCAGTGACGATGAGCAGTCCGGTCTCGTCCCGCACCTTTTTCAAGATCTTCAGGCCGGGCTTGCCCAGTCCCTGATGGCTGTAAGGCGAGGTGCGGGGCTTAAAGGCGCCGCCGCGAAAGATCCGGGCTCCGGCGGCCTTCACCCTGGCGGCGATGGTCAGGGCCTGGAGCTCGCTCTCCACCGCACAAGGACCGGCCATCACTACAAAACAGCCCCTGCCCAACTCCAGGCCCGGCAGCGAGATGAGGGTGTCTTCCCGCTTCACTTCCCGGCTCACCAGCTTGTAGGCCCGGGTGACCGGAATGGCCTGCACCACTCCAGGCAGGTCTAAGAACAGGGCCGGGTCCACCGGCCCGGGGTTCCGCAGCACCGCGATGGCCACCCGCTCGCCCCCGGGCATTGGTTGGGCCAGGTAGCCCAGGGCTTCGATCTTGCGCACCACCACCCCGATTTGTGCCGGGGTGGCCTCCTTGTCCATCACAATGAGCATTTTTTATCTCCAGCAACAGGCTCGGGAGATTTTTTTTAAATCGCGGCCTGGAAAATACCCAAGAGTGTCGGGGGCCAGCCTGAGCGCAATTTTTCCCAAATCATATTTATCAGGGATCCCCGACAAAATCAACCGCAGCGGGAGGTTGCCAGGGGTTACGCTCCGGGAGGCCTAAAAATACTTTTTTCCCCAACAATATTTATGCTATGGTAGCTCTGCAAAACCCCACGAAAGGGAAGGAAGAGGGCAAAAACCAGGCGGCGCCCGCTAAGCCTGCGGCTGCATTTTAAATGGCTAAGTTGATAGAATTAAAGGTCTTTTTCGCAATTGCTTATTCATTGAAAATGACTGGGTTATACCCCCCATTTTGGGAAGCTAGTTATTTAAAGAAAATCTGAAACATGCCCATAGCCGGACCAGATCCCCTCATCACGCCAGGACCCGCCATGGTCAAGATTCTGCTCATTCAGCCGCGGCCGGCCGCCCGCCTGGAGAGCCCGGAAAACCTTAGTTTGGCCCTGACCCTGCTGGCCCGGTGCCGGGGGCGAGGGGCGGACCTCATTTGCTTTCCGGAATATTTTCCCTTCTCCGGCGAGGCGGAACTGGGCCGGGCGGCCCGGGACCTTTCCGCCTACCTGGTGGCCGGCCTGGTGGAAGAACAGCAGGGCCGCCGCCATAATACCGCCACCCTGTTTGACCGCCGCGGGCAGCTGGTAGGACGCCAGCGCAAAATCACCGTGGGCAGCCTGGAACGCCGTGGTTTTGGAGTCATT
>Ga0208821_1001154_pt1 | contig 16061 bp, 15 predicted proteins | sample June2015DPH_20_5_FD_184720 | JGI IMG/M metagenome (GOLD analysis project Ga0208821, IMG submission 184720) | Peatland microbial communities from SPRUCE experiment site at the Marcell Experimental Forest, Minnesota, USA - June2015DPH_20_40... | ecosystem: Environmental > Terrestrial > Soil >... | reverse complement strand
CGATATACTTTTCTTGACTCATAAAGGCGCTCCTTTTCGCTAGGTTGGTGTGCGAACAATCTCAACCTACCGCAAAAGTGGGCGCCTTTTTATATTGCGTGCAATCGCGATATTTCAACAGTAGTCCGGCCCAACCCCTCAGTCTGATCACCTCTGCGTGGGCGACAAACCGCCCAGAATCGCGTTCGCCGCGCTGACTGACGATCGGCGATCGGCGAGGATCTGGGGGGCGACGCGCCCGAATATCGCCTGCTAAAGTTATACTTCACGCAAACACCTCACAGCCCTCGGGCTAGAACAATGCGTTTAGGGTGAGCACTGGAGCACGATTAATGCTTTGTCGTCGGCGGTACCCGAAGGTTCTCGTCGCACTCGTCTTCGCCGTTGCGCTGACGATGTCAGCCTCGGCGCAGGAAACGCGCTGGAAAGAGTTGAAAGACAAGGCTCAGTTGCTGTACCAGCAAGGCCAATACTCCGAAGGTCTACCTGTCGCCCAGGAGGACTTGCATGTGGCCGAGGCAACGTTCGGCGCAAGTGATGTCAGGGTCGCCCTGAGCCTGAACAACTTGGCACTGATCCTCATGGCTCTGGGTAAGTATGCGGATGCAGAGCCCCTGCAGCAGCGCTCCCTAGCGATTCAAGAAAAGCTCCGTGGCCCAAACCATGCCGAGGTGGCTAAGAATTTGGACAACCTGGCGCAAATTTACCGCGCAGAAGGCAGGTACGCGGAGGCCGAGCCACTGTACAAACGCTCCCTGGCGATTCGAGCAAAGACCCTCGGACCGGACCACCCAGACCTGGCTGCTGGCTTGAATAATCTAGCGGCGCTTTACGATGATGAAGGCAAGTACGCCGAGGCCGAACCTCTGCTTAAGCGCTCGCTGGCAATTGCGGAGAAGGCATTCGGCCCCAACCATGCGCATGTCGCGACAGAATTGAACAATCTAGCGGCACTTTACCTCGCCGAAGGTAGGTACGCAGAAGCCGAGCCTCTCTTTCGGCGATCGTTGGCGATAGAAGAAAAGGCGTTCGGGCCGGACAGCCCTAAGATCGCCACGACCTTAAACAACATTGCCGAACTTTATCGGGCAGAAGGTAAATACAAAGAGGCCGTACCACTTCAAAAACGATCACTGGCGATTGTGGAAAAAGCGCTCGGCCCGGACCATCCCGACGTGGGTCGGGACTCGAACAATTTGGCGATGCTCTACGAGAATCAGGGCGAGTACAAGGAAGCGGAGCCTCTTTACAAGCGCTCGCTCGCCATTCGAGAGAAAGCTCTCGGCCCAGACCATCCAGAAGTAGCGGAAAGCCTGAACAATCTCGCGCATCTCTACTATCTGCAGCGCGAATATGCGGAAGCTGAGCCGCTCCTCTCACGTTCATTGGCAATCACAGAGAAGGTTCTCGGTCCGAATCATCCGAACCTGGGAGCCACCATAAGCATTCTGGCGGAGATTTATCGCAACCAAGGAAAGTACTCAGAAGCCGAACCTCTCTACAAGCAAGCGATTGCAATTGCGGAGAACATCCCAACGCAAGACCGAACCCCATTGGTGACAAGCCTGAACAATTTGGCGGAGCTTTATCGAGGGCAAGCCAGATATTCGGAGGCTGAACCTCTCTACAACCGTGCGTTGGCCATTCAGGAGAAATCTCTCGGGCCAAGTGACCCACATCTGGCCACGATATTGAACAACCTAGCGTTACTCCACATTGCCCAGGGAAATTACGCGGAGGCTGAACCTCTCTGCAAACGCATGCTTGCAATTCTGGAAAATGCGCTCGGGCCGGATGACTTGAAAGTGGCTGACTGCCTTGAAAAGTGCGCGGCCTTATTGCATCAGACGCGACGAGAACAGGAAGCGCAGGAGTTCGGCTCCCGAGCAAAGGCAATTCGCGCCAAGCATGGCGATCAGAAATGAAAAGGACTTTAGGAAGGGGAATCTGGCCGACGTTCCTCTACTCGCCTCACTGTCGCAAACAGGCGTTTACACTCACGACCCAGGTAAAGGAAATTGAGCCTATTCGCTTTCCATCATTGATAGGGTTGGTGGGCCCGCCTGGATTCGAACCAGGAACCAACAGATTATGAGTCTGCTGCTCTAACCGTTGAGCTACGGGCCCTCCGCTTCCCATATCTTACACATTCCGCATCCGGAACCATGCCCGGGGGCTGGCGTCCCTAAAGGCTGCTCGGATTCAAAGCGGTGAGGCCGCTGACCAGGCACGAAGCAATCGCCATTTAGTCGTGATCCTGGTAAATCCACTCGCGCGAGATGGCATCCGGTAGCGCGGGAATCTTGTCGGAAAACTGGGCCAGTGAGTCGAGCCAAGCGCGAATCTCTTCTGGCGTACGTGGCTGCCGAGTCTCCGACACACCAGCCGCTAGCTGTTGCGCCAGAATCTCTTGGACGTAAGCTTCAAGCGATAAGCCGCGTGCCCGTGCCTGGACCGCGAGTTCATCCGGGATGTTGACAGTGACCACCATGGGGAAACTCTAGCACGAATTGACTCTGTGGTTGAATAGCGGGTCGCCATGTGTGCCGTACCATTCGGGTCGGTACCACTCCCCTCTACTGCGTGCTGGGTGGCGCGGGCGGGACGGGCGGCGCTGCGGGGGCAACTTCCGCTGCCGCACTGGTGTTCACCAGATCTTTCAATTCCTTGCTGGGCTTGAAGAACGGGATCTTCTTTGCCGGAACTTCCACCCGGTCGCCCGTTTTCGGGTTCCGGCCCACACGTGGCTTGCGCTGGCGCGTGCGGAAGCTGCCGAAACCGCGTATTTCGATTTTATCGCCCACTCGCAGCGAGCGCACCACGCTGTCAAAGATCGTATCCACAATCACTTCGCTGTCTTTGCGGGTGAGTTCCGCCAGCCGGGAAACTTCTTCGATCAGGTCAGCCTTCGTCATAAGCCTCTTTTCTCCCTTTCGGCCGGTTCCCTTGTGGGGTTCCGTGTGCCCGAGGGCTTTGCCGCCCCTCGTTGCTGCACTTCGCCTGCCTATAACCTTCTCAAATTTAAGGGGTTCTGTGCAAGTACAGAAGCGGGCACCTATTTCCGGCGCCTATTACCGAAGTTCTCAGTTCCCGGTTCCCGGTGAAGGACATAGGCCCTCTTTCTGAGAACTGGGGACTGAGAACTGCTGCTCTCGCGCCGCTTCCTGGATGGCTTGACCCCACTACTTCCATAGATAATAAAAGCCGATTTGCTGCTCCAAAAGCTTCTCCCGTGTCGGCAAATAATCGGAAACATCGCCAAACAGCAGATCCAGCCCCGACCGCCTCTCTTTCGGCGGCCAGACCAGTGCCGGCTCGCCGGAAATATTCACCGCCCGGGCCGTATCCTTCACCGCGCCTTCGAAATCTGCGATCTGATCCACGAGTTTCAGCGACAACGCCTGCTCGCCGGTCCAGACTTTCCCGTTCGCGATCGCGCGGATGTCTTCTTCCTTCGCATGCCTCCCGGCGGCCACTGCCTGGATGAACTGCGTATGCATGTTGTCAATCAAGCCCTGCATGTATTCACGTTCCACAGGCGTGATTTCGCGCGTCGGGCTGCCCGTATCTTTGAATTCCCCCGCCTTCATCGTAATCGCGTTCAGCTTCGCCCAGCGCAGAAGCTCGCCGTAGTTCACCCACTCGGCAATCACTCCGATCGATCCCACCACGCTGCCCTTGTCCGCATAAATCTTGTTGGTCGCTGACGCTACGTAATATGCTCCGCTCGCGCCCACCGTCTCAATCGAAGCCACAATCCGTTTCTTCTTTTCGTCCCGAATCCGCTTCACTTCCCGGTAGATCTCCTCCGACGCGGCCACGCCGCCTCCGGGCGAATTCACATGGATGACGATGGCCTTGACGGAATCGTCATCGGCAAACTTCTTAAGCTGGGGGACGATCTGCTTGGGAGAGAAAATTACGCCATCCAGCTCAACCACCGCAATCTTGGGCCCGAAGCCGGAAAACGATTCTTCATCCCCTCCGCCAAAACTCAGGCACACCAGCGTAAACACGGCCACCACGAACAGCGCAAACAGCCCGCCGCCCACCAGAAACCACACCCATGTCCGCGAACGCCCTTCCGCCATAATCAGATGAGTGTAGCACCGGGCGCCTCAGGCCACGAACGTCATTCAACCGCAGGTAGTGGGTCAATATGATTTCCACAGACCTATGGACCGTCTGTGACAGCAGCCAGAACGCGTTGCGCATCGTGCGGGAATCCATGGAGGACAAATAGTTCTTATGGGCTATTGTGATCATGACAATAGTGAACCAGAGGAGAATTCCCCTCCCTGTAAATACACAGCTCAGCAAGCGGCTCAGAATCATTCTTTTGCGCAAATGCAGCCATGAAGTAAACAGCGGCTTTGTGATCAATTATATTATCCAATGCCTTCTGATCAAGAAATGGCCCATTCAGCTTTGAAACGCGTGGCGTATTAGCCAATACCTGCATCGGTGGCCCTTGAGGGTATTTTAACAAGGTTAGTGTTCGGTCCCACTCTTGATCTTCAATTCGGTATCGTGCGGTCATGTCACTAGGAATCTGGTCAATAAGACTCCCCGTATAAACTACTAAGATTTCACTGGTTACTGCACTCGTATAATGAACATTCGCTGCCCATTGTTTTCCTGGTTCGGCATAATCGGTTTCTTGGACTATCAAACGCTCTGCTGAATCTTCCCACCCAATTTCCACTTGTCTGATGTGTATGTCAGACGATCCTGCTGATGTTGTATGCACCCACATAATCGCGATCACAACAACGCAAATGATCGCAACTATAATAGCGGATGGTTTCACCGCTTTTCTCTGCCTTGTCCAATCCGCTTCAATACCTATTAATTTATGAGTTCCTTGGGCCTCGGAAAGTTGGTTTTGCGTATAGGCAGCTTCTAACACTGCGGACAATAAAATGACCAGCAATATTGTTAACCAAGTCCAGACAGACCACTTCGGCAGGAACTGCCAGAAATGGTATTCCGAATATGGAGATGGAAGAAATTCCTTTGCGAGCGCCGCGAAACTAAGTAGGCCGTACATCACAATCCCCCACTTAAAAATGGGGCTGACGCTGGTTCGCAAAAATTGATAAACAAAACGCAATCGCTGCATAAGCCTTGCATCGGGCACACTCCGAGTGCTACGCTGTTTTCAGCGTTGCCCGACGCGACAATTCAACGGCAAAACGCCCGCCTGCCAGCGGGCCGTTCTGTCTGTGGGGGATGGTACTACTCGCCTAGCGCCTTGAGAACCAGATTCTTTTCCATCTCGCGCGTTGAGGAAAGCGGCTGAGGCAGAAGTCCACACAGCTCCTCAATCGTCCAAACGTGGTTGCTGATTCCGCTCTCCATAGCTGGCGTGACGCGCAGAGTCTGATGCACGCGGCAGAAGTTGTAGTACATGAACCAGATCGCCACAGCAGCGGCGTGATTTTCAATCTTTTTCGAGAACGCATTCGTCAGGCGAGTGAATCGGCGAATGCTCATTCTCATGCTGAGGTTCTGGCGCTCCACGAATGATGTGCTCACGTGCTTGGGATCGGGATTCCCGTTCACAACTTTCATGTCGCAGCCGATGCAACGGGCTGGGGAATAGCGCGTTTCGTTCTCCATCGAAGCGCCGTAAATCTTCTGCAATTGTGCATAGTCAATGTCCGCTCCAAAGGCATTTTCGACCGCTTCCAAGTACGCTTTGTGACCGTCCGTTGTGATCTGCACTCGGTTCTTGATCCGGCTCGCGCAATCTTCCATAAACTCTTTCGCCCATCCGAGATCGCGTCCACCGACCAAGTAGCTAACGCAGAGCTTCGTATCTGCGTCTAAACCTGTCCATGTCCAAACATCACCCCAGCCGATAGCTTTCTTTTCGGGTCTCACGTTCTTTGCCTTGGCTCCCACGTACTGCCAGATTTCATCGCACTGCAAACGGCGCACGCGAAGATTGCGCACGGCTCTGTCATGATAGGCCGCGCAAGCGTCTGCCAGGTCGAGAACCAGCTTGATTACCGTGTTCTTGGCAACGCTCGTCATGCGAACAGTCGAGCGGATGGAATTTCCCTCTACCAAGGCCGCAACAACCCGTGTTTTCTGCTCCATCGTTAGGCGTTTCATATACTGAACTATATGCTTTAGCAGGCAAGATGTCAAGTCAAAAATGGGATTCTCGTCAATTTTTCTATCGTTGAATTAACGCCCATAAGCAACTATCATAAAAGCGCAAAAGGGCCGGTGATGCCCCGCCCGCGCGTGAGCGCGAACGGAGCACCTACCAGCACAATCGAGAACGTTGAAGCGTTCTCGATTGAGAGGAACACCATTATGTGCATGGTGCCCTCCTTTCTCTCCTTCGCCTAGACTTCAGGCTGGGGGAGCTTGGCAAAACCCTTTCAAGGTGAAACAGGCTGCCTTGAGGTGGCCTGTTTCATTTGGTCCACGTGAAAGTTCCATACCTTGCCTTTCCTGCTTTTTTGGCCTGACCTTTGGTTTCTAGTTTGTCAAGCACTCTCGTCAGAGAAGCTTTTGGCGATTTAGCCATCGGCTCAAAGCCCGCCGCAACCATCTGCTCAAGGATTTGATCTATGGTCTGCGGAGTCGAAGTCAACACCTGCAATGCGTACCTTCTCATCTCGCCGTATTTTCGCGGTTGCGGCTTGTTGCGCGAACCCGCCGTATCGACCGACTTCTCGGTGCTCGCGGGCTTCGCCCGATGTTTGCCATTAGGAGTTATGAATCTTTCCAGCATCGCCACCCCTTCGGGATCGCGTACCAGTTCCCGAAACAATTCCCAGCGGCGAGATTCGGCGTCAACTTTGTGTTTATCGAGAGGCATGGATGTTACGCCCTCCTCACGCTTTCAATCTAAGCCAATTGAGAAAATGGCGCAATAGTGATTTGGCAATGTTTTGGCGGAATTTCCACAGGGATGCGGATAGCGGATTGGCTGAGATTTACGTCCGTCTCTTATTTCCAGCGCGACCGAGCGGCCTTCTTTGCGATGGCGCGGCGCTTGGCTTTGCTCAAAATCTTCGCTCTGGCTTTCCCACCTTTACGGCCGCCCATGGTTCCAAGGGCCACGGCATGCGGGTTTCTGCGATCTGGCGGTGGTGCTTCAAGCGGTTTGCCATCCATCTGCTCACCGATGGCGTGTTCTACGATGTTGCGAGCGACTTCCATAAAATCGCGCTTCGGGCTTGACCGTTTCGGCATGGCTCCATCATGCCACGGATCAGCGGACGGGGGAAGCCCTGTGGAAATCATGCTGACCCAGTACCCAACCGCAGAGTTCGCAGAGCGCGCAGAGTTTTTTCGGGGATTGGTTTTCCCCTGTGGTCCTCTGCTCCCTGTGGTTGAGGATTCAAGGCAGTGCGTCCTACCCAAATCCCGTATTTTCTCCGCGCCCTCAGCGTCCTCTGCGGTAAACAGCCTTTTTCGCTAGAATTCAAGCTGCAGACTTCCAGGGAGTAACCACGATGAGATTCTTGCGTGCTTTTCTTTTGGCAATTGTTCTGGCGTCCGCCTTCTTCTACTTCACCACCTATCGCAACGGACGTCTTCATCCCGCCAACTGGATCAACCGCCCGCAGCACGTTGAAATCACCGAAGCCGCCGGCAGCGAAGCGCTCGACGCCGAAGAACAGAACAACATCAACGTCTACCGCAAAAACATCGGATCCGTCGTCAACATCACCTCGCGCGTCATGACCTTCGACTTCTTCTACGGACTGGTCCCGCAGGAAGGCCAGGGCTCCGGTTTCGTCATCGACAAAGAAGGACACATCCTTACCAACTATCACGTCATTGCCGAGGCGCGCCAGGTTGAAGTGACGCTGCACAACCGCAAGAAATATAAGGCCACCATCGTCGGCACCGACAAGTCTCATGACTTGGCCATCGTCCAAATCAAAGCTCCCGATCTGCAGCCGATGACGCTCGGCGACTCGGCCAATCTGCAAGTCGGCCAGAAGGTCTATGCGATCGGCAATCCCTTCGGTCTCGCCGGAACCCTCACGCTCGGCATCGTCAGTTCCATCCGACAGGTGCAGGAGCCCGACGGCCTGGTCATTGAAGAAGCCATTCAGACCGACGCTGCCATCAACCCCGGCAACTCCGGCGGCCCGCTGCTCAACTGGCACGGCCAAGTCATCGGCATCAACACCATGATCGCCTCCAGCGTCGGACAAAGCGCCGGCATCGGCTTCGCCATCCCCATCAACACCGCCAAAGCCGTGGTCAACGATCTGGTCACGCTCGGACGCGTGCGCCGTCCCGCGCTCGGCGTTCGCACCATCCCCATCGATTCGGAAATTGCTGAAGAACTAGGCCTGGCGGCCGACTACGGACTCCTCATCGTTCAGGCCGTTCCCGGAGGCTCCGCCGATCGCGCCGGATTGCGCGGCGGCTCCGAACGCGCCTACCTCGGCAACATTCCCATCATGATCGGTGGAGATTTAATCGTCGCCATCGACGGAGAAAAAATCGAAAGCCAGCAAATCCTCGCCCAGATCATGAACAAACACCGCGCCGACGACACCGTGAAAGTAACCATCTTCCGCGGCAAGAAACAGATGGAAGTGTCGGTGGTGCTGGGCGAAGCCAGAGACCAGGTTTAGCGCGGGAAGGTGTAGTAGTTTGTGTGGCGCGGTCGCCCCCGCCCGCGTGAACTTGCTCGTTTTCGATGGAGCCCCGTTCCCGCGCTATCATTTCCCAAATGCCCAACGTCGAATGGATCCGCAAACTTTGCCTCTCCCTCCCCGATGCGATGGAAAACATCCAGTGGGACGAAGACCTCTGCTTCAAGGTGCGAGGCAAACTCTTCACTATCGTCGACCTCTCTCAAGGCAACCTCGCGCCCATTTGCTTCAAATGCACACCTGAAAAATTCGACGAACTCCTGGAAATCGAAGGCATCTCCCCCGCCCCATATGTCGGCCGCTACAAATGGGTCCTTCTGGCAAACTCCAACGCTCTGCCCTCGAGCGAACTCGAAGCCCTCATTCGCCAGTCGTACGACTTGGTCGTAGCAAAAGTACCAAAGAAGAAAGCCGCGCGTCAGAAAACGCCACCCAGACGCCGCGCAAGGTAAGCGAAAACCTTGAACCGCAGGGGGCGCAGAGAGCGCTGAGATAAGGATAGCTAAGAATCTCTTCGAGCTCGACGATTTAGGAACATTTCAGCCTTAACCCTTCACCACAGGGGGCACAGAGGAACACAGGGGGAAGCAAGTTTCAAGAAACTCTGCGCGCTCTGTGTTCTCTGCGGTTGATGGACTGGCCTTCTCGGGCGTCCTCTTCGTCTCGGCGGTGAACCCGTCCTCCGTTTGACTCCCCGCAACCCCCTGGACTAGCCTCGTAGGTTCGCCGCCCCAATCCATGCGCATTCAACATAGTTCTCTGATACGTTTTCCGATCCTCTGCATTCTGTGCGCTCTACTCGCCGTGACCGCCGCGGCCGCGCCTCTGCGCCCCACACACGCTCCGCACGCCATCGTCACCAGCGTCCACGAGCTCGCCTCTCGTGCCGGCATCCAGATGCTGCGCGACGGTGGCAATGCCGTCGATGCCGCGGTCGCTACTGGATTCGCGCTCGCCGTCGTCCATCCCCAAGCCGGAAATCTCGGCGGAGGCGGCTTCCTTCTTCTCCGCAACGCCAACGGCGAAACTCACTTCATCGACTTCCGTGAAAAAGCGCCCGCCGCTGCCACCGAAAACATGTATCTCGACGCCCAGGGCAACGTCATCCCGGACTCCAGCAAAGACTCCAGCGTCGTCGGATACAAATCCATCAGCGTCCCCGGCACCGTGGCCGGTCTCGTTTACGCGGAAAAACAATACGGCAAGCTGTCGCTGGAAAAAGTAATGGCTCCCGCCATCAAGCTCGCCCGCGATGGCTTCCCGCTTGCCTTCGAAGACGCGCAAGATTTGAAAAACGATGGGTACCTCGCCCAGTTTCCCGAATCCAAACGCATTTTTCAGCGCGACGGAAACTACTACCGGCCCGGCGAACTACTCAAGCAGCCTGAACTCGCCCACACCCTGGAACGCATCGCAAAAAATCCCGAGGACTTCTACCATGGCGCCATGGCCCACGAACTGGCCGCGGCGATTCACAAGGGCGGAGGCCTGGTCACCGCCGAGGACCTCGCCGCCTACGAAGTCAAAGAACGCGAGCCCATTCGCGGCTCCTATCGCGGCTACGACATCATCAGCGCTCCGCCGCCATCTTCCGGCGGAGTCGCGCTCGTCGAAATCCTCAATATCCTTGAAGGCTTCGACCTCGCGAAATTCGGCAACCGCTCCGCCGACGCCATCCATCTCGAAGCCGAAGCGTTTCGCCGCGCCTTCTACGATCGCGCCGATTTCATGGGCGATCCCGACTTCGCCAAGGTTCCCGTCCCGCAGCTCATCGACAAAAAATACGCTGCCGCATGGCGCGACTCCATCGACCCCAACCACGCCAGCGCGAGCAAAGACCTGAAACGTCCGTCGATCTTCAGTGAACTGGAGCGCGTAGCCCAGTCGCGCCCCACGGCCATTCGCGAACCTGAAAACACCACCCACTATTCCGTAGTCGATGCCGAAGGCAACGCCGTCGCCGTCACCACCACGCTCAACGACTCCTTCGGTTCCCGCGTCGCCGCCGCAGGCCTGGGCTTCCTGCTCAACGACGAAATGGACGACTTCGCCGCCAAACAAGGCGTCCCCAACATCTACGGACTTATCCAGGGCCCGGCCAACGCCATCGGCCCGGGCAAGCGCCCGATTTCCGCCATGACGCCGACTATCGTGCTCAAAGACGGCAAGCTCTTCCTGGTTCTCGGCTCGCCCGGCGGCCCCAGAATCATCACAATTGTTGCCAACATTCTGATCGGTGTTGTCGATTTCTCCCTCGATATTCAGGAAGCCGTCAACGCGACCAGGTTTCATCATCAGTGGCTCCCCGATCAGATTCTCGTCGAAGACCGCCTTTCTCCCGATACAATGAATGTTCTGCGTTCCAAGGGACACAAACTGCGGGTCGAGCACTTCTGGGGAGACGGCGAGTGCATCATGGTTGACCCCAAAACCGGCGAGCGCCTCGGCGCCAGCGACGGACGCAACAACGGAAAGGCGGTGGGTTACTGATGCAGAGAGCCGTATCGACGTACGTCTATGTGAAGGAACGGCTCCATCCGGGCTTGCTCGACGAACTCGTCAAGGCGGGAACCCAGTCGATCGAAATCTTCGCCGCCCGCCAGCACTTCGACTACGCCAATCGAAAGCAGCATGTCCGCGAAATTGCCGACTGGTTCCGCTCCACCGGCATTCCACTCAATTCCGTCCACGCGCCTTTGTACTCCGACTACGAGTGGGGACGCACCGGTGCGCCGCCCGTCAACATCGCCTCCACCGACCGCGCCCACCGCATCGATGCCATGGACGAGATCAAACGCGCCCTCGAAATTGCCGAGCACATCCCGTTCCGGTTTCTCGTCCAGCACATCGGCAATCCCAACGAAGCTTTCGACGAAAAGAAATTCGAAAACGCCATGACTTCCGTCGAGCACCTGCGCGCCTTCGCCAAACCGCTCGGCGTCAGAGTGCTCGTGGAAAATATTCCCAACGAATTTTCCACCCCCGAGCGCCTGGTCGAGTTCATTCGCACCATGCATTTCGACGACATCGGCGTCTGCTTCGATTGCGGTCACGCCCACCTGATGAACGGCATTCCCGAAGCCTTCGCCATTTTGAAGAACCACATCTGCTCGACCCACGTACACGACAACAACAAAGACAAAGACTCGCACCTCTGGCCCGGCAGCGGGTCGATCGACTGGAAACAGACCATGGAATTGCTGCGCACCGCCCCGCAAACGCCGCCCCTGCTCCTCGAAATCGACGGTGAAGAAAAGAAGAATCCCAGCGAAGAAGTGAGCGCAACCTTCCAAAAGCTGGAAGATGCGTAGGAATTTAACCGCAGAGTACGCAGAGCGCGCGGAGCTTTTTGTAACTGGTTTTCCCCTGTGTTCCGGAGCCTGCCTGAATGAAAGCGAAGGATGCCCGCTTGTAGCGAAAAGGTTTAAGCTGAAATGTTCCTAAACTGCCGAGATCGAAGAGGTTTTAGGCCGTCTTTTCTCGGCGCACTCTGCGTCCTCCGCGGTTCAAGGTTTTGATCTTATGTCCTCACCCGTCAGCACCATCGCAGAAATCGGCGCCCACGAAGGCCAGTCCGTCACCATCCGCGGCTGGCTCTACAACCTCCGCGAGAGCGGCAAGCTCCTCTTCCCTCAATTTCGCGACGGCTCCGGCGTCATCCAGGGCGTAGTCCCGAAGAACGCCGTCCCGCCCGAAGTCTTCGACGCTATCAAAGGCCTCACTCAGGAATCCAGCGTCATCGTCGAGGGCAAGGTCCGCGCCGATAAGCGCGCCCCCGGCGGCTACGAACTCGACATCGCGAACGTCCAGGTCGTGCAGCGCGTGCCCGAGTCGACTCCTTACCCCATCACTCCCAAAGACCACGGCGTCGACTTTTTAATGGAGCACCGCCATCTTTGGCTGCGCTCCCAGCGCCAGGCCGCGATCCTGCGCGTGCGCGCCGAAATCATTCGCGCCGCCCGCGATTTTTTCGACAGCAATGGATTCACCCTCACCGACCCTCCCATCCTCACGCCCGCCGCCTGCGAAGGAACCTCCACGCTCTTCTCCGTGGACTACTTCGAAGAGCAGGCGTACCTCACGCAGTCCGGCCAGCTCTACATCGAAGCCACCGCCATGGCGCTCGGCAAGGTGTACTCGTTCGGTCCAACCTTCCGCGCCGAAAAATCCAAGACCCGACGCCACCTCACCGAATTCTGGATGGTCGAACCTGAAATCGCCTACGGCACGCTCGACGACCTGATGGAACTCGCCGAAGGCTTGCTCACTTTCCTTGTAAAACGCTGCCTGGAGCGCCGCCGCCCCGACCTCGAAACCATCGGCCGCGACCTCGCGAAGCTCGAGAAAATCAAGGCGCCCTTCCCGCGCATCAGCTACGACGAAGCCGTTCAGAAGTTGCAGGAAGGCCACTCGCAGGGCGTGCTCGAAAACAAATTCGAGTGGGGCGGAGACCTCGGCTCGCCCGACGAAACTTATCTTTCATCGCTCTACGACCGGCCCGTCATGGTCCATCGCTACCCGGCCAGCGTAAAAGCGTTCTACATGGAACCCGATCCCAAGCGCCCCGAACTCGCCCTCTGCGTGGACGTGCTAGCCCCCGAAGGCTACGGCGAAATCATCGGCGGATCGCAGCGCATGGCCTCTCACGACTTGCTCCTCCAGCGCATTCACGAGCACAATCTGCCCGAAGAAGCCTTCAAGTGGTATCTTGATCTCCGCAAGTACGGCAGCGTCCCCCACTGCGGCTTCGGCATGGGCGTCGAGCGAGCCGTAGCCTGGATCTGCGGATTAGAGCACGTGCGCGAGACCATCCCCTTCCCGCGCATGCTGCACCGTCTGTACCCATAGCGTTGAACCGCAGAGATCGCTGAGTTCGCAGAGAAAGCAATTTCATGAGTACCGCAGCGGTTCAAGCAGATCAGTTGAACGCGATCACCGAGCAGATCATCGGTGCTGCGATGGAGGTTCATCGTGCGCTCGGTCCAGGCTTGTTGGAATCGGCCTACGAAGCTTGCCTGGTTTCGAACTTCGCGAGCGCGGCCTACGTGTCGAGCAGCAGAAGCCGCTCCCGATCACGTACAAAGCCGTAAGGCTCGATTGTGTGTTCTTAGCAAGTTAAAATGTCCGCTTTTTGTAGCAAGTGAAATGTCCGGTTTCGTTAATCTCCCGCAGCCGCCGCCGAGGCGGTGGGAAAGTGGGAATCCCGCGTACTTTGCGGGATTTCCAAGCGCGGTGGAAAAGTCGGCTGTTGGACTTTTCCACCGCGCGTCTTTTCCACGGCCTTGCCGGCCGCCAGTTGCCGGTTGAGGATCGGACTGCCTCGCTCGTCGTAGCGACCGAGAGAGTGCGGCCCATAGCTGAGACTTAAGGTTCCATCCAGGTGTTGGTGCGCGGTCACCGTGCACCCCGCTAGCGTTCCCCGCCAGCGCACCGGTTCGATCTGCAGTGTCAGGTTCTGAAAACTCACCGTGTTGTCCCGGTTCACGGTGCGCTCGAACTGTAAGGAGAAGATGCGGTCCAGGTCCTTGCCGCGATAGGGCACAAACGCACTGCCCGGTTGCGCCGCTTCGACTTGGAATCGACGATTGAACTCCCCGATGTAATGCTCGCGCAGAAAAGCATTCGCCGCCTCCACCGTTCGGCATCCCGCCAGCCGCAGTTCCTGCGGCAGCCGGCCCTGCCAGGTGCCGAAGCTGCGTTCGCTGCGCCCGCGCGCTTGCGGCGAGTATGCCGGAATCATTCGCACCCCCAACTCGCGCAGCGCACGTCCCACCTGCGTGAGACGGTCGTGGTCTACTGCCTCTCCGGCCTTGGCCGTCAGCCAGAAATGACGGGCGCGATCGCTATACAAAGCGCAAAACACGCCCCTGCATTCGATCACTTCTTTCAGCCCCGTCAGCACCGGAACCGTCGCTTCCTCTTCCACCAACTGGGCGTAATAAATCTCGCTGTTGGCGTCGTCCATAATCACCAGCAAGTCGTACCAGCGCTCGTCTTGAAACCAGCGATGCTCGCTGCCGTCGATGTGCAGCAGCATCCCGGGTAGCGGCCGCCGCGGACGCAGCTTGCGATGCACCCCGCGCTTGCGCCCTTTGGCCACCATCCCCGCTCCTTGCAGCAACCCTTTCACCCAGCTGTAGCTGATCTCCACCTGGTGCTCTTCCTGCAACTTCTCGTGAAAGTGCCGCACGTTCAGATCGAAATACCTCTCGCGATAGAGCCCCAGGACTTTCTCCACCACCGCCAGCGGTACTTTCTTGGGCGATGGTTTCCCCCGTCGCCGGTCAAACAAACCCCGGAACCCGAACTCTTCATACCGTTCATGCCAGCGCCGCATCTGCCGGTCGCTGATCCCTATGATCTCGGCCGCTTGCCACCACGTGATCTTCTTCGCCACGGCCCGCAAAATCACTTCCTGTACCTCCATCGTCCGCTCCATCGCGGCCTGCGTGTAAGAGATCATGCCTTCCATGGTCTCCTACCCCCGCCGCCTGCAAAGCGGACATATCACTTGCTATCTCAACCGGACATATCATGTGCTAACGACAGTAAGGCTCGATTGTGGCTACCGATTGGATTTAGTAGTAGCCGATTGCGTGATCGTGAAAATCAAAGCTGTTGAGAAGTTAAATTCAGTGCACGACGCTCAATTGCTTTCTTATCTGAAGCTAGCCAATTGCCGAGTGGGTTTACTCCTAAACTTTCACTGCACAATGCTGAAGAACGGAATTCGCAGATTAGTGAACAACTTTCCTATCTCTGCGACCTCTGCGATCTCTGCGGTTAAATAGGAAGCATATGGCTCAACGTAGCACGACGTACAGCAACATCACTCCACGCCAGATCCGCGTGATCGGCGTTCCCCTTGACCTCGGCCAATCCCGCCGCGGCGTTGATATGGGTCCTTCTGCCGTCCGCGTCGCCGGACTCGAAGCGCGCCTCGAAGCCATCGGGCACATTGTCGAAGACGCCGGCAACATCGCAGTCGCCATCCCCGAGCAGAAAAAAGAAGGCGCGGCCAACGCCAAGTACCTCAAGGAAATCACCGCCACCTGCACCAAGAGCGCCGACCTGGTGTTGAAGACGCTTGAAGCCGGCAAAGTTCCTCTGATCCTCGGCGGCGATCACTCCGTCGCCGCGGGTACGGTGTCAGGCGTGGCCGAGTTCTACCGCCGCAAGAACCAGAAAATCGGACTCCTCTGGATCGACGCGCACACCGACATGAACACGCCCGACTCTTCCCCCAGCGGCAACGTCCACGGCATGCCGCTCGCCGCGCTCATGGGCCTTCCTCCCGTCGAACTGGGCAAGATTTACGACTTCTCGCCCAAAGTGCAGCCGGAAAATTGCGTGCTCGTCGGCATCCGCGACGTGGACAGTTTTGAAAAAGAAAACATTCGCAAATCCGGGGTCGAGGTCTTT
>Ga0208821_1001152_pt1 | contig 16119 bp, 11 predicted proteins | sample June2015DPH_20_5_FD_184720 | JGI IMG/M metagenome (GOLD analysis project Ga0208821, IMG submission 184720) | Peatland microbial communities from SPRUCE experiment site at the Marcell Experimental Forest, Minnesota, USA - June2015DPH_20_40... | ecosystem: Environmental > Terrestrial > Soil >... | reverse complement strand
CTCACGCGTGGCGAGGGTCAGCACGAAGCCCCGGCGGCCCTCGGTGTCCACCGTCTGGCCGACCAAGCGGCCCGGCATTTGCCTCAGGAGCTTTTGCTTCGCGGTCAGAAAGCCAACGTAAGGCCCGCCGAAGGCCACGGGCACACCCAAGGATTGCGCCTCTCCGCAGACGATGTCCGCCTCGCTGGGCGGCTTGACGATCCCGAGCGACAAGGGTTCTGCGATGCTCACGATCAGCAGGGCGCCGCTTCCATGCACGACTTTCGCAATCTCGGGGGTGCGTTCCAGAGTTCCGAAGAAATTGGGCGATTGCACAACCATCGCAGCCGTCTCAGCATTGAGGGCGGATTCGAGTCTGGCGAGATCAAGCTGGCCCGATTCGCCGTAGGGGACTTGCTGGAGTTCAATTCCCTGGTGCTTGATGAATGTCTCGAGCACCTGTCGGTATTCCGGATGCACCGTGCGGGCCACGAGCACGCGGCTGCGACGCGTGACGCGCATCGCCATCAGGACGGCCTCAGTTGTGGCCGTGGAGCCGTCGTAAAGCGAAGCATTGCTGACGTCCATGCCCGTGAGCTGCGTCATCAGGGTCTGGAACTCAAACATCGCCTGCAAGGTGCCTTGGGCAATCTCCGCTTGGTATGGCGTGTAAGCGGTGAAAAATTCGCCCCGCGAAAGCAGCGCGTTCACGGCCACGGGGATGTAATGGCTGTACGCTCCGGCGCCCAACAGCGAGACATACTCGCGGCTGCTCCGGCTGGCGGCTTGGCGGAAGAATTCCAGGATTTCGGGCTCGGAGAGCGGCCCCGGCAGGTTGAGCTGGCCCCGGAGTCGCAGTTCGCTGGGAATCTGCTCGAAGAGTTCTTCAACCCTGCTCCGGCCCGTGGCTTTCAGCATGGCGACACGGTCGGAGTCAGAGTTGGGCAAATAGCGCATCAGGTGGACTTTTCCTTTCGGATATAAGCTTCATACTCATCCGCAGTCATCAGCTTTTCGATCTCGCTGCGGTCCGAGAGCCGCACCTGAACCAGCCATGCTTCGCGGTGGGGATCGCTGTTCAGCATCTCCGGATTGTTCTGTAGCTTGGTGTTCACGGCAGCCACTTCTCCGCTGACAGGGGAGTAGATCTCGGAGACTGCCTTCACGGATTCGACAGTCCCGAAGCTCTCGTTGGCGGCCACGTGTTCACCCGGCTTCGGAAGCTCAACATACACGATATCGCCCAGTTCCTTTTGGGCGTGGTCAGTAATGCCGATGGTGCCGATCTGTTCGTCGACTCGGATCCACTCGTGCTCTTTTGTGTAGAGAAATTCTTGAGGGTACATTAATGCTCACTCTCTCCGAAGATCGGGAGATCGGGTGACCAGGAGGCTCGAAAATCAAAAATCGAAAAACGAAAATCGCCGCGAGCTTTCGATTTTCGTTTTTCGCTTTTCGACAGTTCACCCGTTCACCCGATCATCAGATCTCCCGATCACCTACTTCGGCCTCTTGTAAAAGGGCAGGGGAACAATCTGCGCGCCTGCCATCTTGCCACGAATATCGACTTCAATCTCCCGCCCCACCTCAGTCAGGGAGGGGGGGATGTAGGCCATGCCGATGTTCCTCTTCAAGAACGGCGCGTACGAACCACTGGTCACATAGCCGGCGATTTTGCCTTCGACGTAAACAGAATAACCGTCGCGCGCAATTCCCCGGTTCGTCATTTCAAAACCCACCAGCTTCTTGCGCGTGCCTTGGGCTCGTTGTTGCAGCAGGACATCACGGCCGATGAACTCACCTTTTTCCAGCTTTGCGATCCAACCCAGGTTGGCTTCGAGCAGGGTGGTTTCTTCATCGAGCTCGTGGCCGTAAAGAGGGTAGCCTGCCTCGAGCCGGAGGGTGTTCCTTGCGCCCAGGCCAGCGGGAACCAACCCTTCGAGCTTGCCAGCTTCGATCAGTGTGTTCCACACCTTCTCGGACTCTGCGGGCGGGAAATAAAATTCGAATCCGTCTTCGCCGGTATAGCCGGTGCGCGCCAGAATGCCCTCCACAGCGCAGCATCGAGTGCGGCAAAACCAATAATACTTGAGCCCCGCAACGGTCGTGTTCGCCACCTTGGATATGATCTCCAGGGCGCGTGGGCCTTGAAGAGCAAGCTGCGCATACTCGCCGGAAACGTTGCGCACCTCAGCCCCCACGGAGTTGTGCTCAACCATCCAATCGAAATCCCGGTCCGCGTTCGCCGCGTTGACGCAGATAAAGTAACGCTCCTTCGCCAAGCGGTGCACCACGCAGTCATCTACGCAGCCCCCTTTTGGGTGCATCAAGGCGCTGTATTGGGCCTGGAAATCCTTCAGGCGGGACGCGTCGTTGGAAGTGATGTGCTGGAGGAGCGACAAAGCACGAGGCCCGCTGACCTCGATCTCCCCCATGTGACTTACATCGAAAAGCCCTGCCGCCCTGCGGACCGCGAGGTGTTCCTGGATGATGCCGGAGTACTCTACGGGCATCTCCCAGCCCCCAAATTCCACCATCTTGGCGCCGAGTGCCTTGTGCAGAAAATTGAGCGCCGTGCGCTTTAAAGCCAGTCCTGTTGGCGTCGCCAACCTTTCTCCCCCAAGCGACAAAAGCCATCAATGCAAGTCAACCTAACCTACCACACTCTCCACGATCCGGTCAAGGCAACGAGTATGCTTCTAATCCGCAGATTGCGCAGATGACACAGATTAACCCCAGTCTTGACTCATCTGCGTCGTCTGCGCAATCTGCGGATCACTTACTGTGGACAAATCGCTTGTATTCAAGTGACGGTGCGCCGAAGTTCAGCAGCAGGCCGACTTCAAAGCCCGTGGCCTTGAGGTAGTTGATCAGTTGAGCACTCATCTGCGTCATCTGCGCAATCTGCGGATTTGTTTTTGCCTGCCAAAAAGAGCGCAGCGCCCAGCCTTTTGGCTCGGCGCTGCGCAATTTCTTGGTCCGGAAACTCTGGCTTACTGTGTGGTCGTGTGCGCAGGGTGGTGATGTACGGGGGGTTTCGGTTTCTCCTTAACGGGTGGTTTGTCAGGCAGCGGGTCGGGCTGGGTAATCTCGCCAACTACCGTCAGCACGACGTTGGGCGTGGCCGTGTAAGAATCCGCCGTACCTTTGAAAGTGACGGCATCGCCCCGCTGAAGGTTCTTAACGTTCGGCTGCTTAGTGTCCTTCAACTCAATGTCGTAGACCCCCGGCGTAGCCTTGGACTGGTCCAGGATGCCGATACGAACCAAATAAGTTCCAGCTTCTGAACCCTTCTCGACGCTATCCACAACCCCCCCAAGCCCGAGGGGTTGTCCCTTCAGGCCGTCCCAGGCTTTTTGCGCGGTCTCTCCGCCGAATTTGAGAGGGTAGGTCATGTCATTAAAGCCATCAACCAAGGGGTTCCCGGTGTGCTTCGGAGCTTCCATCGCGGCCACTTTGAAGCCGTCGGGTGGGTTCACGGAAGAGGCGGCTTGTGTCACGATGTCCTGCAATCCCTGGTCGTTACCATGATATCCGATATAGGTCTGCTTAAGGTACTTGTCGAACTCCTCGGCGTTCGGGTCCGGCGCGGCTTTAGCCAGGGCCAAGGCGCGAGCGATGTACCAGATGCCATGGTCGTAATCGTGAGGGTTCGAGTACAGGTAAGCCAGACCCATGCGGTAAAAGACGTACCAATCACTGGGGTTGTCTTCGGAAGCGGCTTTATAGGAGGTGATGGCCGCCGCGTAGTCCTTGCGCTGCAGCGCCACAAACCCCACGCTACCGTTAAAGACCGCCCGCAAACCTTTCACCGCCTGGTTGAACTGTTCATCGGAAACCCCGGCGGGCTTCTGTAGCTTCTGGAGCGCTTCGAGCCCATGCTTGGCATCGCTCTCAGCGCGCAACAGCTTGGCTGTCGCCTCGGGATCGTCGGCCTTGTAAACGAACGGGAACACAAAACTCAAGAACCTCAAGGCATCAAGATTTTCCGGGTTGGCCTCCAGAGCCTTATGACCTGCCTCGACGGCCTTATCGGGTTGGTTCAATTGCTGGTAGGTTGTCATCTCCACAACGTAGGCGAGATCCTTGAAGTCCGAGTTCGAATACTTCTGGAGGAGCGCCTCGGCCAGCGAGATCCTCTTGTTAGGGTCCTTCTCATTGCCCATTGCAGTATATGCGTCGTATTCCTCCCTGCTCTTCCAATTCTTGGCCTGTGCTGCTTGCGGAGGCGCATTCCATTGATAAGCGAATGCCCCCCTCTGGACGTGCTGTGGTTTGGCGGCAGCCTGCGCCGCAGGCGTCCATACCACAAGGCTGACTAGCAGAGTGAAGCTCCAAAGCGCAGTTAGTTTCCTCATTGTCACGCTACCTCGGTATTGGGGTTTTGACTCTATTGAGAATCGGGGCGCGCTTCATCTCGTTTCCTTCTTCAAACCTTACGGTCCGCGCACACCGTAAGCGTTCGATGGACGAACTGACTCCGTAAAATGACGCATTTCAAATATCAAGGATTGAAGAACAATTCAAGTAAAATCGTACTTACCCTTCACTCGCCCATTGACGTTCTTCATCGCTTAACTTTGGATGCTGACGGCGGGAGAGAGTTAGCCTCCCTCCCTGACACACATATCATACCACTATTCAGGCGGATTGCGCCGCCGGACATTGTTTTGTCAGCCGGGCCCGATGATGGGTGCGGGGTCGCCTCGGTCCAAGAGACCTATTAGAATCAGGAAAGGGTGGCAGAGGGATGTTCCCGACTAATACTCAGACTTCTTTTTTTCTTTATCCTTCGCTTCCTCCAGTCCAGCTAGCTCAAGGCTGGTGTATTGCACAATGAGCGTGACATCGAAGTTGTCACCTTTTAGTTTCTCAAGAATCTTGGTAGTTTTGGTCTTCCAGACCGTGTCATAAACAAGGTGACCGGCCGAAACAGCCATTCCCCAGTTGTCGGGGTCATCCTTGTACAGATTGTCCAACCACACTACATCGTCAGATTCAGGCCTTCCATATTTCTCGGTCAGGATGGACTTGATTTTAGTAAAGTCCTCGATGAAGGCGTTTGAATTTGTGTGCCGCACTTGAGATATATAGCTCGTCCGTACCAGTTTCCCCTCGGCAAAAATATAGCCGATCAAGACCTCTCCGAACCCCGAAAGCTCAGAGCTGTAGAAGAGCCCATGCTCATCTTCTTTGATCAATTTTGAGGACTCGACTGCCTTCACCTGCTCCCGGGTCATTCCCCACGATGTTCTCCGAAAATCCGCCGGTTTTTCGGTCTGAGCTGCAACGGGGGCCTGTACCAAAAACACTAGAAGAATTACTTCCAATTTGATTCTCATAGTAGTTCCCCTTTCACTTAACGGGCTCGTGTAACGGACTCTGCTTCGAAGCAGGGAACGAATATATTCCTCGCCGTAAGGAAATGGTCCAGACGCTCGGGATTGCACAACTGAAATTCTTCCCACGGACCGGTTTCACTGTTCAGCGCCAGCGAGGCACAGCGAACAAGTGGAATTTGGATGCTGACGGCGGGAGAAAGATAGCCTCCCTCGCTCACACCCATATCATACCACTATTCAGGCGGATTGCGCCGGCGGACATTGTTTTGTCAGCCGGGCCCGACGATGGGTGCGGGGTTGCCTCGGTCCAAGAGACCTATTAGAATCAGGAAAGGATGGCGGAAGAAACTTCCCACACCCCGGTCGCCGAACGAGCCGAACTGGCTGCGGTGGTCCCCCGCTCCAGGCTCGAGCCGTTTTTCCAGGAAACGGCCGAGGAAGTCCTGCTCGCCCTGGCGCGCAACCCGAATCTTAAGGAGCACGATCTGCTCCGCCTGCTGGAGCGCCAGGACCTGCCCGAGCAGGCGCTGCGCGAACTGGGTCAACACGCCCAGGCCGTGCGCAGTTACCGTGTGAAGCTTGCCCTTGTCCGTCATCCCAAGACCCCTCGCCTGGTTTCCTTGCCCCTGATGAAATTCCTCCACCTTTTCGATCTGGTGCGGGTGAGCCAGACTCCGGCGACGCCCCCGCAGGTGAAAAGGGTGGCGGAGGAAACGGTCTTGAAAAAGCTGGACGCCCTCCCCCGCGGAGAGAAGATAACCCTGGCGCGCCGGGGTTCGGGACGCGTCGCGGCCGCATTGCTTGTAACACAGGATGCAGCGCTGATCCGCGCCGCCTTGAGCAATCCTTACCTTTCGGAAGGCCACCTGCTCGGGGTTCTGGCCCTGAACGAGCTCCCCGCCGTGCTGCTGGAGTTGCTTTCCCATCACGAAAGATGGTCGCGCCCCTATCTCCTGCGTCTGGCATTGATTCGCAATCCGCTGACCCCTTTCGCTCGCGTGCTCGCCTTCCTGCCGGACATCACCGTCAACGACCTTCGGGACATATGCCTCGACCCTCGCGTGCCCGATCAGGTTCGCAAGTACATCATCGCTCACTGCGCCCAACGGCTGAACCAAAAGAGCATTGAATCATCGAACCATTGAATCATTGAGTCATTGAATCATTGAAAAGCGGTGGCCGAGGACGGGGTAATTATGAATTCTGAATTGCTTTCGCCTCTCCACTGCCTTCTGCTTTCTGCCTTCTGCTTACTGCCTACTGCCTACTGCCCTCTGCCTGCTCTTTGTCTTCTGACACCCGACTTCTGCTCGTCACTCGTCACTTGTCACTCGTCACTAGTACGGGTATCCTTCCTGACGGCTGTACGCTGATGGCTGAAAGCTGACGGCTGAGCGCTGGTTCTAAGGAGCGCGCGTGGCAATCAGTTGGCTTGACCTCCTGGTGGTGATCGCCTACCTCAGCGCCATCACCATCTTCGGAGCCCATTTCCGGAAGAGCCAGCGGACTTTGCACGATTATTTTCTCGGCGGGCGTCGTCTGCCCTGGTGGGCAATCTCTTTTTCCGTTGTATCAGCCGAAACCAGCATCTTGACGATCATCAGCACGCCCGGCATCGCTTACCATTCCAACCTGGGCTTCCTGCAACTGGTGTTTGGATACCTGGTGGGCCGCGTGGTAGTGAGCTTCGCTCTCATTCCCAGGTACTTTGCGGGTGAAATGTTCACCGCTTACCAGCTCATCGAGCAGCGGTTCGGCCGGGCCTTGAAGGTCTTCACCGGGGCGCTGTTCCTCACCACGCGAGCTTTGGCTGAAGGCGTGCGCGTGTTCGCCATCGCGATTGTGATTGGAGTTATTTTCAAGAGTGGCGTATTTGCCGCTCTGCTCATCATCACAGCACTGACCCTCTTCTACACTTTTGAGGGGGGACTGACGGCGGTGATTTGGACAGACGTCATCCAGTTGCTCATTTATCTCACGGGGACCGCGGTGGCGCTGGCCCTGGCGTTACACGCTATCCCAGGCGGGTGGACAGAGGTAAGCCGCCTGGCACATTCCGAAGGGAACATGCTGGCGGTCTTCAACTTCCATTTCAATTGGCATGAGCCCTACTTGTTTTGGTCGGGGTTGGTGGGCGGAGCGTTCCTGACTACGGCCAGTCACGGCACAGACCAGTTGATCGTTCAGCGCCTGCTGGCCGCGCGCAATCGGCGCCAAAGCCAGGCGGCCTTGCTTTCCAGCGGATTGCTCATCCTGCTGCAATTCACCCTTTTCCTGGTGGTGGGTGTAGTGCTTTTTGCTTTCTACAAGCACTTTCCACCACCGAACCCTTTCGCGCGGGCAGACCAGATATTTCCCACTTTCGTGGTGACGCAACTGCCGCGCGGGCTGGCGGGTTTGCTGATCGCGGCCATTATCGCTGCCGCTATGGCCAATTTAAGTGCCGCCTTCAACTCCCTGGCGTCGAGTTCAGTGGTGGATTTTTACAAGCCCTTTGTTCGGCCGAATGCCGGCGAGAAGCATTACCTTGCTGTCTCTCGCGCCGTGACTTTAGGATGGGGCGCCGTGCTCGTGGTGATCGCGCTGGTGGCACAACATCTTCACCGCAGCGTCCTGGAATTGGCGCTTACCATTGCCAGCGTTCCTTACGGCAGCATGTTGGGGATTTTCCTGCTGGGCGTCCTCACTAAGCGCGCCAATAGCCGGGGGGCCTTGACTGGCGCCCTTGTCGCCCTGGCCACCATGGGATTTGTGGTAGCGTGTACCTCCCTCGCCTGGACCTGGTACGTCGCCCTCGGAACTGTGGTAACGTTCGCTGTAGGGTGGGCGGTGAGTTCGATGGGAGGCTGGGGACTGGGGAAGGACAGTAGGCAGTAAGCAGTAAGCAGAAAGCAGGAGGTGGCAGGCGTTGCTTCCCCGACCTACCACCTACCACCTACCGTAGGCAGTGGGCAGTAAGCAGTAGGCGGAAAGCAGTGGGTGGTAGGCTTTGCTTCCCCAACCCCTAGCCCCCAGTCCCTAGCCCCCACCTACCTCCTACCGTTCAGTGTCGCTGTGGTGAGAAGGTTCTTTGAGAATTCTTTCACAGCAGCGCTGGACACCGTGCGGACCCGAGGTGTGAGCGAGGCCTCGAGCTCGACCGCGTCCGTCCGCTTGCGGCCTGCTCATTTCTCCGCGCAGACTCCCACGCCTTCTTGCCAGTTCAACCCAATCCTTCGCGCTCAACGCCGCTAGTGATCATGCCCCCTGCCAGGCGTGCAGAGTCCCGGCGGGGAGCTCGAATTGCCGGCGTTGTTGAACCAAGCGTCCCACGCCCCCAGCGTGCCACCGCCTGATGTCGTGTCGTCGCAGTCCAACAGGTGGTTGCCTTCCGCCTCGTTATTGAACAGCTCGATGTTGTGATTATTGACGCCGGCCCCTTCGATGATAATCCCATCCGAGCCGTTGTCTCGGACCTTGTTGCCCCCAATGAAGGAATAGAGGAGCGTCCCCGTGCCTGACTGCTGCTCCGCCACGATGCCATTCTCCGGGAAGCCTTTGATCTCGTTGTTTTTTACAAACACGTTATAGCTGGGGGTGGTTCCCAAAGGAGAGGAGGCGAAAGCCGTGGTGAATGCTATACCGTTGCTAATGGGCGCTTCTCCATTTTCCAGATCATTGTCGCTGATCACCAGGTAGGAATTGTTGGGACCGACGTCGACCGCTGCGTCAGCGTAATAGGGAGTGGAGTTGACCACGATGGGCAAGACCCCCTTGTGGCCAAAGTTCTTGCCCCGGTTGTGGCTGAATAGGCACTGGTTTGTACTTGCATAGAGCACGAACGAGCCATCATTCTCTGAAGTGTTGTTCGTTACCACCGCATTGCCGCCCCCGCCGACGAATATGGCGGCCATCTTATTTCCGGTGAGCTCGTTCTCATTGATGACCGGAAACGTCACTCCATTCGAGACAATACCGAGGCCGACCCACATCCCCGCCCCCGTGTTGTTGTTTCTCAAGAGGTTGTGTTCTACAAGGGGAGAATTGGCCTTGCCTAAATAAACGCCCGTGCCGTTCTCCTCGATGACGTTGTTGAGGACTTGCGCCCACTGGATCGCGGCGCTTGTCGATCCAACCAGGATGCCCCCAGGGTAAGCGTTCGCTGCCGTTGCCGTGCCGCCCGTCACGGTGAAGCCATCGATAACCACATAGTCCGCACTTACGATAAACGCAGGACTCCCCATCCCATTCACGATCGATTCCGCACCGTGTCGGTCTAACCGTGCATCATTTCCAGCTTGCGCACCGAAGAGGGAGAGACCAGGGGTGCTAATCGTCACCGACTCGTTGTACGTCCCGGGCCCAACGAAAATCGCGTCGCCAGAAAGGGCGTTAGTTACCGCTAAGGAAATCGTGCTGTACGCGACTACGCAGCCAGGGTTTATGCTGACATTGGGGACACAGCGCACCGTGATCGGCGGAGGAGCCCCCGCGTTCGCGCCTCCGGCGAGAAGAACAAGTACCGCGGCCATAGCGGTCGAGATAACAAAACCCCTCTGGTTGTTCAACATGATATGTAGACTGATCATAGAGCCTCCTTTGTCCGTTCTACGGGAAATTGGCTTTCTTGGTCCCCCGACTTCATCACGGGCGGGTGGGCTTCCTGCCTCCCGAAGAGAGCCCTGACAAGTCAGGGTGATTTAAGCGTGAAAAACGCCTCTAATATAAGAGCATGGCTGCATTTGTCAAGTGAGGAAATTGCGCTGCGTGTGGCGCACATTTGTCAAGGCCGGAGCGGTCAAGAGTAGGGTTCTCTGCGCAGCCCGCCATGGCGGGCGACAGAGTCCAGCCCAGGGCGTGAGAACCTGTAGCACAAGCAGTCAGCTTCTTCTCGCGCCGCGAAGGTTTTTCCTGCTGTGCATAGTGTCTCCGTGTCCTCCGTGGCCAGAAGAGCCCCAACACAGAGGTCACTGAGAGGCTCAGTGTGCTCCGTGTTAGGGCTTGAGAGGCGCGGAGGACGCAGAGAGCCTCGTTTCTTCGCGCCGCGCGATGAAGTTGGTGCCTAGTGCTACAGAGAAAAGGCCCGTTCTTTTCAGCTCTCTGTGCCCCGGTGTCTCTGTGGTGGGAAGGTTCTTTCAGGATTCTTTCACAGCACCGGTGGGCACGGTGCGAACTCGAGGCCTCCGCGAGACCTCGAGCTCGACCGCGTCCCTCCCCTTGCGGTGTGCTTATTTCTCCGAGCAGAGTCCCGAGCCTTCTTGCCGGTTTAACCCTGTCAATCTCGATCAACGCCGCTAGTGATCATGCCCTCTGCCAGGGGTGCAGAGTCCGTTCGGGGAGCTCAAATTGCCGATGTTGTTGAACCAAGTGTTGTGGGTCCCCAGCGTGTAGCCAGGGCCGGTCGCAAGCGAAGTGTCCTGGCAGTCAAACACGTGGTTGCCTTCCGCCTCGTTATCGAACAACGAGATGTTGGTATTGTATACGCCGGCCCCTGCGATTGAAATCCCAGCCAAGCCGTTGTCCCGGACCTCGTTGCCTACAATTGACGAATACCGAGTCATGCCCAGGGTGGGCGAAATCGTGGTGTCGGTCTCCGCCACGATGCCATTGCCTTTGAATCCCACGATCGTGTTGTTTTTTACAACCACGCCCTCGCTGTCCCCCCCCGAGCTCCCGAAAACAGGGGTGAACGCTATGCCGTGGCTGATGGAGCCTTCTCCCTCTTCCAGATCATTGTGACTGACCTCGAGAAATTCATTTCCGAAACCGATGTCGACCGCCGCATCAGCGTCGACGGAACAGGACCCGTCGCAAAACACCGGTAAGGCCCCCTGGGCGCCAAACTTCCTGCCCCGGTTGTGGCTGAACAGGTTGCCTGTGGTACCAAGAAAAACAGCGAACGAACCGTCGTTCTCTGAGGTGTTGTTTGTTATCGTGGCAAAGAGGCAACCGGGGGCCATCAATATGGCGGCGGCATGATTTCCGACAAACTCGTTATCACTGATGCTTAGGAACGAGCCGCCCAAGGCTGCAACGCCGCAGCCGACGGCCTGCCCTGCTCCCCCGTTGTTGTTTTTGATGCGGTTGCGTTCTACGACATTTCCGGCGGCGCCAGTTAAGAGAACCCCCGTGCTGTTGGCTTGGATAATGTTGTTGAGGACTTGCGTCCCCAGGCTTCCTGACAGGGAGATGCCGCCGGAAGAAGGAAACACGCCCGTGCCACCCTGGATGGTGAAACCATCGACGACCACATAAGGCGCGCTTATGGTAATCGTAGGATACCCCGTCCCGGTCGCATCCACGATCGATTCCTTCTTGGGATCGTCTCGGTCTTCCCGTGCATCCCTACCAGCTTGCGCACCGAAGAGGGAGAGAGAATCGGTGCCGATCGTCACATACTCCTTGTACGTGCCCGGCCCAACGAGAATGATGTCTCCAGACACGGCGGCGCCTACCGCTGCCGAAATCGTGGTGTACTCCGTGGGGGGGACGTAGCAGCTAGAACTTATAGTGTGGCTGGGGACGCACCGCACCGTCAAAACCTGCGCGTTCGCGGTCCCGGCGAGAAGAACAAGCACCGCGGCCATAGCGGCCGGGTATACAAAACGCCTCCCATCCTTCAACGTGATACGTAATCTGTTCATAGGACCTCCTTTGTCCGTTCAATGGCATATCGGCATTCTTGGCCCCCGACTTGATCACACGCGGGTGGGCCTTCTGCCTCCCGAAGAGAGCCCTGACAAGTCAGGGCGACTTATGCGTGGCGGGCGGCAGACTGTAGGCGAGGGCGTGAGAAGCCGTGAGATAATTCCCTGGGGGGCGGTTTTGCATCCCATCATTTGTTAGTTAATTGTAATAGAAATATGACCTTTCTGAATTATTCCACAGCTCCTCCGCCCTGGGCAACGAAGGGGAGTTGCGCAATCAAGCCCCGGAGGGGCGGTCCCGCCATGCGGGATAGCCCAGGGCGTGAGAAGCTGTGAAAAAATCGCGCTGTAGCGGCGGTCTATGACCGCCGCATTTTAGAATCAATGACTTCGGCGCTCATAGAGCGCCGCTCCAGATGCCCAATCCGATTTTTTCACGGCTTCGCGAGCCCTGGGAAACGCGGTCGCAGTGCGCGGGTAAGCCCCGGAGGAGCGAAAGAATCACTGGGATTTCGACCCTTCAGGACACCTTCTGTCGCCCCTCTGGGGCTGAGGGCAAGAAAGGCTACTCCCGACCCAGGGCTTGCGCCCTGGGCTAATTTCTTTCGGCCCTCCGGGCCTTGCCTCTGAGGCACTCCCTGCCTCACAATGGCAGTAGGCAGTAGGCAGTGGGCAGTAAGCAGCAGGCAGTCGGCAGCAAGCGGAAGGCAGTAGGCAGTGGGCAGTAGGCGGTAGGCAGTGGGCAGTAAGCAGCAGGCGGAAAGCAGTGGGTGGCAGGCTTTGCTTCCCCAGCCCCCAGCCCCCAGTCCCTAGCCCCCACCTACCACATACCGGTCTAACAATGGAACAACGGCGGGAACTGGTCAAAGGATTGAGCGTTTACGGGGCCACCTCGGTGGTGGCCGGGACGATGATTGGGACCGGAATCTTCGTGGTGCCCAGCATCATGCTCCGGCAAGTCGGCGCCCCCCTATGGGTCATCGTGGTGTGGATTCTTGCCGGCGTGTTCAGCCTGTTGGGGGCGCTTGGCTACGCGGAGCTGGGGGCGGCGCTTCCGGAGGCAGGCGGCGAATACGTTTATATGCACCGGGCTTATGGACCGATGATGGGCTTCCTCTATGGTTGGACGCAGTTTACGGTGGCGAAGAGCGGGTCGATTGCCACCATTGCCACCGGTTTCGTCATCTACCTCGCCTACTTTTTCCCTGGCCTGAACGAAGTCCTCTGGCAAGCGCCGGTGCAGATTGCAGGTCACTCTGCGACCCTACAGTTAACGGGCCTGCAAGTTGGAGCGGCGCTGCTGGTGCTGCTTCTTTCGGGCCTGAACATCCTGGGCGTGCGCCGCAGCGGGCGCACCCAGACCTTCTTTACGGGGGCCAAGTTGCTCGTGCTGTTCACCCTCATTGTCCTGGGCCTGACGCTTGGGCACGGATCATTTGAGCACTTCCGGGCGCACGTAAAATTGGGCGCTCCGGAGAGCCTGCTCGCCACCTTCGGCGCAGCCACCGTTGCTGCGCTGTGGGCTTACGACGGCTGGAACAATCTGAGCATGGTGGCCGGTGAGGTCGAGAATCCGCAGCGGAATATGCCCATAGCTCTCATCCTCGGCACGTTGCTAGTGATAACTGTTTACGTTCTCGTCAACATCGCGTACTTTTACGTTTTGACTCCCGCGAACATCGCATCGACCAACACCGTCGCCGCTGACACTGCCCGGCAATTCATGGGAAAAGCCGGCGGGGCGTTTATCGCCATCGGTGTAATGATCTCGTGCTTTGCGGCGCTGAATGGCTCCATCCTGTCAGGCTCGCGCGTCCCTTACGCCCAGGCTCGCGATGGGCTTTTCCCGCAATTCCTGGCAAGTGTGCACCCTCGCTTCCGCACGCCGGCGGCTGCCATCGCGGCCCAAAGCGTCATCGCCGGCCTGCTGGCGCTGACCGGCCAATACCAGGGCCTTTTCACCAAGGTGATCTTTGCCGAGTTTCTCTTTTACGCCCTGGTCACCGCCGGCATTTTCATTCTGCGCCGCCGCATGCCCGGCCTGGCGCGTCCCTATCGCACCTGGGGATATCCTTTCATACCGGCCATTTTTGTTATTCTGGCAGTGATGGTGCTGATCAATCAAGGGTCGGACTCAGTGTGGGTACTCGCGCTGGTCGGCAGCGGCATTCCCGCATACTTTCTTTGGAGGATATGGAAACGTTCAAGGTGATCGATGACACTGGATGAGCCCACACGTGCCGCGCTAAAGGGCGGCGCTACACCACCCGAGACTGAGCGATTACTGTGCAAGAACAGTTTAAGCCCGCATCCCCCCACTTTTTTGCTGGGGCTTGCAGGTCGCCTCGCCGCAATGATGGGGCTGCTATTTCTGGCCTTGGCCAGCCTGGCGGCAGCCCGGAAACCAAGCGTCTCCTCGAAGCCCGTCGCCAAGCCCGAGGCAACTTTGGTTAGGGCGCGCTGGCACGTCCTGGGGGCGCGTCCGCTGGCGATGTATTACTATTCCCCGGACTCACAAGGCAACAAGTCTCTGGAGCAGCATGCTTCGCAGATGACCCTGCTTGCTCCTCAGTCGTTTTGGGTGGATACCGAGGGCTTCGTGCACGGCGACGTTCCTTCCGCAATCCTGGAAACTGCAAGGCGGGCCAAGATTCCAGTCATGCCCCTGGTCGTCAATCCAGGCTTTGACCGGGGCGCGGCCAGTGCCCTGCTTCGCAGCGCCAAGGCCCAGCAACGGGCCGTGACTTGCCTGGCCTATCTTGCCAAGCGCGATAATTTCGTAGGCTGGCAGCTCGACCTGGAGTACATCGATCCCGACGACAAGCGCTACTACACCCAGTTTGTGCAGCGTGCGGCCGCACGGCTGCACAGGGAGGGCAGGCTGCTCAGCATCGCCGTAGTTCCGCGTTTCTCCGATGTCTACCCCGATGCCGATCCCTCACAGGAATTCCACAGTACGGAGTGGGGCGCCCCCTATGATTTCCGTGCCCTCGGCCGGGTGGTCGACTTCATGACTCTGATGACCTACAACCACCACAGCAGCAACACTCCTCCCGGGCCGGTGGCTGGTTATGACTGGGTAAAGGCTGCCCTTGAATACGCCACCTCGCGAGTGTCCCGCCAGAAGATCCTGCTCGGCATCCCTTTCTACGGTAGAGAGTGGATACAAAGTGGCGACGTAACTTCGGCGCGAACCCTCGCTTTTGCGGAAGCACAGAATCGCATGGAGCAGTTGAGCGTTGAACGCCTCTGGCACGAACGCTGGCGCACGCCATGGTTCCAGTACAGCAGCGACTCCGGTCTACATACCGGCTGGTATGAAGACAGCATGAGCCTGGAAGCTAAATTGGAGTTGATGCTGAAATATCATCTTCGAGGGTTTGCGGCGTGGCGATTGGGATTTGAGGATCCCAAATTCTGGACTCTGGCGTCTGTGAAGGGCCGAACCCGGCAGCAAGATCAAAAGCCACGCCCCCACCGCTCTGGAACTCACGCCGCCCGGGGAGGTGGGAACCGCTGACGAGCACCTCTTGCGCGCATGGAAGCCCGGCGGGTTTGAGGGGCATAGCGCCAAGAGACCCCTCACCCGCCCTCGTTCCTCGGGCACCCTCTCCCCAAGGGAGAGGGCTGTAGGCTCCAACGCCATTTGTTCAATCGCCAATCAGCAATCGCCAATCACCAATCGCCAATCGGCAGTCAGCAATGAAAACCTAGGCAGGAAGGACACCGTGCGCATCGCTTTCATGATCTTAGTTTCGTTCTTGCTCTCGGCCGCGCCGCTTCTGGGCGCTGCCCGTCGAGACCACACCTGGGTTGTGGCCGCGCCACCGGGGGTTGATGCCAGAATTCTGCGCCAGCTTGAAGGCTTGGCGGCGCGAGACCAGGCTTTAATCCAGTTCTTCCAAAGTCCAGGTCAGGCGGCGCGCTACCGTCTGCACCCGGGGAACCTGGTCATCGAACTCCACGAGGAACGGAACATTAACTCCTTTGTGAAGGCCTTAAGGTCTGAGGGGGGCGCTCTTCCTATGGAGCCGACGCGCGAATTGGCGCGCGAAGGCTATATCCTGGAAGCCTCCTACCCTCGCGCTTCTGTGCCGAATCGGCTGCGCATTACGGCAGCCGGCGCAGCGGGGTTTCATCACGCCTTGCTGCGGGTTCCCGATTTGCTGGTG
>Ga0208821_1001151_pt1 | contig 16156 bp, 13 predicted proteins | sample June2015DPH_20_5_FD_184720 | JGI IMG/M metagenome (GOLD analysis project Ga0208821, IMG submission 184720) | Peatland microbial communities from SPRUCE experiment site at the Marcell Experimental Forest, Minnesota, USA - June2015DPH_20_40... | ecosystem: Environmental > Terrestrial > Soil >... | reverse complement strand
TCGGGCGAGAAGATTACGATGGCGCAGATCTTCATCGTCAAGGATGGTGTGGTGCCGCTCCACCATCATGAGAACGAACAGATCAGTTCCGTTTTGGCAGGTGCGCTGAGGTTTGAACTGGAGGGCAAAGAAATTGTGGCCCGGGAGGGCGATGTGCTTCTCATTCCCTCGAACGTGCCCCACCGCGTGGTGGCGCTGGAAGATTCCCTGGCCCTGGATGTGTTCAGCCCAGTCCGCGTTGATTGGTTAACTGGGAAAGACGACTACCTGCGCCGGTAGGAACCCGTGCCCGATCCCAGCCTGAAGCAGCAGTTGCTCGCTCATGATGGCATGAAGGTGTCCGTTTTTGCCACCGCGCGGAGAGTCGCCGCCGAGTTCGGCGAACTCGTAAAACGAGGACTTTTCATTTACGGCATTCAGAAGGTGCAGAACTTCATTTGCTGGAAGCGAGAGATTGAGCCAGGGCCTGAAGGCAGGCAACCCTAAAAATGCAAAGGGGACTTCTCGCGAAGCCCCCAAGCCGTAGAATTCTTGGCATATTCAGCCAACCTGAGTATAGCAGCCGGCTGGCTGCTGTCAGCACTTTTCCTGCGCTCACACGCCTTGACATCAATATCCTGTTGCGCTAGGCTTAGCTGGTTCGCGGGAGTCTGAAGGGTGACGTGTCCCCTCGGGCTGGTAGTCGTAACGCGGCAAGGAATCAGAGTCTGCTCAACGACTTGGCGTAGAAGCGCCAAGCGGAAGAATGTGAGGGTCACATGGCCGACGCACTGACCAAGGCAGGCCGATACGAAGTTGTGTCGGAGCTGGGACGCGGCTCGATGGGCGTGGTTTATGAAGGCTTTGACCCGGTCATCGGTCGCAGGATTGCGATCAAGACCATGCTTACGGAGGGTCTTACGTCGCAGGAGTTCCAGGAGTTCAAGGCTCGGTTCCAGCGCGAGGCGCAAGCGGCCGGCGTGCTGAGCCACCCGAACATCGTCAACGTCTTCGATTACGGTGAAGACAGTGGCATCCTCTACTTGATCATGGAATACCTGGAAGGGAAGTCGCTGGAGAAGTTGCTTGAAGAACAGGGGATGCTTCCCATCCAAACTATCATCCCCATGTACGACCAGGTATGCAGCGCGCTGGACCACGCCCACCAACACAGCGTCGTTCACCGTGATATCAAGCCTGCCAACATCATGATTCTTCATAATGGGTTAGTGAAAGTGACTGATTTCGGCATAGCCAAGATGATGTCCATGGGGATGACGCAAGCCGGGCAAGTCCTGGGCACACCCAATTACATGTCGCCGGAGCAGGTCAAGGGGCGCCAGGTTGACGGCCGCTCAGATATCTTTTCGTTGGGCATCATTCTCTATGACCTGGTGACCGGCGAAATGCCCTTCGGCGGACAGAACATTACCACCGTCATTTATAAGATCATTAACGAGAACCCCATTCCACCTCGGGAACTGGACGCCACGATTCATCCGGGTCTAAGCTACGTGATTTGCAAGGCCCTGGCAAAGAGCCCCGACGAGCGCTACCAGACTTGCCGGGAACTGGCGGATGATCTAAAGAATTTCAAGTACCTGGCGGGCCCGGCGTCACCCTCCGCCACTATTATGGTCAAGGTTCCGCCCCTCCCCAGCACAGACTTGGAGCGTGCGGCGCCGCCCGTGGCCACGACTGAAGCGGTTCAGACCACGCCTATTGAACAACCCTCCCCGGGGCAAGTGCCGGTGGAAGTCATGCCGCCGCCAATCACCTACCAAGAACCGCATACTTCGCCGGTCGTTTGGATCCTCCTGACCCTGGGCGGCGTTGTATTGCTCGGAATCCTCGGGGGAGGAGGATACCAGCTCTATAAGAAGTCACGGGTAGCTACCCCTCCGCAGGTTGGCCAATTGCTGGTCACGGCGAATGTCTCTGGGGCCACGATTTCGGTCGATGGTCAGAGCGGGCCTAATTGGGTCACACCCTACACGATCTCCGATCTTTCGGTGGGTTCTCACCAAGTGGTGGTTTCGAAAGAGGGCTACGATGATTACCCCCAGTCCGTAACCATCGAGGGCGGGAAACCCTTCACGGTCAACGCCAGCCTTCCTGCGCGAGCCGAACCGCCGCCCCAGACCCCAGGGGAAGAACGTGCGGCGGTCAAGGTCAACTCTGCCAAGAAAGAGGTCGAGGCACCTAGCGCAATCCCCGTTCCCGGTGGCGGTGGCAGAGGGCCTGGCGCGGCCTCCAAGACTGGCCAATTGCTGGTCACGGCGGATCTCTCTGGGGCCAAGATTTCGGTAGATGGCAGCAGCGAACCTAATTGGATCACCCCCTACTCGTCCACGATTGGTCTTGCCGCCGGTACTCACCAAGTGGTGGTTTCGAAAGAGGGGTACGATGATTACCAGCAGTCCGTAACCATCGAGGGCGGGAAGACCAGAAGCCTCAACGCCCACCTTTCGGTGGGGAGCGGAGAAGTCGAAGTCGTGACCAAGCCGCCCGGCTTAGAGGTGTTCATTGATGGGAAGTCGAGAGGGCTCAGCCCGGTGCGGGCCGCCGTCGACGCAGGAAGCCACAGCTTATCAGTCACCCGTTCGGGGTGGAAGCCTTATGAAGGCACTGTCACGGTAACAAGTGGGCAGGTGAAGCTTGTCACGGTCACCATGAGTGTGGGATCTGAGGCGGCGACGGGGGTTGTTAACGTGAAAACAATCCCTCCGGACGCCACGGTAACGGCGGACGGCAATCGGATTCCGAGTCAAACTCCCGCCTCGTTTAGTCTCCCCGCCGGGCGGCACACCTTGGTCATTTCTCTTTCGGGCTACAGGCCGCAACAACGGGTGATTGAAGTGAAGGCCGGCGAACCTGTCGAGGTGGATGTCGCCATGCCTCGTTAGCAGAACTGGCGTCCACTTTGACCTAGCAGAGTTATTTCGGAGGTCCAGCATGATGCGGCGCATGATGCTCGCTTTGTTCTTCATATTATTGGTAGTTACAAGCGCGTGGCCCAAGTTCAAGGAAGATGAACAGAAATACCTGAATGACCAGTTCAAGGTGATTCAGGACCAGGTCCAGGCGCTCACCACTCAGTTGCAGACTCTCAACGCGCAACTTCAGGAGTTGCGGCAGAACCAGGCGCGATTTCAAGCGGTCATCGACAGCCAGCAGCGATCACTTAAGGAGTTGGATCAGATGGTGAGATCGATGCAGTTGGGGAGCGAGGAAAACTTCAGCACCTTGAAGACTGCCATCACCCAGTTGCGGAAAGACACGAAGGCCGCCATTGCCAGTTTGACTGGTGTCCAGCCGGGCACCGTACCCACCGAGCCCACAAAGCAACCGGTGCTTCAGGGTTACGTGACCGCTGTTGACGGTAACAACGTGACGCTGGACATGGGCTCGTCACAGGGAATCCATCAAGGCTCTCGCTTGGCGCTGTATAAAGCTTCTGACCCCAACACGCGAGTGGGGGTCATTGAGATAATCCAAGTGATCGATGCCGGGACCTCCCGGGCACAGATCGTTGAGGTGAACCCCGGCGTAAAGCCTGAGTTCTCCGATGTGGTTCGTCTGGAATAGTTCGGCCGCGCCTCATGGCTCGATTCGTTATAAGCGACCCTTCGAACCAGACTCAGATCTTCGAAATCAGCGGGTCAACGGTGAGCATCGGACGCGCCGATTCCAACGATGTGATGCCACAGCACCTTAGTGTATCCCACCAACATGCCCTCGTGACCGTGGCTCATTGACGATTATGAAATCACGCCGCTTACCTCTCTTGCTCCTGCTCACTTCATTGGGCGTACACCCCGGTACTCATCCTGCGTGCGGTTTTCAGAAAGACACTCCTGCCGGTCAACTCCCCGCTGAACTTCGCGGAGTGAAGGTCTATCACTTGGACCTGGAAAAAAACCCCAACCTGGCCCCGGAAAAGCTCGTGATCTACAAGAATATTACCTACCAGGAAATCAACCTCGAGCGACTGGTGTTGAATCTCTATTTGAGCATCAAGCCCGTGGATCGTGCCGCCACTATTCAGCGCATTTACTTTCAGGACGTTCGAGTCAACGCCGTGCCGGTCCACATCGAGACGTTCGAGCAGGAGTTCCAGCTTTCAAAAAAGGAGGTTGTGGACCTAGCGGCTCCCTTGAAGTGCTCCGTCGTGTTCGCGGAATTAGACTCTCTCAAGCCGGTTTTGGAAATCCTGCAGAAGGATGCGATCCGGATTACAGGGGAGAATTTCATCGAAGTCAAATTGACCGGGGTCGAGAAGCTGGCGATGAGGACTAAGCAGTTGGTCATCCCCATGGCCATGAACCAACAGGTTCCCCTGAACCTGTTCTCGGGGAACTTCTTCCTCCAGATGGCGGCGGGCAAAATTCTGGATACGCTCTCCGACCCTTCCTCCCCAGCAGCACTCGCTCTTGCCCGAGACCACTTGGCCAAGCTCGCCGAGGATCAGACCCTCTCGGCAGCCGCTCGGCCTGCCCTCTATCTCTTGTACTGCGAGTACGCCCTGGTAGATCCCAAGACCCAGGCCAAAGAAAAGTTCAGCCAATCCGGAACCGGCTTTGTGGTCAGCGCGGAAGGAAAACTGCTCACCGCCAAGCGCGTGGTGCAGCCGTGGAAATTTGATCCGCAAATTGCCTTCTTGATTGCTCACTACCATCTCGAGTTAGACCGCCAGAGCTACCGTCTTTACGCATGGCCGGCGGGGGCCCGCATAAAGTCGCCGGACGGTGGGTTGGATTTTCAGATGGCGGCCAGCAGCGAAAAAGCGACGCTGAAACTCCTGAAGACTGCTCCCGACCGGATGCAGAAGAAGGATTATCAGGACCCCGACTCCGGTGAGCGCGCTTCCCTTGACTTGGAGGCTGAAGGAGAGAGCGACCTTGCCTTGCTGCAATTGGCAGGTGCGAATCTTAAGCCGCTGGCCTTCGCGGACTCCGCTGCCGAGACCGGCGAAGCCACCAAGAAAGCCCTGTTCGGGTTTCCATTCGGGCTTAACCAGTCTCAGGCTGACCCCCGGGCGGAATATCTTCAAGCCACCACTGAAAACGCCACGGTGACCTTGGAACGCTTGGTGAATCCTGGAGAATCCGGGGCACCCCTGTTGACTAAAGAGGGAAAAGTTCTGGCTATTGCCAGCGGCGCGAATCAGTGTGTCGCTATTCAGGCGGCCCGTAAACTCCTCCCATGAGCCTCAGCAGTAGTCGAGAGTCGAAAGTCAAGAGTCGAAAGTCGAGTGTCGAAAGTCGAGGCACCGTGCGGAAAAACCCGCCAGCCTGTCATTCCGAGCCCGCAGTCGCGGGAGAGGAATCTCGCTTTGTTTCCAGAGCCAGATTCCTGTCCGTCAGCCGATGGATTGGAAGGACAGCGATCACAATTTGCAGAGCGAGATTCCTCTCCCGCGACTGCGGGATCGGAATGACAGTGATCACAATCTTCGTCGTCGGGGGCTCCACTCCCGCTTGGTCGCAGCAGGAGATGGTATCCCAACTCGAAGAGAAAGTTTCAAAAGCCGGGGTATTCTTCCGGGCGGACGCTCCGCGGGTCCTGCGCAACTCCAATGATCCCTGCCTCCCTCTCTATCTCGAAATCATTAACGGAGTCGAAAAGACTGCCCATACGACGGGCACCGGCCTGTCGCCATACATAACGCGGGAACCCCTGAAGCTGCTGGGGCTAAACTTGTTTGTGAAACCCGCCGGGACGAGGCGCCAATTCGTCGCCGACCCCCTGCCCCTGGGCGAAAGCAAGGATTTCTCGTTTGATGCTCGGAGCAACGGCCAACCCCTGACCATCACAGACCGGATGGAGAAGACACTCGAAGTGCCTCGTGAGTCTATCGACACCTACTTGAGGCAACACTTCATTGGTGGTCCGTTTCATGCCGTTGACCTCTGGGTCTCCTTTCGTTTGGAAGGATGGCCCACTCAGGATTTCTATCTCCGCGTGGATTTGAATGCGCCCCCCTTGCCCAGCCTCCCCGGTTGGTACCGGGGCGATGTGCACTACCACTGCGCCTATACCGACAATCCTGCGGAACGTGGATACCCCCTGTCGGTGACCAAGCAAACAGCGCTTCACGCCGGTTTTGATTGGCTCATTCTTACTGACCACTCCACTGACCTCAGCGTAGAACGGTATGCCCAGGAGTTACAGGAAGTTCAGAAATATCGTGACGGGCGCCTCATGCTCATCCGCGGCGAAGAGATCACAACGGCTTCCAGCAAACAGACACTTCTCACCACCGTGCACATGCTCGCCATGCCCTCACCAGACAACCCCGAAAAGGGGTTTCCCAATCCCTCGAATCCCCAGGAAGACGTCATCTTGAGTGGGGACGGGTCCGTGGCCTCAGCCGCGCTGCCCTTAAAGGAGGCCTTGTCGCGCGTCGCGGCCGCGGGTGGCTTCGCTTATGCAGCCCATCCTTTCGATCCCATCAGTCCCCTGATGCGCGGTGGGAGTTGGGATTTGGATGCCGATTTTCTGGCGCCGGAGGGCAAGCAACTTCAAGCCGGACTGGTGGGGCTGGAAGCATGGAACCGTGCCACCATGGCCACGGCCGACGACGCTCGCGACCCCTATTGCCTCCACCGCGATGCGGACCCCAAAGCCTGCTTCCAACCGGACAGCCAGGCAAACCAGTATGCGCGCTTGGAGAAGGGCATCGAGCTGGGGTGGCGTCCTCTGCTTCAGCGGGGCCTCGAAGCGCTTGGCGATTCCATGCACGCTCCAGGTTTCAAGGTTTTCCTGGCCGCTGGCTCGGACGCTCACGGGGACTTCAATTACGAGGCCACGCTGGACGTAGTGGACTTCCTGGGCAAACCTTCCCGCGGCCTTTCCGGTTACGCCGAGGATAATGCTTTGGGGAAGATTTCGACAGTTGTCTATGCCCCCGAGGGTATGGGACCAAAAGGAGAGAACATCCTCCGGGCGCTCCAATCAGGCCACACCGTCCTGAGCAACGGTCCCCTGCTCATCGCGGGCTTCGAGCGCAATTCCCATGGCAGCTTGGGCGATTCTGGAGATGTTGGCATAGGTGATTCCCTCGCGGTTTCCCTCGGCCATCTTCCACCCTTACAGCTTGCCTGGGTCAGTAGCGCGGAATTTGGATCCCTCGAATCCATTCGATTGATCGTGGGGTCGCAAGAGGGTGAATCGCAACCTCAAGAAATCCCCGTGCCGGCTTCAAGACAGATGGCGAGCGGGGGTTTAATCCCTGTTGACCTGCGGCCTTTCTTGGGAAAGAATAGGGCTGTCTGGGACTACATCCGCCTGGAGGCTCGAACACGAAGCGCCACGGGAGAAGAGTTTCGCTGCTATACTAATCCGGTGTGGCTGGAAATCACTGGTGACTAGCTTCGGTCGCCCTGAGCACTTAATATGTCTGCCGAAACAAACAAAGAAGGAACGATACACTATATCCAATGCCGGACGTGCGGGAGTGGGAACCCCGCGAGCGCGGCAACGTGCGCCCGGTGCGGGAAGCCCCTGCAGGCTGCGGTGACTCCTCCCGTCTCTCCGCTGACTGTTCCACAGTCCATGTCACTGGAGTGTCCGAAATGTCATAAGGCGTTTCCGGCAGGCAGCAAGTTCTGCGGTTTCTGCGGCACACCGCTTCCGGCTACGCCCCAAGCGACCCTTCAGCAACAGCCCCCACGGCCCGTTGCGCCCCAGCCGGTGGCTCCGCCAATTCCCCCCAGGATCGCGCCACAAGTTGCGGCGCCGGGTGTCTCTCGGCTATCTCCTGCGTTGGCTGGTCCGCCTTGGGCGCCACAGCAACCCCCACCCCAAAAGCTTGCAGCCCCGGCGCCAATTCCGCCCGTCGCCCGATCTCAGCCGCCGGGAATCAGCCCCCCCATAGCAAGACCCGCCGGTCCATCTGAGGTTGCCCCTTCCCCAACAAGGGCCCAAGCCCCACCGAGACCTGCACCACCAACTCCACCGCCCGTCGCGCCAAGGGTAGATTCCTCGATGCCTGCCGCCGCGCCGGAAGGGACCATGGTCTTTGGCGGATTTCGCGCACCGAGTATTGAGGCGAAAATCACGGAGAAAAAGCAGGATGGCTCCTGGGGGAATCCCCTGCAAGTAGTGGGAAAAGTTTCCTTCGGACGCGCCAACTGTGAAGTCAATTATCCTGACGATTCCTCACTTTCAGACCGCCATGCTTTCCTATCGATTCGCGAAGGCAAGTTGTTTTTGGAGGATCTCAACAGCCCGAACGGGACATTTATCAAGCAGCGACAGGATGCGGAACTTATCCCCGGGGATATCTTTCTGTTGGGACGGGATCTCTTTCGATTCACCACCGAAAGCCTGGACGAAGCGGGGAACGCCAATGCCGTGCAAGCTACAGTGGCATGGGCTGGAGCACCGAAACTGCAGCGGGGGCCCATCACGGCCAAGCTCGAACACATCCGGCTGACGGGTGAGATCATTGAAGAGTTCAGATTGGAAAAGCCTGAAACCACTTTGGGACGGACTAACGCCCATTTGGTGTTTAAGGACGATCCTTTCATGTCTGGGACCCACGCCCGCATCGTGGCGCAACCGGGACGCTTCATCCTCCAGGACTTGAGGAGTCGCAATGGCGTCTTTCACCGGATACGAAAAGAAGTTGAGCTCCAGGACGGCGATGAGTTTTTCCTGGGGGAACACATTTTCCGGGTGGAGATCAGGCAGATCAGCTAACAGTCCACAGTCGACAGTCAAAAGGGCGAAAACTTTGATGTTTGGGCACTTGGAAACGCGCCAGCTCTGTGCTAAGATCACATGGACTTTAAGTTATGCTTGAGCGTCGTCAGGGCAAACGTTATCCGCTAACGCTGCCGGCGAAAGTCCGGTGGAAAGCCCGGAGGGGAAGTGTTGGTCGAGCGCAAGTGAAAACTGGAGATATGAGTTCCAGTGGGTTGCTCGTAGTGATGCCCAACCCCCTACCTCTCGGCACAACAATTAACGTCACGATCAATTTGCCCGTCGAGTTAACCAAGGTTCCCGTGGAGCTTTCTTGTCTGGGGCGTGTGGTTCGCAAGAGCCGCATGGGCAAGAATCAGGGGATCGGCGCGATCATTGAAGATTTCCAGCTCCGACCCTCGCGGCTAAAAGCTGCGAAAACCTGACCAGCCAGGACAGCGCCTGCGGGCACATGGGGTACGTTGCCCCTTTCCGCTGATGAAAAAAGCGCACAAGCCAAAGGGAATCCGGATTCTGTTAGCAGACCGGGAAGAGGTTTTTCGCCTGGGAGTAAGGCAACTCTTCTCACTCGAGGACGACCTGCGTGTGGTAGCTCAAGCTGCAACCAGTGAACAGGTTGTTACCTTGGCAGAACGGTTTAGACCGCACGTGTTAATGGTTCAGGCGGAGATTGCAGCAGAACCTCGCGATAACTTTATGGAACAAATACGGCGGGTCTCGCCCCACAGCAAGCTTGTTATCACCACTCCGGCCCTCAAGGGGGATATGGCCTCCCGTTACATGGAGGCCGGAGCCGCAGGTGTAATCGCGAGATCAGCAGCGCTATCCCAGTTCGTGAAGTGTATCAGGGAGGCGATGAAACACAAGACGGGAATGGTTAGGGCGACGAGGGTCGAGATGGTTAAGACAGCAGAGCCTCCCCAGAAGCTCCCCGTGCGACCTGCCGACACACTAACGCGGCGCGAGAAGGCTGTTATCGGCTGCCTGATGCAAGGGTTCCCCAATCGCGAAATTGCCCGCTGCCTGTCGATAGCGGAGCAGACGGTGAAGAACCACCTACGTGCTATCTTCGATAAGGTCGGGGTTTCGGACCGCTTGGAACTGGTGTTGTATGCCATCCACCAAAAGCTCGATATACCACTGATTGAAGCCGGACAGGAGCAGGCCTCAGGACCATTTTCTAGCGGATAGTGTCAAGTGGCGTTGAGGTCACTCATGCCGGCGTGCCGGTCGGATTTGATAATCGTCGATGATCGCGCCTATGCCGAAGGGATATGTTTTGGCCTCCCTCTGGCCTACCACTCGGGCCTGGCAGAAGAGCTTGAGCGGAATTCTTGTAATCTCGGTGGGTAGACTCACCGTTAAGGTAATTCTCGTGTTCGGCCGTAGCTGAGAGGGCAGCCGCATGAACACCCCGTTCCCGCTCATGGTTATAATCTCACCTTGCATCCGATGTACTTTCCCCGGCCGAGCGCTCCATTGTACCTTTACTGGAAATTCCACGGGAAACCGGATCCCCAAACGAAGACAGTTCAAAGTTACCTCCAAGTCAAATAATGTGTTCCAAACAAGGTTGAATGTCGCAGACCAATGAGCTCCTGGGTGTCGGAGTGGAACCGGCCGGCGACATAAGTCTGACCTCCTCTTGCGTCACCTCGAGTTCCTGAAGAAACTCGCATAAAACACTTTATTTGTAGCGCTGTTCTCAGGCCAACTCAAGGCTACTAAAGTACCAGTAGGCAGAAAGCAGTAGGCAGTAAGCAGAAAGCAGTAGGCAGTGAAGGCGGTGCAATTGGAGGGCGGAAAGCTGGTCCGCCGTGGCTGGACTTAATACGGAATGCCCGTCATTCGTAGAGCATAACCCCATTGTCTGTCATTCTGAGCGAAGCGAAGAATCCCGGCATTTTTTCGCACTGGTTGAGCTTTCAAATGCGGGGATTCTTCGCTTCGCTCAGAATGACAGGCGGTGCCCTTTTCTTCTACGAATGACGAACAACCCGTATAAGAGCAATATTGAAACGTTGCCCCTCAGTGAAGCTATAATGGTTGGAGAAGTTGAGTGCGCCCATGAGTGAATTTTCCACCCCCTTGATGCGGCAGTACAGTGCCATCAAGGGGCGCCATCCTAACGCGCTTCTGCTGTTTCGCCTGGGAGACTTCTACGAACTCTTCTTCGAGGACGCGGTGGTGGCCTCGAAAGAACTGCAAATCACGCTCACCTCCCGCAACAAGGAGAAAGGCGTGGCCATCCCGATGTGTGGTGTTCCCTACCATGCTGCCGAGGGTTACATCGCCAAGCTCATCCGGCGCGGCTATCGTGTGGCCATCTGTGACCAGGTGGAAGATCCGCGTTTCGCCAAGAAACTAGTGAAGCGCGAAGTCACCAGGGTGGTGACGCCCGGAACGGCGATTGACTCGCAGATCCTCGAGCCGCGCGACAACAATTACCTGGCGGCGGTGGCGGAAAGGGACGGCAATGCCGGCGTAGCCTTCGTGGATCTCTCCACCGGCGACTTTCGCGCTACGGAGTTTTCCGGCCCGGAGGCTTCGGTGCGCCTGCAAGAGGAACTGGACCGCATGCGGCCCAGCGAGCTTCTGGTCGCGTCGCGCCCGACCAGCCCGGCGGACTCGCGCTCCAACCCCCTTGCTCCCATCACCCAAACGCCTCTGGACGACTGGGTATTCGCCGAGGAATATGGCGCCCGCCTGTTGCGAGATCATTTCCGGGTGGCGACGCTGGCGGGCTACGGCCTGGAAGGTCATGCGCTGGCCGTGGCGGCCGCCGGGGCCGTTCTTCACTACGTGCGGGAGACGCAGCGAGGGTCGCTTTCGCATCTGGACGGAATCCGCTTCTACCAGCAACAGGACTCTCTCATCCTCGATCCCGCCACGCTGCGCAACCTGGAGCTACTCGAACCCGCCTTCGGGGAATCACGCGCTGCCACTCTCTTGGGAATACTGGACGAGTGTGTGACCGCGCTGGGGGCGCGCAAGTTGAAGGCCTGGATGCTCCGCCCATCTCTTGACCGTCTCGAGCTCGAGGCGCGGCTGGAGGTGGTCGAGGAGTTCCTGAAATCCACCCTCGAGCGGGAAGAACTTCGTCGGGCAATGGGCGGCGTGCAGGACCTCGAGCGCCTGCTGAGCAAGGTGACGCTCGAAACTGCTCATGCCCGCGACCTGCTGGCATTGAAGCAGTCGTTCCAAGCGCTCCCGCTCCTCCACACTTACCTCAACCATTTTCAGGCGGCGCGCCTCAAGGACCTTGGGGAACATTTGGACGAGCTGGGGGATGTGCGAGACTTGCTCGAGAAAGCGATTCATCCCGAGCCGCCTGTGCTCCTGAGCGAGGGCGGGTTGATCCGGCCGGGCTACAGCGCCGAACTCGACGAGCTGCGCGGCCTGAGCCAGAACAGTAAACGGCTGGTGGCCCTGATCGAATCTCGCGAGCGAGAGCGCACCGGCATCACCTCACTGAAGGTCCGGTTTAACAGCATTTTCGGCTATTACATCGAAGTCTCGAAAGCCAATCTCCATCTCGCTCCTGCGGATTATGAACGCAAGCAGACGTTGGTGAATGCCGAACGGTTCACAACCCCGGAGCTGAAAGAATTGGAAGCGAAAATCCTGGATGCCGAGGAAAGAAGCCAAACCCTCGAGCGAGATCTTTTTGTAGCCATCCGGCGCCAGGTGGCCGCCGAAGCGCGCCGCATCCGCCAGACGGCGGCGGTGCTGGCAGAGTTGGATGTTCTGGCGTGCTTCGCGCACCTCGCCGCCGAGCGCCAATACCGCCGGCCGGAGTTTTCCGACAACGGCGAACTGGTCATCCAGCGCGGACGCCACCCCGTGATCGAGCGCCTCAGCGAAGAAGGCCAGTCCGGCAAGTTCGTTCCCAACGATCTCTACATGAACGCCAGTAGCGACCTGATCCTGATCGTCACGGGGCCGAACATGGGGGGCAAGTCAACCTACCTGCGCCAAGCCGCACTGATCGCCTTGATGGCCCAGATGGGGAGCTTCGTGCCTGCGGGGCGCGCCCAGCTTCCCATTTTTGACCGCATCTTCACCCGCATCGGCGCCTCGGATAACCTGGCGCGGGGGCGCTCGACGTTTATGGTGGAGATGACCGAGGCGGCGAGCATTCTGAACACCGCCACCCCGCGCAGCCTCGTTTTGCTTGACGAGGTAGGGCGGGGCACGGCCACCTTTGACGGCCTCGCCATTGCCTGGGCTGTCGTCGAGCACCTGCAGACCCGCACGCGGGCCAAGACCCTCTTCGCCACACACTACCACGAGCTCACCGAGCTCGCCGAACTTCTTCCCGGGGTGCGCAATTACCACGTCTCGGTGCGCGAATCCGGGACCAACATTGTCTTCTTGCGAAAGGTGGAACAGGGAAGCGCCGACAAAAGCTACGGCATCGAAGTTGCTCGCCTGGCCGGCCTGCCCAACAAAGTCATTGCGCGCGCGCGGGAAATCCTTTCCCGCCACGAGCAGACCGAGCACAACCTGAGCGAGCGCCTGGCGGCCAAGCCAGACACGCCGGAAACCGGACCTGTCCAGCTTACGATTTTTACTCCCTTGAATGTCGAGGTGGTGAAAGCCATCGAAAGCGCCGACCTCGATAACCTGAAGCCCATTGAAGCCTTGAACTTGTTGGCGGAGCTGAAAAAGCAAATCCAGTCATCATGACAAACTTGGGGCGCTCCCCTATCATTCTGAGTGTGCATGGGTTTGGGCCCACCCAAAGAGATGAAAATCGTCGTTATTGTCACCCCCGCATAAGCGGGGGTCCACGTCGGTCCGGAAGAAGCTGGATTCCCGCTTTCGCGGGAATGACCGGCGTGGGGTGATTTTCGATGGAGCGAGGACAGCCGAAGAACACTACCCGTGATATCAGAAATGCAGTGCATCGCAAAGGCGGCTTGCCCTCTCCCCTTGGGCTGAGCGTGCCCCACATCTTTAGCTGGACACCAGGGGTAGAACTGAATCAATAGCCCTCTCCCCAGGGGAGAGGGTGGACCGCGACGGCGCTTTCACCAGTCCGTCAGCCGACGGAGCCGGGTGAGGGGTCACTTGCACGAAAATAACCTCGGCCAACTTTTGATCCTGGAACTGAACGAGCGGCACTGGAGTTCTTCTCTCGAGCTCTTCCTTCACCGTTTGCTCCCGGGCGGCATTCTCCTGGGTACGCCGTTGACCAGTGGGGCGGAATCCCTACACGAATTTCTTCTCGAGCTGGCGCGCGCGGCGCCCGCCGTTCCCTTCCTGGCCATCGAGGAAGAAGGCGGGGCCATGGATCCGCTTAGGGCCTTCCTGCCTCCTCTGCCCTCGCCTCGAGCTGCCGCCGGGAAGGGGCTCGCAGCCGTGACTCGACTGGGCGAGCTTGTGGGCGCCGCCTTACAGCTTCTGGGTTTCAACACCAATCTGGCCCCGGTGCTTGACCTCGCGTCGCGTTCCTCGGGAAAAGGGAGTTGTGAACCCGTTGAGAATCCGGGTAGGGGCACGCCATGGCGTGCCCCTACCGAGAAGATCGCTGCGACGTGCGCCTTCAGCTCGGATCCGCAGCAGGTGGCGAAGTGTGGGGCAGCGTTCCTCGACGGGCTCGAGCGCCACAACCTGCTCGCGTGTGGAAGACATTTCCCCGGTCTCGAAACGGCGCAGTACTCGAGCCCAACGGAGCCGCCCGTGGTGTCCAAGTCCATGGCCGAGTTATGGCGCGAGGATCTGATCCCCTACCGGGCGCTCTTGCTCCGGCTTCCCCTCGTTTTGGTGAGCCCTGCCGCCTACAAAGCCTACGACTTTAATTTGCTGCAATCCGGCGGGCTTTCCCCCAGGGTTGTGGAGGGATTACTCCGCGTCAAACTGGGCTACAACGGTGTGGCAATCGCCTGCGGACTCGAATCGGAAGCCGTTCGCGCAACTCTTGATTTGGGGGAAGCGGCGGTTCACGCCCTGCGCGCGGGGTGCGACGTGCTGCTTTTGGAAAAGGCAGAAGCCGCTGAAGTTGTGCACGAGGCATTGAGAGAAGCTTTCGAGTCGGGAAGACTTGCGAGCCCTCGACTCGAGCAAGCCCTGAAGCGCATTCAGCTCGCGAAGAAAGGTCTGAAGCCGCCCAGTGGACGGCTGTCGAGAAGATCGCTGGATCGTGTCGTCAGAGAGTTCACAGACTTCTCGAGCGACTTCAGTCCAGGTGAGCTAACCGATGCATAACAGCTTTTCCAGCCTCGATGTTTCGCTTTTCGCTTTTCGATTTTCGCTTTTCGATTTTCCAGGGGGGGCACGCTGACCCATGCCTGACCGATCCAAACGCGACCCGCGCCTGGCCGTGGGACTGATGTCCGGCACGTCGATGGATGGCGTTGATGCGGCCCTCGTGCGCTTGGCCGGCCCTGCGGAACAACCTCGGGTGCGCTTGCTGGCGTTCGTCACACTTCCCTACCCTCCCAAGGTCAGGCAATGGATCATGCGGGTTGCCGCGGGGGAGTGGACCACAGCGAAGGATATCAGCCAACTTAACTTTCTGCTCGGTGAACTCTTCGCCAAAGCTGCCCTGCGTGTATGCCGCGTAGCACACGTTTCGCTCCAGCGTGTTTCCGTCATCGGTTCACATGGCCAGACCATCTATCACCAGGGAAGGCCCGCGCAGGTTCCGGGCCATAGGGCAGCGGTGGGCCCGAACACCCTCCAAATATCCGAGCCCGCGGTGATCGCTGAACAAACTGGCGTGCCGGTGGTGGCAGATTTCCGCACTGCCGACGTGGCGGCTGGGGGGCAAGGGGCGCCGCTCGTGCCCATGGTGGACTATCTGTTGCTCCGTGATAGGGAGAAAGGAACCGTGGCCCTGAATATCGGCGGCATTGCAAATATAACGGTGATCCCGGCAGATGCGAAACCTCCCGACATTGTTGGCTTCGATACCGGGTCTGGAAACATGGTGACTGATGCTCTCGTCCGGCACTTCACCAGGGAACAGGAGTATTTCGATGTAGGCGGACGCCGCGCAGCTCTTGGAAAAGTGAATGAACCGCTGCTCGCCAGCGCGCTGCGCCATCCCTTCTTCCTGCGACCTCCGCCCAAAAGTGCGGGGCGGGAACAGTTCGGCCGCGCTTTCGTGGCGCGCTATTTCCTCTCACGCCGGCGCTCCCGCTTCGAAGACTTGCTTCGAACCGCCGTCGAGCTGACCGCACGGACGATTGCCGACGCGCTGGCTCGCTTTGTTTTTCCTGGTGAGAAGATTGACCGCCTGATTGTTTCCGGCGGCGGCGCGCACAATCGTTTGCTCGTGAAGCGCTTGGCCGAATTGCTGCCGCATCTGACGGTTGAACTCTCCGACCGTTACGGCCTGCCGGTGGACGCCAAAGAAGCCATCGCCTTCGCTATCCTTGCGGACCGCACCCTGCACGGCTTGCCAGGAAATCTTCCCAGCGTCACCGGCGCGCGCCGAGCCGTCGTGCTGGGCAAAATCGTC